>Ga0105044_10011956_pt1 | contig 11808 bp, 4 predicted proteins | sample MAT01_FD_78092 | JGI IMG/M metagenome (GOLD analysis project Ga0105044, IMG submission 78092) | Freshwater microbial communities from Lake Fryxell liftoff mats and glacier meltwater in Antarctica - MAT-01 | ecosystem: Environmental > Aquatic > Freshwater > Ice > Liftoff microbial mat | place...
CAACATCGCCGCCGACGACCCGCTGTGGTTCAAGGATGCGGTGATCTACGAGCTCCATGTGCGAGCCTTCGGCGACTCCGACGGCAACGGCATCGGCGACTTCGATGGCCTGACCTCGAGGCTGGACTACCTCCAGCAACTCGGGGTCACGGCGCTGTGGTTGTTGCCGTTCTACCCGTCGCCGCTGCGCGACGACGGCTACGACATCGCCGACTACGGGGGCATCAACCCGGTGTACGGCAACCTCCGGTCGTTCAAGCGGTTCCTCGCCGAGGCGCACCGCCGCGGCCTGCGCGTGATCACCGAACTGGTGCTCAACCACACCAGCGACCAGCACCCCTGGTTCCAGCGGGCGCGTCGGGCTCCGGCCGGAAGCCGCTGGCGGAACTTCTACGTCTGGAGCGACTCGCCCGAGCGCTACCCCGAGGTCCGGGTGATCTTCGAGGACTACGAGGGATCGAACTGGAGCTGGGACCCCGTCGCCGGCGCCTACTACTGGCACCGGTTCTTCTCCCACCAGCCCGACCTCAACTACGACAACCCCGAGGTCCGCGACGTCATGCTGCGGGCGGTCGACCGGTGGCTCGACATGGGGGTCGACGGCGTGCGGCTCGACGCCGTTCCGTACCTGTTCGAGCGCGACGGCACCAACTGCGAGACCCTCCCCGAGACCCACCAGTACCTGAAGGACCTGCGGGCGCACATCGACTCGAACTACCCGGGCCGGATGCTCCTGGGCGAGGCGAACCAGTGGCCCGAGGACGCCGTGGCCTACTTCGGAGACGGCTCGACGCGCAACGGCGGCGCGCCGTTCGACGACGGGTCTGTCGCCCTCGGCCCGGTCGGCGACGAGTGCCACATGGCGTTCCACTTCCCGCTCATGCCTCGGCTGTTCATGGCGCTGCGGATGGAGGACCGCTACCCGGTGATCGACATCCTCCAGGAGACCCCGGCGATCCCGTCGAACTGCCAGTGGGCGATCTTCCTGCGCAACCACGACGAGCTCACCCTCGAGATGGTCACCGACGAGGAGCGCGACTACATGTACCGCTCCTACGCCACCGACCCGCAGATGCGCGTCAACGTGGGCATCCGCCGCCGACTGGCGCCGCTGCTCCAGAACGACCGGCGCAAGATCGAGCTGATGAACGGCCTGCTCTTCTCGCTGCCGGGGACGCCTGTCATCTACTACGGCGACGAGCTCGGCATGGGCGACAACGTCTACCTCGGCGATCGCGACAGCGTGCGGACCCCGATGCAGTGGAGCCCCGACCGCAGCGCCGGCTTCAGCGACGCCAACCCGCAACAGCTCTACCTGCCGGTCATCATCGACCCCGACTACCACTACGAGTCGGTCAACGTCGAGGCCCAGGACCGCAACCCCAGTTCGCTGCTGTGGTGGATGCGGCGCCTCATCGCCCTGCGCCAGCAGCACCCCGTGTTCGGACGGGGCGAGATCGAGTTCCTGTTCCCGGAGAACGCCAAGGTGCTCGCCTTCCTCCGTCGGGACGAGAACGAGACCGTGCTCGTCGTCGCGAACCTCTCGCGCTTCCCGCAGAGCGTGTCGCTCGACCTGCACGAGCACCGTGGGTCGACCCCGGTCGAGCTGTCGGGTGGCAACGAGTTCCCAGCCGTTGGCGAGGGCCCGTACCACCTGACGATCGGCCCCTACAGCTTCTTGTGGTTCCAGCTCGATCCCAACCGCCAGGAGGCCCGGTTCGCGTCGACCGACCCGTCCGAGCTCGCGCACCTCACCATCGGCGACGACTGGCAGGCCCTGTTCAAGGGACGGGGCAAGGCGACGCTCGAGCGTGCGCTCCCGGCCTTCCTCGGCCACAACCGCTGGTACGCAGGGCGCCAGCGCGTGTTGCGGTCGGCCACCATCGAGGACGCGGTGCCCCTCGGCCGGACCCGCGCCGCCAAGGCCGGCGCCATGCTCACGATGGTGACCGCCGAGTACTCCGAGGGCGAGTCCGACACCTACGTCGTTCCCATGGCGGTCGCCTCCCAGGTCAAGGGCGAGTCCCTGCTCGCGGACCACCCGAACGCCGGCGTCGCGTGGCTCGAGCCCCGCGGCGGCGGTGAGCCGATGCTCCTGCACGACGCGTTGGTCGACCCGGCGTTCGCCGACGCCGTCCTCACCGCCTTCCGACGCAAACGCTCGTTCACGTCGCTGGCCGGCGCCGAGCTCACCCTCACCACCAATGCGGCGTTCCGGCGGGTGCTCAACGGGAGCTCCGCCGACGAGCTGGCGGCGTACATCCCGTCGGTCGAGCAGAGCAACAGCTCGGTCGTGTTCGGCAACCGCCTGGTGATGAAGACCTTCCGCCGCACCCAGGAGGGCATCAACCCCGACCTCGAGATGGGCGAGTACCTCACCGACGTGGCGGACTTCGCGCACATCGCGCCGCTGCTCGGGGCGATGGAGTACCGGCGCGGTCGCAACGAGCCCCGGACGATCGGGGTCGTCAACTCGTACGTGGCGAACGAGGGCGACGCCTGGCACTACACGCTCGACGCCCTTGGTCTCTTCTACGAGGCGGCGTCGAGCTCGGGGTCCGAGCTGCCGCTGGACGTGCCCCGCTGGTCCTCGATCCTGCACCTTGCGGAGGAGCCGGCCCCCGATGACGTGGTGGCGGCGATCGGCCCGTACCTGGACGCCGCGGAGCTGCTGGGTCGCCGTACCGCCGAGATGCACCTCGCGCTGGTCGCCGGCGACACCGACGCCTTCCGACCCGAGCCCTTCACCACGCTCTACCAGCGCTCGCTCTTCCAGTCGATGAAGAGCCAGGTCCGGCCGACGATGCAGCTCCTCCGCCGGGTGCTGCCCGATCTGGATCCGGCGGGCCAGGTCGACGGCGAACGGGTCCTGGCGCTCGAGGCCGAGATCGTCGACCGGTTCGCTGCGGTCACGCGCCACCGGATCGAGACCTCACGCATCCGTGTGCACGGAGACTTCCACCTGGGCCAGGTGCTCCACGCCGGGCGTGACTTCGTCATCATCGACTTCGAGGGCGAACCGTCGCGATCGCCCACCGAGCGCCGGATCAAGCGGTCGCCCCTCGTCGACGTCGCCGGGCTCCTACGGTCCTTCCAGTACGCGGCGTACTCGGGTTTGCAGGCCTACGCGGACCGCGGGCTCGTGCCCGCCGAGCAGTGGGATGTCTTCGAGGAACGGGCGCGGGCCTGGCAGCTCTGGGTATCGACGCGGTTCCTCGCCGGGTACCTGGGTGAGGCCGACGGCACCGCTCTCGTCCCCCTCGACGACGACGACCAGCTCGGCCTCCTCACCGCCTGCACCCTCGACAAGGCCCTCTACGAGGTCCGCTACGACCTCGCCCACCGACCGCCGTGGGCCTCGATCCCGCTCCACGGCATCGTCCAGCTCCTCGAGCCCGGCGCATGACCACCGTCGACGCGACCGACCCCAACCGCCAGGCCGCGTTGCGCTCGATCGCTTCCCAGGTCGGCATCGAGCTCGAGTACTGGGACGTCCAGGGTCACCTCCACCAGGCCGGCACCGAGTCGTTGCTCGGCGTGCTCCGATCCATGGGCCACCAGGCCGACCACCTCGCCGACATCGACGCCCTGCAGATCTCCAACGACGACGCTCGCGCCGTCGAGGTCATCGAACCGGTCGTGGTGATGGACCACGGCGGCGACCTGGTGCTCGTCGTGCGCCGGCCCGCATCCGTGCCGGCCGCCACCGTCGAGATCGCCATCCGCCTGGAAGGCGGTTCGGGCGAGGTGGCCGTACCGGTCGGCCTCGGGGATCGTCCCGGGCAGCCGACGACGATCGGGACCCATCGCGTGGTCGAGCACGAGCTGGTGATCACCAGCCGCGAGATCGCCGGGCTCCCGTTCGGCTACCACGACCTCGAGGTCCGGGGCCTCGGTCCCGCGCCGGCCGCCGCCCGCCTGCTCGTCGCACCCCGGCAGGTGCCGCGCTTCGGTCCCACCGATCGGTTCTGGGGAGTCTTCGCGCCGACCTACGCCCTCCCCGGTGGTTCGGGCATCGGTGCCCACCTCGGTGACCTCGGCGCGCTCGCCGAGCGCATCGACTCGGTCGGGGGCAAGATCGTCGGGACGCTGCCGTTGCTGGCGAGTTGGTTGGACGAGCCCTTCGATCCCAGCCCGTACTCGCCGATCAGCCGGGTGTTCTGGAACGAGCTGTTCGCCGACCTCGCCGCGCTGCCCGAGCTCGGCGCGCTCGACGACGCCCGCGCCAACCTCGAAGGGCTGGCCACCATCGGTCATGCCGCCAACGCCAAGAGTCGGCTGTTCGACTACCGCCACCAGTACGGGTACGTGCACGGCGTGCTCGAGGACCTGATCGGGGCCCACGACCGGTGGCCCGATCCGCTCCGGGCCGACTACGCCGCCTGGCGCGCGGAGCACCCCGAGGTCGAGCCGTACGCCCGCTTCCGGGCGTTCGCCAGCCGAACGGGCACGGGCTGGCACGGATGGCCCGAGCGCCAGCGATCCGGCGAGCTCACCGATGCCGACGTCGATCCCGACCTCGTCGCGTTCCACACCTATGCCCAGTACGCCATGAGCCGACAGCTCCGGGGCCTCGCCGACGACCTGCGGTCGCGTGGCCAGCGGCTGTACCTCGACCTACCGATCGGCGTCGGTGGTGACGGCTACGACACGTGGGTCGACCCTGGGGCCTACGCATGGGGCGCCGGTACGGGTGCGCCCCCCGACGAGTTCTTCACCGAGGGCCAGGACTGGGGGCTGCCCCCCGTGCTGCCGACGGTGGCGCGCCGGTCCGGCCACGCCACGTTCGCGGCGGTGCTCCGCCACCACCTCTCGGTCTCCGGCGTGCTGCGCCTCGACCACGTCATGGGGTTCCACCGGCTGTACTGGGTGCCCGATGGTGCCGGCGCTCGCGGCGGGGTGTACGTCCGGTACCCGAGCCGTGAGCTGTACGCGGTGCTGGCCATCGAGGCCCACCGGCACGAGGCGGTCGTCGTCGGCGAGAACCTCGGGACGGTGCTGCCCGAGGTCACCGAGGCCATGGCCGACCATGGCCTCCTCGGCATGCACGTGCTCGAGTTCAACCAGCCCGACTGGGCCGGGGCCGAGCCCGTCGGCGCGGACGCCGACCAGCTCTCGTCGTTCGGCACCCACGACACGCCGACCTTCGCGGGGTGGGTCCACGGCTTCGACGTCGACCACCGCCACGAGCTCCAGCTGCTGACCGACGACCAGGCCATCGACGAGCGCACGCGCCGGCGCCAGCAGGTCGACAACCTGCGCGGGTTCCTCGGCGCCCGCGGCCTCGTCCCCGACCTCGGCGCCCGGGCGTCCGCGGCCGACGCCGATCATGCGCTGCTGGAGGCGGTGGTTCGGTACCTCGGCGAGAGCGACGCGCCCGCCGTGCTGCTGTCGCTCGACGACCTCTGGCTCGAACCGAACCCGCAGAACATCCCGGGGACACCCGCCGATCGCCCCAACTGGGTGCAACGCAGCCCGAAGACGCTCGACGAGCTCTTCGCCGACGCCACCGTGGACCGCCTGCTGCGCGCCGTCCAGGACTGCCGCCTGGGCTCGCACCTGCGCGCCGCTGAAGGAGGACCCACATCGTGAACCCCGCTGAGATTCCCGCCGATGACCTGTGGCTGTTCAACGAGGGGACGCACAGCCGGCTGCACGACGTCCTCGGCGCGCACCTCCTCCCCGACGGCCAGGGTGCGAGGTTCGCGGTGTGGGCTCCGAACGCGGCCGAAGTCAGCGTGATCGGCGACTTCAACGGCTGGGACACCGGCAGCCACCGGCTGGTGGCCCAGGGTGGGTCGGGTGTCTGGACGGGGGTCACGGGCGACGTCGCCGCCGGGGAGCGCTACAAGTTCCACATTCGATCCGCCGTCGGCGGCGGCTACGAGGTGGACAAGGCCGACCCGTTCGCGGTGTGGGCCGAGCAGGCGCCCCGGACCGCCTCGGTGCTCCACGACCTGGGCTACGGGTGGAACGACGACGCGTGGATGGCCGAACGGGAGGCGCGCAACCGCCACGACGCACCCATGTCGACCTACGAGATGCACATCGGGTCGTGGCGCCACGCCGAGCACGAGCACCGTTCCCTCAACTACCGCGAGCTGGCCGAGCCGCTCGCCGACTACCTCGTCGAGATGAACTTCACCCACGTGGAGCTCCTCCCGATCATGGAGCACCCCTTCTACGGGTCGTGGGGTTACCAGACCCTCGGGTACTTCGCGCCGACGTCGCGGTTCGGTACCCCGCAGGACTTCATGTACCTCGTCGATCATCTTCACCAGCGCGGGATCGGCGTCCTGCTCGACTGGGTACCGTCGCACTTCCCGAGCGACGAGCACGGGTTGGGCTACTTCGACGGCACCCACCTGTTCGAGCACGAGGATCCCCGGCTGGGCTTCCACCCCGACTGGAACAGCCTGATCTTCAACTACGACCGTCACGAGGTGCGGTCGTTCCTGCTCTCGAGCGCGTGCTCGTGGCTCGACCGCTACCACGTCGACGGCCTCCGGGTCGATGCCGTGGCCTCGATGCTCTACCTCGACTACTCGCGCAAGGAGGGCGAGTGGATCCCGAACGAGCACGGGGGGAACGAGAACCTCGGGGCGCTGCGCTTCCTCAAGAGCCTCAACGAGACGATCTACCGGGAGTTCCCCGGTGTCCAGACCGTGGCCGAGGAATCCACCGCGTGGCCCATGGTGTCGCGGCCGACCTCGGTGGGCGGGCTGGGCTTCGGGTACAAGTGGGACATGGGGTGGATGCACGACACCCTCGCCTACCTCGAGCGCGATCCCATCCATCGTCCGCACCACCAGGATCAGCTCACGTTCCGCGCCGTCTACGCCTTCACCGAGAACTACGTGCTCCCGCTGTCGCACGACGAGGTCGTGCATGGCAAGGGCTCGCTGCTGGCCAAGATGCCCGGTGACGAGTGGCAGCGTCTGGCCAACCTCCGGATGCTCTTCGGGTACCAGTACGGCCTCCCCGGCAAGAAGCTCGTGTTCATGGGCGCGGAGCTGGCCCAGATCAGCGAGTGGAACCACGACGCCCAGCTCAGCTGGGACCTGCTCAACGACCCCCGGCACGACGGCGTCCGGACCTGGCTCGCCCACCTGAACGCCCTCCACCGCGACGAGCCGGCCCTCCACGAGCTCGACGTCGACCCGGCGGGCTTCGAGTGGGTGGCCGCCGGCGACACCGCCGCCAGCGTCGTCTCGTTCCTGCGCTGGCCCGACGGCGGTGCCGACGGGCCCGGTCGACCCGTCCTGGTCGTGGCCAACTTCACCCCGGTGCCCCGCACGGGCTACGCCATCGGCGTCCCGACCGGCGGTCGGTGGGTCGAACTGGCCAACAGCGATGCCGAGATCCACGGGGGTTCGGGGTGGGGGAACCTGGGCGGGGTCCACACCGTCGAACACCCCATGCACGGTCATCGCTTCCACCTCCCGCTGGTCCTGCCCCCGTTGTCGGTGGTCTACCTCGCCCCGGATCGGTCGACATGAGCCGCCGCCAGGCACCGGGCCGACCGCGGTGTGACGCATGCCGGACCGGTGTGCTTCAGTTTGATGACGATGTGAGCTACCGTCGGCGTGCTGGTGTGCCGTGCCCCCGGTGCTCCCTCGATCTCCGTTCGCAGTTGAAATCCCCAGGTCAGCGCCGACGCCGGGCACGTCGCGAAGCACCGGGCTCCAGGCGCGTAGAGGACGTTTCGGGCGATGGCTACCCCACCCAAACCAGGTAGGAACGATGCGGACGACGTGATCGTCAGCCGCACCGTCGTCGCCGAACCCGTCGTCGCGCCCCCGACCGCGCCGGTCCCGGCCCGCGAGCGGCTGCGCCGAGCGGCCGCCCAACTGCGCACGGCCACGGTGTCGGGGTCGATCGCCGAGCCCGTCAGCCCCCACCGGGCCCCCGTCGAGGCGCCCGCCCCGGTCACGGTCACGCCGTCGTGGTCGGCCTACGTCGGCGTGGCCCTGGCCACCGCCGCCGGCCTCGCCGGCTCCCTGGTGCTCGCCGGCACCGCCCCGGTCTGGTACCTGGCGCCCGTCTCGTGGCGCCTCACCGTCCCCGGCCTGCTCAGCCCCGGCGATCCCCTCTACTCGGCCGTGACCTTCGTGCTCGGCGTGCTGCTGATGTGCCTCGGTTGGGTCGGCCTGGTCGGGCACATGCGCCGCGGCGCCGGCACCGGACGCAGCCGGGTCGTGTGGGTCGTGGCCGCCGCCGCCCTGTGGTCGATCCCCCTCCTGCTCGGTCCCATCCAGCTCAGCACCGACGCCTACAGCTACAACGCCCAGGGCGCGCTCGCGGAGATGGGCCTCGACCCGACCGCGGTCGGGCCGAACGCGCTGCCCAACCACTCCACCAACGAGTTCTGGCGCGCCGCCGACCCGATCTGGCGCGACGCCCCGGCGCCGTACGGCCCGGTCGCCATCGGGCTCGCCCGGGTCAACGTGGCCCTCACCGGCTACGACGTCGCCAACGCCGCGCTCGGGTTCCGCTTCCTGGCCTTCGCCGGGGTCGTGATGACCGGAGTCGGGGTCTTCGTGATCGCCCGCAGCCGCCGGGTGTCGCCGCCGCTGGCCCTGGCGCTGGCCGTCGCCAACCCGGTGGTGCTCATCCACCTCGTCGGCGGCGCCCACAACGACGCCATCATGATGGGCTTCCTGGTGGTGGGCATGGCTGCGTTCGAGCGCGGCCGCAAGATCCTCGCCGTCGTCCTCGTCGCGCTCGCGATCTCCGTGAAGCTGCCTGCCGTCATCGCGCTCGCGTTCATCGCCTGGAACTGGTCGTCGCCGGACGCGTCCTGGAAGCAGCGCATCCGTCAGTTCGCCGTCGTCGGGTCGGTCGCCGGCGCGGTGATCGTCGCCCTGTCCGCCCTCGTGGGCATCGGGATCGGGTGGATCCTCGCCCTCCAGAACACTGGCAAGATCTATTCGACCTTCGCCGTGTTCACCAAGCTCGGCTTCCTGCTCTCGGACCTGCTCAGCGCCGTGGGCCTCGACATCGACCCCATGCTCGTCGTCAACATCGTCCGCGTGGTCGGGCTGCTCGTCGCCACGGGCGTGATCCTCACCCTCATGGTCAAGAGCCCCAAGATCGGTCTCGTCAAGGCCGTCGGTCTCTCGCTGCTCGTCTTCGTGCTGTGCAGCCCGGTGGTGTGGCCGTGGTACCTCCCCGCCGCGTTCGCTCTGCTCGCCGCCTCGGGCCTCAAGAAGTACCGCCCGTCGCTCATCGTGCTGGTGGTGTCGTCGAGCATCCTCGTGTGGCCGACCTCGGTGAACTCGGTGTCGTCGCTCACCGCCTACCAGCACTGGCTGGGCTTCGGCGTGGCCCTGCTGATCGCGGGGGCGTGCCTTGCCGCCCAGTACCTGTCGGTGCGGATCGAGCGCTACCGCGCCGAGAACGGGTTCGCCCCGCTCCTCTCCGGCGGTGCCGGCGAGGACCCCGAGGCCGTCACCGAGGCTCCCGAGCCCGCTGCCCTCGCCCCTGCGAGCTGACCCCGTCATGAGCCGGTCTCCGATGGAGCCTCCTAGTCATGGCCGCCCCGCGACCCCACCGACGCTTCGTCGCGCGCATCCGGTCGGCCATCGGCTCGGATTCCGCGGGCTTCCGCCAGTCGCTCGCTGCGCTCCTCGTCTCGTCCGGCGGTGACCTGGTCGCCGGCCTCACGCTGGCGTCGATCACCCACACCCTCGAGGACCTGCCCGGCCTGATCGTGCTGGTCCCTGCCGCCATCGGCATGCGCGGAAACATCTTCGGCGCGCTCGGCAGCCGGTTCGGCACCGCCATCCACACCGGCACCTTCCGGATCTCGGCCCGGCGCAACACGGTGATGGGCCAGAACGTGCTGGCCTCGGTCGTGCTGACCCTGTCGATCTCGCTGGCGCTGGCCGTGCTGGCCAAGTCGGTCGCCTCGGCGTTCGGGGTCTCCGAGACCATCTCGCTGGCCGACTTCGTCGTGATCTCGATGCTCGGCGGCGTGCTGTCGTCGATCGTGGTGCTGGCGCTCACCGTCGGGGTCGCCGCGATGGCGGTCCGTCGCGGGTGGGACATGGACAACGTCGCGGCTCCGGTGGTGACCGCCGCGGGCGACATGGTGACCCTTCCGGCGCTGTTCCTCGCCACCTTCCTCGTGGGGATCCCGGGGGTGACCGTCACCATCGCGGTGGTCGCCGCCGGCGTGGCGATCCTCTCGCTCGTCATCGGCCTGCGCGCCAAGTTGCCGACGATGCAGCGCATCCTGCGCGAGTCGCTCCCCGTCCTCGTGGTCGCCGGCACCATCGACATCGTCGCCGGTCTCACCATCGAGGCCCGTCTCGACCAGTTCGTGCAGTACGGGGCGCTGCTCATCCTGATCCCGCCGTTCCTCGAGGACACGGGTGCACTGGGTGGCATCCTCAGCAGCCGCCTCAACACGAAGCTCCACCTCGGCATCATCGACCCGGTGGCGAGACCCCAGCGTCCGGCCCGGGACGACTTCGCCATCATCGCCATGCTCGCCGTCCCCGTGTTCGCCCTCGTCGCGATATCGGCGCACCTGGCCGCGTGGGCGTTCGGCCAGGCCAGCCCCGGCGTCCTGCAGATGGTCGCGGTCGCGGTGATCGGCGGGACCATGGCGACCGCCGCCGGCATGGTCGTTGCCTACTACGGCAGCATCGTCACGTACCGGCTCGGCTTCGACCCCGACAACTACGGCATCCCGCTCCTGACCTCATCCATGGACCTGGTCGGTGCCCTGTCGTTGATCTTCGCCATCATCCTCGTGGGCATCGCCTGAGCTGAGCGTTCGAGCGGCGTCGTGCGAGGCCTCTGGTCCGCCTTGCGCACCGATCCGGGTGGGCTGGGGCAGACTGACGCGGTGCTGAGTGCTTACTCCTTCGATCCGACCGGTGCCCACGAGGTCCCCGACGCCGAGCTGATCTCGGAATTGATCGGCCGGCCGGGCACCGTCGTGTGGGTCGATGCCGTCAACCCGACCCACGACGAGCTGGAGAAGCTCGAGAAGGAGTTCGATCTCCATCCTCTTGCCCTGGAGGACGTCAGCAGCCGCAACCAGCGGCCGAAGCTCGAGGTCTACCCAACCCACGCCTTCCTGGTGATGTACGTCAACCGCAACGGGAACGGGGTGATGGAGGAGGTCTTCGCCTTCATCGGTCCCGAGTGGATCGTCACCGTTCACGAGCACGAGGGCAAGACGGCGCACTTCGACATCGAGGCGGTCCGCGAGCGGTACCGGCGGACGGCCGGGCTCACGTGCAGCGTCGGCTTCCTCGTCTACGTGATCCTCGACGAGGTGGTCGATTCGTACTTCAGCGCCGTCGATCGCATCGAGGAGCAGCTCTCGACGATCGAGGATGGCATCTTCGACGACACCGATCCGGAGCGGGACGAGGCACCGATCCAGCAGTCGATGCTGCAGCTCCGCCGCGACCTGTTGGCGTTCCGGCGCCGGGTGGTGCCGCTGCGTGACGTCTTGCTGAGCATCCTGCGCGGCGAGGTGCCCTGGGTCGAGGACGCGACGCGGCTGTACCTGCAGGATGTGTTCGACCACCTGCTGCGCATCGGCGACGAGATCGACAACCAGCGCGAGCTCATCGGCAACGCCGTCGACGCCCACCTGGCCATCGTCTCCAACCAGATGAACGAGATCATGAAGAAGATGACCTCGTGGGGCGCCATCCTGCTGGGCTCGACCCTGATCGCCGGCATCTACGGCATGAACTTCGACGAGATGCCCGAGCTGCGCTGGCAGTTCGGCTACCTCGGCGCGCTCGGTGCCATGGCGATCCTCACGACCGTCCTCTACCTCAC
>Ga0105044_10011957_pt1 | contig 11807 bp, 7 predicted proteins | sample MAT01_FD_78092 | JGI IMG/M metagenome (GOLD analysis project Ga0105044, IMG submission 78092) | Freshwater microbial communities from Lake Fryxell liftoff mats and glacier meltwater in Antarctica - MAT-01 | ecosystem: Environmental > Aquatic > Freshwater > Ice > Liftoff microbial mat | place...
ACCCACTCACCCATCCCTGGACTCATTCCCGAATTTCGGAACCAACCTAACCCACCAACGACTTACGTCCGATTTTGATGGTCTAGAATCACGCCAGAACCAAATTTTCGATGGCATTTTCGCCCAACAGCGACCTGGTTTTGGACCTTACCTTTTAAGTCTTGGAATCCAGAACGATCTCCGGTTTCTCTTTCCAGCCCGCAGGCGGCACGTTGCCGTTCTTGTTCATGAATTCGAGTAGGATCTGCGCGATCAGTTCATTCGAGAAGAACGACTCGAAGCGGTTGCGTGCGGCCGTCCATTCCCCTGCCAGGAACCAGCCGACCGATTCGTCCCAACTCTTTCGCTGCGGTTCCTTCATGTTGCCCTGCACCGAATCCGCAGCGGACGGCATGAGTTCGCTCATTAGTAAGCCGGCCTTCATCCCGGCCGGCACGAATTTCGCGAGTCGGCGCGTGCGCACCCGCGGATTCGGTCGCGCGTTAAAGTGCTCGGCGACAGCTTCATCGACGAGGATTCGCACGCCGAACTTCTTGGTCAACGACTCTAATCGCGACGACAGATTCACGACGGGGCCGAACACATCAACTTTCGCGAGGTCGAACGCTCCGAGGCGACCTGCGATCGCTTTCCCATGTGCGATGCCGATCCCGCAACTGAGTTCGTTCCACCAACCGCCTTTGTCGAATCGGCTACGGATGCGGAGGGCCGCCTTCGCCGCGCGTTCGATCTGGTCGGGTTGTGCATCCGGCCAGCCCCAAAACGCCATCACCGCATCGCCCTGGAACCCGGCAACCACCCCATCTTCCTGCGTAATAATGCTGCTCATGTCGTCGAGCGCCGCAGAGAGATCGTGCCAAGTGTTTTCGAGTTGGGCTTCGCCATCGGCGGCGAAGATGCACGAACCGCGCAAATCGCAGAATAGCACCGTAACGCTCGTCAGTCGTGGCTTCAAAATCTCATCGAGCTGTTCGGGCGTCGATTCGTTCCACAACCGGCGCGGAATGAATTGTTGATAAAGCGTCAACCGACTCTGCAACTGGTGGGCGCGCCGCGTCGATTCGATCAGGCTCGCAACGAGTTCGATGACCTTCTGATAGTCGGTCAGTTCCTTATCGCGAACCTGTCCATTGATGATAAGCGGTTCTTTCGGGGATCGCCCATCGACGTACAAACCCCAACCGGAACCGTCTTTAAACGGCGTACAAATCGCCCACGGCGTACCCGGAAGTTGCCTGTCCATCCGCATCGTCACGTTTTCGGTACGTTCGCCGAAGACGTGCAGAATGCTCTTGCCTTCCTGGCGAATGGCACGATAAGCCAGCCGACGTGACGCGGCGAATTGTTCGGTGCGGCCCGATAGCCGTTGTTGGTGATCGCGTACGATTACGCGTTTGTCGGCTTCGGTCGATTCGGCAGGAATTTCCACGACGGCAAAGGCGTCGGCGTAGGGAAGGGCGTCGAGGCCGACTTTGATCATGTTGCGGAACAGCATGTCTTCGTCGTTCGCCAGGCGAAGTACATCGGGTACCTGTTCGAGTGCTCGCAAAAACGTGGCCGACGTCTCGAACGGGACTTGCCGTAACTGCGCACGACTTGCGGCCGTTTCTGCCGTAATCGTGGCATCGAAGCGGTCTTCCATCATCCCGCCGGTGTCGCTGTGCAGCACGAAAACAGTGTTGCCGATGACGAACGATTCCCCAGTGGGAATGTTGAAGTTCGGCTCGGGGCGAGACTGGTAAAATATGCGATTCGTCGGTCGCGGATCGTTGCGTTCCTCGACGTTTAGGCTGTTTCCGTCCCATTTTACCGTGGCGTGGTACGAGGAAATCAATCCGTCGTTGATCCACCAATCCGACGGGCCGAAGACGCGACCGAGCTTGATCGGCTGGTTCACGGGAAGCAGTTTCCGCCACCCGCTGCGCGTGTTCAGGTCTTTGTTTTCGTAAAGCGCTTCGAGTTCAGCCATGTTACCCGAACCCCTGTCGGCGAGCCGTGCAAAACCTCACTCTCTTAACATAGGATATGATCGTCTTGAATCGAGAGTTTTAACCGGGCCATCAGTTGAAAGGACACGCTCAAACCTCACGCAGTAGAATTTGATACCTTTTCAGTCAGCACGACGTATCAGGTACGCGGCGCGTCTAATCGTCTAATCGGGGACGAAGTGATCGAATGTTCGTAGCAGTAGCCACTTCACTCACTTGCTCAGTCGCGAGGTGCCGAGCGCGATGAGTTCGCCTGTGAAGTTCGCGCGTTCGCCGGTCCAGTCGCCGATTTTGCCGCCGCCGCCGTTGACGCCTTCGGCGAGGCCGCGGGTGAGGACGTACCAGCAGAAGAAACAATGGTTGTTGGTTGCGCCCGGCAACGCGTTCGGGTCTCTGGCCAGGATTTCGTTGCGGATCGCGGTCAGCCCTTCGCGGAAGACCTTACCCACATACGGGTGATTTCGCCCCGTTTCGACGATCTCGGCGACGCTTTCGGTGTAGATGTTGCCAATCGTCAGTTGATCCAAGTCCGAGGCAAATCCACAGCACGGCTTCACTTCGCCCTTCGGATTCACGATCAGCGCCTGACCTGGGCCTTCGCAAAAATCCTCCTTGAACCACTCGCCATCCCACGAATTGCCCGGCAACGCCTCCGCGCGCTCCACAGTGGCAAGGTGGTTCCAGTTCATCGTCATCGTCAGTTCGTCGCTGACGAACAAATAGCGGTGCAGCATGTCGGACCAGGCAATGACGGCATCGAGTTCCTTTGCCAGTCGGCGGATCGGTTCGAGGCCCTGTTCGGGCGACCGACTCGCGTAGGAAAGCGAAAGAATCGTGTCGCGATCGAAGACTTTGCGCGCGACGCGGCAGAACGTGGCGAGTTTCGCGATGTCCATTCCGTGGAACTTGTCAACGCTGAGGCCGAGTTTGCCTGTGAAGCCGACATCGCGCAACTGCGTCAAAATGTCGGTCAGGTGCGTCTCGTTCTCAAACCAGACGCCATTCGTCATCATTTTGTCGAAACGGAAGCCGAGTTCGGCCGCGCGCTTCGTCAGCGCGACGAGGAATTCCGGGTAAACGAACGGCTCGCCGCCGGTAAAGCCGAGGATTTCGATACCCAGATCGTGTGATTGTTCAAGGCAACGAATCGCGGTGGGAATGTCGAGCCGATCCGGCCATTCGATCGGCACGCAACAGTGCGGGCACGCGAGATTACACTGGTAAGTGCCTGCAAACGAGAGATAATTCGGTCGAAACCGGCGTTCGGTGTCCGCCACATTGCGGGCGTCCGCATCTCCACGAGTCAAGTTCGGCGTCGGGCGAGCGGCCATGCGAGCGGGTTCCAAAGTCACTTTGAATCGAGACAAGGAATATTGTACGGGCCCATTCGCTTTCGCAATCGTTCCGATTTTCCGTGTGGCATTGCGATTTGCATCGGCTATCATCGGCGTTCTGTAAGATGACGATCCCGCCATTAACGGCCAGTTGCCGCAACTTTGCGTGCGTGGCCACCTTCCTCACCGGGAGCAGGACTTTTCGATGAACAAACGATTTTCGCTTTACCGAATGTTGTTGCTGGCATTTGTGCTGATTTTGGCACCACTCTCTGCGCGTTCAGAAAACAACGTACCGCCAAAAGGCTTCACCGCCGTATTCAACGGGAAAGATCTCAGCGGGTGGCATGGCTGGGCGGTTCACTCGAAGGGTGGCAACCCGTTCGAAATGGCTAAAGCGACCGCTGAAGCCCAAACCAAAATGATCGAAGGTTGGACCGCCGACGCAAAGAAACACTGGAGCGTACAAGATGGCGACCTCGTCAACGATGGCTTCGGCGCATACCTTTCGACCGATAAGGCGTTCGGCGATGTCGAGTTCTTAATCGACTACAAAACTGTCGCGAAGGCCGATTCGGGCATCTACATGCGGGCGACGCCGCAAGTGCAAATCTGGGATTCGAGCGAAGCCGACCCTTCGGGCCTCGGCAAGAAGTTCGGTAGCGGCGGGCTGTGGAACAACAGCAAGGGTGCTGCCGGGAAAGACCCACTTTCGCCGGCCGACAAGCCTCTCGGCGAATGGAACCAGTTCCGGATTATTCAGGTCGGCGAGCGCACGACGGTGTACCTCAACGGCAAACTCGTCGTCGATCATGCCCGCCTCGAAAACTTCTGGGATCGCAAATCGCCGCTTCAAAAGGCCGCCCCCGTTCTGCTGCAAACGCATGGTGGCGAAATCCGCTGGCGGAACATCTTCGCACGCGAAATTCCGACCGAAGAAGCGAACGCGATGCTCGCCGCCAAATCAGGCACTGGCTTCACTTCGGTTTTCAACGGCAAGGATTTCGACGGTTGGGCAGGCCCCGTCGATAACTACGAAGTCGTCGATGGTGCAATCGTCTGCAAGCCGAAAAAAGGTGGCACACTTTTCACAAAGGAAGAGTATTCCGACTTCGTCGCCCAAGTCGAATTCAAACTGCCCAAGGGTGGCAACAACGGCTTAGCAATTCGCTACCCTGGCAAAGGCGACCCAGCTTACGCGGGCATGTGCGAGTTGCAAGTTCTCGACGATGATGCCGAGCAATACAAGACGCTCGACAAGCGCCAATACCACGGCTCCGCCTACGGTATGGCCGCCTCCGCACGCGGGTATCAACGCCCCGTAGGCGAATGGAATTTCCAACAAGTGACCGTGAAAGGTTCGACGATCAAAGTCGAACTGAACGGCTCGCTAATCCTCGACACCGACCTTTCCAAGATCACCGATTACATGGCAAAAAGCCCACACCCCGGCAAGGAACTCACAACGGGCCACTTCGGTTTCGCGGGCCACAACGACCCCGTGGCTTTCCGGAATGTGAAGATTAAGAAGATCGTCGAGTAATTTCGCTTCGGTTTCCACGCCCGAACGACAAGTCGCTCGGGCGATGGTTTTTCAAGTCCATCATTTCCACAAAAGGATCAAAACATGCCCAGGAAATTGTCGCGCCGCACGATGCTCAAAGGCTTCGGGGCGAGTATCGCGGCCCCATTCGTGTATCGCACCCATGCGACGGCAGCCCCGAGCGAGACGTTGTATCACGCGAGTTTCGGTGCGGGCGGGATGGCCGGTTCCGATCTGAACGCGATTACGGAAAGTAAACACGTCAAGCTCGTCGCCGTCGCGGATGTCGATCTCGAACGTGCGGAAAGCCTCAAAGAGAAATTCCCCGACGTCAAAGTTTATCAGGACTGGCGCGAGCTTCTGGACAAGGAAAAGAACCTGAACTCGGTGAACGTCTCGACGCCCGATCACATGCACGCATCGATCACCATGCGGGCGATCCAGCAGGGCCTGCATGTTTACACGCAGAAGCCACTTACGCAAACTGTATATGAATCGCGACAACTTGCGAAGGCCGCTCACAACAAGAAAATCGTCAGCCAGATGGGAATTCAGATTCACTCGCATGGCGTCCATCGGACCGTCGTTGCGACGATACAAGCGGGTGCGATTGGCAAAGTGAAGGAAGTCCACAGTTGGAGCGGGAAGATGTGGGGTGACAAAAACCCACGCCCCGCGAAAAAGGACGCGACGCCCGCAAAACTCAACTGGAACGATTGGCTCGGCGTCGCTTCCGAACGCGATTTCATCGCCGGCTATTACCACCCCGGCAACTGGAGGAAGCGGCTCGATTTCGGCACGGGAACTTTCGGCGACATGGGCTGCCACATTCTGGACCCCGTGTTTTCGTCGCTCGCACTCACCGCACCAACTTCGATTCGTTCGGCTGGCGACGCGCCGAACGCGGATAGTTGGGGCCTCGAAACTGCGGTGAAGTTCACATTTCCCGGCACGAAATTCACGACCGACACCGTCGCCCTCACGTGGACCAACGGCAACGCCCGCCCACCCGAAGCGGTGCAGAAACTTCTGGGTGACATCAAGATCGTCGATCAAGGATCGATCTACATCGGCACGGAAGGCGTGATGTATTCGCCGTACATCGGGCCACTCGTCTTGTTCCCCGAGGAGAAATTCAAAGAGTACAAGGGGCCGAGCCTGCCTGGCGAAAACCACTACCTTCAGTTCGTCGAAGCGTGTCGCGGCAACGGTAAAACATCGGCTCCGTTCGAGTACGCTGGGCCGCTCACCGAGTCGGTATTACTCGGCTGCCTCTCGACCCGTTTCCCAAACGAAACGCTCGATTGGAACGCCACCGACATGAAAATTATGAACGTGGCAGCAGCGAATCAGCACGTCCGCCGCACTTACCGCAAAGGCTGGGAAGTCGACGGGTTGTAATCATCCCATCGTCGACGGAAACGGAGAGAACATCGTTTCCGTCGTCGACGATTTCGCGGTCGATGATACACTTTTCTTAATGAAATCACTCGAAGAACTTCAGGCGATTTACCGCCTTCCGTTACCCGAACTCATGCACCGTGCGGCGGAGGTTCACAAGGTCCACCGCGACTACTCCGATATCCAACGGTGTGCGCTACTGAGCATCAAAACCGGCGGCTGCCCCGAAGATTGCACGTATTGTAGCCAAAGCGCCCACTACGATTCGCCCGTCACCCGCCAACCGCTGATGACCGTCGACGAAGTCCGCGACAAAGCACAAGCGGCACGCGATGCAGGGGCGACGCGGTTCTGCATGGGTGCCGCGTGGCGATCCCCCAAAGATGGCCCCGAATTCGACTCCGTTATCGAGATGGTCAAGAGCGTTCGGAACCTCGGGATGGAAGCCTGCGTCACGCTGGGGATGCTCTCCGACAGCCAGGCCGAACGCCTCGCGGAAGCGGGACTCACAGCGTACAACCACAACATCGACACTTCGCGTCGCTTCTATCCGAAGGTGATTACGACGCGCACATTCGACGATCGAATCCGCACGATTCAGGCCGTCAGTCGGGCGGGAATCTCCGTTTGTAGCGGTGGAATTATCGGCATGGGCGAAACGGAAGAGGATCGCCTGATGATGCTCGCCGAGCTTTCGGCACTGGAAACGCAGCCCGAGAGCGTGCCGATTAACTGCCTGATGCCGAGCCAGGGTACGCCGCTCCAGATGGCCTCCGCCGTCGATTCGATCGAGTTCGTTCGCCTGATCGCGACCGCACGCATCACCTTCCCGAACGCCCGCATACGCTTGAGTGCAGGCCGCGACCGGATGAACCGCGAGTTACAGATTTTGTGCTTCCTCGCGGGGGCAGATTCGATCTTCTTCGGTGAGAAACTTTTGACCGCGCCGAATCCCGCCGCTGACGCCGATGCCGCGCTTTTCCGTGCGATGGGTTTACCCGAACCGGCCGACTATGCGACAACGACATGTCACTAATCGAACGCTGGGCGCAAACGCTAAACGAGCTGCAAACGCATGGGCGTTTGCGCTCGCTGAAGTTGCCGAGCGGCATCGATTTCACGTCGAACGATTACCTCGGGTATGCCTCGCGGATTCGCACGACTGACCCGCAACCGGAACTGTCCCGTTCGGGAATCGCGTCGCGATTGCTTCGCGGACACCACGAATTATGGGACCGCGTGGAGTCCGAACTGGCCGCATGGCACGGTGCAGAAGCGGTGCTGATGATGACGAGCGGTTTCAGCGCGAACGAGGGTTTGATCTCTACCGTCGTCGAACCGGGCGACTGGGTGGCGACCGACGAGCTCAATCATGCGTGCATCATGGAAGGGCTGCGGGTTTGCCGCCCACGCAAGTTTTCCTATCGCCACAACGACCTCAACCACCTCGAAGACGGCCTCAAAACCGAAGCGACGAAACGCCCATCGGGCCGCGAAATGTTCATCGTAACCGAGTCGCTTTTCAGCATGGATGGCGACCGCGCGCCATTAAAAGATATCGTCGAACTCGGCGAAAAATACGCTGCGCAGGTGATCGTCGACGAGGCGCACTCGACCGGGTGTCACGGCCCGAATGGCTCCGGCTGCGTCGACGCACTCGGGTTACGCGAACGAGTGTTGGCGACCGTTCACACTGGCGGGAAAGCCCTGGCCGTGTGCGGTGCGTACATCTGCGGATCGAAATTGCTCAAGTCGTTTCTCGTCAACAAGTGTCGGCACCTGATCTTCACGACGGCACTGCCACCGACGATCGCGCTGTGGTGGCTGGAGATGTTGCCACAAGTTCGCGGCGACGATTCATTGCGAAACACACTACACGAAAACACGCGACAGTTCCGCGCCAAGCTGCGGGAAAAGAACGTCTCGACAATCGGCGACAGTTACATTGTTCCCGTAATTCTCGGCGACGATGTGCGAGCGGTGCGCGTGGCGACTGCGTTGCAAATGCACGGATATGACATCCGCGCGATCCGCCCGCCGAGCGTGCTACCAGGCACATCGCGTTTGCGAATTTCGATTCACGCAGATCGCGACTGGCACACGCTCGAAGCGCTGACCGACCACCTTGCGGGGGCAATGTCGTGATGACGGACGTCGTGATTGTCGGCACCGATACCGATGCGGGGAAGACTTCGCTCTCGCTGCTGTTTCTCGCTGCATTTCCAGAGCAATTTGCGTATTGGAAGCCCGTGGAGACGGGTGAATCCGACACCGAAACCGTGCGGCGACTCGTATCGAGTGCCACGATTTTCGAACCGCTCGCACGCTTCCGCGAAGCGGTGGCACCGGCGCTCGCGGCCTCGCGCGAAGGGCGCGTTATGCCAAGTGTGGCCGAGGTTCTGAAAGCGAAACCGGCGTCTGCCAAACCGCTCCTCATGGAAACCTTTGGCAGCCCACTGTCACCATTAAGTGACGAGGTTTTACAGGTCGAACTCATCCGCGGGTTTCACTCGTCGATCTGGCTCGTCGCATCGTCCGCTGTCGGTGCGATCGGCCGCGTTCTGCAATCGCTGACGAGCTTGAAAGCACACGGGCTAAGCGCGAGTACAGTAATCCTCGTTGGTCCGCACGATGAGTATGCCGCAACGCAAATTCGCAAACACTGGGCGGAACCGTTATCGGTTTTCCAACTCGAACAGCCACATGGCCGAACGAGCGAAGATTTGCAAGTCGCCGTTAACGAACAGCGTGCAGAACTGACTGCGTTACGAAGCACACTGGAAATCAAGCAAGAATCAACATCGGCCCTCGATTGGGTGGCGAGAGATCGCGCCGTTGTGTGGCACCCGTATACGTCGCTCGCGGATCCGATTGCCCCTTTACCCGTCATCAGTGCAGACGCGGAATTCCTGCTTCTTGCCGATGGTCGTCGCATCATCGACGGGATTTCTTCGTGGTGGACGATCCTCCACGGGCACAACAATCGGCAGTTGAAGCATGCACTTCAGATGGCGAGCGAATCGCTCGATCACGTGCTGTTCGCGGGCGTCACGCACCCGGCTGCAATCGAGTTGGCCGAGCGTTTGTTGCCGTCGACACCGTGGGATGGCGGGCGAGTTTTTTACTCCGATAACGGCAGCACCGCCGTCGAAGTCGCGTTAAAAATGGCGTACCAATATTGGTGCCATCGCGGTGAGCCGCAACGGACTCTTTACATCGGCTTCGACGATTGTTATCACGGCGACACCTTCGGCACGATGGCGATCAGCCGCGACCCAACCTTCTTCGGTCGCTTCGAGCCACTGTTGTTTCGTACCGAGCGCGTGCCACTGTCGGCAGACGCACTCGATGCGAAGTTGCTTGCAAACAAGGGAAAAGTGGCCGGTGTGATTATCGAACCGATCGTACTCGGTGCAGGGGGAATGAAAATGTACCCACCTCGCGAACTTAAAGCGATCGAAGCTGTCGTGCGGAAACACGGTGTCGCGTTCATCGTCGATGAGGTGATGACGCGATGCCGAACGGGTTCGCTCTGGGCGTTCTCGCAGGCGAATGTCATTCCAGATTTCATCTGTTCCGGAAAGACGTTGACGGGTGGAATCTTGCCACTCGCTGTCACACTGGTGTCACCGCAAATCGTCTCGGAATTCGAAACGCCAGATCGTGCGAAGACGTTCTTCCACGGTCATTCGTTCACTGCAAATCCGCTCGCGTGTGCCGTCGCTGTCGCCAACGAGCGACTTATGGAAACCGGCGAATGGCTACGGCAATCGAATCGCATCGAGCAGTTTTGGCGAACGCATCTCGTCGACTTAAAATGTCAGCCGGGTGTTAGCGACGTGCGGATTTGCGGGACGATTGTTGCCGTCGAGATCGAATCGCGCGGTGGCTATTTATCCGAAATTGGACCGAAACTGCGTAGTTTTAGCATCGAACGCGGTGTATTGCTCCGCCCACTCGGGAATGTGCTTTATGCGATGCCACCACTTTGCACGAGCGATGAATCGCTGGCGAAGATCGTCGATGTCATGCGTCTGTCAGTGCGGCAGTTCGCATAACATCGACTACGAATGCTTTACGTGAGCATCTGTTTGACGACAGTGCCGTGAACGTCGGTGAGGCGGTAATCGCGGCCCTGGAAGCGGTATGTCAGCTTTGTGTGATCGAAGCCGAGCTGGTTCAGAATCGTCGCTTGCAGGTCGTGGATGTGGACTTTATCCTTCGCGACAGCGAAGCCGAGGTCGTCGGTTTCGCCGTGCGTGTAACCGCCCTTTATGCCGCCGCCCGCGAGGAACAACGAGTAGCAATCGGGATAGTGGTCGCGGCCGAGAATGTTGCCACCGGCGGTGCGGCCTTCGCGGAACGGTGTGCGCCCAAATTCGCCGCCGCAGATAATCAGCGTGTCTTCGAGCAAGCCCGTTCGCTTCAGGTCTTTAATGAGTGCCGCAATCGGCTTGTCCATCGTTTTGCACTTCGCCGTAAGGCCATCGCGAATATCTTCGCCCGGCCCCGTGCCGTGAAAATCCCAACCCCAGTCGAATAGTTGCACGTAGCGAACGCCCTTTTCAACGAGCCGCCGTGCCAGCAAACAGTTGTTCGCAAAGCTCGCGCCGCCGGGGGTCGCGCCGTAGTCTTCGATCGTCTGTTTCGTCTCGCGGGTGATGTCCATCACCTCGGGCACGCTCATCTGCATCCGGAAAGCGAGTTCGTACTGTGCGATCCGCGTCGTCGTCTCGGGGTGGCCGAGTTCTTGCCCCTGAATTTCGTTGAGATCTTTTAGCGCATCGAGGCTCTTGCGTCGCATGTCGCGGTCCATGCCTTGCGGGTCCGACACGTACAGCACGGGGTCGCCTTTGCTACGGCACTGCACGCCCTGATAGACGCTCGGCAGGAATCCGCTTCCCCAGCAGCCCTGCCCGCCGCTCGGCTGCACGCCACTCGAGATCAGCACCACGAACCCCGGCAGGTTTTCGCTCTCGGAACCGAGGCCGTACGTCGCCCACGTGCCCATGCTCGGGCGACCTTGCCGGGGCGAACCGGTGTACAGCAGTAGCTCGGCGGGGGCGTGGTTGAACTGGTCCGTGTTCATCGATCGCACGACGCACATCTCGTCGGCCACGTCGTGAAGTGCGGGGATCGCGTCGGACAACCACACGCCACCTTTGCCGTACTGTTTGAACTTCCGCGGTGTGCCGAGCAGCTTCGGTACGCCAGACGTGAACGCGAAGCGTTTGCCTTTCAGGTACTCATCGGGGCAGTTCTGGCCGGTCCTTTTAACGAGTTCGGGCTTATAATCGAACAAATCGAGGTGCGGCGGCGCACCGGACATGTGCAAGTAAATGACTCGCTTGGCTTTCGCGGCGAAGTGTGGTTTCTTCGGTGACAGCGGGTTGTCATTCGGCCCCGCTGCCTGCGAAGTTGCGCCCAGAGACGCCAACGCGAGCGAGCCGAGGCCGACCGAGGAATCGCGGAAGAAGTGTCGCCGCGTGACTGATTGCAGTCGTTCGAGTGCGGGGTGCATGGGGGTATCCTGTTTGGCAG
>Ga0105044_10011964_pt1 | contig 11805 bp, 9 predicted proteins | sample MAT01_FD_78092 | JGI IMG/M metagenome (GOLD analysis project Ga0105044, IMG submission 78092) | Freshwater microbial communities from Lake Fryxell liftoff mats and glacier meltwater in Antarctica - MAT-01 | ecosystem: Environmental > Aquatic > Freshwater > Ice > Liftoff microbial mat | place...
AACTAAACTTCGAAGAAGGCGACTCTCTGGCAAAAAATGCAACTGTGGGCAGCATTGATGTACTGAGTACATCGATGCTGCCCACAGTTGCATTTTTTGCCAGAGAGTCGCCTTCTTCGAAGTTTAGTTGCAGGATTTTTCCCGTCGCCTCTGCGCTAACAATAATTTCATCGGCTTCGAAAGTGCCGGAGGCGTCGTATTTCGTCTTGCCGTTGTTGCAGGAGGCGAGGGCCATCAGGGCGATTGAAATGAGTGTTATCTTGTTCATTGTGATGAAATTGTAACTAGTTGCCAGTTGTTGTTTTTTGATTGTAAGCGGCCATTAAGTACTGAATATCGTGCAGTATTTTTCCCTGTCGGGCGCTGTCTTCGGCGTTCACTTCGCGCAGGTAATCGTTGGAAGTGATGACCCCGTTTTCCAATTGAACTGAAGCGGTGTTTTTGACACTGCCGCGCAAGGCGATGATCTCTTCGTCGGCACGGAGCAAGGCTTGCAGCTTGCTGAGTTCCGCGGTTTGTTGTTTGAGGGCCAGGTTGGTATTGAACATAAATACGTCTCTTTGCACGTCAATCGTCTTTTTGTTCAAATCCAACAGGTTTCGTTCGTTTTTAAGGGTGTAATAGCCCGATAGTGGCACATTAAACCGTAGACCGCCGATGTAGTAGGGATCAAAATCGTTGCTGAGGAAGTTGAAAGCGGGTCTGCCAATACCTCCTTGGAAAAACAAGTTGAGTTTTGGGCGATTTTTAGCTTTCAGGAGGCCGTTTTGGGTATCCATGGTTTGGCGTTGGTAATCGAACAGCAGCAGTTCGGGGCGATTGATGGTTTGAGAGAGCCCTGGGTTCCTAGGTGTTGCGAGTTGGGTTTTTTCGTCCATTGATAATCCCGTAAGCAGCCCCAGCATGTCGAGGAAAGCCTTTTTATTGGATTGTAATTCAAGGGTACGCTGGCCGACTTTCAACCATTCCGCTTTCAACAAGTCGACACTGCTTTTGAAAGCAGCGCCATTGTCTACCGCGCCCTGCGTTTTTCGGATGCCGTTTTGTATGTCTTTTTGCAGCAGATCCGCTTGTTTGAGCTGTTCATCGAGCAGGAGTACACCAAAAAACACCTGATTCACCCTGTCCTGGAGTTTGAACAGTTCCACCTCCAGCTTTTGTTGCTCCACCTGGGCATTGGCTTGCAGGATGCGCTTTTGTTGTTTGATGGCACCACCATCATAAATGGCCTGGTTGAGCTCCGCATAGATTTTGTATTGATCCTTGCTCAATTGCGTAACGCCGGGAAGTTGCGCCGGAAATTGTATGACATCCGATTGGTAAGTAGCTTGACCGTTGATGTTAAATTGGGGCAAGTAACCCTTGGAGGCGTTCTCAATGGTGTATGCGCTGCTTTTTTCAATTAGTTCGTGCTGCTTCAACAACGGGTAGTTTTGCCGGGCCAATGCATAGCATGTATCGATGTTGAGCCCGGTAGATTGCCCCTTTGCGCCCAAACTGGCCAAAAGGAATAAAAGCGGGATCATTGATTGGAAGATGTTGTTCATTTGCTTTAATCTTTTGTTTAATAATTGGGCAAATTTTTTTTAATCCACGGCCAACATGGCTCGAACCCAGCTGGGTATCAGTTTTCTGCGCTCTTCCATCATGTTGTCAAAACCAGTTTTTTGAACGGATTCCATTGATCCAAATATCGGTTTGGCAGCAAACGGGAATACTGTCATGCCAAGAATATTCAACATGAAATGAATGGGATTGATATCCGGCTTCCGTTCACGAATTTGAAGGAAAAAGTTCGTTTGCTCCAAAAAGGTGGCAATGGGAATTTTTCTTTGAATTCGGTCGGGATGTTCCCGCAACTCGCTCAGTACAAAAATCGGCAGGTCGGGATGCTCCAGCAACATGTCGATATAATGGCTTACTAATCTATCGATTTTGGTCTCCAGACTGGTGCTTTCATCAATCAAAATCGGAACTAATGTTCCAAATAGCTGCTGAATGCGTTCCAGCATAATTTCTTCAAAAAGCTTCTCTTTGCTGCGGAAGTAGTAGTTCAAGAGGGCCAGGTTGATGCCGGCCTCCTCTGCAATGTCACGAGTGCGCGTAGCGGCATACCCTTTTTGGGTAAACACCTTGCGGGCGGCTTCCTTGATTTTCTGCTCCGTGGAGAGGTCGACTTCTGTGTCAGGCTTGATCGCCATTGTTGTTGGTGTATTGAAAATGTGAGGCGAAGGTAATGGAATATTTTTGAACTAAACAAATTTTTTAATCAAGTGATTAGTTTTTATGTTTAAATTTTTCCAATTCGCCCAAAAACCAGAAATTTCACCGTTCTACATTCCCCTTCTGGCCAAGCGTCTGCCACCCGCGCCAGAAACGCCTCATCCATCGGCGAGTTGCAGGGCTATTTGCCCGTTGCCGGTGGCGCAATCCCAGGCTTTGTCAAAATGATGACAGTGGTTGAATAGGTAGGTGAATAGGGCGGCGGGGTAGCCTGGGCGGAAGCGTGCGTGTTCGTTGGATTGGGTAGAAAAATTGTCTTTCATCGTGGAGTCAGGCCACTGCTGCTGGGTGTTTTTTCAAAAATGCAAATTGTTCCTCCAATGATGCTTTTGCCTCCAGTTTTTCTTGCTTGTTTCCGGTTGAAAGAATCTGCTCGTAAGCAAGGAATCCCTTGTCAAAGTTATCCAAAATAAATTTTGTCATTTCCTTTGGGCTTAATGCAAAAAGGTAACCTCTTAAAAAGGCTAATCGCTCCTTTTCGTCTTCAATGGCGGCATAGCTTTCGAAGAACAGGTTGTGATTTTTCATAGTAAATTTTTGCTAGGGTTTTAGATCTGCGAAAATCAATTCGCAAATCAATTGTGCAAATTTTATTTTTACTGAAAACCAGGCATTGGTGTCATTCCGAGCGAAGCGAGGAACCTGGGGTGCGCAATATTATCAGGTTCCTCGCTTCGCTCGGAATGACACCACTGCCTGGTTTTCAAAATCATTTGGGGATATTGCCAGCCTTAATAAAGGTGTAAATCCAGCATGTTTTTCAGCTAATTATTTACGCACCTCTTCCTCCAATTTTTCCAAATCCCTAACCAACAACCTCGACCGATTAAACGTCAACAATTTCAAATACCGCAGGTCATTCAGTGTGGTCGTCACCGTTTGCCGACTCGTAGCGGTGAGGTTGGCGATTTCCTGGTGGGTGATAAATTGCCGCACCACCCATTCGTAGCCCACGCGCTGGCCTTTGGTTTTGGCCAAATTGACCAAAAATTCCACGATCCGGCTGCGGCTGTCGCGAAAAACCAGCGACTCCAATCGGCGCTCCATGTCCAATTGCCGGGCACCGAACATTTTCATAAAGAACAAATTGAGTTCAGAGCGATCGCGCATCAGGCCGTTCAATTCCTCCAGGGTCACCACGCAGGTCGTCGTGTTTTCCAAGGCAGTAGCAAAATCGCGACGCTGCGTTTCTCCCAACATAGAAAGCTCGCCAAACACCTCGCCTTTGCCAAGAATTGCCTTGGTAATTTCCTTGCCATCTTCGTTCATCACCGAAATCTTGATACGGCCTTCCTGGATAAAAAATATCCGGTCGCTCAAATCATCGGGCACGTACACTGGCGCGCCCTTTTTGAAGTCAAGGTGCAACTTTTGGACCATCAGATCCTCACTGCCCAACTTGGTTGGACAAAGCAAATGGGTGACGTCGATGTTTTCTAAGTGCCAGAGCATATTTACAAAAAGGTTTCAGGTTTCAAGGTTTCTGGTTTCAGGTTTACACGATGTCTATTGGTAGCTTTAGGAAACTGTTTCAAGGGTAATAAAGCGAAAAATGGTTTTTACTTTCTAGGGTTCTGGGTTGTGCGATCTTTTGTTAATTTTGAAATACTGTTTCAATTTTACGAACGGATCGCATAAACCGGAAACCATAAACCTTGAAACCAGAAACCTATTTTTCAAACCAATCCCTATCAGTTAGGTTGTATATTTCCTGAATTTCTTTCAAAACTTTTTGGAAATCAATTTTAAGGTCGATGAGGTTACCGCTGCGCATATCGAATACCCAGCCATGTACGCTTGGGGAGCCCTCTTTCATGAAACGCTGTTGCACCGCGGCAGTTTTGATAACGTTGACGCATTGCTCCTGAACATTCAATTCCACTAGGCGGTCGTAGCGTTTTTCTTCATCGGTGATGGCGTTTAGTTCTTTTTTATGAATTCGGTACACGTCGCGGATGTTGCGCAACCAGGGATTCATTAACCCTAAGTCCTTGGGCTGCATGGCTGCTTTTACCCCCCCGCAACCGTAGTGGCCACATACCACAATCCGTTCTACTTTAAGAAAGCGCACCGCATATTCGATTACCGAAATGACATTCAGATCAATGGCATTGACCAGGTTGGCTATGTTGCGGTGGACAAACACTTCACCGGGTTTTGCACCCATCAATTCCTCTGCGGTTACGCGACTATCAGCACAACCGATGTAGAGGTACTCCGGGTTTTGATCTTTTGCCAGGTTGGAAAAAAAATCTTTTTCAGTACCGGTTTTAGCGGCTGCCCACTGTCGGTTGTTTTCAAAAATCTTATCGTATGAATTCACGGGTCATAAAAATTGTAAGGCTTTAATTGCCCCTGACAAGTTTGTTTCAGGCAAAAATACAACCATGATTCTTGATTCCTTCCAAAGAATTGCCAACTTTGCCACTTTAGTATTTCACAATTCTTAACTTATGAAACTTTTAGAAGGAAAAATAGCCCTCATTACTGGCGGCTCTCGCGGTATTGGCGAAGCATTGGTGCGCAAATTCGTTGAACAAGGCGCAAAAGTAGCTTTTACGTACGTTTCCGCTGGTTCTGCGACAAGGGCTGAAGCGCTGGCTTCCGAATTGGGCGAAAACGCCAAAGCCTACCAAAGCGACGCTGGGGACTACAGTCAAGCGGAAGCACTTGTCGCTCAGGTGCTGGCTGATTTTGGCAAATTAGACATTTTGATCAACAATGCTGGCATCACCCGCGACACTTTGCTGCTGCGTATGACAGAACAGCAATGGGACGATGTGATCCAAACCAACCTAAAATCGGTGTTCAACCTCAGCAAGCACGCCCTCAAACCTATGATCCGCACTGGTGGCAGCATGATCAATATGAGTTCCGTGGTGGGTGTTTTCGGCCAGCAGGGACAGGCCAATTACGCAGCATCCAAAGCGGGTGTCATTGGCTTCTCTAAATCAATCGCCAAAGAATACGGCTCTCGCGGCATCCGCTGCAATGCCGTCGCTCCAGGCTTTATCGCTACGGAGATGACCGATGCCCTCGACGAAAAAACAAAAGACGGCTACCTTTCCGCAATCCCCCTCAAACGCCTCGGATCTGGCGACGACGTAGCAAACACCTGTGTTTTCCTGGCCTCCGACATGGGCGCCTATATTACTGGACAGGTGATTTCCGTCTGCGGAGGACTTAATTGTTGATCGTTGATCGTTGTTTGTTCACATTCACTCGATGGATGTTTGGGCTAAGGTATTTCAAAACCCTGTTCGAAATTGACTTGAAGGCTCTCTAGTGCCATTTTTTACAAATAATGTATCGTGGGTATTGGTTGATCGAGATATTTCTTGGCCCCTGGGCGAGCTCAAGAGCAACGCGAACGAACAACTATCAACGATCAACTAACAACGAAATACCAAGCGCGAAGCGAACGAACAACTATCAACAAACAACTATCAACGAAATAAAATGCGCATCCTAATGGTCTGCCTCGGCAACATCTGCCGTAGCCCGCTCGCGGAAGGAATTATGCAATGGCAAGCTGATGCAGCTGGCCTGAAATGGCATGTGGATAGTGCCGGTACTGGCGCTTGGCATGCAGGCGAATTGCCAGATCGCAGGTCTATTGCTACTGCCGAAGAGAATGGCATAGACATTGCCAACCAGCGTGCCCGCCAGTTCCGCCAACAAGATTTTGAGCAATTCGATAAAATTTTTGTGATGGATGAAAGCAACCTGCGCGATGTGTTTCGCCTGGCGCGCAACGAAGCAGACCGCGCCAAAGTGGAACTAATGCTCGACCAAACCCACCCCGGCGAACGCCGCTCCGTCCCCGACCCCTACTACGATGATGATGGCTTCGAAGCAGTATTTCAAATGCTCGACACCGCTTGTGCAGCATTTGTAAAACAACACACCTAAAACCAACTATTGCCCACATTCATCACTCATCTCTCATCATCACTCATCACTCATCACTAAATAATGGGGATTTCCACAAAAAAGTCCGTCCCCTCATTCTCCCGCGTTTCAAACCGGATATTCCCATCATGCGCTTCAATTATTTTTTTGCAGATAGCGAGTCCTAAGCCGCTGCCGGAAGTTTTGGTGGTGAAATTGGGTTCAAATACCCGCTCCCTGATTTCCTGGGGAATGCCGCCGCCATTGTCACTGATTTTCACAACCGAGAGTTTCCCCTGACGGGTCAATGAGACATTTACAAGGCCTTCTCGATCCGAGGGAACCGACTGAATAGCATTGATAACCAGGTTGTTGAATACCCGGATCAGGTGGTTTTTGTCACCCAGGATGTGGAATTGATCTTTGGGCAATTTGAGTTCCAGTCGCACATTTTTTTGCTCACTGAAAAGATCGTGCACATTTTCCACCACTTCATTGATCACGACATCGCTTTTGTTGCGGATTTCGAGGTTGGCAAACATGGAGAATTCAGAAGCGATCTGTGCCAGGGAATCAATCTGTTCAATAAGGCGCGTGATGGCTTTGCGGAGGTATGCCGCAGCTTGCTCGGGGTTGCTGGATACACGTTCCAGTTGCTGCATCGACAGTTTCATGGTCGTCAGCGGATTCTTGATGTCGTGTGCTACTTGTTTGGCCATTTCCCGCCAGGCACCTTCTCGTTCCAGGCGCACCATTTGAACCTTGGAGTCTTCGAGCTTTTGCACCATGGTATTGTACTGGCCGATCAGCTCGCTGATCTCGTCCTGAGCATCGCCCTCATATTCAAGTGGGGCATTTTTATCCTCTAATTTTAACTCCTGCACCTTTTCTGACAAGAGGCTCAAGGGTTTCACAATGGAGCGGGAAAGGAGGTAGGTGATTACAAAGGCAATGAGCATCAGGGATACGTACAAACTGGCAAGTACCCCGATAAAATCGGAGACGTCAGCACCAATAAGCGTTTGGCGTGGCTGGTGCGGTACACCTAGGAAGCCCAGCAGCTCACCGCGCCCAGTGCGGCAAGGCAGGTATTTTGTATAGAATTCATTGCCACCAACTTGTTCCAACGCCTCTACCTCTGGCAGGGTTTTGTTTTTCGTCAACAATTCCTGGGCGGCAACATTCATTTTTGACGGAAGGATGCCGAGGGAAACCAGGTCTTTTTGTGTGCTGAAAACCAGGTCGCCATCCGGGGCGAAAAAGTTGGCATCTACGCTCAGGCTGGTGGTTATTTTTTGCAGGGAAGCTGCCAGGTTCGCTTTGTCTTTTGCGGCATTGCTGTCTACTTTGGCCAGGAAAGGTGCTTCCAGGTTGTTTTGCAACACATCCGCACGGTAGCTGAAAGCGGCTTCATCGGTCTCTGTTGCTGTTTTGGTGAAATGCCGGTAGGTGAGCACACCCACTACCAGAAAAGAAACGGCCAAAAGAGATACGTTCCACAGGTGAATGCGCTTGGCGAGCGAGCCTTTTGCCGTGAGCCTGAAGTCATATTCCTCCGGCAAAAAACGCAGCCAGGAATTGGCAAATGCCAGCACAAGCAATAGCATGGAGGCCAGCGTGAACAGAATGGAGAACAAGTACAGCCGTTTCAACCAACCGCCTACGGAATGACCTACCGAGGCGATGGTTTGGCCGTCGGTGCTTTTTGATACGGCATCAACACGTTGTGGCTCCTTGGTTAGGAGTTCAATTGTTTCGCCTTTGCCAACATTTGCCGAAAGTGCAGCAAGACTGCCACGGCCAAGCTCTACGATTATCCTGCCATCTTTTTGCACGGCAAAATTGTAGCGGGACAGGTTATCCAGGTTTTTATACGGGCTGCTGTAGAAAATTTGGGTGTAAGCCAGTGCTGGGGCAGGATGCTCATGGTCTAGGAAAACAAACACCTGTGCATGTTGGGTAACATCCACTGCCCGGGTTGCTGTAAAGCGGAGAATATAGCGGAATTTACCATCATTGCCCGTATGAAAGCGAATGTTGTTGCTGCTGTTCAATGCGACGGCCTTATCCCAGTTGTCAAGGGCAACTTCCTGATAGCCAAGTGTCTGACCAATCAGAATCGGCTGATTTTCGTTGTCAAAGGCTGCGACGTTCAAGCGGTAATGTTGAAAAAGATAAGGCTCTTGTAGTGCGATATCGTTCAACTGTGTCTGTACCTCCTCAATATTCGCTTTAAATGGCCAGGGCTTCAGCGTCTGGCTGATTTTGGCAGAATCCTGCAAAATGGCGGCCATAAACTTGGGCAGTAAGTGTTCTGCCGATGCTGTATCGCGCTCGCTCACCAGCGCCTGGGCGTAGGCCATACGTTGATTGCGGTCCTGTTCGCCATTGTAGCGGTACAACAAAATGGAGCAGAATACCGAAAATAACAGCAGCCAAACCACCAACCAGCCAAAGCCATTGCCCTCGCGGTGCACCAGCAAATCCATAGCACCTGCGTACAAAAAAGCGAAAATAGCAGCATATAAAGGGTTGACTTCCAGCGATATAGACAAGCCGGCAATAATTACAACCGCCCCAACAATGATTGCCAAACGCTGCATGTCTGACAATCCCAGGCTGCGCACCGTGAGCATCAGGCGGTGTCCAAACAGGAACAGGCCAACCATCAGCCCGATGAGGCCGCTAAGCGCCAGAAAGCCTGATGCGCCGATTCCCAAAATATTATCGAAGTCGAATCCTGCCTGACTTTTGAAAACCAATTGCCGCACCACCAATACACAGATAGGTATGCTGAGCATCAGCAGGGTATCGCTGAACAAGGCAATGCCCATGCGCAGATTTTGAGGCAAATGCGCCAGGGATTTACCCCGAAAGCTCCGGTGGAAAAACACCATTAAAAACACCACCAGTCCAACATGTATAAGCCAATCGCCCACGGAACGCCCAATCAGGTTGGCGCCTTCAAAGGATTGCTCAAAAAGCGGCAAATTGCCAAATTGTGCTGCAGTCCAACCTGTTTGCAAGTTGTAATACAGCAAAGCGCCCAGTACACTGAGCAGTAACAAAGCACCTGAAAGCACTCCGTAACGGCCATTGAGCCAATTGGCAGCCTTGTTCACCAAGCTGAAAAATAGCAGAAAAAACATGGCCCAAGCGCCCAGTTTTACCCAGGAAAGCCAGCCCGATTGAATGGCGCCATTTGCTTGCAGCCAGGCCAGTTCCTGTGTGCCTATTCGAATTGGCCACTCCGTTTTGGTATCTGCAATGCGCAAGTTTTTTGAAATGCTTTCATTTGCGGGAAACGCAATACTGTTTCGAGCATCTTTAAAATCAAGGGTGTAGCGTATGGGTACCAATATGGTGCGGGCACCTTCGGCACTTGGTTCAACGTTGGCTAAAAACCAACCCAGGGGTATTTTTACCAGGTTTCGGCCTGTTTTGGTGGCCAATTGTTTCAAATCATGCGGGGAGGGAATCGCCTTGGTATTTGACCAGCTGCGCAGTGTATCGCCGCGGTGGAATAAAATGGTGTAAGGTTTGTCGTTCTGATCGGAGCGGTCGACATTTTGGCCGCTGTTGTTTTTTGCCCAGGCAACAGCCTCATTTTCTGCCGAACTGACCCAGGCAGAAATTTCTTCAGAATGTTGCTGAAGTAATGCGTCGTTTTTATCTTGTTGGCCGGCTGAAATAGCGGTGGCCAACAAGATAAACATTACGAGCACGTATAGGAGCAAACGCTTAATCATATTGGGAGATGCGCGGTTTTTGAGACATATTGGGTGATTATGAAAGAAATTAGCCGCAATATGCTGGCAAATGTATCTATAGTTAATGAGGAAGGGCAGCCTTATTTTCAGAAATCGATATAACCCGAACTTCTTGTACCTCCCTAAACAAAGTTTGAGCCAATACGTGCAGCAACGCAAAATGAATGTGAATACGGCACGAAAAAGTGAAGAATCCGGGTAAAGCTCGTTCCTTTGCAGGGTTAAAATGAAATTGCCACAGACCGCTTTGTCGCCTTTAGGGGAGGAAAGTCCGGACAACATAGAGCGCCGTACCGTCTAACTGGCGGAGTTCCCGAAGCAATTCGGGGGCATAGAAAGTGTCGCAGAAAATTACTTCCCGTTGGGGTTGAGGTTAGTGGGCACCCGCCTACGCCAAGGCTACGGCGGGTAAAGGTGAAAACGTGCGGTAAGAGCGCACGACCAGGGCAGGTAACTGTCGTGGGGGATAAACCTTGCGGGTTGAAATGCCATGTACACTTTGTTTACTTGTCGCAAGACGGGTTCCTGTGCTGCTCGCACAGTCTCGATTCGTCGGGAGCAAGGGGGGTAGGCAGCGCAGATCCCGATTCGTCGGGACCAGATAAATGACAAAGACCCTGGCTTGCTGGGGGACAGAATCCGGCTTATAGGTCTGTGGCTTTTTTCTTGTTTGACAACTCCTCTAACAATACGGTTTGGTAGTGCTGAATCTCCATCAGCGTTTTAAATTGCTCTTCCATCAGCAGGTTTACTTTTTGGTGCAGGTTGCGCACCTCGATTTCTGCTTTTAAGTTTACCAGATAATCGTTTTCTGCCCGCTTGCGGTCTTTTTCTTCTTGGCGGTTTTGCGACATCATGATTACAGGAGCCTGGAGGGCGGCCAGACAGGACAATACAAGGTTTAGCAAAATAAAGGGATAGGGGTCAAATGCCTTAGTTGCCATGATGACATTCATGATTATCCAACAAACAATAACGACCCCGAAGGAAATGATGAAGGTCCAACTTCCGCCGAAAGTCGCCACTTTATCTGCTACAAATTGCCCAGGGGTAAATGTTTCTTTGGGCGGGTTCAGCAGGTTTTCAACGATGAGCTCCTCCTCTTTCATGGCATTCGCCACAAGTTGGTGGAGCTTATGCAAATGCTGGTCTTCTGTTGAGAGGATTTTTTCGAGATACTGGTGTTGGAATTGTTGTTTGCTTTTCATAAAAAGTAATTGTAGCTGTAGGTAAAGCGCCAAACGAGTAACAGGAATAAATATGTTGAAACTGGACTTTTGAGCAATGGTAGTTTAAACGCTGTCATAATAAAACAGCTGCTGCATTGTCCAAAAACCAATGCACTGCGGCTGTTTCTGACTGAATCAATTGCGCTGGAAATTCAGCTGAATTCTTTTCGCCCTTAATGACCTCCCGCACAGCCTTTGCCTTGTTCGCCCCAAAAACAAGGAAGGCAACGTTTTTCGCCTGATTGATGAGGGGTGCCGTCAACGTGACACGGTAAGCATCGTCTTCCTTTAAATAAACTGCTGTAACACCAGGCATTTTTTCATGCAACACAGGCGTAAATGGAAATAAGGAAGCGGTGTGCGCATTGTCGCCCAAGCCCAATAAGATTAAATCGAAATGAATGGGCTCGCCCCGAAAATGAGCGCGAATCGAATCCATGTAATGACTAGCCGTTGCTTCAGGAGGCAAGTTAGTATCCATTTTAAAAACATGGTCATCCGCAATATGCAATGGCTTAAACAGTGCTTTGTCGATCATCAGCGCGTTGTTGCGCGCGTCATCGGCTGGAACGTGCCGCTCATCACCAAAGAAAAAATAAACATGCTCCCAATCGACGCCATTCCGAAAAGCA
>Ga0105044_10011966_pt1 | contig 11803 bp, 13 predicted proteins | sample MAT01_FD_78092 | JGI IMG/M metagenome (GOLD analysis project Ga0105044, IMG submission 78092) | Freshwater microbial communities from Lake Fryxell liftoff mats and glacier meltwater in Antarctica - MAT-01 | ecosystem: Environmental > Aquatic > Freshwater > Ice > Liftoff microbial mat | place...
CGCCATCGCCCGGTGGGCCCCCCTGGTCCTGGCGCTGGCCACCGCCGTCGTCGTCCTCACCCTCGCCGCGTCGTTGACCGACGACCGCCGGATCGTCTGGCTCACGACCTGGGTGTTCCTGCTCGGCAACTGGGTGGGCCAGGAGTACTTCTCGCCGCAGGCCTTCGCCTACCTCCTCTACCTGACCTCGCTGACGCTGGTGATCCGGATGGCCCGGGCCCGGCGGCTGGGCGTCGCCGCCATCGCCGTCGTCGTGCTGATGGCGGTGGCCATCGCGACCAGTCACCAGATCACCCCGGCGATGCTCACCATCGCCCTGGTGGCCCTCGTGGTGACCCGGCAGGCCCGCATCGCCACCATCGCCATCGTGGCCGCCGTGGCCACGGTGCTGTGGGCCCTCTGGGGGGCCGCGGCCTACGTCGGGCCGAACCTGGCCGACGCCATCGACGGCTTCGGTGCGCCGTTGGCCAACGCCGAGGGCAACCTCACCGACGCCGGCCTGCTCAGCGACGGCCAGGGGCTGGTCTCCCTGGCCGGGCGCCTCCTCGTGGTCGCCATCGGCGTCCTGGCCGTCGTCGGCCTGGTCCGTCGGTGGTGGCGGGGCCAGCGCGACCTCGTGCCGATCGTGCTCCTGGTGTCCCCCGCCGTGGTGTTGGCCGCCAACGACTTCGGTGGGGAGATCCTCTTCCGGGTCTTCCTGTTCAGCCTGCCGTTCGCGGCCTTCTTCGCCGCCCACGCCCTGGTCGACGTCCCGCTCCTGCGGGGTCGGCGGGCCCCGGTCGTCCCCTTCGTGGTGAGCCTCGCCCTGCTCGCCGGGTTCCTGCTGGCCCACTTCGGCAAGGACGGCCACTACGTCTTCACGAACGAGGAGGTGGCGGCCGCGAGCTGGCTGGCCGACAACGCCCCCGAGGGCTCCCTGCTGGTGGAGGGATCCCGCAACTACCCGACCCAGTTCCGCAACTACGAGTACTTCCGCTACGTGCCCATCGATCGGGAGCCGATGGCCACCCGACGGGAGATCGCCCGCCGACCCGTGCGCACCCTCGAGCGCTGGATGACCGACGAGCGCGACACCGCGGCCTACCTCCTGCTCACCCGCAGCCAGGAGCGGGAGGAGACGGCCATGGGCTTCCGACCGATCGGCTTCCTCGACGGCCTCGAGGCGGACCTACGGGCCTCCAACCGCTTCGCGATCGCGTTCGAGAACCGCGACGCGGTGATCTTCACGATCCGGGGGGCCGACGGGTGATCGAGCGCCTCTCCCCCATCGGTCGGGCCGTCACCCTCGGCGCCGGCTTCGCCCTCCTCGTGCTCGTCCCCGGCGTGCCGGCCGGGCTGCGGGTCGCGGTGGCCGCCGCCTTCTTCCTCGTCGGCCCCGGACTGGCGTGGACCTTCGCGCTCCCTGTCGAGGGCCCGATCGAGCGGGGCGCCCTCGCGGTGGCGCTGAGCCTCACCCTCGACGTGTTGGTGGCCGAGGCCCTCCTGTTCGTCGGCCTCACCGGAGTGCTACCCGCCGCGGCCGGGCTCGCCGCCATCGCGGTGGCCGGCGCCTTCGTCGAGGCCCGTCGGCCGGTGGGGGCCTCCCCGGAGGCCGAGGTGACAGCTCGATGATCACCGGGATCCTGCTCGTCGCCGTGCTCGTCGGCCGGGAGCTGTTCCGGGCCACCGACCCCGACGGCCGGGGAACCCGGGTGCTCGGGGCGATGCTCGGGCCGGTCGCCATCGCCTTCGCCCTGGTCGCGATGGTCCGACTCGCCGACCTGGTGGTCGGGCGTGTCTAGGCGGCTCGACCGGCGCTACGCCGTGCTGCTCGGGGTCGGACTGAGCCTGTGGGCGGTCACCAACGATCTGGCCGTCTTCCCCCCGGACTTCGGCGACGACACCCCGGTCGCGCCGGCCCCCGAGGTCCGGGAGGCCCCCACCGCGACCAGGCCGCCGCCGACCACCGGGCCCCGGACCCCCTGACCTCAGCCGAACGCCCCGACTGAACGGCATCACGCCCTGGGCTCACTCGTCGGGGTTCTCGGCGCCCCCGGGGTCCTTCTGCACCGTCAGGGTCTGGATGGCAACGCCGTCTGCGCTGACGACGACCTCGACGTCCAGGGCGTTCACCGACGTGTGGTAGAGGCTGTAGGCGTTGTCCGGGAAGTGGTCGGGCGCGCCCGTGCCATCGAAGTGGACGACGCGACCGCTGCCGGCAGGGATCGTGAAGTCGGTCGGGAGGGCGAGGTAGTAGCTCTCGGTGAGGTCGTCGGTGGGATCGGTGAAGGTGTAGAAGACCTCGAGGCCCGACAGTTCGACGGTGCCGGTGTTGGTCAACGCGATCTCGAGGTGGTCGGCCGCGTCGCTGCCGGTGGCCGGATCGACGTTGTTCTCGACCAGCACCGAGTCGATCACCAGGCCCGGTGCGGTGGCCGGGTTGACGATGGGGTCGGCGGTCACGGGAAGGACCTGGGTCCCCGCCGGGCTCACGGCCGTGGTGGCGGCGGTCGAGGAGCCGGACGAGCCGCCACAGGCGGCCAGTGAGAGCCCGGCGGCGAGGGCGAGGGCGACGGCGCCGAAGCGCAGGATCGGGGTGGGGTGGGTCAGGGGGGTCATGGTGCTCCTTCGGGCAGGGGGGCTGTTCGCCGGAAGGCCCAGAGCACCCCGTAGCCGAGGGCGAGGGAGTACACGACCATCCAGCCGATGTCATTGCGCTTCTCATCCAGCAGTTGACCGAGGCTGAACCCCCGGTACTTCTCCTTGACATCGGTCAGGGCGAAGGCGAAGCGTTCGTAGTGCTTGGCGAACGAGGCCTCCTCGATGTCCGTGCGCACGGTCTCATAGGCCCCGAAGTGGGAGACGACGAGGTCCTCCTGGGGCTTGTCCAGGTTGAGGGCGGCGAAGAGCCCACCGGGGACCTGGTTGTCGGCGTCGAGGGTGTCGCCGATCTGGGGGAGGATGAGCACGATGACCAGCCAGAGGCCGAGCGCCACCATCAGGCCCGTGGCCGCCACCCGGGATCGGGCCGTGACCAGGAGGCCGAGGGCCCAGAACACCATGAGGTAGGTGATCGAGGCGGCGAAGGTCAAGAGGAGCTTCACGATCTCCGCCCCGCCGACCCAGTCGTGGCCGATCACCCCGAGGCACACCACCGCCGCCACGGCGACCGCCGTCACGAGGGTCGTCATGATGCCCAGGGCGCCGAGGGCGCTACCGGCGGCCAGCTCACCGGGGGAGACCGGGCGGGACCGCAGCAGCGGCAGCGTCCGGCTTGTCCGCTCCCGCGAGACGCTCAGGTAGCCGAGGGTGATGGCGATCACCGCCCCGATGATCTCGAGGTACTCGACCGCGCCGCGGAGCAGCGAGAGCAGGGCCAGCGGGGACGGGGCGACCTGGGTGATGCCGCCGGCACGGGCCGCGTCCAGATAGGCCTGGTAGTCGGCCAGCCGGCTGCGGTAGTCGACGGCCCCGATGTACACCGAGGCGATCGTGGTGAGGACGAGGACCGCGGTGAGGGTGACCAGGACCCGACTGCGGGCGGCCGCCCGGTACTCGTGGCGGGCCAGGGCCAAGATCCGCCGACCACGCGGATCAGTCACCGGACGGGCCCGTCGAGAAGTCGTGGCGGCGGGCCAGGCCGCCGGTCAGCAGGCCGACGCCGACGAGGGCACCCAGGAGGGGCAGCACCCGCCGGCCGGTGTCGGACCACGGCTCGGCGGTGCCCGTCTCCAGGATCTGCGCGGCGGCCTGCTTGTACTGCTCGCTCACCGAGAAGGAGCGGGCGTGGGCCGTCGCGCCGAAGAACGGCTGGGAGGTGCTCACCGGGTCGGTGACGGGGTTGAGCGATGCGGTCGGGCGGAGCCCGGAGGTGAACTGGGGGACGGCGAAGGTCAGGACCATCCACACCCCGAGGGCGGCCAGCAGCCCGAGTGACCGACGTCGGGTCGCCAGGACGGTGACCATGCCGATCAGGGCGAACAGGAGGAGGTACAGCCAGGACAGCCCGTAGAAGAGGCCCAGCCGGCCCAACTCGGCGGCGGACGGGACCGAGCCGTTGACCATCACCAACGAGGCGACGCTGGTCACGAGGCTGGCCGCGAGGATGGCGGCGAGGACCGCCGCGACGGCGACGACCTTGCCGAAGAGGAACGTCGTCCGGGAGACGGGTCGGGTGAAGATGACCCGGCCGATGCCCTCGGCCTGCTCGTCGGCCAGGCTCAGGTGGCCGACCACGATGGCCAGCAGCGCGCCGATCAGGGGGATGTAGACGGCGAGGTTCGACAGCAGCGACAGCGGCGGCTTGAGCCCGAGCGGGTCGGGAGGCGCCGGCTGGCCCTGGGCGGCGAGGATGCGGACGGCCTCGTCGTAGGCCTGCACCACCGTGTGGTGACTCATCCAGCCGAGGAAGCCGGCCAGCGAGGTCATCGCGAGGAGGATCGCCAGGACGGCCAGGAAGATCTGCTGGCGCCGCAGGGCCACGAACTGCTGACGGGCGACCGTGGCGATCATGTCGGGACGGCATCCATGCGGACATAGATGTCCTCGAGCGAGGCTTCGTCCGGGAACCGCCGGGTCGTCGCCTCGATGCTGTCCTGGTAGATCAGGTCGCCGTGGTTCAGCACCCCGATCGTGGTGCACACCTTCGCCACCTCACTGAGCTGGTGGGTGTTCATGAACACGGTCATGCCGAGGTCGGCGTTGAGCGAGAGGATGGTCCGGCGGAGCTGACGGACCCCGAGGGGGTCGAGCCCGGCTGTCGGCTCGTCGAGGAACAGGACCTCGGGCCGGTGCAGCACCGCCTGGGCGATGCCGATCCGCTGGCGCATGCCCGTCGAAAAGGAGCTCAGGCGACGATCGGCCAGATCACCGGCGTCGAGGTAGTCGAGGGTCTCGGTCACCGCCGCCCGAGGGTGGCGCAGGCCCGAGAGCCGGGCGAAGAACTCCAGGTTCTCCGCGGCGGTCAGATGCCCGTACAGGCGCACGTCCGCCGGCAGGTACCCGATGCGCCGTGTCACCTCGTCCCGTTCGGTCACGGCGTCGTAGCCGGCCACGCGGGCCGACCCGCCGGTCGGGACCAGCAGGGTGGTCAGGACGTTCATCGCCGTGGTCTTGCCGGCGCCGTTGTGGCCGAGGAAGCCGAAGATCTCCCCTCGCTCGATGGTCAGGTCGATGCCGTGGAGGACCTCGACGCCGTCCCGATAGGCGTGGCGCAGGCCGTGCAACTCGATTGCGGGCGGGATCGGGGGCGTCACGGGTGGAGGCACAGGACCCAGCATGCGGGTCCCGACCTGAACGCAGGCTTACGGCCCCTGAACGTGGGTTCGGGTGGACGCAGGGACGGCCACCGACGGCACCGACGGCAGGGTCAGCGTGAAGCGGGCGCCGCCGAGAGAGCCGGCGTCGACACCGATCCGGCCGCCATGGCGGTCGACCACCTCGGCCACGATCGCCAGACCGAGCCCCGACCCCCCCGACGCGCGGGACCGGGAGGTGTCCAGCCGGGTGAAGCGCTCGAACACCCGCTCCCGCTCCGCCTCGGCGATGCCAGGTCCATCGTCCTCGACGGCCAGGACCACCAACGCCTCCGTCTCCCGCAGCCGCACCATGACCCGCGTACGGCCATGGCGAACGGCGTTCTCCAGCAGGTTCCGGACCGCTCGACGCAAGAGCTCCGCGTCGCCGCGGACCTGCCCGGCCGACACGGCCGAGGTGTCGATGGCGACCGACGAGCCGGTCGCCACCCTCGACACCTCATCCAGGACGAGATCGTCGAGGTCGACCGCGTCATCGTGGGCTTCGGTCGACTGCTCGTCCCAACGGGCCAACAGCAACAGGCTGTCGATGATCCGTTCCAGGCGCCGTGTCTCGTCCAGGAGCTCCGGCAGGACCGGGGCCGCGCCCTCGGCCCGGGGATGACGGATGGTCACCTCGAGCTCCGCCGCCATGGCCGTCACCGGGCTCCGGAGCTCATGGGCGGCGTCGGCGACGAACCGTCGTTGGCGGGCGACCCCGCCGGCCATGCGCTCGAGCATCGTGTTCATCGTCTCGGCCAGGCGGGCGATCTCGTCGCCGCTGTCGGGCACGGGGACCCTGCGGGACAGATCGGCGATGGTGATCTCCGCCACCTCCGATCGGATGGCTTCGACCGGCTTCAGGGCCCGCCCCAGCACCCGCCAGACCACCATCCCGGCCACCACGAGCAGGAGCGGCCCGGCCACGAACAGCCCCAGCAGCAGGATCCGCACACTGCGGTCCACCGGCGCCAGCGAGCTGGCCACCTGGACGACCACCTGGTCGCCCTCCAGCGATGCGGCGCGACTCACCACCAGGAAGTCCTGGCCCGGGTCGGTGGGCACGTCGGCGATGGTGCGGACCTCGGTGCGGCCCGGCGCGGGGCCGGCCGACAGCAGGGCCGGCTCGCCGCCGACGTTCGGGCTGGCCACCAGCACCTGGCCATCGGGTCCGACGACCTGGACGACCGAGGCGTCGCCCTCACCCCCGACCTGGTCGGGGAGATCATCCTGGTCGAGGACCTGGGACAGGTCCTCGGCCCGGAGCCGCGCCGACGCCTCGATGCTGTCGGTCAGGGCCCGACGGACACCGACGACGAGACCCAGCCCGGCCAGGAGGCCAGCCAGGGCCAGCACCACCACCGCCACCGCCGTGGCCTGAGCCCGGATCGACCGAGGCCCCCGCCCCCTGCGCCGCCCGACGGCGGTTTCCTCAGCCACCGTCGGCCGCCAGCCGGTACCCCGCACCGCGTATCGTCTCGATCGCGTTGCGGCCGAAGGGCACGTCGATCTTCTGACGCAGCCGGCTGGCGTAGACCTCGACGACGTTGGAGTCGCCGATGAAGTCGTAGTCCCAGACCTGGTCGAGGATCTCGGTCTTGGTGACCACCTCACCCCGCCGCCGCAGGAGGAACTCGAGCACGGCCATCTCCCGGGCCGTCAGGCGGATGGCTGTCTCCCCCCGGGACACGTCGTGGGTGGCGGGGTCGAGACGGAGGTCACCGGCCTCGAGGACGGCGGGGCGGTCGCGCCCACCCCGCCGCAGAAGGGCACGAAGGCGGGCGACCAGCACGACGTAGGAGAACGGCTTGCGGACGAAGTCGTCGGCCCCGGTGTCGAGGGCCTCGGCTTCGTCCAGCTCGCCATCCTTGGCGGTGAGCATGAGGACCGGCGTCCAGTCGCCCCGCTCCCGCAGGGTGGCACACACCCGGAACCCGTTGAGCTCCGGGAGCATGATGTCGAGCACGATGGCGGCGTAGTCGCCCTCCTCGGCCCGCCAGAGGCCCTCGGTACCGGTCGCGGCCACATCGACGGAGAACCCGTCGGCCTCCAGGCCCCGCTTGAGCGCGGCGGCCACTCGGACTTCGTCCTCGACCACCAGGATCTTCACACCGGCCGACGGTAACGAGCCGACCTGAACGCAGGCTGACGGTGAGGCCTTGGCGTCCCGCACGCGGGCCTGGGCCCGGGGGGAAACCCGGGCCCACGCTCGTCTGCGGACGAACATCAGGGATTGGCGGCGTCGCTCCCTGCGCTGCCCTCAGCGCCTTCGGGGCCCTCGTCGGCCTCGTTGCCGTCGGCCCCGTCGGGGCCGTCGGTCTCCTGGGCCAGGACGTCGCCGTTGCCGGCGTCGACCTTCACGTCCACGACCGTGCCGTCGTCCTTGGTGACCTCGACGCCGTAGACCACGCTCCCGTTCTCGTTCTCGAGCTCGGGCGTGGCGGCCGTGCCGGGCACCGCCGCCAACGCCGCCGCCTCGGCCTCAGCCGGGGTGACGGTGGCCAGAGCCTCGAGGTCACGGGACTCGGCGGCCTCGGCCGCATCGCTGTCCCCCTCGTGGTCGGGGCCGGCCGGAGCCGTGACCGAGCTGTTGAGGGCCGGATCGTCCTGGCCGTCCCCGGCGTTGCCGCCGGCCTGGGCCACGGTCGCCCCGATGCCCAGGCCGGCCAGGACGGCCAGACCCGCGATGCCGGCCGCGATACCTCGTTTGTTGCGCATTGCGCTTCCTCTCGGTTGGGGGGATGTCGGGGGCACCATCGCCCAACGGTCCTGACGGCACCCTGACACGACCTGAACGCCGGCTTACGTCCGGACGCGACCGTGGGCCCGGGGTGGATCCCGGGCCCACGGAAGCGGAGAGGTACGGGGTCAGGTCGCTTCGAGCTCGACCACGGGGGTTCGGTCCTTCCCGGTGATGCTGAGGTAGACGACCACCCCCAGGATCGCCGTCAGGAAGACGAGGCTGGTCCCCGTCGTGCCCCAGCCGAGGCCGCCGTCGCCCTTCGCCTGCGAGGTGAAGTCACCCATCGAGGCCCCGAGCGGGCGAGTCAGGATGTAGGCCGCCCAGAAAGTGGCGACGTCGTTGAGGTGGAAGCGGAAGTGCGCCATGGCGATGAGGCCGATCAGAACGGCGAAGAGCAGGACCGAGAGTCCGTAGCCCAGGTTCATGCGCTCGGCGATGAGGTCACCGGCGGCCGTGCCGAGGGCGAAGGTGAAGAGGATGGCCGTCCAGTAGTAGGCCTCCCGCTTCGGCGTGACGATCGAGTGGATCGACAGCGTCCGCTCACTGCGGAACCACAGGAGGAACGTCGCGGCGAGCGCCACCGTGAACGCGATGGTCGTGGTCTCCAACGGCACGCCGAAGTCGTCAACCAGCTTGTCGGTGATCAGCGTCCCGACGACGCTGATGGCCACCACGGCGAACCAGTAGAGGCCGGGCACGTACTTCGGCGAGCGGAACTGGGCGATGAGGGCCACCACGAGGACCGCGCTCATGACGTAGGTGGTGTTGGTGAGCCCCAGGTGGAGGTCCACGGCCAGGTAGTCGGCGAACGTCTCGCCGACGGTGGTGCACAGGATCTTGATGATCCAGAACCAGAGCGTGACCTCCGGCACCTTGTTGATCAGGAGCCGCGCCGTGGAGGCGGCGGGGCCGGCGACTCGATCGGCGGCGATCGGGGGGGACAGGGACATCGGGGACTCGTTTCTCTCGGGTACCCCTGACGCTCGCCGAACCCCGTTCGCGGACGGTCTGGGCCGGGTAAAGCGCACGTAAACCGCTGGGCCCGACCCGAAGGCGTCCGGGGCCCGTCCGTACACTCCGGCCGTGGACAACCTCACGGTCCTGGTCGTGGAGGACGACCCGACGATCGCGACCGAGGTCCGAGACGCCCTGACCGCCCACGGCTACGACGTGACCTCGGCGACGAGTGGCCGCACCGCGCTGGCCCGGGCCGAAGCCGCACCGCCCGACCTCGTCGTGCTCGACCTCGGCCTGCCCGACCTCGACGGGCTCCAGGTCTGCCGGCGCCTCCGAGCCGACCTCCCCGCCGTTCCCATCGTCATCGTCACCGCCCGCGACACCGACCTCGACGTGGTGCTGGGCCTCGACGCCGGGGCCACCGACTACGTGACCAAGCCGTTCAGCACCGCGGTCCTCCTGGCCCGGCTCCGGGCCCACCTCCGGCAGGCCCCCACCGGCCCGGACGTGACTGAGGTGGTCATCGGGCCGCTTCGGGTGGACCGGGCCGCCCACCGGGTCGACCTGGAGGGCGACGAGATCGCGCTCCGGCCCAAGGAGTTCGCCCTGCTCGCGCTCCTGGTCGACGAAGCGGGTCGAGTGGTGACCCGCGACCGGCTGCTCGGTGACATCTGGGACCTGCACTGGGAGAGCTCGACCAAGACCCTGGACATGCACGTCCACGCCCTGCGCCGCAAGCTCGGTGACCGCCCGGGGGGCGGGCCGTGGATCTCCACCGTGCGCTCGGTCGGCTACCGCTTCGAGCTCCTGTGAGGGCCCGGATCACCCGGGCGATACTGCTGGTCGCCGGGCTACTGGTCCTGGTGCTGGGGATCCCGCTCGCCGTCGCCGTGCAGGAGTTCTACGAGAGCCGAGCCGTGGTCGAGCTGCAACGCCAGGCCGCAGAGACCACGGTGGAGCTCTCCCTGCCGCTGGTACCGGCCGAGCTCGAGCAGGCGGCGGCCGAGGACGACAGCCCGGGACCGTTCAGTGTCTATGACCCGGCCGGCACTCGGCTCGTCGGCAACGGTCCCGCCCGCGCCGACGAGCCGGTCCGCCAGGCGCTCGGCGGCCAGGCGGGCGCCACCCACCACGGGAACGAACTGATCGTCGCCACGCCGATAGCGGATCAGAGCACCGAGGCCATCGTCGGGGCGGTGCGCGTCACCCAGCCGGCTGCGGTCGTGGCCGGCGAGGCCCGTCGCGCCTGGCTGTTGATGCTCGCCGTGGCCGGGGTCGGCCTCGTCGGTGCGCTGCTGGTGGCCCGCCGTCAAGCCAGCATCCTGGCCGAGCCCGTCGCCCGGCTGGCCGACCAGGCGGCGGTCCTGGGGCGAGGCGACCTCACCACGCGACCTGCGTTGTCCGGCATCGCCGAGGTCGACGCCGTGGCCGGCGCGCTGGAGGACAGCGCCACCCGGATGACCGGGCTCCTCGCCCGCGAGCGGTCGTTCAGCGCCGACGTGTCCCACCAGCTCCGGACGCCACTCGCCGGCCTACGGCTCCGTCTGGAACGGGCCCGGCGCGACGCCGACCTCGACGCCATCGACGGCGCACTGGCCGAGGTCGACCGGCTCACCGAGACGGTCGACCACCTCCTCGACCTGGCTCGGGACACCCGGTCGGTGTCCCCTCCGCTGGACCTCGATGCGCTCCTGCAGGCGGTAGACGAGCGGTGGCAGCCGAGGGTCGCCGACGCCGGCCGCACCTTGCTCGTGGGTCATCTCCGACCGGCGCCGAACGTGAACGCCTCCTCGGTGTCGATCAGCCAGGTGCTCGACGTGCTGGTCGACAACGCCCTGCGGCACGGGTCCGGCGCGATCGGCGTCCGGGCGCGGGGCGCGGCCGGGGGGCTCGTGCTCGAGGTGGACGACCAAGGCCCGGGCATCCCCGACAGCCTCCTCGAGGCCGTCTTCGACCGCCGAACGGCCGATGGGCACGGCATCGGGCTGGCGCTGGCCCGCACCATCACCGAAGCCGAGGGAGGCCGCCTCCTCCTGGTCTCCGGGCAGCCACCACTGTTCCACCTCGTGCTCCCCGTCGCCACCGGCGAGGCCGAAGCAACGCCGACCACCCGTCCGGAGCCCGCGGGCTGAACGGGGTCGGCCCTCCCGACCCCGTGACCTCAGTCCGCAGCAGGTTCCGGTTCTCGGTGGCGACGTCGCTCACGCGGTCCCCCTCGGTTCCGGGACGCACGCCGGTCGGACGCCCGCCTGGGCTGACCGACAGGAGATCTCCACTCCGCCGATCCCATTGTCACATGATCGCAATCTGCGGGCTTGCGATGCATGAGAACCCTTGATTGATGAGTACGTATGTTCGAGCTACGCAGCCGAGCGGTCCGGTAGGAGCGCCGGGCGATGGCCTCTCCCGATCAGGCGTACGCGACCGCCGGATGTGATCCGGAGGGGTTGACGCGGGACGAGGTGCTGGGCATCGTGCGGGCCGCGGGCAAGGTCCGCTCCTGGGTCGACGCCCGGGAGGCCCGGGCCCTCCGGGTGCTGAAGGATCTGCCGACGGATCCGGCGGATCCGGCCAAGGATGAGGCGGATCGGTTGCGGCGGGAGCAGAACATCAGCCGAAGCGAGGCCAACAAGCGGGCCAAGACCGCCGAGCAGCTCGGCCACCTGCCCGAGACCCAGGACGCCCTCGAGAACGGCGATGGCCAAAGCCGCCCTCGCCGCCGCCGAGCACGACCTCCTCGCCAAAGCCCGCGACGAGCCACCCCCGGAGTTCCGCAAGCGCCTCGAGCGGTTCATCGCCGACCACCGGGCCGACGACGGCCTCGCCGATC
>Ga0105044_10011967_pt1 | contig 11803 bp, 6 predicted proteins | sample MAT01_FD_78092 | JGI IMG/M metagenome (GOLD analysis project Ga0105044, IMG submission 78092) | Freshwater microbial communities from Lake Fryxell liftoff mats and glacier meltwater in Antarctica - MAT-01 | ecosystem: Environmental > Aquatic > Freshwater > Ice > Liftoff microbial mat | place...
CTAACTCGCAATAGGGGGTGTCTGCCGCCGCACGATGTAGGTGAGAATGGGCGGGGTGAGCAGCGTGCTGAGAATGACCACAATCACGATCACGCCAAAGAGTTCATCGGAGACAATGCCCAGCCGTTGACCGGTGGCGGCGAAGATCAACCCGACCTCGCCGCGCGGGACCATGCCCCACCCGACAATCCACTTATTGACGTTGCCCGCCACCAACCCAGCAACCACTTTGCCGATAAAGGCGACGACGGTGATGATAAGCGCGATAAGCACAATTTTCGGATCAAAGAGCGCCTCCAGCCGTACACTCATGCCGGTCAGCACAAAGAAGATCGGAATCAGAAAGTTACCAATCGGTTCCAGCAGATCTTGCACATGGTGCTTGCTGTGATGCTCGATTACTTCGTTCAATTTGCCTTGAAGCTCGCGATCCGCTGTTGCTAGATGGGCGCGGATATCACTGACCATTTGGGGTTCGGCAAAGTGCCGAAAATGCACCGGATCCAACACGAGTCCCGCCGCAAACGCGCCGACAATGGGGGCCAACCCAATCTCGCCTGCCAAGTAGGCACAGATCAGGCCAAAAGAGAGCGCCAGGGTGAGCTTCATCCCTTTGCCACTGTGGATCGTGGAAAGACCACGCCCGAGCAACGGCGCAAGCAACTGCCCAATCACAATGGCACCCACCAAAAAGGCTACAGCCTTGAAGGTGATCACGCCCACCATACCCAAGCTAAAGCTGCCCGCCGTAACCATGGCCGACACAACCGCCAGAATGATCAAGCCCATGACATCGTCAATCACCGCGGCCCCCAGCACAATCTGGGCCTCGCGTGAGCGCAGAATTTTGAGATCCTGAAACACCCGCGCCGTAATGCCCACCGAGGTGGCGGTCAAGGTTGCGCCGAGAAAAAGGTAGGCATAAAAGGGCAGACCCGGCAAGAGCCAGGGGCCGACCACATAGGTGCCCAGCACAAAAGGCACAACCACCCCAATACATGCCACCAGCAAAGCGCGTACCCCCACGCGCCCCATTTCCCGCAGGTTCGATTCGAGCCCCACTTGAAAAAGTAAAATAACCACACCAAGCTCAGCCAAAAACTTGATAATATGGTCGTCGTGAATCGGATCAAACACGGTGATCCCAATCAGGCCCAGATTACCCAAAAGGACACCCACGAGCAATTCACCCAACACCGGTGGCTGACCCCACCGTTCAATCACCAAGGAAAACCGTGCCGCTAACAAAATTATGGCAATCCACAACAAGGTTACGCCAACATGGATTTCTTCCATAGATTCTCAACTTGTTTTCTGTGTGTACGAACTATACGAGACACCCCCTCGCGCTCTACAGAGCGTGAGGGGGTGTAAACTTTCTTTACTGTTGCCGCGCTTATGCTACAGATCGTTTATAGGCTGCTAATGACCGCCGTAAAGAGTTGACGTCCCAGGTGGTTGTGGCCCCCGAGCGGATTTTGGATGGGCAACAGATGATCTTCGGGATGGGGCATGAGGCCAATCACATTGCCCCGCGCATTGCAGAGGCCCGCAATATCGGCCACCGAACCGTTGGGGTTGAGCGGATACTGGCCGTTGGCTGGTTGACCGGCTGCATCCACATAGCGAAATGCCACGAGTCCGTTTGCTTCCAAGGTGGCCAGGGTCGCATCATCTTGGACTTGCAGATTGCCCTCGCCATGCGCTACGGGACAGAAAATCAGTTCATCGATAGCGGCCAGCGCACTGGCGCGCGACTGGCGATTGACGGCCAAATGCACCCAGCGACATTCAAAATGGCCCGACGCGTTGTCGGTAAGCGTTGCTCGCCGCTTGCCTTTGGCTGCGCCATCCGTGCTCATCACCCCCGGTAATAACCCAACCTTGACCAGCACCTGAAAGCCGTTACAGATGCCAAGCACCGTTTTGCCACTTTCGACAAAGGCGTGTAACTCATCATGAAAGAAGACTTGCAGGTCCAAGGCCATACGCGCGCCGGCGCCCAGCGCATCACCATACGAGAAGCCGCCCGGCAGCAAAAGCATCTCGTAATCTTGCAAACGGCGTTCACCCTGGCGTAGTTGGTTGATATGTACAATTTCTGGCGCACCACCCGCCAGTTCACAGGCGCGCGCCGCTTCGGCGTCACGATTGGTGCCAGCGGCATGCAAAATGAGAATCGATGGTTTCATGATCATCCTATGCGTGCCCTTTCCAGGCTTGGACAAGTTCATTGACTGGCAAATTGATCAAAGCTTGGCCGCCAGTGGTGATTTGCAGGGTTGGCTCGGCTGTGACGGTGCCCAGGGGCAGCAGGGTAACTGCGCCGAGCAGCGCTTCGAGTGTCGCGGCATCTTCGGGACGTACTTCGAGCAAGAGACGACCATTGCTTTCGCTAAAGAGCGCTTCCTGGGCAGTCAAAGTATCACTACTCAATCCAGCAATATCGATCTGTGCCCCCAATCGCCCAGCCAAACACATTTCGGCTAGCGCCACAGCCAACCCACCTTCACTCAGATCGTGGCAGGTGACGACCAGGCCCTGTTGAATAGCGTTATGCAGCAAGCGATAACGCTGTAAGGGCTCGGCGGGCATGGCCGGTGCCGTGCCACCACGATGACCAAGCTGATGATAGAGCAGCGAGCCGCCCAATTCGGCTTTGGTCTCGCCCAACAGATAAAGCTGGTTGCCCGGCGTCTTGAGATGGGCGGTGACGCAATGATTCATGTCCGGCACAATTCCAATGGCCGAGATGAGCAAGGTGCCGGGAATGGGTTTGCCGTTGAATTCGTTGTAGAGGCTATCTTTGCCCGAGATAAACGGCGCTTTGTAGGCAATCGCGCCATCGTAACAGCCCTGGCATGTGCGCACCAACGCGCCCAGGCGGTCGGGCAGTGTTGGGTTGCCCCAGCAGAAATTGTCGAGAATCGCTACCTGATCCGGATCGGTGCCCACGGCCACCAAGTTGCGGAATGCTTCATCAATCGCGCTGACAGCCATGGCATAGGGGTCGCGCATACCAATGAGGGGATTGATCGCGACACTCAGCGAAAACGCCTTGTTATGGTGCCATGTCCCCAACGGCTTGAGTACCGCGGCATCGCTTGGCCCATCCATTTGGGGGCCTGTTAGCGGGCGCACCAAGGTGCCGCCGCGCACTTCGTGATCATAGCGGCGAATCACATCTTCCTTGCTCGCCACGTTGGGATGGGCCAGCAATCCTAAGAGAATATCATTGACATTGGCTGTAGGAAAGCCAGTATACGGTGGCGTATCGGTCTGCTCCTGCCAAATGGCTTGCATCTGGCGGCGGGGTAGGCCGTCGTGCAGAAAGTGCATGGGCAGATCTGCCACAATGGTGCCATTATAATGAACACGCAATTGTTGATTGCCAGTAAAGGTGCCCAGCACACTCACTTCGACATCCCAGCGGTCGGCCAGCGCTTGCAACTGGGCTAGCTTGGTCGGTGGCACAGCCAACACCATGCGCTCCTGGGCTTCGGAAATCCAGATCTCCCAGGGCGTGAGGCCAGGATATTTGAGCTTGACATTGGTCAATTCGATATCTGCGCCCAACTCTTTGCCCATTTCGCCCACGGCCGACGAAAAACCACCTGCGCCACAGTCGGTAATCGCGCTGTACAGACCGGCATCGCGCGCCACTTCGATCAATTCGATCAAGCCTTTTTCGGTGATCGGGTCGCCAATTTGTACGGCACTGCCTGCGGTTTCGCTGGTGTCGTGGGTCAATTCTGCCGACGAGAAGGTTGCGCCGTGGATACCGTCGCGCCCGGTTTGTCCGCCCAGCGCGACCACCAGATCACCGGCTTGTGGCGCAGTGGGATGGCGACCGTGGGGTAGCAAGCCGACACAGCCACAGAAGACCAACGGATTGCCCAGATAGCCTTCGTCATAGAGAATCGCGCCATTGACGGTAGGCAATCCCAACTTGTTGCCATAGTCACCAATCCCGGCAATGACTCCATCGGCAATGCGGCGTGGATGGAGAATGCCATTGGGTAGGGCGTCGGTGGCGTAATCCTGTGGGCCAAAGCAGAGCACATCGGTGGTGGCAATCGGGCGGGCAGAAACTCCAATAATGTCGCGCACGACACCGCCGACACCCGTATTGGCCCCGCCAAACGGTTCCAGCGCCGACGGATGATTGTGCGTCTCGACCTTGAAAGCCAGATCATAGACATCATCAAAGGCGATAATCCCGGCGTTGTCCACAAAAGCCGAGCGCAGCCAGCCGGGGTTGAGTTGCTCGGTAGCGGCGCGAATATATTGCTTGAGTAGGCCATCTACCTGGGTCTGCTGCTTGACTGTGCCATCGGCCGCTTGCCAGGTAAAATCAATACTGGCGCGGAAGGTCTTGTGGACGCAGTGCTCGGACCAGGTCTGGGCCAGCGTTTCCAACTCAATGTCCGTTGGATCGCGCTCTAGCTCTGCATAGAATTCCTGGATCGCGCGCATCTCGGCGCGATCGAGCGAGAGCAGACGGGCGCGACTCAGTTGCATCAGCGCGTTGTCATCCAACCCGGTCAGCGCAATCCGTTCCACGCGTTCACTGGCTGCCGCGCTCTGGCCAAATTGCGGATTGATTGGTTCCAAGCTGTAATGTGCTACTGTCTCATTGCAGAGCAACCCGCGCGCCAATGTACGCAGCTCTGCTTCGCCCAGATCGCCAGTGAGTTCGTAGCGGGTGGCGGTCGCGACTTCGCCTGCGGGCAGACCAATTTCGCGCATGCCGCGCGCCAATTCGCGTGCGGGCACATCCGTAACGCCTGGGCGCAAGGCAACTTCGATGATCGAAGTGCTGCTTTGGCCGATGGGCTGATCGAGGATGCTGGCGCGCCAGGTTGCCATCTCGGTGACCGGATCAACCAGGAGCAGTGTGCAGAGTTGTTCGATCTGTGCTGCATCCAAGGGGGCAGCCAGAAAATAGATACGAACGGTCTGACAATCGGTCAAACCGTGAATGCCCAAGGCGGGGGCATTGTGCAGAATGGTGTGGTTGGTGGTGTGTTGTTTGTTGCGAATTTCGATACGAATTGTCATGTTGTTTCTATCGTATAGATCATCATCGGCTGGAACATCATCTGTAGATCTGCTTCCTGAAAGCTGTGAACCCCGCTATAAGTCAACACAATATGGCAAAACTGTAAAGCAAAACGCTGTGCGCGGTGTCCAGCTTTATTGCAAGAAATGGTATTGGTTTTTATCACGGATGATGATACCACATCTTCTGCTAAAGTAGATAAGTCGCGCTGTGTATTTGGGGGTTGAGCCTGATCATCATTCTGATCTGTAGCCCCTGTAATCAGGCAGACACCCGCTCGACAAACCTGAATATCTGTGTGCTACGGATTTTGCTGGCTTTGGTCTCATCCGGTCATCTGACCAGGATCGAAACTCGCCACTTGTCCGAAGGGTGGGCACATTTTTGTGGTTCCAATAGAGACAGATGAAATGTTGGCGCGCCTTCCCACTGCGGGGGCAGAAATGATTGGCTTGGCAGCCCCTGCTGATCGGGGTAACGCTCTTTTCTCTGCTCCTCACGCTGCTATCCGCACCTATAGCCTATGGCACTTTCTCGGCAAGTGTGTGATCCGGCATGAATATAATATAAATCGAGAAAGATATCGTTGTGACGATCCCTTATGCTCTATTATCATACAAGTCGCTCGGATCGTCTAACCAAGGCGACTAGCCGAAATCGGATGCTAGGTCATATTCTTAGATCAAGAGTATTGCTATCCTTTTCAATAACCTTCTTCTATAATTTCGTCTATAATGATTTGTATCGAACAACTTCTTATCCAAGAACACCGCAAGTATATGAAAGGGAGCGACAATGCCGTCTGTACCTTCCCTGCCACCCGAAGCTTTGTACCGACGTTGCAATCCAGCAACGTTATCTTTTGAGACTACCGAAGAATTGCCCGATATTGGCGAATTTATTGGCCAAGACCGTGCGATCAAGGCGATTAAGTTTGGCATTGGCATGAGCCGCCATGGCTACAACATCTTTGCGCTGGGCCAATCGGGCACGGGCAAACATGCACTGAGCCAGCGCTATGTCGAGCAGCAAGCCGCCACCGAAGCGCCGCCCAATGATTGGTGCTATGTCAATAATTTTGAGCAGCCCTACCGGCCGCGTGTTTTGTGTCTGCCCGCGGGCATGGGCAAAACGTTGCGTAGCGATGTGCAACAGTTAATTGAAGAGTTGCGCAACGCGCTTTCTTCCGCGTTTGAGAATGAAGAGTATCAGACGCGTCGTCGTGCCCTGGAGATGGAGCTACAGGAGCAGCAGCAAAAGAGTCTCGACGAACTACAGGAACAGGCGCGCGAACGGGGGCTGACGCTCTTGCGCACCCCCACCGGTTTGGTCTTTGCGCCCTATAAAGAGGGCAATGTCCTCACACCAGAGCAATTTGATGGGTTGCCCAAAGAGGAACAAGATCATCTCAAAGCCGAATTGGAAGGACTGCAAGAACGCTTGCAGAAGGTGCTTATTCAAGTGCCCCGCTTGGAGCGTGAACTGCGCGGCCGTATGCGCGTGCTGAACGAAGAAATTTCGGGTTTTGTGCTCAATGAATTGATGGATGATTTTTACCAAAAGTATGCCGAGCAGGCTGATGTGGTCAGTTTTTTGCAGGCGTTGCAAAAGGATGTCAGCGAGAATCTGACCAACTTTGTGACCGCCGAGGAAAAGCCCGAAGATCAACCGCTGACCGTGTTGCCGAATGGCGCGACCGCGTCGCCTTTGTTACGCCGCTACACCGTGAATCTGCTGGTGGATGCCAGTGATCTGAGCGGCGCACCGGTGATCTATGAAAGCAATCCTTCGTATCTAAATTTGGTGGGACGGGTGGAGCAGATGGCTAGCATGGGCGCACTGATCACCGATTTTACCTTGATCAAGCCAGGTGCTCTGCATCGCGCCAATGGCGGCTATCTGATCTTGGATGCACCCAAGGTATTGGCTAGCCCGTATGCGTGGGAAGGGCTGAAGCGCGCCCTACAATTTGGCGAGATCCGCATTGAGTCCCCTGTGCAGATGATGAATATGTCTACCACGGTCTCGCTGGAGCCCGAGCCCATTCCGCTGGATATCAAGGTGGTTTTGATTGGAGACCGTCAAGCCTATTATTTGCTTGCTCAATACGATCCAGATTTTAATGAATTGTTCAAAGTGGCGGCGGATTTTGGTGACGAACTGGCGCGCACTGCCGACACTGAATTGCTCTACGCCGAATTGATCGCTACCATCACACGCCGCGAGCGTTTACGGCCTTTCGATAGCTCTGCCGTGGCCCGTGTGATCGAACAAGGCTCGCGCATGGTCAGCGATGCCGAACGACTCTCTACGCGCTTTCAGGTGGTGGTTGATCTCATGGAAGAGTCCGACTATTGGGCACAACAAGCCGGGGCGACAGTGGTCAGCGCCGCCCATGTGCAACAAGCCATCGACGCGCAGATCTATCGCTCCGACCGGGTGCGCGAGCGCACGCAAGAGGAGATTTTGCGGGCAACGATCCTGGTCGATACGGACGGTGCCAAGGTGGGGCAGATCAACGGATTATCCGTCCTGCAACTGGGCACCTATATGTTTGGCCAGCCCGCGCGTATTACGGCCACGGTACACATGGGTGACGGCAATGTCGTGAACATTGAGCGTGAAGTGGAGATGAGTGGCCCCACCCATTCCAAAGGAGTCTTGATCCTGGCCAGCTTATTGCGAGCGCGCTACGCCACAATGCGTCCTTTGGCGCTCTCGGCCAGCTTGGTCTTTGAACAATCGTATGGCGGTGTCGATGGCGATAGCGCGTCGTCCACCGAACTCTATGCGCTGCTCTCGGCGATTGCCAATGTGCCCATCAAACAATCGCTGGCCGTCACCGGCTCGGTGAATCAACATGGTCAAGTGCAGGTGATTGGCGGGGTCAACGAAAAGATCGAAGGCTTTTTTGATCTTTGCCAAGCGCGAGGGTTAACGGGCGAGCAAGGCGTTTTGATTCCGGTGGCCAATGTCAAACATCTCATGTTGCGCCAAGATATTGTCGATGCCGCGGCGGCAGGGCAATTTCATATCTATCCGATTACCACAATTGATGAGGGCATTGAACTGTTGACGGGGATACCGGCTGGCACGGCCAATGCCAAGGGAGTCTATCCCAAGGGCACCATCAACTTTTTGGTCGAGCAACGCTTGCAAGAGTTCGCTGAACGCCGCGCGGCCTTGGATCAAGCCAGCCTCAAACGTCGAAAGCCGCGTGCGCGCACAAAGGAAACTACCCTATGAGCAACGAGAATCGCGAACATATTTTGGTTGCGCTAGACGCTTCACCGCAAAGCCGGGTGGCGTTGCGCGCGGCCGCGCGGCTGGCCGCTACGCTGCATGCTGAGTTATTGGGGTTATTTGTTGAGGATGCCAATCTCTTGCAGCTGTGCAATAGCCCATTTTGTCGCGAGATCGGCTTGCGTACAGCCGTGGTGCGTCAACTGGAAAGCCATACCGTCGAGCGCCAGCTGCGGGTGTTGGCGGCCGAGATGCGCCGTTCCCTGGCGCGTGTCGCTGGCGATGCCCAGGTGCGCTGGTCTTTTCAGGTGGCGCGCGGGGCCGTAGAACATGAATTGTTGCTGGCCGCCGAGCACGCCCTCCTGTTGAGCTTAGGCCGCACCGGTGGGCTGGCCGGTAAGCGCATTGGCTCAACGACGCGTGCGCTTATGGAACAAACGCGGCGTCCGCTGTTGATCCTCGATCAAGATGATCGATTGACCCAGCCATTCACGGTGCTCTATAGCGGGTCGGCCAGTGCCGATCGCGCCCTGGCGTTGGCCGCACAACTGGCCCAGCGCGCCGGTCACGCTCTTTCTGTGCTCCTTGTCAGCCCACCGGCCGAAGCGACAGCCTTACAGGCGCGTATCCATGCCCTGCTCCAGCCCTATCATGTGCCAGCCACCTTGACGTTGTTCCAGAGTAGCAATGAGTTGGCTAACACATTGCCGCGCTTCAAACATGAGTCGCTGGTGTTGCCGCTAGAATATGCCGAATTGCTGGGCGCACTGAACGGACCAGTCTTGCTGGTGCCCTAGACTGGTAAGTAGGTTAGGGCTGCATGGTCATTGTGCCAATGCGCACGCGTCCGTCACCCGTGGTTTGCCCGGCGTCGTTGGTGATGGGGAGCAGCAAGGTGCCACCGCTGTCGGCTTCATAGAGACCAGCCCACAGTGTAAACTCGCCTGCCGTTGTCGGTGGCGTTAGCACAAATTGGCTGATAATCCGATCCCCCGCGCGCCAGTAGCGGGTAGGAAATTGCTCTAGCGGCACTTGGTCAAAGCCACTGACGCGATTCTGCGCGTTATCCAACAGATGGACAAAAGCCGCGTAATCCGTGGCAGGAGTACCGCTGGCCTCCCAGACCAGGGTCACGGTAAAGGGCTCCGTGCTACCCAGCGTCAACTCGGGCGGGTAGTCCACTGCCGCAAGTTGGATGACATTGCCAAAGTGTGCGCCGTTTGGGTTCAGCTGGGCCAGATCAACAGATGGCGGCTGGGCTGGACTGATCGCCACATTGCCGAGAAAAGGCCCTTCGGTAATCGGCGTGCCATCGGTCGTCTGGGCGGGAATGGGAAACCGGCCGCTCTCTTCGGTGGCTGGATCGACAAAGCCAATATACACCTTGGCCAGCAGTGGCAAGTTGCCTTTACTGGCGCGCTGGATCAGCACTGGATATTGATCGGCGTAGATCGCGCCGGGCTCCCATAAACTGGTGGGATTGCGTCCCCAGCCTGGGTGGGTTGTTAGATTGCCAATTTCCAATCGATCTTCGTCGAGAAATTGAATAAAGAGTTGATAGTCCGCGCTGATCGGGGCCTTGGCCTGCAAATAGAGCGTTACCGGCACCCGATCACCGGCGCGGAAGCGATCCGTGGGGATCTCCAGCGCGAGCAGATAGAGCTTGTCGCTGTCGCCATAGACCACATCAATGGCTTGTGCGCTCGGCGGAAGCGCGGTGATGGCGCGGGGTGCACCATAGCTGGCCGGAAAGAGCACGGTCAGTGCGTAGAGCGAACAGCCGACCATCACCAGCGGCGCCATCGCCCCCAGCAACGGCTGTACACGTTGTGGCAGATAGCGCAACCAGCCATATAGCCCAAACAGCAGCAGGACGGCAAACGCGCTTAATGCGGGAAAGAACAGGCGACCTTGGCTGCTGGTGGCCTGATTGAGCCAATAGACAAGCAACGCTACCGAGATCAGCAGCCAGCCCAGCAAAAGCACGCGTACTGGCTGCGCGGATTGGGTTTCACTGACCCGTTGGCGGTTGGTCACCCATGCGAATGGCACGCCGGCCAGGGCGATCAGGGTGACGCCATCCAAAAATGGGTAGACCCAGGTCGGCAATAAAATGTTAAACCAGCCAAATAAGCCCCAGAAGGAATATCGGAAGCCGCGCACCTCGCCCCAACTGAGATCGTCTTCGCGTAAGCCGTTGTTGGAAAGCAAATGGGAAACCCCAAACCAGTCGCCATAGAGCGTGTAGTTGCGCCAGTACCACCACCCTGCAAGTAACAGCGCGGGTAGGGCAATGGGCAACGCAGACTGCAGGAGCACACGCCAGTCACGCCGTTGGCGCGCAATGATCAACGTGGCGATCCCAACCAAAGGCAACAACCCTAAGCCTTGCAACTTGCTCAGTGCCGCAAAGCCCAGCAAGCTGCCCAACACGGCCCATTCGAAGAAGGTAATCGGCTTGGTTGTGGCCTTGGTCACCAGGCGGGCCAACCAGTAGATGGTCGCCGTGCTTGTGGCGATCACCATGCTGTCATTGGAACAGGCCGCGCTGATAAAGGTAAACTGGGGAATCGCGGCTACCCAGGCCACCGTTAGGAGCGGCAGCGACACCGGCCAGGAGTGGGTTTTTTGCGCGTAGTCCGCAAAGGCCAATTGGGCAATCCGATAAATCAGCCATAGGGTGAGGCCGCCCAGGGCGAGCGATACCCAGCGCCCAATGTGCAAGGCGAGATTCGTCCCTTGCAATGGGCGCATGGCCGCGCTGTAGAGCATAAAGTTTTTGTTGCCCGGAAAGAGCGGATCACCGATATTGGCACGCGGATTGGGTACATTCAATTGCGCAAAGTCGCTTTGATCAATACCTGCGGTCAGCCGACCCACCAGCCAATAATAGAGCGGGGCTTGGCTGCCTTCATGCGACCACGCTTCTTCAACTTCGGCCTGTTGCACCGGCAGCGGATTGCCTTGGGCCAGATGGCGCACAAAGGCGTAATGATAGACTTCATCGGGCGTCTCGAACGGCGGCGTGGCTAGACTATACCAGCACCCAATGCCGAGAAAAAGGCCCCAAATTGCTATGAGTAAAAGCCGTTCGTACCGATGGGCACGCGGCACCTGTGCTGTTGCTTCCATAGCCGCTATTATGCACCGAGGGCACTTTCTGCGCAAAGCAAGGGCCATGCTATGTACAATTGCTGGCTACCCGGTGGGTGGGCAATCAGGCGGCGATTAACTGGAGGTACAATGCGCTACCACTTAAACACTGGTAGTGGATTCAATGGATACTTGAGTAACCAGCCCAACTCTAGCTGCACCAGCCGTAGATGGAAACCGGCGTTGGGAAATTGCTGTTTCACGCTTTGAATATAAGCACCAGACAAGCCGCATTTCACAATGCCTAACGAGAAATCGACCACGTCGCCTTTGCGGAACACTTCCACCATTTCTACTTCACTTTCCGGGGCCGATGAACTGACATAGCAGGTGTACTGATTGTTC
>Ga0105044_10011970_pt1 | contig 11802 bp, 10 predicted proteins | sample MAT01_FD_78092 | JGI IMG/M metagenome (GOLD analysis project Ga0105044, IMG submission 78092) | Freshwater microbial communities from Lake Fryxell liftoff mats and glacier meltwater in Antarctica - MAT-01 | ecosystem: Environmental > Aquatic > Freshwater > Ice > Liftoff microbial mat | place...
ATCGTCAGTAGTATGCCATCGGATGAGCCTGTGAGGGTTGGGGCCCCTTTCGGGACCCCAACAACAGCGTTTGTAGCAGCCATGATGGCTTATTCAGCCGAGAACTCGACAACGTTGGTCTCGTCGTTATACACGAACGTAACCTTGCTGTCTGCCGCCAATTCGAGGACGAGGTTGTTACCATCCGCGTCGCCGTAGCTCTCGCCCCAAGCGTAGTTGACAGCGACCTTGAACTCGTAGCTGCCCGCCGGGATGTCGAGGGTGATGCCAAATGTGCCGTCATCATTGGCGGTCAATTGGGTGGCCGGGCATTCTGGTTGCCAGTCACCCGGGCAACCGACCAAGGCGTTGAACGAACCCGGCAGCGTGAAGAGACGCTCGGTGCTGCTCATCAAACCGATGGCGGTGTTGATTTGTGCCACGGCATCGGTCAAAGCGACCTGCGAGTCCGCGCCGGTGCTGATGGCGTTCAAAGCCGAACCCGCAGCGCCCCAAACAGCGCCCATTTGCGGGATTGCGGGCATCGGGATCGAGTTAGCGCCCGCGGCAACGAACGATTCGATGCTGGGGTTGGCGCTCGTGTCAACGCCCACGAAAGCCGACGGACGGCCACCTTGATCGAAGATAGTCTGCATAAATTCGCTGGTCGCAACGAAGTCATACAAGAACGCTTCAGCGTCGATCACTTTGTCGCTGTATGCGCTGACGACGAAACCTTGACCACCGGCGAACGGTGCGCCGACTTCCATGCCACCCTCTGCGCCCGGCAGCGCGTCAATGCTGTAGTTGATGCCGGTATCAATGATGCGTTGGGTGTTCCAGTTGCCGGTCACGAACATGGCGAGATCGCCACTGGTGAACTTCTCAAAAATCACGTCGTCGTTGACATCAGGGACCAGCAAGCCGTCGGCGTACATGCCTTCTAGCCATGCGCCAGCGGCCAGACCGCCCTCGCTGCCGTAGCCGATGTCAGCCACGTTAAACGTGCCGTCTTCATTGCGGCCAAAGATGTAACCACCGAAGGCCGAGAAGATCGGGAAGTTGTGATAGGCATCGCCGGTCTGAACCAAGAAACCAAACTCAGCCGCCCCAGCTGCCTTCAGTTCTTCACTGATGGCGCGGACTTCTTGCCAAGTCTTGGGGGCATCCGGCACGAGGTCGATATTGCGGATGAGGGCGATGTTTTCGGTGGCATACGGGATGCCCCACAGTTCGCCATTGTAAGTGAACAGATTCAGCGAGGCCGGGGTGAAGTCGGCAGCCTGATCAGCCAAGTCCAGCGGCAAAATGGCGCCGTTGGCGGCCAACACACCAATGTGATCGTGGGGGACGATCAAGATGTCCGGACCCTCACCCGTCGGGCCGACCACCAATAGTTGGTCACGGCCATCGCCGAGACCCATCTCTTGCACGACAACGGGGATGCCGAATTCGGCTTCAAACTGCGCGCCCAATTCAGTCAAAAGAGGAGCGCGTTCGCCGTCTGCCCAAATCAAAAGCGGCTCGGCCTGCGCGACCACGTTCAAGCCCAAAACGGCCATTAACGAGGCCAACATGAACACCAATACAAATTTGTTGCGAAGCATAACCTTTAAGGTTCCTTTCCCTGCGTTCGCCCTCAGCACGGGCAACCGCAATCAAAACGAGACGTCACGTTTTTATGTGACACCTTTGATTATAGCCAACTGAAACGGGTAAGGAAAAAGAATGCGAGGGTTTTCACGCTCTATTCATTGGATACACTGCACAAACTTTGATGAAATAGAACTAATGTTCCAATATAATACGCCCCGCCTCAACGTCGGCATGGATTTGGGCGACTAAGGCGTTTATCCCCTCAAATCGACGCTCACCGCGCAGCCAAAAATCAAACGACAAGTTCAGCACTTTTCCATAAAGATTCCCGTCAAAATCCAGCAGATGCGCCTCTACCGCCATCCGCTGTCCATCAAAGGTCGGGCGCACTCCAATATTGATGACCGCTGGGCGGCGCACCCCGTCCACCGTCGCCCATCCCGCATAAACGCCATAGGCGGGCAGCACCTGCTCATCCCAAACCGCGAGGTTGGCGGTAGGAAAGCCAATCGTCCGCCCACGCTGATCCCCTTGCACCACCTCAGCATCAACCGAGAAAGAACGTCCGAGCAGACGTGTGACTTGCTCAACCTTGCCCTCTTGCAATAAGCCGCGAATCGAGGTGCTGCTAATCACATGCTGGTCGGCATCAGCCACCAATTCGACAGCATGAACGGTGTAGCCTTTAGACTCCCCCAGTTGCGTCAGGAAGGCCACATCGCCTTCGCGCTCATACCCCAGCGCAAACTGCTGCCCCACCCACAACTCGGTCATGTTCAGACGTTGGCACAACTGCGTGATGTAATTTTGCGCGCCGGTGCGCCGGAACGCCTCATCAAACGTTTGGGTGATGACGGTATCCACCCCCAATTGATGCAGTTGTTCGGCGCGTTGCTCCGGCGTTGTCAAGTAATAGCGCCCGGTCAGGCCGCGCAGCACAATGTCTGGGTGTGGGAAAAAAGTCAACACTACCGTGAGTTGGCCGGACGCTTTGGCGCGCTCGACCAACGCCCGGATCAATTGTTGATGCCCGCGATGTACGCCATCGAACACGCCAATTGTGACCAATGACGGTTGCTCAAGCTGGACATCGTTCAAAGAAGTGACATGCGCCATGAGGGAGTCCTGAGTCCTGATTGATGAGTCCTGAAAAAGTGCTGGTAATTCTAAAGGCCAAACGGCTTTAACGAGAACAGAAAAATGGTTATATGTCAGTCACTGGCACGCCATCACTCAGGACTCATCACTCAAAAAAACCTTTTGGGGATGCCAACGCCCGCCTTCGGCGCGTAGCACCGCCCGCAACGTCTCGTTCGGCGCAGATAAGCCCAACCCCAATGTCTCATCTGGGACAGGAGTCGAATCGGCAAGCCTATCAATCGCCCGCCCGTGCAGCACATCGTCCAGCGCCGCGCCCTCTAAGCTGATGACCGGCCAGTGATGCCCCAACCCGTCACGCAGATTCACCAGCGCGCCCGACCAATCGGTTAATTCGGCCAAGTGTTCCAGCGACACCGAGTCCGCCAGCATAAAAGCCCCGCTGCGGGTGCGAGTCAAGGCGGTCAGATGCGCCCCCACGCCCAACACCGCGCCGAGATCATGCGCGAGGCTACGGATATATGTCCCCGCCCCGCAGGTGATTTCTAACACAGCTTGCGGTTTATCGGGCGTATGAGCATCCCAAAGGTCTAGCTCAATCCGCCGAATCGTGACCGGGCGCGGCTCGCGCTCTATCGTGATGCCCGCCCGCGCCAAATCATACAGTTTTTTGCCATCTTTTTTGATGGCGCTGTGCATCGGCGGAATCTGTAAGATGTCCCCCACAAACGGTTGAAGCGCGAGGCGAAGCGCGTCTTGTGTCAGATGTGAAGCGTCCACCGTCGTCAGCGTTTCGCCCTCAGCATCGTAGGTGTCGGTTTCGACGCCGAATTGAAGCACGGCACGATAAGTTTTTTCATGCCCCATCACATATTCACTCAAGCGTGAGGCTGCGCCAACACAGACCACCAAGACGCCTGTCGCCAACGGGTCGAGCGTGCCAGCGTGACCGACCTTGATGTTCTTCAGCCCGCGTGATTTCAACATCCAGCGCACTTTATTGACCACATCGTGACTGGTGATGCCTTTGGGCTTATCAATATTCAGGAAGCCTTGCATCAGCGCACGACCAACTGACCATTTTTGACGGCTTCTTTCAGCAGAGGAAGCACTTGCGCCACCGCCTCGCTCATCGGGATGGCGGGTAGAGTCGCGCCGCTGGCCTGTTGATGACCGCCGCCGCCCAACGCCAAGGCCACGCTCCCGACATCAAAACCGAGTTTGGCGCGCAAACTCAGGCGGATTAGGCCTTCACGCTCTTGTTTGAACGTGACGGCTACCATGGCCTCGTCAATCTTGGCGAGAAACTCCGACAAGTTCAATTCTACGCCGGGGTCTACATGGTTGTCCTCAAACGCCGAATACGGGATTTCCGTCCAAATCACGCCATCTTCCAACTTGAGCGTCTCGAACGCGACCCGCCAGATGAGCAAGCTGTCAAAACTGCGGGTATCCAGCGTGCGTGCGGTAATTTCGGTCAATGATGCGCCTGCCGCCATCAACTCTTGGGCGATTTGTAGCGTGCGCGGCGTGACGTTAGACGTGCGAAAGCCCAGCGTATCCGTCACCATCCCGGTTAACAAGGCCTGCGCCGCCTCACGTTGTATCGGGCGCTGTAAGCCTTGTGTCACCCAATCAAAAGCCACCTCTGCGGCAGAGACGGCTTCCCGAACGACCAACTGGATGTCCCCAAAATGGGTATTGGTGATGTGATGGTCAAGGTTGATGACGACGCGGCTATGAGCGCGGGCATACGCACCCGCATCGCCGGTGCGGGCTTCATCACTCGAATCGGCGCTGATGAACACGTCCCACTCACCTGCTTTGATATCACGCTGGACGCTGGCGCTGTCTGGGATGTAGCGCAGATAAACCGGGACGCCGCCGTCAACAGCGGCGTCCACCTGCTTGCCCATCGCCCGTAAAATGTGCGCCAAGCCCAACATCGTACCGATGGCGTCGCCGTCGGGCGCGACATGCGTTACGATCACGATACGTTGGGCATCAGTGACGGCACGAGTGGCCTCAGTCCAACGCGGAATCGTCGTCATCATCCGTATTCTCATCCTCTGGCGGCGCGGGCGGGATGACCAGAACACTAAACAAGTTGTTGACGCGCTCGGCACGCTCCAACCCCTCATCCCAACGAAACAGAAGTTGGGGCGCGTTCCGCAGTTGAATCCGCTTGGCGACCTCGCGCCGCAAAAAGCCGTTGGCGCTCTTGAGCGCCTTCATGATGTCGTCGCGCCGTTCTTCGGCTCCCAGCGCATTGACCAACACCGTCGCAAACATCAGTTCAGGGTCAAGCCTGACGTTTGTCACCGTCACGCCCTCAAGACGCGGATCGTTCACATCGCGCATCAGTAGGGTACTCAGGATGTCGCGGACTCGTTCGCTCATCCGGTCTTGCTTGATTGACATGGCCTTAGTTCACCCGTTCCATCACAAAGAACTCGATTAAGTCACCGACCTCAAAGTCATGGAATTCAGACAAACTGATGCCGCACTCAAAGCCGGTACGCACTTCGCGCACATCGTCTTGAAAACGCTTGAGCGACGAGACCGACGATTCGGCCATCAGCACCTTACTACCGCGCTTGACCCGCGCCTTAGCATTGCGCCGCGCTTCACCATCACGGATAAAGCTGCCCGCAATCGCCCCGGTTTTGCCGACCTTAAAGACCTGACGGACTTCCGCCATGCCGATAGTTTTGGGCGCGTATACCGGATCAAGCATACCTTTCAAGGCCAGTTCGATGTCCTCGAACAGCTTATAGATGATGTCGTACTGGCGGATTTCGACATTGAGCGCCTCGGCGGTGCGCCGTGCCGCATTGTCGGTATCGACGCTGAAGGCGATCACGACGCCTTTTGACGCGCCCGCCAACATCACATCATTCTCGCCGACGTTGCCGACTTCGGCGCTCAAAATACGCAGACGAACGCCGTCCGGGTTGCTTTTGCCAATTTCGTTGAGTGAATCGGTGATGGGCTGGAGCGATCCTTGCACATCAACCTTGATAATCAAGTTGAGGTCTTTGGCTTCACCCTCAGCCACCTGACGGAACACATCTTCGAGCGTGATGGTCGCCTTAGCGCCCGATGCCTTCTTTGCGCTGGCGACATTTTGCTGCTCTTCAACAATCTGACGGGCGATTTTCTCGTTCTTGACCTGCTCAAAAGTTGTGCCGGGCAGCGGCGGCTGATTCAAGCCCAACACCTGCACCGGCAAAGACGGCGGCGCGACATCGACTTGGTTGCCAGCGGCGTCGAACATGGCCTTAACGCGACCATAAGCCTCGCCAGCCATAATCACATCACCGCGCTTGAGCGTGCCGTTCAGCACCAACACCGTCGCCAGCGTGCCACGGTTTTTATCGACGCGGCTTTCCAGCACTGCGCCGCTGGCATCGGCTTTGGGGTTCGCCATGATGTGGGTGTCATCCGCTGTCAGTAGAATCGCTTCCAGCAAGTCGTCAATGCCCTCATCCTTCGGGGCAGCCACCGGGATCATCATGGTGTTACCACCCCAATCATCCGGCTTCAGACCCGCCTCATCCAACATCTGCTTAACGCGCTCGACATTGGCGTTGCGCTTATCGACTTTGGTGATGGCGACGATGACGGGGACGTTGGCGGCGCGGGCGTGATTCAACGCCTCGCGGGTGGTCTGCATCACACCGTCGTCAGCGGCCACCACCAAAATGGCGATGTCCGCGCCTTGCGCCCCGCGTGCGCGCATTTGGGTGAAGGCTTCGTGGCCGGGGGTGTCTAGGAAGGTGATGAGCCTGTCGCCGCGCTTGACCTGATACGCGCCGATGTGCTGGGTGATGCCACCGGCCTCGCCTTCAGCCACACGGGTCTTACGAATGTTGTCCAGCAATGTGGTTTTGCCGTGGTCAACATGGCCGAGGATGGTCACGACCGGCGGACGCCGGACGAGATTTTCGGTGCGTTCGTCTTTAATCAACTTACCAGCGATTTGCGTGCTGTTCTCAACACGGCTACGTTCGGCCTCGGCGCTGGCGATGGCGGTGGAGGACTGCGCCTCAAAGCCCATCTCTTCGATGATGATTGAGGCGGTGTCAAAGTCGATGGGTTGATTGATGGTGACCATCACGCCGTTGTTAATCAGGCGTTTCATCACATCAATCGGGCTGGCTTTGATCAATCCAGCAAGGTCACGGACGGTAATGTAATCGGGGACGAGGATCGTCGTTTGTTTTTCTTGCGCCATTGGGGGTACTACCTCCTGCAAGGCCGAGCCGCACAGGAAGCCCCTATGGCTGCGTGCGCTAGACCGTCGTTAAAGCTATAATCATCTGCCAAACCTCACCCAATCGTATGTGGGCGTTCATGAGGTCGGCAGTGCCATGCGAAGCCGCGCACGCATCTCAGAATCGAGCGTCGTCCGCAGCGCCTTCTCTAACGCGCCAGTCGTCAGAGCCTTATCCCAACAGGTGGGATTATCACAAATATACGCGCCACGTCCGCTACGCTTCCCCGTGGGGTCAATTTCGACCCCACCCTCAGCGAGTTTCACCAAGCGCGTCAGGGCGCGTTTAGCCTCTTTGGTGCGACAGATCGCGCACATCCGTTGCGGGATATGCTTGATAGGCGTTTGGCTGCTCATATCGGCGTGCCTCATGGGATAACCCCTCTGGATAAGGGCGCTCCAACGGTGAATGGACTCCAATAGATTCTGACGTGTTCAACACGCCATCCATTACGCACATCAGCCGATCAAAACCAGACCGGCTGATGACTTGTCCCTATTCTACTCGAATTCGTCCGACCAATCGCCGGTGCGTTTGTGCTGGCGGAGGACGACCATTTCGCCGCGATCCTCGTCATAGAGGATGGTGCGACCTTTTTTCTTCTTCTTGCCCTTGTTCTTGTCGAGGGCATCAACATCACCGTCTTCGACTTCGGAATCAGAGACCACTTCAACGCGCTGTTCTTTGCGGCGGCGGCGCTCTTCTGGCGTCTCGTTGGGGAAGTCTGAGTCGGGCGCAAGGCGGGGCGGGGCGCTGACCACAAAGTCAGCTGGCACAGCCACTTCGTTGGCAGCATTAGCCGACATTTGAGTGCTGACCAGCGGGGCGGCGGGTGCATCGCCAGCGATTTCCGGCTCTTCCAAAACGGCAGCATCCAGCGCGTCTTGTAGCGCCTCAACCGAGCCTTCCGGCTGGTTGTGCAGCAAACGGTGGATACGCTTCTCGTCAATCAGGAAGCGCAGCAAGATTTCGCCTAGATTTTCCAGCGGTTGGAGCGCCTCAATCAGGTTATCGGGCAACTTCAAACGATTGATCGGAATTTGGAAGGCGTGCTGCGGCAAGGTAGCGCGCAGTGAGGCGATTTCAGCCATACGCGCCTGACGTGCCTGAATCCGCTGTTGGAGCAAGAAACTCTCGACAACCTCAGCGAACTTGCCGAGCGTGGTGAATTCTTCGGGTTGAACCGTCAAACCGGCATCTTTCTTTTCCATGATGCGCTGAACTTCGGTCAACAGTTGGGCGTGGCGCTCCATCAAAGGCTGCATATCCGGCGAATCGAGTTTTTCCAACGCGCCCGATACCGCCTCGCTCACGGCCTTAATGTCGATGCGCCAGTGGGTTAACTTGGCGGCCAAGCGAGCATTCTGACCCTCGCGACCAATCGCCTGTGACAGGTTTTCATCCGGCACAAGCACCACCGCCGTGCGACCATTGTCTGGATCATCGTCCAGATAAACAGCTTTCGCGTTGGCAGGGTTGAGCGCCTTCTTGATGAATTCTTCGTGGTTGTTCGACCATTCGATCACGTCGATCTTCTCATTGTGAAGCTCTCTCACAATGCTTTGGATACGACTCCCCTTCTGGCCGACGCACGCGCCTACCGGGTCGATGTTGTCCATCAACGCGATCACGGCAATTTTACTGCGCCCACCGGCTTCACGGGCGATATTCTTGATTTCAACTTGACCGTTATAGATTTCCGGCACTTCATTCTCAAGCAACCGCTTGAGCATATTACGGTGAGCGCGGCTGACCACGATTTCCGGGCTTTTGGTGCTGCGCTTGACTTCAACGATGTACACACGCACCTTCGCGCCGGGGATCAGTCGTTCGCCGGGGATTTGGTCTTGCTTCCGCATGGTGGCTTCGACGCGATTGTTATTCATCGTCAGCGTGACCTTGCTGGCGCTAACACTCTGCACGGTGGCCGTGACAATTTCGCCAACCTTCGAGTCAAACTCTTGGTAAACGGTCTCGCGTTCGGCGTTGCGGATTTTTTGCAAGATGGTCTGCTTGGCCGACTGCGCGGCAATCCGACCAAACTGGCGGGTGATTTCGACGCGCACCATGACGATGTCGCCGTACTGGGCTTCGGGGTTAAAAAAGCGCGCATCCTCAAGGCTGACCTCAGTCATTTCCGAGAACACTTCATCGACGACTTCTTTTTCGACGAAAATGCGCGGGCGACCCAGTTTATTATCAATTTCAGCTTCGATGACCTGCGCTTTGCTGGCGCTGGTCTCCTTGCGGTAAGCAGAAATCAAGGCTTCGCGCAGCGCATCGCGCACCACTTCTGGCGACAGCGAACGCGACTCGGCGATTTCTTGAAACGCCCGCTCAAAACGAATTTCTTCTTCTCTCATGGAAGGTGTCTTATCCCTCTGGTGTGATGGGGGCTACAGCCGACGGGCTTAGGGGCGAAAATGTCCTATAGGTACGAAAAAAGTGGGGTGAACCCACTTCTTTGGCAGCTAAATTTCGTTACTGAATAGCATAACACCGTCTGGATAAGGTGTCAAGTTTGAGGGGACGGGTGGGGTGTATTTCAAGTTAGTGCAAAATGTTGTGTCTGGCGGGCGTATTGTTGGCAAAATCCCCACCGTCAACGGGCGCACACATGGGTGCGCCCCTACGAACCACACGGTTTTCGTAAGGGCGGAGCCATGTCCCCGCCCGACTTAGTGGAAAATGTTGTGTTTAGCGGGCGCACACCGGCAACGCCTTGAGTGCGCGCACGACGATCCCCCCGCGCCACTTCAATTCAGACGCATTAACCGCCAGACGTAAATCTGGGAATCGGTCAAACAGATTCTGGAAGGCAATTTGTCCTTCTAAACGTGCCAGTGGCGCGCCGAGGCAATAGTGAATCCCAGAACCGAACGCCAAATGACGGTTGGGGTCGCGGCTGATGTCGAACACGTCGGGTTGAGTGAATTGAGACGGGTCACGGTTGGCAGACGCCAGCACGCCCAAAACCAACTCCCCTCTTTTGATATTCACCCCGTGCAGCGTCATGTCTTCAATGGCGTAGCGTTCCGTCGCATTGGCAACCGGACTGGTGAAACGTAACAATTCCTCGATGGCGGGATTGATGAGGGTTGGTTCAGCGCGCAGTCGCGCCAATTGCTCTGGATGTTGTAACAGAGTTAGCACGCCACTCGCAATCAGATTGACCGTGGTCTCATGCCCTGCAATCAAGATGATAACGATCATCGCCAGTAATTCGTCTTCACTGAAATGGTCGCCCGATTCCTCCGCGGTGATAAGCGCAGAAACAAGATCATCGCGCAAATCACCACGCCGCATCTTAATCAGGTTCTTGAGGTAGCGCACCAGAAAATATAGGCTGGGTGCAGCTTTAAGCATGTCCCACGCCGACGCTGCCGAGACCAGCGCGGTTGACCACTTATGGAATTTGTCTTGGTCTTGATTCGGGATGCCCAGCATTTCGGTGATGATGGTCATCGGGACGGGCAAAGCGTAGTCGGTCACGAGGTCGAAGGTCTGCCCCAGCTTCACCCGATTCAACAACTCATGTGTTAACGATTCCAACCGTTCGCGCATCCCTTCAATCACACGCGGGGTAAAGGCTTTATGCACCAACATCCGCAAGCGAGCATGGTCGGGGTCATCAAGGTCAAGCATATTGCGCGAGATGGGCTTGGCGAATCCCGGCAACCACATGCTTTGCGATGACCCGTTTTCCGGTTTGGCGCGATTGGGGTCTTTGGCAAAACGTTGGTCTTTCATCAACGCGGCCACATCATCATAGCGCGAGACCATCCACGCCGAACGACTGCCAGACAGCACCGCCCGATAGACCGGCGTATGCTCACGCCAACGGGCGTAGTGGTCATAGGGATTCGCCCAAAATTCCGGCTTGGTCACATTCATCATTTCAATCACGGCGCTCATGCGCGTTTTCCTCCCAATCCGTACAACATGAAATCCGTCACGACATCCGGCATTTTCCCCCAGCCTTGTTCTAAGGTCGGGTCGCCCATCATCCGCAACATCAACACCCCCATCACCAAGCCCGATAAGCAGCGCAACAGCAGTTGGACTTCATCGCCTTTCACCCCACCCTGCTCGCGCCAACGGGCAAAATGTGCTTCAGCGATGTCATAGGTCGGGCCGATGACCTGCGCGTGATATTGCGCCCGCAATTCGGCGTTCACCAGCACTTCCGACAAAATCACACGGAACACATCGAACCCCATCGCGTTAAAAACCTCAAATCGCTGATGGATATACGCCCGCATGAATCCCTCGAAATCGCCGCCCGCCATCGCCTGACCTAAATCAAGGTCGCGAACTTCGGTCTGGTTCATCCGGTCAAGGATGCCCAACATCAAATCGGTCTTGCTTTTGAAGTAGATGTAAATCGTGCCATCCGCGATTCCAGCCGCTTTCGCCACATCACGTACCGTCGCACCGTGAAATCCTTTTTCGGCGAAAACACGGGTGGCCGCGTCCAAAATCTGCGCCCGGCGCGCTGCGGTCAACTGAGCCGCAATCGGATCGTTAAGGGGTGGAGTCATGTCATTTGCCTTTAGGGTGAACGGCTATTCATCACAATGAATGAACATTCATTCATAATAAAACAGAGTCGCTAAACTGTCAAGATGTGGGCAGACTCCTACGAATGACCGGTTGTCGATAAATGATTGCGAATCGTCTGTTTTTGTAGGGGCGCACCAAGTTAAGCCTATTTCTTGCATGTCGCTTATGCCGCCAGAGGCTGAAGCCTCCGGCTACCCTTTTGAAGCCGACTAAAGCCGGCTGCTCGTTACAAATTCTCGCCTTACAGTCCCCTTCAGGGGGCTTGAATCGGCAGACGGACGCTGTAGGG
>Ga0105044_10011971_pt1 | contig 11801 bp, 11 predicted proteins | sample MAT01_FD_78092 | JGI IMG/M metagenome (GOLD analysis project Ga0105044, IMG submission 78092) | Freshwater microbial communities from Lake Fryxell liftoff mats and glacier meltwater in Antarctica - MAT-01 | ecosystem: Environmental > Aquatic > Freshwater > Ice > Liftoff microbial mat | place...
GACGGCAGGCTGCAGGGCGAGGTGACGTTGCGCCGCGCCGATCCGGCCCCGGCATCCGACATCGCGCAGGCATTTCAACGGGCGCGGCGGGCGGTTATCCGCTGTCAGGGCGATGGCTATGACCTGCCGGTGGCGCAATACCACATCTGGCGACAGGTCGAGTTGACCTTTGCCGCGCCCCCGGTGCTGCGATGACGGGGAATCTGGCCGGCATCTTCCCCCCAACGGCTTTGGGCGCTGGATTCGCAACCGGCTTTGCCATAACTGGGCCGACCCAAGGCCCGTGCCTTGCCAAAGGATACGCATGTTGAAACGGCTTTTCACCCTTCTGTTCCTTGCCCTGGCCTGCACGCCCGCGCTGGCGCAAGGCCCGTTGCAGATCACCATCACCGAGGGCGTGATCGAGCCCCTGCCCGTTGCCGCATCAACGTTTCAGGCCGAAACGGCCGGGGCCGAGGCGATGGCGGCGCAGATCACCCAACTGGTGATGGCCGATCTGGTCGGGACCGGCCTGTTCCGCGAGGTGCCGCAAACGGCCTTTATCAGTCCGGTGACGTCATTCGGCGCGCCGATTGCCTATGCCGATTTCCGGGCGATCAACGTGCAGGGCCTGATCGGCGGCGCGGTGGCGGTGTCGGGCGACAGCCTGACGGTCAAGTTCCGGCTTTATGATGTGTTTTCCGGTGCCGAACTGGGCGAGGGGCAACAGTTGAGCGGCACCGTCGCCGGCTGGCGGCGGATGGCGCACAAGGTGGCCGATGCCGTATATAGCCGGATCACCGGCGAAGGCGGCTATTTCGACAGCCGCGTGGTGTTTGTCGGCGTCAGCGGGCCCAAGGACAACCGGCTGAAACGGCTGGCGATCATGGATTATGACGGTGCCAATGTGCAGTTTCTGACCCAGAGCGGGTCGATCGTGCTGGCACCGCGCTTTTCCCCGACCGGCGACCGGGTGCTGTATACCAGCTACGAATCCGGCAGTCCGGCAATCTATCTGCTGGACGTGGCCAGCGTCGGCCGCCGCCAGATTGCGACCGAGGCGGGCGAGATGGCGTTCAGCCCGCGTTTTTCCCGTGGCGGGACCGAGGTGATCTATTCGCTGATCAATGGCGGCAATACCGATCTGTACATGACCGATCTGGGCAGCGGCGCGCATAGCCGCCTGACCTCGGCCCCGTCGGTCGAAACCTCGCCCTCCCTGTCGCCTGATGGCAGCATGATCGTGTTCGAAAGCGACCGCTCGGGCACACAGCAATTGTACCTCATGCCGGCGGGTGGCGGAGAGCCGCAGCGGATTTCGTTTGGCGAAGGGCGCTATTCCAGCCCGGTCTGGTCGCCGCGCGGCGATCTGATCGCCTTTACCAAGCAGAATGCCGGCCGGTTCCATATCGGGGTGATGCGCACGGACGGGTCCGAGGAGCGGCTGTTGACCGCGTCGTTTCTGGACGAAAGCCCGACCTGGGCCCCCAATGGCCGCGTGCTGATGTTCACCCGCGAAACCCAGGGCGCCGATGGCGGGCCGTCGCTGTATACGGTCGATGTGTCGGGCCGCAACCTGCGCCAGGTGCCAACCGGCGGCATGGCGGCGGATGCGTCCTGGGGTCCGCTGCAACCCTAGGAATGCATGGCCCGACAGGCTTGGCCACAAGGTGCCATTCGTGATACGGTCGAAAAAAAACACCGAGCATGTGACCAGACAGGAACCCATTGCGATGACCAGATACCTTGCTCTTGCCGTGTTGACCCTGGCCCTCGGGCTATCGGCCTGTACCCGCCCCGACCGGTTCGGCGCAGGCGGTGCCGATGGTGGTGCGGGTGGGGCCGGGGGGGCTGGCGGCGCGGGCGGGATCGACACGGCGGGGCTGGGCGGCGCGGGCGACCCGGCCAGCCCGCAGTATTTCACCCAGACTGTCGGCGACCGCGTGCTGTTCCAGGTCGACCAGCACAACCTGACGCCGCAGGCGATGGCGGTGCTGGACGGGCAGGCGGCCTGGCTGCTGGCCAATGCCGATTACCTGTCGCTGATCGAAGGGCACGCCGACGAACAGGGCACCAGCGAATACAACGTGGCCCTGGGCGCACGGCGGGCCAATGCGGTGCGCGAATACCTGATCAGCCGTGGCGTGCCTGCGACGCGACTGCGCACGATCAGCTATGGCAAGGAACGCCCCATCGCGATCTGTTCCGAGGAAAGCTGCTATGCGCAGAACCGCAGGGCGGTCACGGTGATTTCGATCGCGTCGCTGGGCTGAAGGGTGGGATGATGCTATGCGCAGAACCGCAGGGCGGTCACGGTGATTTCGATCGCGTCGCTGGGCTGAGGGGTGGGATGATGCGCAGGTTTCTGGCGGCATTGCTGATGGCATGGGCAGGGCTGGTCGCCTTGCCCGCCGCCGCGCAGGACGATTCCCTGGCCGATATCCGCCAGCAACTGGCCCAGCTTTACGCCGACGTGCAAGGACTGCGTGGCGAGCTTGTCGCGGGCACGATGCCTGTCGCCGAAATCGGCGGGGCAAGCGGGCTGGAACGACTGACCGAGATCGAGGATCGGCTGCAAACCCTGATCTCCAAGACCGAAAGCCTGGAGGCGCGGGTCAACCGGATCACCGTGGACGGCACCAACCGGATCGGCGATCTGGAGTTTCGCATCTGCGAGCTTGAGGCGGGCTGCGATGTCAGCCTGCTGGGCGACACGCCGTCGCTGGGTGGGGTGGACAGTGCGGCGCAGGTGCCGGTGGCGCAACCGGCCGGGGATACCGGCACACCTGAACTGGCCGTCAGCGAACAGGCCGATTTTACGCGGGCGCAGGAGGCGCTCGCATCCGGTGACTTTCGCGGCGCCGCTGACCAGTTTGCGGCCTTTGTCCAGACCTATCCGGGCGGCCCCCTGACATCGCAGGCGCTGTATCTGCGCGGTCTGGCGCTGGAAGCGGCGGGCGACATCTCGGACGCCGCGCGCAGCTATCTGGACAGCTTTTCCGGCGAACCACAGGGCGATCACGCCCCGGATGCGCTATTCAAACTGGGGGTGATGCTGGGGCAGTTGGGACAGGTGCCCGATGCCTGCGTGACCCTGAACGAGGTTGTGGTCCGCTTTCCTGCCGCACCCGCCGCAGCGACGGCGCAGGCAGAGCGGGTACGGCTGGCCTGCCAATGACCCGATCGCCGGGGCCGGGCGCCGGCCCGCCGGTGTCGCAGGTATTTGCCCAAGCGATGGGCGCGACGCTTGGCCCCGATTTTCCGCAGCATCTGGGTCTGGCGGTATCGGGCGGCGGCGACAGCATGGCCATGCTGCACCTGGCCGCCGATTGGGCGCATGTCTACGGCATCCGGTTATGGGTGGTGACGGTGGACCACGGCCTGCGCCCCGAAAGCGCGGCCGAGGCGGCGCTGGTCGCGTGCGCGGCGGCAGAACGCGGCCTGCCGCACAGCACGCTGCGCTGGCAGGGCTGGGATCGCAGCGGCAACCTGCAGGACGCCGCCCGCCGCGCGCGGCTGGACCTGATCGGGCGCTGGCGCGGTGTGGTGCAGCATGTGCTGATGGCCCACACTTTGGACGATCAGGCCGAAACCGTGCTGATGCGGCTGGCGCGTGGGTCCGGGGTCGAGGGGTTGGCGGCAATGGCCGCCCTGCACCGGGTTGGGCCCACGCCCGACGATGCCGTCCCGCCGCCCGATCTTTTGGCCACCCCGTCACCCCGCTCAGCCGCTCCGCCCGGCCACGGGGTCACCCTGCGCGATACCTCAGTCACCCCGCTGGACAATTGGGTCACACCGCCCGACACCTCGATCACACCGCCCGACACCTCGGTCACACCGCCCGACGCCTCGGTCAGACCGTGCGACCCTTCGCTCACCCCGCCCGACGGCTCAGCCGCTCCGCCCGGCCACGGGGTCACGCTATCTGACGCCTCGCTTACCCCGCCCCTTCCCCCGCTGACCCCGTCCGGTCCGCCCCTCATCCGTTCCGGGCCTGGGGTCGCAATTGCGGGCGCGCCGCCTGCATCTGCGGCCGTGCGGCAGGACTGGTTCATCCTGCGCCCTCTGCTGGGGGTCAGCCGCGCCGCGCTGCGTCACTATGTCCGCGTGCTGCATATCCCTTTTGTCGATGACCCCTCCAACGCCGACCCCCGCTTTGACCGGGTGCGCATCCGCGCCTTGCTGGACCCGCTGGCGGCCGAGGGGCTGACCCGCGACCGCCTGGCCGATACCGCCGCCCGGATGCGCCGGGCACGGGTGGCCCTGGGGGCACGGGCGCACGATGTGGCGGGACGCATTGCCACCGAACGGCTGGGCTGCATCCTGTTCGACCGCGATGCCTTGCCCGGGGTCGAGGCGGATACCCAGTTGCGCCTGCTGGCGGCGGCGATCCAGAACGTGACCTCGGACCCCTACCGCCCGCGCGAATCCGCGCTGGAATCCGCGCTGGACCGGGTGCTGGGTGGCGGGGCGGCCACGTTGCATGGCGCGATGCTGGTGCCGCATGGGGCAAGCCTGTGGGTGACGCGCGAACATGCCGCAGTGGCGACAATTCAGGGTCTGGTCGGCCCCGGCATGGTTTGGGACCGCCGCTGGCACCTGCACGGCCCCGCGATCGACGGTCTGACCGCCCGTGCGCTGGGTCCCGATGGCCTGGCGCAGGTCAAACGCCCTGACGGCGTGCCGGTGCCCGTGCTGCTGGCCTGCCCTTCGGTCTGGCGGGGCGACCGGCTGATCGCCTGCCTGTCGGCAACATTTGGCCCCGATCACGCACAGGAACGGCACCCGCCCGGCGGTACGTTCCCAAATCGGTTGCTTTCGCATTGAAGATGAGTGTGCCATCCTTATGTTACACGACAGAGCGGCGGGGCGATGACGCCCGCGCCCATGTCTTTGCAGATCGTTAGGAGTGTCCCCCTTGGGAAACGCGCGCAATATCGCTTTCTGGGTCGTACTGTTCTTGTTGGTCGTTGCGCTGTTCAACCTGTTTTCAGGCGGAACCTCGACGATGGCCAACAACACGCGCAGCTATTCTGATTTCGTCTCGGCGGTGGACAGCGGCTCGGTCGCGCAGGTGACGCTGGACGGCGAAACGGTACGCTATCGCGGCATCGACGGGCGCGACTACAGCACCATCATCCCGGCGGATGCGCAGGTCACGCAACTGCTGCTTGAACGCGGCGTCCCGGTGACGGCGCGCAGCCAGCAGCAGTCGGGGCTGACGACGTTCCTGTTGTCGCTGTTGCCGTTCGTGCTGCTGATCGGGGTCTGGGTCTATTTCATGAACCGCATGCAGGGTGGCGGGCGTGGCGGGGCGATGGGCTTTGGCAAGTCGCGCGCCAAACTCTTGACCGAAAAGCATGGCAAGGTGACCTTTGACGACGTGGCCGGCATCGACGAGGCCAAGGAAGAGCTGGAGGAAATCGTCGAATTCCTGCGCAACCCGCAGAAGTTCAGCCGTCTGGGGGGCAAGATCCCCAAGGGCGCGTTGCTGGTCGGCCCGCCGGGCACCGGCAAGACGCTGCTGGCCCGCGCGATTGCGGGCGAGGCGGGGGTGCCGTTCTTCACCATCTCGGGTTCCGACTTTGTGGAAATGTTCGTCGGCGTCGGCGCGTCCCGGGTGCGCGACATGTTCGAACAGGCCAAGAAATCGGCCCCCTGCATCGTGTTCATCGACGAGATCGACGCCGTAGGCCGGTCGCGTGGCGTGGGCTATGGCGGCGGCAATGACGAGCGCGAACAGACGCTGAACCAACTGCTGGTCGAGATGGACGGCTTCGAGGCGAACGAAGGCGTCATCATCGTCGCCGCCACCAACCGCCCCGACGTGCTGGACCCCGCATTGCTGCGCCCGGGCCGGTTCGACCGCCAGATCACGGTGCCGAACCCCGATATCAAGGGCCGTGAAAAGATCCTGGGCGTCCATGCCCGCAAGGTGCCGCTGGGGCCGGATGTCGACCTGCGCATCATCGCGCGCGGCACGCCGGGCTTTTCGGGTGCCGATCTGGCCAATCTGGTGAACGAAGCCGCGCTGACCGCCGCCCGCGTCGGCCGCCGGTTCGTGACGATGATCGACTTTGAAAACGCCAAGGACAAGGTGATGATGGGCGCGGAACGCCGCAGCATGGTGATGTCCGAGGACGAAAAGAAACTGACCGCCTATCACGAGGCCGGCCATACCATCGTGGGCCTGAACGTGCCGCAGCACGACCCGATCCACAAGGCGACGATCATCCCGCGCGGCCGTGCGCTGGGGCTGGTGCTGTCGCTGCCGGAACGCGATCAGTTGTCGGTCAGCTTTACCAAGTACCGTTCGAAAATCGCGATGGCGATGGGCGGCAAGGTGGCCGAGGAACTGACCTTCGGCAAGGAGAACGTGACCAGCGGGGCCACCAGCGACATCCAGATGGTCAGTAAGATCGCCCGCGCCATGGTCACGCAATTCGGCATGTCCGACAAGATCGGCCATATCGACTATGCCAACGAACAGCAAAGCTATCTGGGCGTCTATGGCGGCGGCACCAACCACTCGGCCGAGACGCAAAAGCTGATCGACGAGGAAGTGCGCCGGATGATCGACGAAGGATTCGAGACGGCGCGCAAGATCCTGACCGACAAGCACGACGATCTGGTGCGGCTGGCCGAGGGTCTGCTGGAATACGAAACCCTGACCGGCAACGAGATCGCGCGCGTGATCGCGGGCGAGGCGTTGAACAGGGGCGACGACAAGGACGACATGCAGACCCCGCGTGGCGGCGACGGCACGTCCGTCACCGCGATCCCCAAGACGCGGCCCCGCCGCGCCAAGGATGCCGGGCTGGAGCCGGAGCCCAGCGCCTGATCCCGGGCAACGGGGCCTGAAAAAGCGCGAACCCCGGGGCCAAAGCCAGGCCCCGGGGTTTTTTTTGGGCCACCCCGCACGGGCAGCATGTGTCAGACAGCGCACCCCCCGGGCTGGCATCGGACTTGTCACAAAAAGCGGGGCTGCATCTTACCCCGCAGCAACCACCGGCCCCGGCAAAGGCTTGAGCCCGACAGCCGCCTCTGCCACCAAGGCGGGCAAAGGAGTGCCCGATGCCTGCACTGATCGCCACCGGCCATCTTGGCACCGTCACCTGGCTGGGCCACCAGCCCGGCCCGGTGGTGGATCTGACCATCACCGCGCTGCCTTTGACCGAAATGGCGCTGACCTTTGCCGGGCTGGCCAGCGAAAGCCATGCCGGGTTGACCCGCCCGTCCTGCAGTCGCGTCCTGGCACAGCATCCGCGCGGCACCACGATCCGCAATGTCCGCCAGTTGTGCGTCGTCAGCGCCGAGGAGATGGCGGCCATCGCCGCCGAACTCGGGCTTGCGGATGTCAACCCCGCCTGGGTCGGCGCCTCGGTAGTGATCAGCGGCCTGCCCGATTTCACCCATGTCCCGCCGTCGTCCCGTCTGCAGGCCGAAGATGGCACCACACTGGTCGTCGACATGGAAAACCTGCCGTGCCAGGAACCCGCCGTCACCATCGCCAAGGCGACCGGCGGTCTGGGCAAGGCGTTCAAGCAGGCGGCCCAGGGCCGCCGGGGTGTCACCGCCTGGGTCGAACGCGAAGGCACCCTGCATCTGGGCCAGAAAGTGCGCCTGCATGTACCCGGCCAACGTGGCTGGGCGGGGTAAGTCGCAGGCCCCCCGGGCACCGCTCGGATAGGGTACGGCTACGGCTCGTTCCGACGATTCCGACGCAAAAGCGTCGCAATCGCCCGGTGGTCCTGCGGCACCTGCCGCTAAACCATGCGCAACGCCATGCGCCCGGACAGACCGCGCGCCGGGGCAAAGGATGGACCGTCAGATGAGCCACAAGACCGACATCGAAATCGCCCGCGCGGCGAAAAAGCTGCCGATCATGCAGATCGGGGCCAAGCTGGGCATCCCGTCCGAACATCTGCTGCCCTATGGTCATGACAAGGCCAAGGTCGGCCAGGACTTCATCAATTCGGTCCAGTCGCGCCCCGATGGCAAGCTGATCTTGGTCACGGCAATCAACCCCACCCCGGCCGGCGAAGGCAAGACCACGACAACCGTGGGTCTGGGCGACGGGCTGAACCGGATCGGCAAAAAGGCGGTGGTCTGCATCCGCGAGGCCAGCCTTGGCCCCAACTTCGGCATGAAGGGCGGGGCCGCTGGCGGCGGCTATGCCCAGATCGTGCCGATGGAGGACATGAACCTGCACTTCACCGGCGATTTCCACGCCATCACGTCCGCCCACAACCTGCTGTCGGCGATGATCGACAACCATATCTACTGGGGCAACGAACTGGACATCGACGCCCGCCGCATCGTCTGGCGGCGCGTGATGGACATGAACGACCGCGCCTTGCGCGATATCGTGGTCAACCTCGGCGGGGTGGCCAACGGGTTCCCGCGCCAGACCGGGTTCGACATCACCGTGGCCTCCGAGGTGATGGCGATCCTGTGCCTGTCGCGCTCGCTGGCCGATCTGGAAAAGCGGCTGGGCGATATCGTCGTCGCCTATACCCGTGCGAAAAAGCCGGTCTATGCCCGCGACATCAAGGCCGACGGTGCGATGACGGTGCTGCTGAAGGACGCGATGCAGCCCAATCTGGTGCAGACGCTGGAAAACAACCCCGCCTTCGTGCATGGTGGCCCGTTCGCCAACATCGCGCATGGCTGCAACTCGGTCATCGCCACCACCACGGCGCTGAAACTGGGCGAATATGTGGTGACCGAGGCCGGCTTTGGCGCCGACCTTGGTGCGGAAAAGTTCTTTGACATCAAATGCCGCAAGGCCGGGCTGAAACCTTCGGCCGCCGTCATCGTCGCCACCGTGCGCGCGATGAAGATGAACGGCGGTGTGGCCAAGACCGATCTGGGCACCGAAAACGTCGCCGCCGTGCAGGCCGGCTGCCCCAATCTGGGCCGTCACATCGCCAACGTGCAATCCTTCGGCGTGCCGGTGGTGGTCGCGATCAACCATTTCTTCAGCGACACCGACGCCGAGATTGCCGCCGTCCAAGCCTTTGTCGCGGGGCAGGGCGCGCAGGCGATCCTGTGCAAGCATTGGGCCCAGGGCTCGGCCGGGATCGAGGAACTGGCGCACAAGGTGGTGGAACTGGCCGAAAGCGGCGTCGCCGATTTCAAGCCGCTTTACCCCGACGCGATGGGCCTGTTCGCCAAGATCGAGGCGGTCGCCAAGGGCATCTATCGCGCGGATGCGGTCGAGGCGGATAAATCGGTGCGCGACCAGTTGAAGACATGGGAGGCGGCAGGCTATGGCCACCTGCCGGTGTGCATGGCCAAGACGCAATATTCCTTCACCACCGACCCCACCATGCGCGGCGCGCCGACCGGGTTCACGATTCCGGTGCGCGAGGTGCGCCTGTCCGCCGGGGCCGGTTTCATCGTCGCCATCTGTGGCGAGATCATGACGATGCCGGGATTGCCGAAAGTGCCAAGTGCCGAGGTGATCCGCCTGAACGACGCGGGCCAGATCGAAGGCCTGTTCTAACCTGCCGCATTGACCTTTCGCGCGCGCCCCGCTTTGACCATGCGGCGCGCACGGGAAGGTGAGACCAGATGAAACCAGCGGCAGAATGCACCACCATGGCCGAAATCAGGGCCGGTATCGACATCCTGGACGAAGAACTGGTGCGCCTGTTCGCCGAACGGGCGCGCTATATCGACCGCGCGGCAGAAATCAAGGCCCAGGTCGACCTGCCCGCCCGGATCGGTTCCCGGGTGGAAGAGGTGGTCAGCAACGTCCGCCGCCATGCCCTGACCTACGGCCTGCCGCCCGATCTGGTGGAAAAGCTGTGGCGCCGCCTGATCGACTGGTCCATCGCGCGCGAGGAAAGCCGCCTTGGCCCGGATTCACTGCGAAAGGACTAGGCAATGACGGCGCAGGTAATCGACGGCAAGGCGTTTGCGGCCACGGTGCGGGCCAAGGTGGCGGCGCAGGTGGCCACCTTGCGCCAGACCGCAGGCATCATCCCCGGGTTGGCGGTGGTGCTGGTAGGACAAGACCCGGCCAGTCAGGTCTATGTCAACTCCAAGGGCAAGCAGACGGTCGAGGCCGGCATGGCCAGCTTTGAACACAAGCTGCCCGCCGATACCTCGCAAGCAGCGCTGCTGGCGATCATCGCCGCGCTGAATGCCGATCCATCGGTGCATGGCATTCTGGTGCAACTGCCGCTGCCCGCGCATCTGGATTGCGATCTGGTGATCAACGCAATCAACCCTGCCAAGGACGTGGACGGCTTTCACATTTCCAATGTCGGCCTGCTCGGCACCGGGCAAAAGGCGATGGTGCCCTGTACGCCGCTGGGCTGCCTGATGCTGCTGCGCAACCTGCACGGGTCGCTGGCGGGGATGGATGCGGTGGTGGTGGGCCGGTCCAACATCGTGGGCAAACCGATGGCCAACCTGCTCTTGGCCGACAACTGCACCGTCACCATCGCCCACAGCCGTACCCGCGATCTGCCCGGCGTCATCGCCCGCGCCGACATCGTCGTCGCTGCGGTGGGCCGGCCGGGCTTTGTCAGGGGCGCGTGGATCAAACCCGGGGCCACGGTGATCGATGTCGGCATCAACCGGATCGAGCGTGACGGCAAGACTGTGCTGGTCGGCGACGTGGACTTCGCAGGCGCCGCCGCCGTCGCCGGCGCGATCACGCCGGTCCCCGGCGGCGTGGGGCCGATGACCATCGCCTGCCTGCTGGCCAACACCCTCATCGCCTGTGCCCGCGCTCATGGCCTGCCCGAACCCGAAGGCCTGACCGCCTGACACGCCGCCCTGTTGTTCCTCTTGCATTTTTTGGCTGCAAGTATCCCGGGTGGTGAATGGCCCTGCAGGGCCAGAGGAGGGCAGAGCCCTCCTGCCTTGACGCCCCCAGCCCAGCACAGCCTCCAGCGGGCATAGCCGGTTTCCATCCCGCCGGCCATGCCGGTGGCCAGCATGGCCTCCATCGTCGCCGGGTCTGCCACGGTCATCGTCATGGTCATCCGGTTGCCGCTGCCTTCGGGGTCAAAGCGCGTCTCCACCCGGCTTTCGGGCGTCGGTTCGGGCAGCAGCATCTGTTCGATATAGATGCTGCGATGCGGCGCCTCGATCAGTTCATAGGTGGCGATCAGGCCAAAGCTGGCCCCCGTCGACCCGTTGCGCCATTCATGGCGCACCTTGCCGCCGGGTCGGGGGTCGTTCTCGCAGACCGGCATCGCCCAGCCATCGGGGCCCAGCAACCATTGCCGGATCAGGTCGGGTTCCATATGGGCCGCCCAGACCCGGGGCGGCGGCGCGACAAAGAACCGGGTGAAGACAACCGACGTGGGGTTGGCGCGGGTCAACTGCAACGTCATCACAGGTTCCTTTCCAGAGGTTGGGATTCGGCCAGCAGCCGGTCCAGCCGCTGGTCGTTCTGTTCCATCGTTGCACGCAGGTCGCGCAGCCAGCCTTCCAGCGGGTCCAGCGCCTGCGGGGCCAGTCGGCAGGGGCGGCGTTGCGCATCGACCCGCCGCAGGATCAGTCCGGCCTCTTCCAGCACTTTCAGATGGTGCGAAATCGCTGGCTGGCTGATCGCGAACGGTTGCGCCAGTTCGCCCGCCGTCGCCTCGCCCAGCGCCAGTCGGGCCAGAATGGCGCGGCGGGTCGGATCGGCCAGGGCGGACAATGTGGTGTCCAGCACGGTGATTCGTCTCCTATTTATATAAGTAACATTTTATATCAAAAGATGAGTCAGTCAAGTGGTTCTCGCCCAGTCCCCGCCCCGCCCAGTCCCCGCCCCGCCCAGTCCCCGCCCCGCCCAGTCCCCGCCCCGCCCAGTCCCC
>Ga0105044_10011975_pt1 | contig 11800 bp, 13 predicted proteins | sample MAT01_FD_78092 | JGI IMG/M metagenome (GOLD analysis project Ga0105044, IMG submission 78092) | Freshwater microbial communities from Lake Fryxell liftoff mats and glacier meltwater in Antarctica - MAT-01 | ecosystem: Environmental > Aquatic > Freshwater > Ice > Liftoff microbial mat | place...
GGGGGTCAGCAGGTGGGTTGCCGACTGGGTCATGCGGGTCCTTCGAACAGTGAAATCGGTTGCAATTCACTCTTAGGACGGTGGGCAACGCTTCGCTAGTGTTTGTCATCCCTGTCGCGGCACTTGGCGCTGGGGCAGCAAAATGCCACACAGGGCAATGATCCTGCGCCGATTATCCGCCAATTTGCGCGCCTAGAACTGGACCGCGGTCACCGTCGAGTTCGTGATGGTCGTGCTTGGCGTGTTTTTCGGCATCCTTGCCGCCAACTGGAACGTCCAGCGCCTGGACAAACAGGAAACCGGTCGGCTCCTGTCCCAACTGGATACCGAGTTGGTGTCGCTCCTCAACAGTCTCCAAAACATCGAGACTTACTATAAGGTAAGCGACGGTTACGCTCAGCAGGCTATGAATGGATGGCGCGGCGATCCAAACGTAAGCGATACCGCGTTTGTCATCGCCGCCTACCAAGCCAGTCAGATCGCTGGGGACGGCACCAACAGCCTGGTCTGGGCGCAAATTTTTGGGGCGGATAATTTCCGGAACATCGACGATTCAGGCTTGCGCCGGAATCTGCGGCTGTTGTTGGCGTACGACTATAACTTGGTCAACCTTTCCGCCGCCAAGTCGCGCTATCGCGAGGAAGTGCGGAAGGTTATCCCCGATCTGCAGCAGAAAGCGATCCGGAAGAGATGCGGCGATCGGTCGGGATCTGGGGGTCTCGTGCTTCCGGCAACCTGCGATCTCACCCTGCCAGCCGCCGATGCGGCTCGAACCGCAGCGGCCCTTAGAGCGAGGACCGATCTGATCGGCGAACTTAACTGGCACCAAGCGGGGATCGCCACCCAATTGCAAAATATCAATACTCTAAAGGGCTTCTGCACCCGGCTAATGAAGCAGATCGACTGATCATGCCGGTCGTGGCCAAGCGACTGGCGAATGGAGCCGATCGATGATCTTCAAGCGAACCGTGGCCAATCTTCGGGCCCAGAATTGGCTGGCGATCGGGATCGAACTCGCGATTGTCATACTCGGCGTGTTCATCGGCACCCAGGTGTCGAACTGGAACGCGCAGCGGCTGGAGAAGCGCGAGACGCAGCGCATGCTGGCGCAGCTTAAGCCCAACCTGCAAACGCTGACCGATTATTTTTCCACCGCACGCACTTATTATGGGACCACTCGCCGCTATGCGACGACGGCGCTCGCGGGCTGGCGCGGCGATGGCAGCGTTAGCGACCGCGATTTCGTCGTCGCCGCTTACCAGGCGAGTCAGATCACCGGCATCGGCACCAATAGTTCGTCCTGGGCAACCGTACTCGGCGCCGACCAACTGCGCCGGATCGACGACCCAGCGACCCGCAGCGAACTTTCGCTCTTGATGTCGTCTGACTATTCCAACCTGGACATCGGCGCGGTGAACACGCCTTACCGCCAGAACGTGCGTCGCTTGATACCGGTCGAGATGCAGGAAGCGGTCCGCGACCAATGCGGAGACCGGCCGACGCCCGGCAAGGCGTTATTCACTTTCCTGCCGCCGACCTGCGACCTCAAGATTGCGCCTGACCAGGCGACGAAGGCCGCGGCGATTCTGCGCGCCCACCCGGAATTATCGCAGGATTTGCAATGGCACCTGGCCGCTCAAGCCGCCTTACTGGCGAACATTCCCGCGTTCGAAACCACGACGATCAATTTGCAGCGTCGCATCGCTGCATTGCCCAAGTAGGGCTTCACAGCCTCGCCGCGACCCGGCAGGAGCGACGCATGACCGACGACAAACTCTACCGCCGCGGGGTTGGCGTGATGCTGATCAACGCCGAGGGCCTGGTGTGGGTCGGGCGGCGGATCGATAATACCGACGAGGCGTGGCAGATGCCGCAGGGCGGGCTCGACAAGGGCGAAGCTCCCTGGGACGGCGCGTTGCGCGAGCTGGAGGAAGAGACCGGCATCCCGCCGCAGCTGGTCGAGCGGATCGCCGATCATCCGCAGCGGCTGCGCTATGATCTGCCCAAGGCGCTGGCCAAGCGGTTGTGGAAGGGCAAGTGGAAGGGTCAGGATCAGGACTGGTTCCTGGCGCGCTTCCTCGGCACCGACGCCGATATCGACATCGCCACCAGCGACCCCGAGTTCAATGACTGGAAATGGGTGACGCCGCGCGACCTTCCGGAGCTGATCGTTCCGTTCAAGCGCGATATGTACCGCGCGATCGTCGCCGGCTTCGGGGAGTGGCTTTGACGCCCTTGCCGCGCTAGGCAGCGGGTCGATGACGGGGCTGACTTCAATTGAACGCGATTGCGTCGAACGGGCGATGGCGTCGCAGGGCGCGATGCTGGGGCAGGTCAAGGCGTGGGCGGCGGTCAATTCGGGATCCCGCAACCTGTCCGGATTGGCGCGGGTCGCGACGATGATCGGCGACGCATTCGCGGTTCTTCCAGGCGAGATACGGCTGTTCGATCCGTCGCCAGTTGACGCGATCGACACGCTCGGGCGACCGTATGAATTGGCGCATGGCCAGCATCTCCACCTGACGGTCCGGCCCGAGGCGCCGCTGCAGATCCTGCTGACCGGACATATGGATACGGTGTTCGGGGTCGATCATCCGTTCCAGGCGCTGACCTGGCTCGACGCGGGGACGCTTGGTGGGCCCGGCGTGGCCGACATGAAAAGCGGGATCGCGATCATGCTGGCCGCGCTTCAAGCGGTCGAGTCGAGCCCGGCGGCGAGCGGCATCGGCTATGAGGTGGTGCTCAATTCGGACGAGGAAGTCGGGTCGCTGGCGTCGGCGGCGCTGCTGACGCAGGCGGCGCGGGGCAAAAGCGCGGCGCTGACCTTCGAGCCGTCGGCGCTGCCCGACGGGACGCTGGCGGGCGCGCGGCCGGGGAGCGGCAATTTCAGTTTCACGGTGCGGGGCAAGTCGGCGCATGCCGGGCGCAACCCCGAGGACGGGCGCAATGCATTGCTCGCCGCCGCCGATCTGGCGCTGCGGTTGAAGGCCGCAGTGGGTCCGAGCCTGTCGGTCAATCCGGCGAAGATCGACGGCGGAAGCCCCAACAATGTGGTCCCCGATCTGGCGATCCTGCGGGTCAATTTGCGCCCCGCGACGATCGCGGACCAAATACGGGCGCAAGCGTTGATCGACGCCTCGGTCGCCGAAGTTGCGGCGGGCCATGACGTGGCGATCTCCGTTCACGGCCATTTCGCGCGGCCGCCCAAGCCGATGACACCCGAGCTCGAAGCATTGTTCGGGATCGTTCGCCAGGCGGGGGCCGACCTTGGCCAATCGATCGGGTGGAAATCGACCGGCGGCGTGTGCGACGGCAATAATATTGCGGCCTGCGGGGTGCCGGTGATTGACACGATGGGCGCGCGCGGCGGGAGCATTCATTCGATGGAGGAATATCTGATCGTCGAGTCTCTTGGCGAGCGCGCGGCCTTGTCCGCGCTGACCATCCTTCGGCTGGCGGCGGAGGCGGGACGATGAGCTTCCGCATCCGCGCCGCGGTGCCCGACGACCTTCGCGCTTTGTACGAGCTGAGCAAATTGACCGGCGGCGGCTTCACCAACCTGCCCGCCGACAAGGGCACGCTCGAGGCCAAGCTGGCCAAGTCGCAGGAAGGGTTCGAGCGCGAGGGCGAGAACCAGGCCGACGATCTGTTCCTGTTCGTGCTCGAGAATGTCGAGACCAAGGCGATCCGCGGCACCTGCCAGGTGTTTGGGGAGGTTGGCAGCGATCGTCCGTTCTACAGCTACCGAATGTCGACGCTGACCCAGAAGAGCGAGGAACTGGGGCGAATCTTCCGCAACCAGACGCTCACGCTGACCACCGACCTCGAAGGCTCGTCGGAAGTCGGCGGGCTGTTCCTCCATCCCCACGAGCGCGCCGGAGGGCTGGGAATGCTGCTCGCGCGGTCGCGATATTTGTTCATCAAGCAGCACCGACCGCGATTCGGGGCGCGGGTGCTGGCCGAGCTTCGCGGGGTGATGGACCAGGCCGGCCATTCGCCATTCTGGGACGCGCTAGCGGGGCGCTTCTTCGGGATGAGCTTCCCCGAGGCGGACGAATTCAACGCGGTCCACGGGACGCAATTCATCGCGGATTTGATGCCCAAGACGCCAATCTATGTCGCGATGCTGCCCGACAGCGCCAAATCGGTGATGGGCCAGCCTCACCCGACCGGTCGCGCGGCGCTCAGGATGCTGGAGAGCGAGGGTTTCAATTACGATTGCTACATCGACATTTTCGACGGCGGGCCGACGGTCACCGCCGCGACCGACAAGATCAGAACGATCGAGAAATCCCAATGGCTGCGTTACGCGGGCGCGCCGCAGCCGGGTGAGAAGGGCGAAACGATGATGCTCGCGAGCGGGCGGTTGAGCTACTTCCTCGCTTGTTATGGCCAGGCGCAGCGCGGCGATGACGATTGCATCTATTTCGACGATATGACGGCGGAAAAGCTGCGTCTCGACCATGGCGACAACGTGCTGGCAACGCTGCGCTGATGCCGATCCGTGAAATCAATTTCGACGGAATCATCGGGCCGAGCCACAATTATGCCGGCCTCAGCCTCGGCAACCTCGCCTCGACCATGCACCGTGGCGAGGCTTCCTGCCCGCGGGCAGCGGCGTTGCAGGGCGTCGACAAGATGCGCGCCAATCTGGCGCTCGGGCTAGTCCAGGGAGTGTTCGTTCCGCCGCCGCGACCGGCGCGGGCCTGGCTGGCGGATCTCGGCACCGTCATCGAGCGCGCGGAGCCGGAGATCGCCGCCAATGCGATGAGCGCGTCGGCGATGTGGGCCGCCAATGCCGCGACGGTCAGTCCTGCGCCCGACACGGCCGATGGTCGCTGCCACCTGACGGTCGCCAATCTTCGCACCATGCCCCACCGCAGCCACGAATGGGTCGCGACCCTGGCCCAGCTCGAGCTGGCGTTTGCTGACGCGGCCTTCGCGGTGCACGGGCCAGTGCCGGCGGCGTTCGGGGACGAGGGCGCTGCCAATCACATGCGGCTGACCACGCGCCACGGCGAACCCGGGATCGAACTGTTCGTCTATGGCCGCACCGGTGGCCCCTTTCCCGCCCGCCAGCATATCGAAGCGTCGAAGGCGATCGCGCGGCGGCACCGGCTCGATCCGTCACGGACCTTGTTCGTCGAGCAGTCCGAGGAAGCGATCGCGGCCGGCGCCTTCCACAATGACGTGGTCGCGGTGGCCAACGAGCGGGTGCTGTTCGCCCACGCCAAGGCGTTTGCGAACCGCGACGCCACCTTGGCGGCGATCACGGCGCTGATGCCCGAGGTCGAAATTGTCGAAGTGCCCGATGCCGAAGTGCCGCTGGCCGACGCGATCCGGTCGTATCTGTTCAACGCCCAATTGGTGACCACGCCCGACGGCGCGGCAACCTTGATCGTGCCCGAAGAAGCGCGCGAGACGCCGTCGGTGTGGTCGTGGATCGAGCTCCATCTGGCGTCGAACGGCGCGATCCGGCGGGTCGAGGTAGTCGATGTCCGCCAGTCGATGGCCAATGGCGGCGGGCCGGCGTGCCTGCGGTTGCGGGTTGCCTGCGATCCGGGACTGATCGACCCGCGGTTCCTGGTCGACGAGGCCAAGCTCGACCGGATCGCGGCGACGATCGCGCGGCAATGGCCGGAGGAAATCGCGACCGACGATGTGCAACGGCCATCGCTGATCGAAACCGTCGAGCGCGCACGCTCGGCCTTGCTGGATACGCTGGACCTCGGTGCGCTGGAGAGTCGGAAAGGTTAACACTTCGCCGACCGCGTTAACTCTTTTTTGGCGGAACTGCAGGACTGGCACGGCGTTTGCTTAACCATCATGATGTTAAAGCGTATCGCCCGCCTGTTCACCATCAAGACCCGCTTCGAGGCGTTTCTGGTGACTTATGCGATCGCCGTCGGCGCGGTCGAGCGCGGGCGCCACTACATGGAAATCTATCCCGGCAATTCGGGCCTGTTGCTGGCGGTAGTGTGCACCGGCGTGGTGTTCCTCGCCGGCGCCAAGTTGCTCGATTCGGTCCGGCCGGCCGAACCGGCGGCGGTGCCGGCGCGGGTTGCGCCGCGTCGCCGGGTCAGTCGTAATCGACCCAGGCGAGACCCGCAGCATTCCGTCGCAAGGTCACCAGCTTCACGTCGCACAGATTAACTCCGGTCCAGGTGACCGTTGCGCCACCGGCGAGGGTCGCGCGCAGATCGAACGCGCAATCGGGATCGGAGAAGGACACTGCGGCCGCCTTGCCGTTCGGCGCCGACACCCCGAGCGGCTGCCACTGACCGCTACCCACCCGGCGAATCGCCAAGCCCGAGAAGTCGGCACCGGCGGCGTTGACGACCGAAAAACTCGACGCTCCGGCAATCGATGGCGCGGGAAGCGACAGGCCGAGGGCGATCGCGATGAGCAACGGAACAGCTTTCATGTCGTTCAAAATAATCCTGATTTCGCGATTCTCAAAGCTATTTCCGAAAGCTCGTTCCCGACGCGAAATAAGTCTGTGGATATTAACCATGCGTTAGGGCAAGAGTCGCATCTTCGTGCCGTCCTGGGGAGTGACGATCATGGAGTCGAACCTGCGCTATTACCAACGCCGTGCCGCCGAAGAGCGGACCGCTGCCCGACGCGCGGTGACGGCGCAGGCGCGCGACTGGCATGCCAAACTGGCGCAGGACTTTGCGAGCCGCGCTGAGGCGTGCTTGCCGACGGCAATGACCGCCTGATCCAACGAGTTTAAGCGGCGGCCCTGCAGAGCAATCCGCAGGCCGTCTTGAGTCAGGACGCCGCGCCCGCCGACTACCGAAAAGAAGGAAATTGGCGCGCCCGGAACGATTCGAACGTCCGACCCTCAGATTCGTAGTCTGATGCTCTATCCAGCTGAGCTACGGGCGCGCGGCAGAGGGGGACATAGGGGCAAGGGTTGGGGCACGCAACCCCTCGGATCGCGGGTTCGGCTTCGCGTTGCACCGCGTCGCGGGGCGCCCTACACCGACCATTAATGAGAGCCCTAGCCCCCCTCCTCGCCCTCGTCCTGATCGGTTGTGCCGCATCCTCGGCGACCGAACCATCGCTTGCGCGTCGGCCCGCCGAAGCAATCGATCCACGGCTTCCGATTGCGTCCGATCCGACTCCCGGCCCGGTTGACGCCACGCTCGCGGCGCAGCTGGCGAAGCTGGTCGCGGAAGGCAAGGCCGGGGCCGCGACGTTCGATTCCGAACTTGGGAGAACCCAAGCGCTGGCTAACGCCGCGGGTCCCGCCCAGTCGGAAAGCTGGATCCTGGCCCAGCAAGCACTGTCGGGACTGGAAGGCGCGCGCGCGCAAACGACGCGGGCGCTGTCCGACGTCGATGCGGTCGCCGCCACGCGGAGCCAAACCGGCACAGGAGTGTCATTCAGCGACATGACCGCGATCGAGGCGTCATCGGCCGAGTTGCGCAGGGCGACCGATCGCCAGGCCGCGATCATTGACCAATTGAGCGCCCGGCTGGGAAGCTAGGCCAGCGCTAGTTCGCGCGACCCATTATCGGCAAGATGCTGGCGTGATCGTCGGTCCATGGGCGGAAGCCGGCGGTCGGATCAAGCCGTCGCCACGCAACCGATCGATCAGCCTCGAGCGCTGTAATTGTGGCCGGGTCGGGCGATAGCGCGACCCAAATCGACGCGCTGGCATGGTCCGCGCGGTCCCCTGCCGACGGATGATAGGTGCGGACGCGCGCCTGCCAGCCCTGCGCCGCTGCCGCCGCAGCAACCACCGGTCGAAGATCCAGGTAGCGGTTGGAAATATGAACCATCAGCAGGCCGTTGTTGGCAAGATGACCGCGATAAACGTCAAATGCCTCGAGCGTGAGCAGGTGCATCGGTACCGAATCCGATGAGAAGGCATCGATCACCAACAAATCGGTGCGCCCGGCGGGCCGGTTCTGCAATGTCAGCCGTGCATCGCCGATCGCCACGGGAACCGCAGGCAGGCAACGCTCCAGGAAGGTGAACTTGGCGGGATCACGGGCAATCGCGACGACCTCGGGATCAATCTCATAGAAGATCCACGACTGTCCGGGCTTGGCGTAGCAGGCGAGCGTTCCGGCACCGAGACCGACCACGCCGATCCGCGCGCCAGCCGGGAACATCTTCGGCGCGGCGCGCATCGCCGATCCGATGCCCGACAAATTGGCGTAATAGCTGGTGGCCATCCGCTCGCGTTGTGGCGACCCGAGGTTCTGGATGCCGTGCGCGGTCGTTCCATGCGCCAGCATCCGTGCGTTGCCATCAATCGGGATGATCGAATAAATGCCGAAGAAGCTGCGCGTCATCTTACCCGGGGCGGACGACAGGCCAAGCTTGTCCCAGCCACCAAGACTGAGCATGATCCCGGCGAGCGCGACTGTGAACAACGCCCGGTTGCCGATCGCGACAACCCCGATGGTGAGGAGCACGTAGGCACCGGCGAGCGACAGGGCGAGCGACTTTGGCACATTGAACAGACCTTGGCCGAACAGACCTTGTCCGACCAAAATCAGCAATAAGATAGCGACGACCCCAAGGCGAGTCGCGCTCCGGGATCGACTGGGTTCGCCCCATAGTCGCCGTAGCCGATCGAACGGACTCGCTAGCGGGATTGCCAGCGCCGCCGCAAGCAACAGCAAGGGGTGCTCGTAAGTCCAGTCGAACAGCATCGGCGCGACCAGCGCACAGAATAGCCCGCCGATCGCTCCACCGACTGACATGGAAAGATAGAAAATGGTTAGTTGCGAGGGATCGGGCCTCCGGTCGAACAGTTTCGAATGCAGCGCGACGGATATTGCGAACAAGCCGATCAACGCCACGGCCGCCATCACCCACGGGAAAGCGGTTGCCTCAGCGAATACGCCGCACGCGGCAATCAGCAAAACGATCGGGGCGATTCGAACGATCTGGATCGATGCCCGCCGATCACTTGCAAAGGCAATCGAGAAACTGAGCAAGTACAGCCCAAGCGGCAGCACCCACAGCAATGGCATGGCGACGATGTCGGTGGTCAGCAGCAACGTCGTCGACAACATCAGCCCCGACGGGATCGCAGCCAGACCGATCCAGCTGACGAGCCGACGGCGCGGCACTGGCGGCGCGGCCGGTCGAACGGAGACGGCGGCGCCGCGCGGCAATCGGAATGCGCAGGCGGCAACGAGCAAGGCAAGCAGACCATAACCAAGGCTCCAGGCCAAACTCTGGCTCGCTACCGGAAGCAATGGCTCGACCAGCAAGGGGTAACAGATGAGACCAAGGAAGCTGCCAAAGTTGGAGGCGGAATAGAGCGGATAGGGATCGCCGCCACTCGATTCGGCATACCAGCGCTGCATCAGCGGCGCTTGGGCCGAAACGACCAGGAACAATGGGCCGACGCTGACCAGCAGCAGCCACGGTACCCAGATGAAGCTGTTGGCGTCGGCCGCGGGGGTCGCTCCGATCAATGCAATCGGCAGGGTCAGTGCGGCAAGCGCGAATGCGCCGATATGGATTAGCGCCTGGCGTCGCGGCGCGAAACGGCCAAGCCAATGGGCGTAGAAATAGCCGCCTAAGAGCAATGTCTGGTAAACCAGCATCGCCGAATTCCACACCGCCGGCGCACCCCCGAGCCTTGGAAGCACCATGCGCGCGATCATCGGCTGGACCAGGAACAGCAAGAATGAGCCGGCGAAAACCGTCGCGACATAGCGCCGCTTGAGCGGCGCCGCTGCCATCATTCCTTCAACTGCTGCGCTTGCCAATGCCTCGTCCCCTGCGAGCCAATGAACTAGCCGACAGGCCTTCGGAAATGGTTAACGGTATGGGTGCGACCCCGTTCGATCTTTTGCATGAGCGGCCGGCCGTCAGTCCAGCGCTGCGGCGCGCGCGGTCGGCCAGTCGACGGCGTCGATCGAATAGACGATGGTCGGGTTGAGATCGGGACCGAAGCGCGGATCGTGATAATCGAGATCGCGCCGGCGGGTCATTCCGAGCCGCTTCATCAGCCCCCAGCTGCCGACATTGCCGGCGACGGTAAGCGCCACGACATGCGACGCGGCAAAGCGGTCGAACGCCAGATCGAGGCAAGCGATCGCGGCTTCCTTGGCGATGCCCTGCCCCCAGGCATCCTGACGCAAGCGCCAGCCGATTTCCATGTCGCCGGGATTGCATGCGCCTTCGGCATTGACCCGCTTGAGCCCTCAGAAGCCGAGCACCTCACCATCCGACTTGCGCTCGACGATCCAGAAGCTGTGGCCGAAATCGCGCTGGTAGGTTGCGAGCCGGTCGAAGGCGGCAGCGTAAGTCGCGTCATCCTGGACCCCGCCGAGCCACTGCATCACTGCCGGACTGTTGAGGTGCGAGAGGAAGATGGCGCGGTCGGCCGTCCGCCAGTCGCGGAGGATCAGCCGCTCGGTCTCCGCGATCGTGTCAGCCATTGAGGAGGCGGGCGGCGTCTCGCGCGTGATAGGTCAGCACCCCCGTCGCGCCGGCCCGCTTGAACGCCATCAGCGTCTCCAGCAGCAGCGCGTCGCGGTCCCCCGCACCGGCCGCCGCCGCCGCCTCGATCATCGCATATTCGCCCGACACCGCATAAGCGAAGGTCGGCACGCCGAACGCATCCTTCACCCGCGCCAGCACATCGAGGTAGGCGAGGCCGGGCTTGACCATCACCATGTCGGCGCCCTCGGCGAGATCGAGCTCGACCTCGCGCAGCGCCTCGGCGACGTTGGCGGGGTCCATCTGGTAAGTGCGCTTGTCGCCTTTCAGCAGGCCCCGGCTGCCGACTGCGTCGCGGAACGGGCCGTAGAAGGCCGAGGCATATTTGGCGGCGTAGGCCATGATCGCGACGTCGCAAAAGCCTTCCGCCTCGAGCGCGCTGCGGATCGCGCCGACGCGGCCGTCCATCATGTCCGACGGGGCGACGATGTCGGCGCCGGCGGCGGCCTGGACCAATGCCTGGTGAACCAGCATCGCCACCGTCGGGTCGTTGGTCACACTGCGAGCATCATGTGAAAGCAGGCCGTCGTGGCCGTGGCTGGTGTAGGGGTCGAGGGCGACGTCGGTGAGGATTCCGACCTCCGGAACCGCATCCTTGATCGCCCGGATCGCGCGGCAGATGAGGTTGTCGGGATTGACCGCCTCGCGCGCATCTTCGGTGCGCAAGTCATTGGGCGTATTGGGAAAAAGCGCGATGCACGGAATCCCGAGGTCGCGCGCCTCGCGGGCCCGGTCGGCGAGCCGGTCGACCGTCCAGCGCGACACGCCGGGAAGCGACGCGATCGGCTCCTCGCCGTCCTTGCCGTCGGCGATGAACAATGGCCAGATGAGGTCGCTGGGATGCAGCCGATGCTCGGCCAGCATCGAGCGGATCCAGGGTGAGGAGCGGCCACGGCGCAGGCGGCAGGCGGGATAAGTCGACATGGGCGCCGCTCTAGCCCGAGCAAGGTGTGGAAAGAAAGGGTGCCCCCGTGCATTGGGGAGCGATGAACGATGCGCTTCGCACTGATGTGCTACCCCGGCAGGCGATCCTGATCGTCAATGCGATGAGCCGCCGCGGCGCCGACGTATTCGACGAGGCGCGGGCCAAGCTCGAGCTGGCCGGGGTCGAGCTGATCGACGCGATCGCGATCGATGAGCCGGGCGACATGGACAAGACGGTGATCGCCGCGGTCGCGCGGGCACCGATGGTGATCATCGGCGGCGGCGACGGCAGCCTGTCGAGCAATGTCGACCATTTCGTCGGCAAGGACACGGTGTTCGCGATCCTGCCGCTGGGCACCGCCAACAGCTTCGCCAAGACGATGGGCATGGCGACCGA
>Ga0105044_10011978_pt1 | contig 11798 bp, 11 predicted proteins | sample MAT01_FD_78092 | JGI IMG/M metagenome (GOLD analysis project Ga0105044, IMG submission 78092) | Freshwater microbial communities from Lake Fryxell liftoff mats and glacier meltwater in Antarctica - MAT-01 | ecosystem: Environmental > Aquatic > Freshwater > Ice > Liftoff microbial mat | place...
TGGAAAGCTGTGCGAGGGCAACGATCAGACGCTAGGTTGTCGGTCGCCTTCCGGGGTAGCTCAGTTGGCAGAGCAGCGGACTGTTAATCCGCGTGTCGCAGGTTCGAGCCCTGCTCCCGGAGCCAGAAGGACGGCCCGCTTCGGCGGGCCGTTCGCCGTCTTCGGCTCATGTGGGCCCGTAGGAGGCGGCAGCCGAGTACGGTCGCCATCCGTCGGGGGCGGTAGCTCAGTGGTCAGAGCAGGGGACTCATAATCCCTGGGTCGTGGGTTCGATACCCACCCGCCCCACACGATCTACCAGGTGTTTCGGACAGAACAGCACTCGCTGGACAGCTCCGAAATCGGTCCATCCAAGAATTTTCCAAGAATGTGCTCGCCCGAGCGCTACGGTTTCGCCATGGCGGAACTGCGTTCGTCGCCGGGGATGCGTGAGCGGGCCCCCGGCGTGTGGGAGCTCATTGTTCAGAACGGCATCGACCCGGTGACCGGCAAACGGCTGCAGGTGAGCCGCACCTTCAAGGGCAACCTGCGCGAGGCGAAGAAGGCTCGTGCCGAGCTGCTGGCGGAAGCGTCGAGGGGCAGGCACTCAGGCACGCGCGCCACGGTCGACGAGCTGTTCGTCGATTGGATCGTCGAGCTGAAGCGCAAGGGACGCTCGCCGAACACGATCGACGGCTACGAGAAGGTGTACGCCCGCAACATCAAGCCGACGTTCGGCAACACGTTGGTCACCAAGGTGACGACGAAGATGCTCAGCCAGCTCTACGGCGCGCATCAGGATCGTGGCCTGGCACCGCGCAGCGTGTATCAGATCCACGCGTGCCTCTCGTCGATGTTCACGCAGGCGTGCCGGTGGGGGTGGCGGCAGAACAACCCGGCGCAGTGGGCCGATCCACCGTCGATTCCCGACAACACGCCGGTCGTGCCGACACCCGAGGACGTGCGTGCGCTGATCGCCGAGGCCGAGCGCTCGAAGCGCCCCGAGCATGCTCGAGCGATCCTCGTGGCGGCGACGACCGGCGTGAGGCGGGCTGAGCTGTGCGGACTGCGGCGGTGGCGCGACCTCGACCTGGAGCGCGGCCTGATGCGCGTCACCGGATCGGTCGCCGCCCTCGCCGGTCGGGACATCGAGGAGATCCCGACGAAGAATCGGCGGATCCGCACGCTCGCGCTCGACGAGCTCACGGCGGCCATGCTGCGCCGGCAGATCGAGGCGGTGGAGGAGCGGGCACGGTTCGCCGGCGTCGAGCTCGTCGATGATCCGTTCGTGTTCACCGACTCGGCCGATGGCTCGGTGCCGTGGAAGCCGACGCTGATCACGCGGAACTTCCAACGGCTGCGCGCTCGGGTCGGGCTCGACCACCTCGACTTCCACGACCTCCGCAAGTTCATGGAGACCTACGGCCAGGAGATGGGTTTCTCAGTCACCCAGGTCGCCCTGCGAGCCGGCCACAACCCTGCGGTCGCAGCCAAGCACTACAGCGGCCGAGTCAGCGAGACCGACCGAGCCCTCGCCAACGCGATTGCCTCGCTCATCGCTCCGGTGGCGCCCGTTGCTGAGCTGGCTGATCGATCTGCCTGAGCGGCCTCTGCGTCGTGACGCGTCACACGCGTCCGCACCAGCAGCAGCGGTACCGCGCTGCTGGGACTTCAGACCGGTGTGAACATCGGTGTGAACATCGGTGTGAACATCCGCCGCTCGGTGATGTTCCCTGCGATCTTCCCGTCGATGTTCCCAGGCCCAGCTCAGCGACGTTGGGCATTCGGTGAGGCATTCGGTGAGGCATTCGGTGAGGCATTCGGTCAGGTGTGAACTTCCCGGCGAGGCTGCCGGTGAAAAGTCGCGAAACCGTAACTTGCGATGGGGCATTCGGTGAGCATCTCCAGGAACCTGATTTCGTATCGATGACGTCGTTCCGGCCGCTGGGGTCGGGACTGCGGCTTTTGCCGCACTCCTCGTGGAGGACGTTCGATGGCGGACGAACCCGGATACCCATCCGACAGCGGTCGGCAGGCCCCCGACTTCCTGACGGTCGATCAGACGGCCGACGTACTGCAGATCGGGCGGTCGACGACCTACGAGCTGGTCGGTCGGTTCGTGAGGAGCGCCGGCACGGACGGCATCCCGGCGATTCTCGTCGGTGGTCAGTACCGGATCCCTCGGGCTCGGCTCGAGGAGTATGCCGGTCGGTCGATCACATGGCCGCCACCGCCACGGCTGCGCAAGGCCCGGCCGCATCGCCGTTCCCGCAAGGCGGCCGACACGGCGACGGAACGAGCGCAGTTGGCGGAGGGCGGCCAGCACGGCCATCCGGAGCCACCTGCCACGGCCTCTGAGCTGGCCGCCGATGCGGTCATCGACACCGGCGCGCACCAGTTGGCGCGCACACCAGCCGACGGCCTCGCGCCTGACCGAGACGACGGTTGCGACGCCGGGTCAGCGGACGACTGCGAAGGCCCTGCGGAACTGACACACCCGACATCGCTCGACGGGACGTGCGAAGGAACCGAGAGGAACCGAGACGGGGATCTCGGTTCGCAGCAGTCGCTGCCGTTCGAGAGCTGAGTCGTATGGGAGCTCTCAGGTTCTCGGTTCAGGTCTCGGGATGGACAGACGAGTGCACAGCGGCGGCGGTGATGTTCCCGTGACGGTTCGTGTGACGACGTTGAAGGGTGCTGCGGCTGGTGCGTACTACGTGGAGGCGTTGCCGAACTACTACCTCGACGCGGACGAGCCACGCGGGATCTGGCACGGCCAGGCCGCCGGGATGCTCGGCCTGTGTGGGTCGGTGGATGACGAGGCGTTCCTCGCGTTGATGGCCGGGCTGGATCCTCGCGACCCGGACCGGTTGCTGGGGAACGGGTATTCGGTGAAGTCGGTGCGCGGGTTTGATGTGACGGCGTCGTCGCCGAAGTCGGTGTCGGTGTTGTGGGCGGTCGGCGATGACTGGGTCCGGGCCGAGGTGCTCGCCGCGCACGACGCCGCGGTCGCGGCGGTGGCGGGTTGGATCGAGGCGCACGCGCACACCCGGTTCCGGATGGGGGGCGAGGTCGTCGTTGTCGATGCGGAGGGGATTGTGGCGGCAGGGTTCCGGCAGCACACGTCGCGGGCGTTGGATCCGCAGTTGCACACGCACCTCGTCGTCGCGAATCGGGTGAAGTCCCCGGACGGCCGCTGGCTCGCGTTGGATGCTCGAACGTTGAAGCGTGATCAGCGGACGTTGTCGGCGTTGTTCCATGCTGCGGAGCGGGCGGAGCTGACGCGTCGGTTGGGTGTGGAGTGGGGTCCGGTCGTGAATGGGATCGCCGAGATCGACGGGATCGACCGCCGCGTGTTGGATGAATTCTCGACCCGTACCAAGGCGGTCAATGCGCGGCTGTCGGTGAAGTTGGATCGGTTCGAGCAGACGATGGGTCGCGAGCCGACGCAGCGGGAGCGGTGGCAGCTGGAGCGTGAGGCGGCGGTTGATTCGCGGCCGGCGAAGGACCATGCCGTGAACGCCGACGTCCTGCACGAACGCTGGGTTGGCCAGTTGCGGGATCTCGGTGTGGATCCGGAAGCATTGGTGGCCGGGGTGATCGGCCGGTCCCTCGATGCGCATCGGGATGTCGGCGATCTCGACCCGCTCGCGTCGATTGACGCGGCGATGGATGCGTTGGCTGAGCGGCAGTCGTCGTGGCGTCCGGCCGAGATCGTCCGGGAACTCGCCGCTCACTTCCCGACGACGCTCGCCGGGACCGCTGGCGAGGTGGTTGCGGTGGCGGACCTGCTCGGGTACGGGATCGGTGCCGGTCAGGGGATGGAGCTCGGCCCTCCCGCGCCGGCGGGTGTTGAGCGGCGGGGGAGTGATGGGCGGCCGATCACTGAGGGAGCGTTGGATCGGGCGATCACCCAGTGGTGGATCCTCGAAGAAGAAGCGTTCGTGCTCGACTGGGCCGCCCGTGGCATCGACCCCACCCAGCACCTGTCGTGCCGGGCGACGCTCGATCGTTGCCCGACCGAGGCCTCGAGTGCGCAGCGTGAAGCGGCAGCTGCGATCGCCGGGACCGCACCCTTGGTGCTCGTGGTCGGTCCGGCAGGGACCGGAAAGACCACTGCGATGCGACCCGCCATCGAGCAAATCCACTGGGAGGGTCGGGTGGTGTTCGGTGTCGCCCCGTCAGCGATCGCCGCCGGTGTCCTGTCGGCGGAGACCGGGGTTGCGGCGGACACGATCGACAAGCTCCTCGCCGAACACCGCACCGGAAACCCGACATCGACGTTCGATCTGGCGGCCGGGGCGACGGTGATCGTCGACGAGGCCGGGATGCTCGCCACACCCAAGCTTGCCGAACTCATCCGCCTCGCCGAGGACCGGTCGTGGCGGGTGGCGTTGGTCGGCGACCCACTTCAATTCTCAGCGATCGGGCGGGGTGGCATGTTCGGGATGATCGTCGACACCCACGGCGGCATCGAACTCGACCGTGTCCACCGTTTCACCAACGACTGGGAACGCACCGCCTCCCTCCAACTCCGTCGCGGTGACCCCGCGGTCGCTGACACCTACGAGCGTGAAGGCCGGTTGCATGGCGGGACGGTCGAGCAGATCGAACGCGCCGCCGTGTCCGCATGGTGGCGGCACCGCCAGGCCGGCGAGTCGACGTTGTTGATGGCGCCGTCGAACGAGACCGTCGATCGGCTCAACCAGGCCGCACAACAGCGTCGGATCCGCGCCGGCGAGATCGGCACAGGGGAGTGGCTCGAGTATCCGAACGGGCTCCGGTTGCACGTCGGTGACGAGATCGCAACGCGGCGGAACGACCGGACGATCGAGACCGATCGGCACGAGATGGTCCGAAATCGTGACATCTGGACCGTCACCGCGGTCAACGACGACTTCTCGATCACGGCGCGTGGGGCGACCGGCACCGTCACCCTTCCTGCTGCGTACCTGTGCGATCACGTCGAGCTCGCGTACGCCGTCACGGCGATGGGCGCTCAAGGCCGAACCGTCGACCACGCCATCACCGTCATCGACACCGTCACCGACGTCCGCAACCTCTACGTCCCCATGACGAGGGGGCGTGACTCGAACCATGCCTACCTCGCTGTCGAAGGCGAAGACACTCCGGCCAGCGTGTTCGCCCGCTACCTCACAAACGACTGGATCGACCTCCCCGCCCACCAACGCGCCCAAGAACTCTGGGCCCCCACCGGCCTCGAACCCGACTTCCGGACACCGGCCGCAAGCCGAGACGACGACTTCGGCATCGGCCTGTAGGTCTGGTTCGCCGAGGGAGCCTCGGCGACTGCCGTGTGGGCCATGCGATCGACATTCTGATGTTCCGTCGACGACGCTCTGGCCATTCCGGCAATGACGTCGGCGGGGGGCTTCGCGTCAGCCTCGTCGAGCAGTCGGTGAAGGCTCTGGGTAAGCAGCATGGCCTCCGGGCCCTCGCGGCAGTTCAGCCCCGGCAGCGAGCCTGCAGCGGGACCCCGTGCCGAGACGTCGTTCGGCAATCCGGTCGATTCGACGAGCGACCGGGCGTGAGGGCGAACGAAACGGGCCCCAAGACGTCGACCGTTTCCCATGGCAGGTAGCCGGGACGATCAACAGTGTGAGATCCGATGATGCAAAGCGAAGTTGATGGCGACCTTGGCGCGTAGCGCTTTTTGGTACCTGTAGTCCATCGATCTGGTACCGGTGTTTGGTGGATGTGGTACCGGCTCTCGATCGGTGTTGGTGAGTCGAGAGCCGGCACGGGTTGTGGTGTTATTCCCAGTAGTCGTTGCTGGCGCAAGTGTTGTCGTGGCGGAGTCTGCGCATGTCGATTTGTCCGAGGTTGATGGTTCTGGCGTGGTTTGCGAGCCTGTTGACGATCGAGTCGGCAGCAGGAGGCACTTCTTGTGTTGTCATCTTGAGGACCTGATCTTGCCCGTTGTCCAACCGCCTCCGGGTCGCAGGATGCAGACCGAGTCGCGAGGCATCGAGCTGTGAGGTAGCCGCTCCTCGCCTTTCACGCTCGGGCGGGAGTCGGAACGTGAAAGGCGCGTACCTGACCGCAGAAACTCACCTGAAGCAGCTGATTGACTACGAGGAGTGCCAGTGGTACCGTCGTTCAGCGGGCACAACCAAGAGGGTGCACCATGAAGCGAAGTTCAGGGTTTCTTGTCGGCTCGGCGATTGTTGGTGTGTTGGCGTTCGCGCAGCCAGCGAGCGCATCAGGCGGCACATTCAATTGTGGGCCGTCGCTGAGGCTCAGGATCTCCACGAATCTGGGGCCGAACCCTGCGACCATCACGCATACTGTCGATGGTTCGGTGATCGGGAGCACGTACGGGGTGACGCTCACCTCGTACAAGACCCAAACATCTGGCACTTGGGGAGCTACGCCTTCGGGCTCCAAGAGTTGTGTTGTCTAGCTTTTGATTTTGGGACGCAAGCGTGGCCTGTCGGTGGGGATCGAATCGTTGATAGCACGGTCGGCGATTGACGACGTGAAAAGAAGGCGGTTGAGAGCGACGGCAATCGAGCACCGCCGGATCGATGATCTCATGGTCATTGTGGGAAGATCGGTGTCATAGGTGGGTGTCGCTCTCAACCGGTTCCTCAGGAGTCGTAGCGTTAGCCAGTTGCGGATGACTCTGGCATGCACAGCTTTTCTCACATTGAGCGCTTGTTCATCGCCATCGTCGCCCTCGTCTGCGGAGTCGACTTTGCCTGCGCAGGCTGCGGGCGGCGCATTATTGCCTGGTGAGTCGATCAACGACGCCCTCGAGCGATTGACCAATGCCTGCATGGATGTTCTCGGCTATCCGTACACCATCACATATCCCGTTGGGGACAATGGTCCGTTTGCATTTCGTGTGTACTCAGCAGATCCCGTTGTGCAGGCGAGACATCGCGAGTGCCTCGACCGGGCAGCGCTGGGCGCTGGAATCCGGAAGTTGTCCGCATTGGAGCTTGAAGAGAACTGGAGATTTCAGACAGCGGTCTGGACGTGTATTGCTGGCAAGGGATACGACGTGGGTACACCAGTGAGCTTGGAGGAGTTCATCGCTGCTGGCGGCGTTGTCGATGTCGTTTCGAAGGTGAACAATTTCGGCGGGCTTGATCAGCCGAACGCGGGTGCTGACATGCAGGCATGTGAGGCCGAGGTCGGATGACCCATTTCGGGGTCCAGGCGGCTTTGATGCTCCATTCCTGTGCTCCCCGTGGCGCATGATGTTGGCATGACATCTGCGAGTCGTCGTGTTGGTCCGGTGGTGAGGGTCGCTCTGGTGCTTGCCTTGATGGGGTTCGCAGCGGCAGTTGGGTTTCAGTTGGGCGAGCGGACACTCGAGACGTCTCCGACTCCGCCGTTCGCGGCATCTCCGCTGACCATCGTTGCAGTTCAGGGAACGCTGGTGGATGAGCGCCAGATGAGTGTCGAGGCGGAGTGGGGTCGTGTCGGGCGCGTGTTGAATCGGTTGGCGGGGACTGTAACGACTTCGAGCTCGGTGCCTGTCGGTGAGACGGTCGTCGTTGATGCCGGTGCCGTGCTGTTCTCCGTCAATGAGTTGCCGGTCGTGGCAATGCCTGGTGGCGTTGCGGCGTACCGGTCGTTGGCGCCGGGAGCGGTAGGGACCGACGTGCGTCAATTGCAAGAGTTCTTGGTGGCGGCGGGCTATGGGGTGGATGCGATCGATGGTCGGTGGCGTCAGGACACCACCGTTGCCTATCGACAATGGCGCACTGACCGGTTGCTGCCGGCTCGTTCGGAGATTGCGTTGGGCGAAATCGTGTTTATTTCGTCGTTGCCGCTGACGGTGACGCCAGTTGCGGGTTTGGTGGCGGGTGAAGTCATCGGCGATGGCGATGTGGCGTTTGAGGTGCTCGCTGCGGTACCGACACTCAGGTTGTCGCTCGGCACCGATGTTTCGTTGCAAGTGCCGGTCGCAACACTGGTTGACGTCGACGTTGCGGGCGAGGTCGTTTCGACGACAGCGACCGAGCGTCAATCGTTATCGGACGCTGGCGGCCGTTTGGCCGACCTTGCCCTCGTTGGTGACGGGGTGTGTGGACAGTGGTGCGAGTCGTTGTCGACGAGCGGTGTGTCGTCGTGGCCCGCCGTCGTGAGGCTGAAGGGACCCGCGACGGGTGTCGTGGTGCCAGTCGGTGCGATTCGTTCTGGCGCGGGGTCTGGAACTGTCGTGGTGACACAGGAAGGCTCGAGCGTCCCGGTCGAGGTCGTACTCCAAGTTGGCGGAGATGCGATCGTGACGGGACTCTCCGCGGGCGACGTGGTCGTCATTCCCGGCACCTCCGCAGGTGTCGCCGGGTGAGCGCACTCGTTGTTGTCACCGACGTCGGGTTCAGATACGGACTTGCGGAGCGCGTCTTGGATGGGGTCTCGGCAACGTTCGATGAAGCTCAGGTGCACTCGATCACGGGCCCGTCAGGGTGTGGCAAGTCAACGTTGTTGTACCTGATCGGGCTCATGCTTCGCCCGGCGAATGGGTCGATCGAAGTTGCGGGTCGCGTGACCTCAGGTGGGCGCGATCGCGAACGGGCCCTTGTGCGGGGCGAACACATCGGATTCGTGTTCCAAGACGCGCTGTTGGAACCGTCGATGACAGTGTTCGAAAACATCGCCGAAGGACTGCCGTTGAACCGGCCCCTTCGCCGATACCGAGCGGAGGCCGCCGCCCTGCTCGAACGTGTCGGATTGGGCGAGCTGCGCGACCGAAAAGCGTCACGCCTTTCGGGCGGCCAAGCGCAGCGTGTCGCGTTGGTTCGCGCAATGCTGAAAGGTCCGGCCGTGCTCTTGGCCGACGAGCCCACCGGCAACCTTGACGACACCAGCGCTTCCGTTGTTCTGGCGGCGCTGTTCGAGTACGGGCGCCAACCGGGCCACACGTGCATCGTGGTCACTCATGACCAACGGATCGCAGCAGCCACTGACACTGTCACCCGGCTCGAGGCGGCCCGCGAATGACGTTGTTTCGACTTGTCGCCATTGCGTTCGGGCACGCCCGACGGCGACTGATCCTGTCGATGGCCGCGGCATTGGTGGCCGCAGTCGCTGCCGGCGGCGTGGTCTACCTCATCGGTGACAGCACCAAACGAAGCGACGAACTGCTCATGACTCTGAACTCACCAGGAGTGCGGAGCATCACAATCAGGGCGAACTCCGATGCTACCGACGCTGAACTGCTCCCTTCGAGGCTGGTCGGCAACATCGCCGGACTCCCCGCAGTGGACCGTGCCGTCGGGCTGTCTCGCGTGCAATCCGCAACCACCCCAGGCGTTCGAGACGCCCAGGTGTCCGTTGGCTACTTCGTCGGTGCCACGCTCAAGGGTGAGCCGCCCTACGAACTGACCGGCGGTCGCCTCCCGACTGTCGGGGAAGCCATTACTTCCGCGTCGGCCGCCGTACGGCTGCGTCTCACAGTCCCAACTGCATCCGAGACCAGCGTGGACGACGAACGCATTCCGATCGTAGGAACCTTTGACGCACCCGGCCTCGGCGCGATCACCGACCTTCTCGACGCCTCACTCCTGTCGCCCGCACCCACTAACGTCAGCGGCTACTTCGTGGTCGTGCTCATCGTTCATGCCCCCGCCGATGTCACCCCGGTCATCAACGCCACCGCCGAACTGCTCCGCGAGTTCGGCAGCAACCGCTACACCGTCGAATACGACGCCCGCGCTGCAGAAATCGAAACCCTCGTCGCAGCTTCCGGCCGATCAGGCGCGCGCAGCACAGCGATCGCGATCATGGCCATCGCAGCACTCGTCGAAGCAGCAGTCGCGTTCGTCAACGCAGTACTGCAGCGGCGCGAGATCGCACGCCGCCGGGCGCTCGGCTTCACCCGCTCAATGGTCTTCGGAGCACTCGTCATAGAAGGCGCCGTCCTCACCGGAATCGGCGCAATCGCAGGGGCGTTCGCGGCAGCGGTCGTGCTCTCGACCGACCACACCGGAATCAACCTCGCGCAACCACTCGCCGCGGCAGGCTTCGTCAGCTTCATCGGCGTGCTGGCGGCACTCCCTGGCGGCGCACTCGCTGCCTTCCAAGACCCCGCAAGAATCCTCCGAGTGCCCTGAACGAAGCGCGTGCCAGTTTGAACTTGTAGCGGCACCTGAGCGTGTCGATGACGGCGTCAACGGCGCCTCAGGAGCGACTTGGACGAGGAGACGTTCGCGTGTCTCATCGGCTGAAGTAAGACTGGCCATCCAACATTCCATCCAAGTAACTCGCCGACTCAGGGCGGCACAGGGCATCACAAGACGGACTAACCGGCGGACAAAGTGCTGGTAGATGGCACAATCTGGCACCACCTGGACCAGGGTCCTGTGCAAAGTCATGCGGGGATGCCGAGTAGGTCGAGGGTGGTGTGGGGTTGACGGGCGAGTTGGCGGGTGGCGGTTGCGATGCTGACAGCCCGGTTGGTGGTGTAGCGGATGATGCTGATCGCAAGGTTGCGGAGTGTTGCGAGGACGCGTGGGGTGGTGCCGGTTCGGACTTGGGATCGGTCTTCGTCGTAGGTGACGTCGCGTACCCAGTGGAGGCTGTTGGGTCTGCCCCCAGTTTGGTTGGCACCGGGGTTGTGGTGGTTTAGGCGGCTGTGGCCTGAGTGTTGAAGACTAGTTCGAACTCGATGGGGGTGAGCCGGCCGAGGCGGGCTTGGCGTCGGCGCCGATGGTAGGTCCGTTCGATCCAGTTCACGATTCGTGAGGTCAGCTCGACACGGGTTCGCCAGCGTTGTCGGTCCAGGACGTTCTTTTGGAGGAGCGAGAAGAACGATTCCATCATGGCGTTGTGGCCGCATGCGCCGACGCGGCCCATCGAGCCGATCATCTTGTAGTGCTTGAGACGAGCAACGAAGGCCCGCGAACGGAACTGGGCGCCCCTGTCGGAATGCACAATCGTGCCGCGGTAGTCACGGCCAATGACGGCGTGGTCGAGCGCTCGAACAGCCAGCTGCGAAGTCATCCGGTCACCCAGGGCGTAGCCGATGATCCGCCCGGAGCAGACGTCTTTGAGAGCGCACATGTAGAGCTTGCCTTCGTCGGTCCAGTGCTCGGTGATATCGGTCAACCACACCTGATCTGGTGTGTCGGCTGTGAAGTGGCGTTTGACGAGATCGTCATGCACCGGTGGCCCGGCCTTGCGACCAAGACCCTTCTTCTTCGCGAACACCGACCACACCTGGTTCTCACGACACAACCGGTGCACCCGGTTGACGCTGGTCTGATGCCCGGCCGCGACGAGCTCATCGTGAAGAAACCGATAGCCGAACTCGGGATCATCCCCGTGGAGGTCAACGAGCTCGTTCACGAGATGGGCGTCAGCCCATTCCGAGTCTGAATAGGGCCGGTTGCGCCATTTGTAGAACGCCTGCGTGGAGAACCCGAGCACCCGACACGTCGTGACCACCGCAATACCTTCAGCGGCGAGTTCAACAACGAGCGGGTACATCATTTTGGGAGCATCTCCTTCGCGAAGAACGCTGCCGCACGACGCAGGATCAGGTTCTCCTCCTCGAGGATCTTGTTGCGCTTCTTCAACTCGCGGGTCTCAGCCGACTCAGCCTTGGTGATGCCGGGCCGGTCACCGGTCTCGATCTCATCGAGCGAGAGCCAACGATTCAGACACGACTCCGAAACCCCGAAGTCGATCGCTGTCTGTCGCACTGATTGCTCTCGCCGGCGTGCAACACGCACGACCTCATCACGGAACTCTGGAGGGAACGCTTTGGGCATGACTGCCATCCTTTCAAGCGAGGACCAATCCTCGCAGTCAAGATGTCAACCACATCGGGGGCAGACCCA
>Ga0105044_10011980_pt1 | contig 11797 bp, 9 predicted proteins | sample MAT01_FD_78092 | JGI IMG/M metagenome (GOLD analysis project Ga0105044, IMG submission 78092) | Freshwater microbial communities from Lake Fryxell liftoff mats and glacier meltwater in Antarctica - MAT-01 | ecosystem: Environmental > Aquatic > Freshwater > Ice > Liftoff microbial mat | place...
AGACTGATGTGAAGAATGGTGGTCACTGGTCACCGCGAAAGTGGTAAAGTTTCTGACCGCGATCGACAAGAGAGAGAGAGAGAGAGATCGCCACTTCCATTCTGGAGGAGCACTTCCCCGATTCCTATCACGAGGCTCTTCTCGATGCGGTTGGACTAGTTATTCAATCGGCGACCACTCTCAAGAAGCGTGATCCGATGTTCCGCCACCGGGTGCTGAAAGCCTACGAGTATCGATGTGCGGTCTGAGGATTTGACGTGCGAATCGGCACGGTATCGATCGCCCTCGATGCGGCACATATTCGCTGGCATCAAGCGAGCGGTCCAGATACTGAAGTCAACGGGCTCGCGCTGTGCGTCCTGCACCACAAGGTCTTTGACCTGGGAGCGTTCACTGTCTCCGACGGCGTAGCCCTCGTTTCTGACCTGACGAACGGTGGCACCGGCTTCCAGGAAGCACTACTGGTTTTTCATGGGAAGCCCATACGATCGCCTCAGCATCCGGATTGGAAGCCCGAGGCGAGGCATTTAGACTGGCACTTGAGCGAAGTCTTCAAGGGAGAGGCCAGGCACCGCGGATGACGCTGATAGGTGAACAACAGTCGGCTTACCGTTTAGGCTGGAAAATCACGACCGTCATTGCTTGCTGGCTGCATTCAGAACGGTCAGTTGACCGGCGGTCAGGCTGAGCCGCATCGCGCCGAGCAGTTCCTCGACCTGGGCTACGCTGGTCGCACTAGCAATCGGAGCGGTGACACCGGGCTGGGCCGCGAGCCAGGCCAGTGAGACCTGTCCCGAGGTCGAACCGACTTCAGAAGCGACTTTGTTGAGAGTGGTCAGAACGCCAAGACCAAAATCGTTGAGGTACTTCTCGGCTGCGTTACCGCGAGCCTTTCCTGCCAGATCCTCTTTGCTTCGGTACTTTCCGGTCAAGAAGCCGGAAGCGAGAGCGTAGTATGGGACCACTGCGACATCGTTCGCCACGCACAAATCTTGGAGTGGACCCTCGAACTTTAAGCGTTCCAGCAGGTTGTAGTGAGGTTGAAGCACCGAGTAGCGGGCCAATCCTTGTGCATCGCTCGCTTTCAGTGCCTGGTCGAGTCGTGCGGTATCGTAGTTTGACGCACCGATCGCCCGGACCTTGCCAGACTTAACTAGCTTGTCGAAGGCTTCGAGAGTCGCGTCCAGCGGCGTCTCGGGGTCATCCTTGTGAGCGAAGTAGAGATCGATATAGTCGGTACGGAGTCGTTTCAACGATGCCTCGGCACACGCGACGATCCGCGCCGGCGCAAGACCCTTGCTGCCGCCGACCTCCATGCCAACCTTCGTGGCGATCATCACATCGTCTCGGCGGCCGCGATTCACGAGCCATTCACCGATGATGGTTTCGGACTCGCCACCTTGATTGCCCGGCTTCCAGGCCGAGTAGACGTCGGCTGTGTCGATCATCCTGCCCCCGCCAGCAATAAAGGCATCGAGGATGGGAAAAGAAGCCGCCCGGTCGATAGTCCAGCCGAACACGTTACCGCCGAGAATCAATAGGGGCGTTCGCAGCCCGCTTTTACCCAGTTTACGTTCGGTAGTCATGGTGCTGATTCCCTGTTGGAGGCGATTCGTCCAGTCTAGATCAGTCGGCGTTACAACCGATCGGCATTCCAGGTGGACTTCGGTCATGGGTTGCGGACGTTGTTTACTTCGCTTGCACGAAACTCGGGTCCGCTGTCCGCTTCTGAGCCATCAGCCGTTCGACTAACTTCGGTTCTTTGAGCGTGCCTGCGCATTCATGCCCGCCGCTTCGTATCCCGGACTTGAGTCCGCCGTGCTCTTTTGGATAGACTGAAGGGACGAAGTATTGTGTTCATCCCTCCAACACTCACGATCCGGTTCGCGACATTCTATGTCTTGTTCATTCCTGATTACTGCGTTCCTCTTGAGTACCCCGCCTTCGACGGAGCCGGATTACCTTCGCAACATCAAGCCGTTGCTACAGACAAAGTGCTATGCGTGTCACGGAGCTGTGAAGCAAAAGGGAGGGCTTCGGCTCGATGCGGTCCAATTGATCCGGAAAGGGGGCAAGAACGGGCCGGCGATAGTTGCAGGGAAGCCCAGCGAGTCGTTGCTTCTGCAAATGGTGGCTGGCGATAATCCACCGCGGATGCCGCCCAAGGGCGAGGGTGAATCGCTTTCAGTTCAGGATGTCGGTATACTGCGAACCTGGATCGAACGTGGAGCGAAAGCCGACGACGAGCCCGTTCCAGCCGATCCGAAAACACACTGGGCCTACCAAACTCCGAAACGAATCGCACCGCCTGCAACGGGACATCCGATCGATGGCTTCCTGGAATCGGAGCGTGCAAAGCACAAGCTGACGACAAATTCCTCTGTTGATCGAGCAACACTGATCCGCCGTGTGTACGTGGATCTGATCGGCATTCCGCCGACGCCGGACGAACAGCAGGCTTTCTTGAACGACACGCGGCCCAATGCTTACGAGCGAGTAGTCGATCAGTTGTTGGCGTCACCCAAGTATGGCGAACGCTGGGGCCGGCACTGGATGGACGTATGGCGATACTCGGACCCTTTCGGGTTGGGCGAGGAGTATCGATATAGCCAGCGGCACATCTGGCGCTGGCGTGACTGGATCATCGAATCGCTCAATCAAGATAAGGGCTACGACCGAATGATTGTCGAGATGCTTGCTGGCGATGAGATTGCTCCAGGCGATCGCGATACACTTCGAGCAACGGGCTATCTGGCTCGCAACTGGTACAAGTTCAACCGTACGGTTTGGCTCCAAGATACGGTCGAGTACTCGGCTGCCGGCTTTCTCGGTGTGACGCTCCGATGTGCCCGCTGCCACGATCACAAATATGATCCGATCTCCCAGCAAGACTACTATCGCTTTCGTGCGTTCTTCGAGCCACACGATGTGCGGATCGATCTAATGCCGGGCCAGCCCGACCCGAACAAGGCCGGCATCGCTCGTGTCGTGGATACGAAGCCGAATGAACCGACGTATCTGTTTGCACGCGGCGACGAACGCTCGCCCGATAAGTCGAAACCATTGACGCCAGGCATTCCCGGTGTTCTCGGTGTCGATCCGGCCGTGCTGGCAATCAAGTTCACATCCAAGGACTTTGCTGCTAGCCTTCCAACGGCATCTGCCGAGGCACGCAAACTGGCCCAGGCTGAACTCACTCTTTCAGAGACCGCGACCCTCCGCGCAACCGAGGCCGAAGCACAGGCGAGACAAAGACTCCAACAAATCGCGGCCGGCATGATTCCCAAGGAACCCGCCTTCAAACCGTTCCTCGAAGATAACTTCGCAAAGAAAGCCGACGACCGTTGGAAGATCGTGAGCGGCCAGTGGGCGTGGGAGAATGGCAAACTGCTCTGCAAGACGGCATCGAGCTTCGCCACGATCTCCGCCCAGAAGGAACATCTCGCTGCTTTGATGGGCCGAATTCGTTATAGGACGACCGGCGGAGGAGTGGGCTCGATCGGCTTCAGCTACGATGTCGCTGCCAACGGCTATCAGGCCGTTTACATCAATGCGGGCAAGAGTTCGGCGGTTCGCCCGTTTCATCGCGTCAACGGACAGGACACATATCCCACGGAGGGCGTGGTTCCACATCCGGTCAAGATGAACGAAGAGGTCACACTCGATTTCGCCGTGCGTGGCAATCTGCTGAACACGTGGGTCAACGGCAAGTTCACAGGCGCATATCGCTTGCCCGTCGCGAGGAAGCCCGGCACTTTTACATTGTGGGCGCACGATGCGACGGCCGAGTTCTATGAATTAAAATTGTTTGTTCTGCCCGACTCCGTGCCGCTTGCCGAGAAAAGCGGAGCCGACGTGGTTTCTCCCATCGGCGGATCGATCGTATTAACGAAGGCCGATGCCGAGAAGCTAATCGTGCAGGCCGAAGCAAATCTCGCCATCGCAAAAGCTCGGCAAATCACGGCCAAATCTGGCGTTGCCGCCATCGAAGCACGCATCGCGGCAGACAATGCTCGCCTGGCCGATTCGTTCGACGAAGGCAAATGGAAGACACTCGCACTCGCGGCCACGAAAGCCGAGCAACACGTTGCCGTGTTGAAGGCGGCCGAGTCCGTTGTGCTTGTGGAACGAGCCACACCAGTCGATGCCGCGAAACTTGCCGCCGCCAAGAAGGCTCACGAGGCGGCAATCGCAACGGCCATGAAAGACGACACGAGTTACACGCCGCTCGTTAAAGCCGATCCAACCGGGAGCACGGGCCGACGGTTGGCACTGGCGAAGTGGATCACGGACGCAAAAAACCCGCTGACCGCTCGCGTGGCCGTCAATCACATTTGGATGCGGCATTTCGGGACGCCGTTGGTTCCATCGGTCGCGAACTTTGGCTTGATTGGGAAGAAGCCAACGAATCCGCAGTTACTCGACTGGCTGGCCGTGGAGTTCGTCGAGTCTGGCTGGTCCATGAAACATCTGCATCGCCTGATGGTGACGTCGCAGGCCTACCAGCTCAGTTCCATGAATGCCGATGGCCCAAACAAGGTCGGGGATGCCGACAATCGTTACTACTGGCGGGCCAATCCCCGGCGAATGGAGGCCGAGGTCGTGCGCGATAGCCTGCTGGCCATCGCGGGTCAGCTCGATTCGACGATGGGCGGCCCGATTCTGGACGAAAAACTCGGGCAAACCTCTCGACGGCGGAGCGTGTACTTCCGGTTCAACACGGAATACAAGATGCAATTCCTCGACCAGTTCGATGCCGCCAGCCCGACGGAGTGCTACGAACGACGCGAGAGCGTGATCCCTCAGCAAGCCTTGGCATTGCACAACAGCGTGCTGGCATTGAATGCCTCGCGGGAACTGGCCAAGCAAGTGTTGGCACGAAGTACCACCGCTGAACCTTTCATCCCGTTGGCATTTGAGCATGTACTTGGCCGTATGCCCACGCCCGAGGAGCGGAAGCGTTGTGAGACGTTCCTGCTGGGACAGATAAAACTCTATCAACAGCCGACCAAGCTCTCGCCCTTCCCGCCAGGCCCTGCGGGAGTGATTCCGCCATCAACCGATCCTGCCCAACATGCCCGCGAAGATTTGATTCATGTGTTGCTCAATCACAACGATTTCGTGACGGTGCGGTAGTGTAGTGCTCACGCGTAGAGCGTGTGATTTTTGTAGGGTGGGTGGAGGCTTTGCGCAACCCACCAGTTTCATCAGCCCCATCGGTGGGTTCCGCAAAGCCTCCACCCACCCTACAGGACATTTACCGCACGGTTAAGGAATTATCATGCAATCTCGCCGTGGCTTTATGGTCGATGCCGGACTTGGCTTCACGGGGCTGGCCTTAGGTGCCATGCTCCACCGCGATGGCATCGTTCGCGCGGAGGGTGCTAACTTGCCACCCAACGGCAAGCCGCACTTTGAGCCGAAAGCCAAGCGAGTCATCTGGCTATTCTTCATGGGCGGAGTCAGCCATCTCGAATCGTTTGATCCGAAGCCTGCCCTTAACAAGTATGCCGGGAAGACCATCGACGAAACGCCGTTCAAGAAGGCCGTGGTGGAGTCCCCCTTCTACCGCAAGAACGTGATGGACTTCGCGGGCACCCCGCGGGCCATCATGAACAAGCTGTACCCCCTTCAGATCGGCTACAAGAAAGTCGGCAAGAGCGGCATCGAGGTGAGCGACTGGTGGCCACACCTGGCCGGCTGCATCGACGACATATCTATCGTGCGTTCCATGTGGACCACGGACAACGACCATGCCGCTCAGCTTCAGTTTCATACGGGCCGGCATGTGTTCGAGGGTTTTCACCCCACGATCGGCTCCTGGGTTCACTATGGCCTGGGTGCGTTAAGCGATAACTTGCCGCAGTTCGTCGTGCTTGGCAATCCGCCCGGCGATTGTTGCGGCGGCGTCGCTGCCCACGGTGCCAGCTACCTGGGCCCGGAACACGCGGGAGTCCCGCTCGTTGTCGATCCGGCGAATCCGCTTCCGTTCGGCACGCCCGGCAACACCGTCACCAAGGAGGCGAGAGCATCGCAACTCAATTTGCTTCGCGAACTCAACGGCCTGGCGTCAACGCAGTATCCGGATGACCCGGCGATGCGTGCTCGCGTCAAGGCCTACGAACTGGCGGCCAAGATGCAGCTTGCGGTGCCCGAGGTCATGGATCTGTCGAAGGAGACAAAGGAGACGCAGGATCTCTATGGGCTCAACGATCCGGCAACCGCCGGCTACGGCCGGCAGTGTTTGGTCGCGCGAAGATTGGCCGAGAGCGGCGTGCGCTTCATCCAAATTTACGACGGCGGTGGTGGCGGAGGCGGTTGGGACGCACACAGCAAATTGAAGGACAATCATAGTAAGAACATTGCCCGGATCGATCGACCGATTGCCGGCTTACTGAAAGACCTGAAGCGAACGGGGATGCTGAAAGACACACTCGTCGTCTGGGCCACCGAGTTCGGCCGCACCCCCGGCGCGGAAAACTCGGACGGTCGCGATCACCATCCGTACGGCTTCTCGGTTTGGCTCGCAGGTGCGGGTATCAAGGGCGGGGTCGTCCACGGAGCAACGGACGAGATCGGCTTCCATGCGGTGGAAGATCGACATTACGTGACCGACGTTCATGCCACGGTTCTACACCAACTGGGCCTTGACCCACGCAAGCTGGAAATCCCCGGTCACAAGCGACTCGAAATAGACCACGGCAAGCCGATCAATGCGATCATCGGTTGACATCCCTGATATAACCGCTTGCCGTCCACAACAATGTCGTCTTGCTTCGCCTGGATCTTGATCCTGAATAGAAGTGTCCGCGTTTCTCGGGCCGGATCGACTCGTCGCCCCATTCCACGAGGACGGGCTCGGCGGATGAGAGTTGTTCCGGGCGTTTGGGTCGTCGATCGAAGTTCAAGCCGCCGAAGTCGCCGCGTCCCTGGTGTGGCCAAACATGGCGGAATGGTCGGGCCGAACAATCCATTCCACCTGACTGCGGCGTTGCGTGAAATCAGAGTTCAGAGTCTCACCAGCCGCCGCAGCAGATGACCATTTTTACGACAGAGGGCTCCGGTGTGGCGGTGGTGTTCAGTCACCGGACGGAGACACGCGTTGGTTAGCTCAACGGGGATGTCGCCACCGGTCAGTCGCTGAGCATTCCAATCAGGTCGGCCAGTCCCTTCTTGCCGTACTTCGTCACCAAGTGGCGGAGTCGGCGCATGTCCTCCACGAAATCTGCCGGGGTGGCGGACCTCGGGTCGTTCGCCACGACTGCCACTTTAGCGACGCGAGGGGCTGGCTCGACCACGTCCCGGATGTCATCCTTCGGTTTCGTCCGGCGAGGGCCACTGCTCCTTGAGCCGTTCGTCCGCGTGCCCGTTTCCGCTTGGACGGAGCGGCCCTTGCGGCCACGCTTTCCCGGGTCGCCGCCCGAGTCCGCACCTGAATCACTCGGAAGCGTTGTCGGTGCGGCCACCGGCGGGGTAGATTCTTGAGCCGCCGCTACCTTGCGGAAAGCCGCCTGGAATCGAGCCCCGGAGACTTCCCCCTGGCGGTCGCCCAGTTGATCGCCGGCTGAACCTCACGGCACCCGGCTGCCCATGCCTCGGCTGCAAGACTATCGGCTTCGGCGGTGCCTTTTACCCTTGCCATAGGTTTCCCCGAAAATGTCACTGATAGGAATGATTCGATCGGCGGCCCTGTTCTGCCGACACCTGGACGACCTGCGGCGGGCGTGCTTGTTTAACGCCTCAATAGCACCGGGCGGGGTTACTGTCGGTTACTTCGGCTCCTCCTTGAACCGGATGTCGCCGGCGAAACGTTCGAGGAGCACCACTTCCGCCGGGAGGGGCCGGAATGACTCAACACTTTCGGAATGAACGAATCGTTCGCAGAGTCCGCGTGATTCGTGGCCACTTTGCAGTGGAAACACATCGCATAGGACGTCGCCGAAGAGTGCGAATCGAAGTGAGGAACGATCAACGTCGCAAGCAATCCCCATAGCCATGGACACCGGCTCAGTTCAACCCGTTTAATCCGTCGTGCTGGGCCGCCAGGAAGTCGCTGGAGAGCCCACGTCGCACTAGCGGCCCAGCACGACGGATTAAACGCTTAGGGTTTGGCCGGAAGTTCTGGAACGATAATCAAGCGGCCGGCGGCCGATGCCGGGCTCGGTTCGGACAGCCATTCGCCGAGCACGCGGACGAGCCAGTGGTCTGCGAAGCGGCGGGCATGAACCTGAACCCCGACGGACAACCCGCCGCCCGGCGGCACCACCGGGACGACAACGGCCGGCGTGCCGATGGGCACCGTCGGGCAAAGGTAGCCGCCCATGAACCGCGAGTACGGGACGGCGACCCCCTCGAACCGGATCGGCCGGCCGCTCCGCTGGCGCGGGATGGCTGGCGTCGGGGAGACGGGCAGCACCCACAACGGATGGTCGGTCAGGAACCGATCCACTCGTGCCATCAGTTCGTCGCGGCGGGCCCGGCCGGCCCGGTACTCGGCTTCGCTCGCCAGCAGCCCGGCGCGGAACGACGTGCTGAGCGGGCCGTTCCCCAAGCGATAGTACAGGAACCACGCCGCGAACGCCCGGCGTCCGAGTCGGTTCCGCAGCACGAACGGCAGTCCCGGTATGACCTCGTACCCGCCGAGCAGCCCCCACAGGACGTAGGCTTCGTCGAAGTCGAACGGCGGGTCGGCCTCGACCACCTCGTGCCCAGCCGCCCGCGCCGCCCGCACCACCGACTCGACGGCGGCGGCGGTTTGGGCATCGACCGGGAGGCCCGGTACGGATCGGGTGACGGCCACCCGCGGCTTGCCCGGCGGCGGGGCCGGCGCGCGGGGGTCGGCTTCCGGGGCCAGCACCGACAGCAAGAGGGCAAGGTCTTCGAGCGACCGGGCCATCGGGCCGGCCGCGTACCCGCTCGGGTACACCGGCCCGCCGTCAGGGCCAACGTCGCCCGACGGGATCAGGCCGACGGTGGTCCGCAGGCCGTACACGCCGCAACAGTGGGCCGGGTAGCGGATGGACCCTGCCACGTCGCTGCCGAGTTCGAGCGGGGTGAACCCGGCGGCCAGCGCCGCCGCCGCCCCGCCGGACGACCCGCCGGGGGTGCGGGTGGGGTCGAGCGGGTTCACGCACTCGCGCCGCAGCGGCGGCCGGCACTGCCAGTCGAAGCAGGCGAACGGGACGGCGGTGCGGCCGAGGAACACCGCCCCGGCCCGCCGCAACCGAGCGACCGCTTCGCAGTCCGCATTCGTGCGGTGGAACCACAGGTGCGGCAGCCCGAACGTGGTGCGGGAGCCGGCCACCGGGAAGGCGTCTTTGAGGGTCATCGGCAGGCCGTGCAACGGGCCGAGCGGCCCGCCCGCGTCGGCCAGGCGGTCCGCTTCGGCCGCTTGCCGCAAGGCGGACTCCGCTTCGAGTCGCGTGACGCAGTGGACGAGGTGGTTGTCTTGCACGATGCGGTCGAGGTACGCCCGCGTGACGTCGACCGACCGCACCCGCCGGCCGCGGAGCGCACCCACGAGTGACACGGCGGAATCGAACGGATGGGGGATGGCATCGGGCATTCGTTACTCCACTGCCGAACGCAAAAGCATCTATGCGAAAACAAAGGGTCAGGTCTCGTTGATTTCATCAAATAGCCCTGAACCATTGTTCTCCCCGTGGCCACTTCGCAGTGGAAACACATTGCATAGAATGTTGTCGAAGAGTGCGAATCGAAATAACGAACGATCGACGTCGCAAGCAATCCCATAGCCGCGGACAGCGGCTCAGCCCGACCCGCCTAGGGTTTGGCGGCGGTCAGTCCAGTTGCGTACCAGTCGAATATCCACCTCACGGTCGACGTACTTCCACTCCTCACTGGCACGCATGACGGCCAGCATCTCGTCGAAGGCCGACGCATCGTCCTTCGCATAGTCAAACAGAGTCAAAAAGTCGAACGGCTCAACCTCGCCCAAGTCCCGACAGTGATGCAAGCGGCGGGCGACGGCCGGAAGGTACTTGAGACCCACGGCGACGTGTTTGGACTTCTCCTCGAAGATGGCTCGCCGCTCGTCCTGCGTCAACTCCCACCACTTCTCGCTCTTGCGGATCGGAATGAGCGCCGAGTGGGTGGCCGTCGGGCGGCCGAGCGCCGCTTGCTTCTTAACCAGTGAGACCTTCTCATCCCGAGTGGTGTACCGCGTGTTGCTCGTGACTCCACGGAGCATCCAGACCCCGCCATCGGGCAGGGCGGAGATGGCACCGGTGACGATGTGCAAGCGATCGACGGCCGGCAACGGGTCGCCGATGATGGCCTTGGACGAGGAGACCGACCACTCGCCGGCCTTGCCGCCGACGAAGGTGAACAACCTGGGATTCACGGCAACCCCTCTCTTGGCCGGTTTCGCGCCCGCGGAGGGCCTTACATCGAGACCGGCCGCCGCGCCGAGCGCGAATGTACCGGTTAAGAAAACTCGTCGGTTCGGACCACTACCGCTTGCCGGCTGAGCGAAATCGGGGTTGTTTGCGTCTTCGGACACGAATCGCCTCCTGAAGCTTCCGCCGCCGAATGTAAAAGAATCTATGTTGCCTGCTCCGCGCGGTGAAGCTTGCCGTGTCCCCGTGCGCTGGCCACGCGGAGCAGGCAGCATAGATTCCTGTTGAGCTAAACTGCTCGTCCGGGTCTATAGGCTTTCAACTCTTCTCACGCAGAGTTCTGAGTTGATTATCCTCGAACGTGCAGGCGTCTCAAGTAAATTCTTACGCCGAACTCGCAAATCTGCCATGCGGCACGACCGAGGTGGAGGAGCGAGGGAATAAACATAGCGACATACGTCGTTAGATCAGACGTACCGGCCCTCGCTACATTAATTCAAGTTGCTGAAGACATTACGCTGTTCGGCGTCTTTTGGCAATTGGCCGGCTCGTTTCGCCCGCGTCGAGTGTTGCCCGATCAGCTCCGACGCCGTGCGGATCGCTGGACCTGCCGCTGCACGACCTTCACCAACTCCACGACGGCCACCGGGAACAGGGAACAGGCGGCGATCACCCCCCAGTCCGTGGCGTTGAGCGAGACGGTGCGAAGAACGGTTTGCAAAAACGGCACGTAAACCGCCGCCGCCTGCAGGAGCAGGCAAACCAGCACCGCGCCCCAGAGCCAGCCGTTCGTGAACAAGCGGGCGTCAAACGCCGAGCGGCGCTGCGAGCGCGCGTTGAAGGCGTGGAAGACCTGGGCCAGGGCCAACGTCATGAACGCCAGCGTGACCGCATGCCGGAGGCCATCGCCTTCCGTGCCGTACCAGCGCATGCCGAGGAAGAAGGCCAGCAGCGTGACTCCGGCAAGCAGCAACCCTTGCCAGACGATCAGGCCGATAAAACTCGGCGGTAGCAGGGACTCTTTCGGGTCGCGCGGCTGCCGCTTCATCATGTCGGGGGCCGATGGCTCCAGCGCCAGGGCCAGCGCGGGGAAGATGTCGGTGATCATGTTGAGCCACAAGATCTGGAGAGCCGCCAACGGCAAGGGCCAGCCGATCATGATCGCGACGAATACCGTCAGGATCTCTGCAAAGTTGCAGGAGAAGAGGTAGTGAATGAACCGGAGGATGTTGGCATAAATGATGCGCCCTTGTTCGACCGCGGCGACGATGGTGGCGAAGTTGTCGTCGGTGATGACCATGTCGGCCGTTTCCTTGGCGACCTCGGTCCCTTTGATGCCCATTGCCACGCCGATGTCGGCCTTCTTCAAGGCCGGGGCGTCGTTCACCCCGTCGCCGGTCATGGCGACGATATGTCCCTGCGCTTGCAACGCCTCGACG
>Ga0105044_10011981_pt1 | contig 11796 bp, 9 predicted proteins | sample MAT01_FD_78092 | JGI IMG/M metagenome (GOLD analysis project Ga0105044, IMG submission 78092) | Freshwater microbial communities from Lake Fryxell liftoff mats and glacier meltwater in Antarctica - MAT-01 | ecosystem: Environmental > Aquatic > Freshwater > Ice > Liftoff microbial mat | place...
GAACTTCGGGACAGATGCTGCCCCGGTGTTTGTTGCAACTTATCGTTTATCAGCGATTCCAGAACCAACTACGGCCTTACTCGTTGGGATGGGTCTGGTGGGTGCCTTGGCAGCTCGGCGACGAAAGTAGACGAGGTATCTGTATGTTCAGCAAGAGGCCAGTCGAAAGACTGGCCTCTTGCTTTTTTTACGCATCGCACTTTAGAGTACCGCCGTCATGGCTGAGAGAATCGGGAAACTTTTTATCGTCGGTACGCCAATCGGAAATCTGGAAGATATTTCGCTGCGGGCGTTACGCGTCTTCAAGGAAGTGGATGTTGTCGCGGCGGAAGATACGCGGCACACCGGGCGGCTATTGGCGCATTATCAGATCCGTAAACCACTGCTCAGTTGCCACGAGTTCAATGAGGCGCGGCGCACGGATGAACTCATTGAGCGACTAAGGCGCAACGAATCGGTCGCGTTCGTCTCCGACGCTGGTATGCCAACGGTTTCTGATCCCGGGCAGCGATTGGTGAGAGCCGCGGCGGCGGCTGGGATACCGATTGAAATTGTGCCGGGCCCTTCGGCGGTCACGATGGCTACGACTTTAGCGGGACTCGGTGACGGCAAATTCTGCTTTTACGGATTCCTGCCCAACAAGGCCTCGCACCGGCGGAAAACACTGACGCGGCTTGCTCCCCTGCCCTACTCGCTGGTATTTTTTGAGTCGCCGTATCGGGTGCTCAAATCACTCACCGACATGCGAGACACGCTCGGCAATCGGCAGGCTGTCGTGGCGCGAGAGCTGACCAAGAAATTTGAAGAAGTGTTGCGCGGTTCGCTGGAGGATTTGGTGAAATTGCTTGAGAACCGGCGGATCAAAGGGGAAATTACCGTTGTGGTTGAAGGAGAGAATTTGTGATTCATCTACGTGACTTTATTCGCAGACCGTTGCTCCTCGTGGCTTGCTTGATCGTGATGGCCGGATGCGCGACTACGTCGCCGCGAGTTCTGGAAGTGACGCGCAGCAAGTATGTGAGCAACATCCGTCCAGAAGATGAGCGGGTTTTTGCCCGCGACCGCGCTTCGCACTTCCGCACGGAAATCGTTTCGCTACCGGCTGAGCAGCAGCGGGAGATGTTTTTTGTCCGTTGGAATTCCGCAGCCGTGCGATCCGTTAAATTTGAGTATCGGCAAGTCGATAAGCCCGACCAGATCGGTCAACAGCGTTTTGCGCCAGCTCGACAGAGCAGTCACACCTTCGTGATTCACGGGGAAGAGTTCCTGACTGGTGGTGCCGTATCGGCTTGGCGCGTGTCCCTGTGGTCTCCGACCGATGAACTTTTGGCAGAATCGAAATCAGCTCTTTGGTGATTCCCGCAAACCACGATGCACACAGTTCTGGCAGGATTGGATCGTTCGCAGGCAGCGCACCCGCGCAAAGTTGCCATTTATTATGGTAACGCGACTGTCAATTACACGAGACTGCGCGAGCAGATTGACCGGTACGCCGCCATTCTCCAGCAACGCCACGACATCGTCCCCGGTGATCGCGTCGGTATTTTGCTGAAGAACTGCCCAGAGTTCATTTACGCACTCTACGCCATTCTCAAATTGGGCGCGGTCGCTGTGCCCATCAACAACTTTCTCAAGCCGCCCGAGATTCAGCATATCGTTAGCGATTGCGGGTTGAAGTCGCTTGTAACCTCGACTGACTTTGAGGAAACGCTATCGAAGGTTACGAAGCTGCCGGCGATGAAGATTGGCGCGCTTGATTCGGTGACGGCAAACGCGCCCCAGTACCCGGCTGTTGCGCCGGCGGACTTGGCCGTGATCATTTACACGTCCGGCACAACCGGTCGCTCCAAAGGGGCGATGCTCACTCACGCTAATTTTGCCGCCAACGTGAGCAGTTGTGTCCAAGCACTCGAAGAAACCGCGAGTGACCGCATGACACTGCTGTTGCCCATGTTTCATAGCTTCATGCTGACGGTCTGTATTTTCACGCCGCTATCCATGGGGGCCGGGATCGTTTTGATCAAGTCACTCCAACCCTTCAAACTCGCGCTCAAAGAAATGATTCGCCACCGTGCGACCATCTTCGTCGGCATTCCCCAAATCTTCCAGGCACTGGCGCAAGCCGAAATCCCGTTCTATGTCCATTGGTTGCTGAACCTCCGACTGGCGATTTCCGGCGCCGCTCCCCTGCCCCGGGAAACCCTCGACTCGTTTGCCCGAAAATTCCGCTTCCCGTTGCTCGAAGGATATGGCCTCAGCGAAGCCGCCCCCGTTGTCTCGTTCAATCCCATCCACGGAGTCCGCAAAGCCGGGTCGGTGGGGGTTCCTTTGCCGGAGATCGTGGTGCGGATCCTGGATGATTCGGGGCGTGAAGTGCCGACGGGCGAAGTGGGTGAGATTGTGGTTCGCGGCCCCAACGTGATGCGCGGTTATTATGGCCAACCGGCGGAAACGGCGGCGGCGTTGCGGGACGGCTGGCTGTACACCGGCGATGTCGGCAAAAAGGACGCGGATGGATACATCTATATTGTCGATCGGCGGAAGGAAATGTTGCTCGTGCGCGGGATGAACGTCTATCCCCGCGAGATTGAGGAAGTTCTCTACCAGTACCCCGGCGTCCGCGAAGCGGCGGTCGTGGCCAAAATAGACGAAAAACGCGGCGAAATTCCCATTGCGTTTGTCGCCGCCGTCGAAGGTACCAACCTCCTACCGGCGGATCTGCTCACGTTCTGCCGGGAACGATTGGCAGATTACAAAGTGCCGCGCGAATTTCGTATCATCCCCAACCTGCCACGAACCGCAACCGGCAAGCTTGCCAAGCTGGAATTGAAAAAACAGTTGTAGCTACCAGCGTTTGCAGGTGGCCCGGTAACTTTCCACGTTGCGCTTTAACTCACGGACACTGTCCCCACCAAACTTGTCCAACAAGGCCGTCACCAGTTCGACTGCCACGACTGCCTCGCCGATTACTGCTGCTGCCGGCGCGGCGCAAACGTCGGACCGTTCGACGGTGCCTTTGACTTCGGCGCCGGTCTTGATGTCCACGGAGCGCATGGGTTTCATCAACGTGGCCAACGGTTTCATTGCCGCGCGCATGATGATCGGTTCCCCATTGGTCATCCCGCCCTCAAATCCACCGGCATTGTTGCGGTTCCGCGAGAGCAATCCGTCCTGACCTGGTAGAATTTCGTCATGCACTTGCGAACCGAACCGGCGCGCAGCCTCGAATCCGAGGCCGGTCTCGACCCCTTTGATTGCTTGAATGCTCATGAGCGCGAACGCCAACCGGGCATCGAGCTTGCGATCCCATTGCACATGACTGCCCAAACCAATGGGCAAGCCCGTCGCCACCACTTCGAAAACTCCGCCTAATGTGTCGCCTTGCGATTTGGCATCATCAATCGCGGCAATCATCTGCTGTTCGGCCGCCGGGTCAGCACAACGCACTTCGCTCGCCTCGCTGCGCTCGCGAATCTGCGCTAGCGACAAACCTTCCGTTTGCGCCCGCACCGGCCCCAAGCCAACCAGATGCCCCACCACGTCCACGCCAACCTCCGCCAACAATAGTTTGCAGATACCACCAATCGCCACCCGCATCGTTGTTTCGCGCGCGCTGGCGCGTTCGAGAATATCCCGGGCATCTTGCCGATCATACTTCAGAACGCCGGCCAGGTCGGCGTGGCCCGGGCGAGGTTTGGTGACGGCTGGGAGGTCGTTAATTTTGAAATCTTTGTTCTTCACCATCAACGTCAGGGGCGAACCGATGGTTTCGCCGAGCCGCACGCCGGACAACACTTCGGCGGTATCGGTTTCCAGTTTCATTCGGCCACCGCGGCCATAGCCTTTTTGCCGGCGCGCGAGGTCGGCGTTCACGATGTCGAGATTCAACTTGATGCCAGCCGGCAACCCTTCGATCACGCCAATCAAACATTGGCCGTGTGACTCGCCGGCGGTGAAGTAACGTAATTGGGGCATACTTATTCCTTTATCAGAAAGCGCATGTACCAGGCCATGATTTCCTTCCCGTAAAACATCCAGATCGCCGCCGCGGCGGCAATATACGGACCGTACGGGATTTTGCTCCGTAGTTCCCGAAGCCGGCACACGATCAATGCCAACCCTACCAGGGAACCGAGAAACGATGAGAGCATGAGGGTGAACAAAGCGGCTTTCCATCCCAGAAACGCGCCGATGGCCACCATGAATTTGAGGTCGCCCATGCCCATCGCTTCTTGGGGTAAAATCAGCAGATTAGTCGTGGCTTCGACACGGCCGGCGTCCGACCACAGGAACTTCTCGTCACCCACCATCAACCGATCTTCATAGGCGCGCACGACCACGTTCTCATAGGACTTGTCCAAAAACTTCAGCGTCGCGGCTTCAAACTGAATCTTGTCCGATGCACGGAGAAAGATTTCATCCCACTTGGCGGCTTCCTCCAGGAACTGAACTCCGCCATCCGCAAACACAACGACTGTCCCGTCTGGCACCGGTACTTTGAGCCGGCCGAACATCAGTTTCCCGGCCTCGATGATCAGGTAGATGAAGAAACCGCCCGTCAGCGCTCCCACCAACGACCAAAACAATCCCTCATACCAAATGGCCATTCCGACGAGCGGCGGATAGAGAGTGGCGCAAATCAACCCGACCACAAAACCCCCGTAGGTGATTTCGTTGGGGATGATGAAGTGCTCAAAATCTATAAACGTGGCGACAATCAACCCGCCGAGGAAAATCCAGTAAATGGGAATCACCCACCCCGTGAACTTCCACCAGACGGCCAAAAACAAGGCGCCGGTCATGACTTCCAGCAGCACATAACGGGGGGAGATCTGCACACGGCAGTGCCGGCAGCGGCCGCGCAACAGGATGTAACTCACAATCGGAATGTTGTGCCACCACGCAATCCGCTCTTTGCATTTCGGACAATGCGAGGGCGGCGAGACGATGGATTGATCGCGGGGCATGCGATGCACGCACACGTTCAGAAAACTGCCCACCACCGCCCCGAAAATAAACACGATGCAATCGAGATAAAGTTTCAACCCCAAACTCATACCGGGTCTCCGTAAATGGCGCCGCGCAGAGCGCGCCGCATCACTTCCACTGGGGCCGGTTGCTGGGTCCACAACTCGAATGCGCGCGCGCCCTGATGCAGCAACATGCCGAGTCCGTTGGCCACGCGCGCACCGGCTGTGCGTGCGATTCGCAATAGGTCCGTCTCGGCCGGATTGTAAATCGTATCGAATACGCAATGCCGGCCGGAAAACCACTCTGTATCAAAGTGGAGTGAGTCGTCCGGCTTCAGCCCGACCGAGGTGGCGTTGACCACCAAATCAACCTCGTGGATGGCTGCAGCCAGTGCCGGTCCGTGAAATTGTACCGGCGTGGCGGGCGTGCCAATCGCCGCAATATCCCGCAGCACTGCTGTCAGCTTTGCCGGCGTGCGATTCGTGACGAATAGCTTCCGCACTCCTGCCCGGGCGCATTTGACCGCCAACGCGCGGCCGGCTCCGCCGGCGCCGAGTATGAGTACATTCCGACCGGCCAACTCCATCCCAAAATCTTCTCGCAGCGCTTGTTCAAATCCATAGCCGTCGGTGTTGTAGCCGGTCAGATGGCCATCGCGGATGACGACGGTGTTGACGGCTCCCAGTTCCCGCGCTTCTGGGTCAACCGCATCCACGAGATCGAGTGCGAGCAATTTGTGTGGAACGGTCAGATTGACGCCGGCCCAGTGCATGTCGCGGGCACCGTGGAGCGCCGACCGGAGTTGCGCCGGCTCGACGTGGCAAGCCACATACACCCAGTTCAACCGGCTGGCAGCAAACGCGGCGTTGTGCATCGCCGGCGAAGCGGTGTGGGCAATCGGCGAGCCGAAGACGCCCGCGATTTGCGTTGAGCCGTTGATATCCATCCCGCGATTATAAGCGGGCCGCGAGGCTGTTGAGAAGCGCAAGTAACGGCTGGGGGAAAACGCCCAACAACACCACGCCCAACGCCGCCAGCCCCAACGCGACGTTCAGATAAACCGGCGTGGTGATGCGGGACGGGTCGCGCGGTTCGACGATGTACATGTGTTTCAAGACGATGAGATAGTAGTAGAGCGACACGGCGCTCATGAAAATGCCAATGACCACCAGCCAAAGAAGTCCGAAATTCTCGGCGTCCCGTCCGACAGCGGCCGCGAACAAGTAGAACTTGCTGAAAAATCCACCCAACGGCGGCACCCCGGCCAGCGACAAAATGAAAATCAGCATCAACAAGGACAGATAGGGCGCGCGTTTGGACATGCCGTTAAAGTGTTCCAAGTCTTCGCCGCCGGCACGGGCGGAGAGAGCGGCGAGGACGCCGAAGGCACCCAAGTTGGTCAGCGCATAGACGATCACGTAGAACAACACGGACGTGGTACCGGTCACGGTGGCCGCAATTAGCCCAATGAAGATGTACCCGGCATGGGCGATACTCGAATAGGCCAGCAGCCGTTTGATGTTGTGCTGCACGATGGCCGCGCAATTTCCCACTACCATGCTCAAGGTACCGGTCACCGCCAAAAGCATGGCCCAGCCAGACTGGAAGGATCCCCAGAACGCGGAACCTTCCGCGCCGGTAAACCCGATCAGCAACACCTTCGTCAGCACGAAGAAACTGGCGACTTTGGAGCCGGTCGCGATATACGCGGCGACGGGCGTGGGGGCGCCTTCATAGGCGTCGGGCGCCCAGAGGTGGAACGGCACCACGGCCACTTTGAAACCAAAACCGATAATGACAAACAGCAGCCCCACCGAGAAAAGCGGGCTGTCGGTCAACACGACTTCATGGATCGCGCGCAGGTTCGTCGTGCCGGCGATGCCGAAAATGTAGCTCAATCCGAATAGCAGGAAGGCCGAGGAGATGGCGCCGAACATGAAATACTTGAGGGCCGCCTCTTGCGAACGGAGCCAGCTCTTGTGAAACGCCGTGAGGATGTAGAGGCAAATACTCGTCAGTTCCAACGCGACGAATATGGTAATCAACTCCTCGGTGCCAACAAGCAGCAACATACCGATCGCGCCAAAAAGCATCGTGGCGAAATACTCGCCCACGTGCCGGCCGACGTCGTAATCAAGCGAGATCAACACGGCGAGCGCGGTCAACACCACGACCACAATTTTGAAAATCACCGTCAGGTCATTCACGACCAACGTGCCGCCCAGCAACGTCTGGGGGGCATCACCATACATTTGGAAAAGCGGAATCAGCGCGGCCAGCAAACCAATGACCGCAAGCGTTCCGACCGACTTGGTTCGGACAGCCCGCTCCGCGCGCCGCAGCACCGACAAATCAATCGTCAACGCCAAGAGCGCCGTCACGGCGAGAATCAACTCGGCGCTCAGACCGCGGACCACGTCCAAATAGTTGACGGTGGTCATCGCAGCCCTCGCAGGAAAATTTCCACGTTGGGTTGAATCATGTTCAGCATGATGGAGGGATACAATCCGATGATCACCAGGAGCGACATGAGAATGATAGCGCCAAGTTTTTCGGGCAGCGTAATCGGCGGCACATCCCAACGCGCATCCCCTGCCCCGCCATGTCCGTGTCCATGACCGTGATCGGACGCGCCGGCGGGTGCGGCCTGCGTGTGTTCTTCTTCAGCAAAGAAGACTTTGTGGATGGCTTTCAGAATGTACGCGACCGTGATGATAATTCCCACGCCGGCTCCGACGGCGAGCCATGGGCTCATGTCAAACGCCCCGATCAATACCTGAATTTCAGCGACAAATCCGCTGAAGCCGGGCATCCCCATCGAGGCAGCTCCGCCGATGACGAAGGTGACGCAGGCGAACGGGAGAACTTTGGCCAGACCACCCAATTCATCGAGTTGCCGGGTGTGGGTGCGGTCATAAATCATGCGACCAACGACCGCGAACAGCAGGCCGGCGATGATACCGTGGGAAAACATCTGCAAGATGGCGCCGGACATGCCCACCACATTCAACGTGACAAGTCCGAGCAAGACAAACCCCATGTGACTGACACTGGAATAGCCGATCATGTATTTGAAATCCTTCTGCACCAACGCAACTGCGGCACCGTAAATAATTCCGACCAACGCCAACCAAGCCAGTGGCCACCGCCAATATTCCAAACCGTCGGGGAACAACATCATGCCGGCGCGGAAGCAACCATAGGCTCCCAGTTTCATCACCACGCCGGCCAGCAACATCGAAGCGGCTGTGGGAGCGGCGACGTGGCCGGTTGGCGCCCAGGTGTGAAAGGGCCACATGCCGGCCAGCACGGCAAAGCCGACGAACGCCAACGGGAAAACCCAGAGTTGCACGTCCCGGGCGATGGGATGCTTCGCGAGTTCGAGCATGTCAAACGTGCCTTGGCCGGACGCGAAAAATACCACGAGAATGGCGATGAAGACAAACGCGCTGCCGATGAAGGAGTAGAGCACCAGCTTCATCGCGCCGTATTCTTTGCGGGTCGAACCCCAGATGGCGATGATGAAATACTTGGGGATGATGGCCAATTCGTAGAACACAAACAAAAGGAACAAGTCCATCGCCATGAACACGCCATACACGCCGGCAATCAAGGTGAGAAAGAACGCAAAAAACTCTTTCGGGCGTTTATCAATGTTCCAACTAAACAGTATTCCGGTCACGCAGATGAAGCCGTTGAGGATGATCAACGGGAGGTTGATGCCGTCAATCGCCAAGTGGTAGTGCGCGCCGAGGAGCGGAATCCACGGCGTGTTGGCAATGTGCCAGAAACCATCCTTGGTGTCCGGCGTAATCCACGCGTTGTAGGCGAAATAGGCGTCCAGCCCGATCCCCAAGCCGATAACGCCGGTCAACAGAGCAACCAGCCGAATCAAGGTTTTGGATTCGCGCGGCAACAACATGATCAGCCCGGCACCAATGAGCGAAGTGTAGATTGTCCAGTCAACGTGCATGCAGTGTCATCGTCCTAGCGCCATCACCGCGGCCGGGGCGCTCTCAAAAATCTTTACCAATCCAATGACGGCGGTGTTCGACGCGTTAATCAGCGGCGCGGGATACACGCCGATGCCCACCATGAACAGCAGCAATACCGCGCCGATGAAAATCTCCCGGCCGGACATGTCCGTCAGTCCCTGCCACTTCTTGTTGAGTGGTCCAAAACAAACTTTTTGCATCATGCTGAGGAGAAATACCCCCGTCACCACCAACCCGATCATCGAAACAACCGTCGGGGTCGTGACGATGGGAAACGCGCCTTTGAACACCATAAACTCACCCACAAACCCGTTCAGCCCCGGCAATCCCAGCGATGAAAACATCGAGATGCCGAGGATACCGGCGTACAGCGGCATGATCTTGCGGAGTCCGCCGTACTCTTCGAGCTTCCGCGTGTGCGTGCGTTCGTAGATGACGCCGACCAGGAAAAAGAGCGCGGCGGAGCTGATACCGTGATTGAACATTTGCAACAGGGCGCCGTTGAGAGCCGCCGCTTTTTCATTCGCAAGATCGGCGACGTTCGGTGCCGCTGCGGCCGCTGCAAAAATGCCCAGCATCGCGTAGCCCATGTGATTCACGGACGAGTACGCCACGAGCCGTTTGAAATCCGTTTGCGCCAACGCCGCGAACGCGCCCAACACAATGCTCGCGACCGAGAGCCACAGCAACACCGTCAGATTCGCCGCAACTTGATCAGGGAAAATTGGCAGGACAATTCGCAGGAAACCGTACACGCCCATCTTCAACAAAATCGCCGCCAGCACCATCGAACCGCCGGTCGGGGCTTGGGTGTGCGCATCCGGCAACCACGTGTGAAACGGCCAGAGCGGCACCTTGATGGCGAAGCCGAGGAATGTCGCCCAGAATAGGATCGTCACGAAAAATCCGACTTCGATGTTCAGGCCGGTGCGTTGGCTGATGTCACCCACCAGCACGGTGATCGCACGCAGCAACTCGCCCGACGCCGCTTGTTGTCGCAACTCAAGGAAATCAAAACTGTGCGTCGCCAGATAGATGAAGCCAAATGTCAGCAGCATTCCCACGCTACCGGCCAAGGTGTAGAGGAAAAACTTGAACGAGGCATACGTGCGGTCTTCAGCTCCCCAAATCTTAATCAGGAAGAACATCGGGATCAGACCGATTTCCCAGTAGATGAACCAGTGGAAGAAGTTCAACGCCGTGAAGACGCCGAACATGCCGGTTTGCAGCAGGAGAAACAGGAAGAAGAACAACTTCACGTTGCGATCCTGTTTCCAGTGCGCCAGCAACGCCAACGGTGTGATCAGCGCCGTCAGCAACACCATCGTCACGCTCAGACCATCCACCCCGACGTGGTAGTCCACGTGCAACGTCGGAATCCACGTGTGCCGTTCCACAAACATCATCCCCGCGTCTGGTTGAAACTGGCGCCAAATGGAGACCGCCAAAAACAAGGAAACCAAACTCGCGAGCAAGGACACGACTTTAATCGTTTTGTCAGCCGTCTTCGGCAACAGCAAAACAATCCCCCCGCCAATCAACGGTGCGAAGGTCGTCAGGGTCAGGATGGGAAAGTCGCTGTTCATTTGATGAAATACACCACCAGCAGGATCGCCGTCCCGAGACAGAGAATGCGGAAGTAGTTTTGCACCCGGCCGCTCTGCAGTTTGGCGAGAATCTTCGCGTACCCCCGCACCCCTTCACACCCGGCGTCGAAACCGCCGTTGATGATCAACTCATCGCCCACTTGCCGGGTGAACCAGGAAATCCCCCACGTGATCCACGCGATGGCATGGAGCAGGCCGTCCACCACCAGTTTGTCCACCAGCCGGAACAAAACGCCCAGTGCCATGGTCCAGCGGATGATGGTCGCTTCGTAAATCTCGTCAATGAACCACTTGCGGTTCAGCCACGTGAACAGCGCGCCGAGTTTCGCCTGCAACGGATCAGCGTCCGTGGCATGTTCCATCGGCCGGCGACCGTAAAAGAACCAGCCCAAGAAAATCCCGAACAGCCCCACGCCAATCGAAAGCCAGAGCACCAAGTTGCTGTGATGCGGTGCCGGCTCGGACGGAGCGAGGTAGTGATGGAAGAAATTGTCGCCAAGCCACGGCGTCCCCAACCAGCCCATCAGGACGGCAAAGACACTCAAGATCGCGATTGGGCCGGTCATGTTCCACGGCACTTCATGTGGTACATGACCGCCGTGACCATGCCCGTGATCGTCGTGTTTGGCGTGCGCATGGCCGTGGGCTGCTTCGCCGCCGCGCCATTTCCCAAAGAAGACCATGAAGATTTGGCGCGTCATGTAGAACGCCGTTAGAAACGCCGCAAACGTCGCCAACCCCCACGCGAGCTTGTTGTGATGATACGTGACGAGCAACACCTCATCTTTGCTGAAGAACCCGGCGGTGAGCGGGAAACCAGCCAACGCCAGTGTGCCGAGGACGTAACAGACAAACGTGATGGGCATGTACTTCCGCAGTCCGCCCATCTTGCGCATATCCTGTTCGTGATGCGTCCCGATGATTACGCAGCCGGAAGCGAGGAAGAGCAACGCTTTGAAGAACGCATGCGTGAGCAAATGAAACTGGCCGGCCGACAATCCCCCCGCCCCGAGCGCCATCACCATAAATCCTAGTTGCGAGCAGGTGGAGTAAGCGAGCACGCGTTTAATGTCGAATTGCGCCACGGCAATCGTGGCTGAAAAGACCGCGGTAATACAGCCAACCCACATCACAAAATCCATCACCCAATCCCCGGCCCCGGCCGTGAAGACGGGGAACATACGCCCCACCATGAACACGCCAGCGGCCACCATCGTTGCGGC
>Ga0105044_10011982_pt1 | contig 11796 bp, 9 predicted proteins | sample MAT01_FD_78092 | JGI IMG/M metagenome (GOLD analysis project Ga0105044, IMG submission 78092) | Freshwater microbial communities from Lake Fryxell liftoff mats and glacier meltwater in Antarctica - MAT-01 | ecosystem: Environmental > Aquatic > Freshwater > Ice > Liftoff microbial mat | place...
ACAATCCATACGGCCGTCCTTGAGTTTCTTCGAGGACGTGACGATGCCGTGGTCTTTGGTCGTTGCACTGTAGCAATTGAAAGCCAGACCCAAGGATTTTTTAAAACTGCCAATTGACCACTGCCAACTGCTCACTCCACCCATGCTTCCCGACCTCGTCACGACCATCATTCCCGTCTACAACCGCAGCCGCCTTGTGCTGGATGCAGTGCAGAGTGTGCTGGACCAGACATATCGGCCGATTGAAATCATTCTTGTTGATGATGGCTCAACGGACGATACCCCCAAAGTGCTCGCCGAACTGGCAGATCAACATCCAGGCGTGGTACGAGTGGCGCGTTGTGAAAATGGCGGACCTGGTGCGGCACGAGAGACCGGGCGTCAGATGGCCACGGGAGAGTTCATTCAGTATCTGGACAGCGATGACCGGTTGCTTCCAAAGAAGTTCGAACGTCAGGTCGCTGCATTAAGAGAATCTCCGGAGGCTGGCGTGGCGTATTGTTACACAAGATATCTCAAGATTGGCGAGACGCCGCATCCCAAACCTTGGAAGGGTTCCGGGGAAACGGTTGACACCATGTTTCCCAAGTTTCTGAATGACCGTTGGTGGGATACGCCGACGCCGCTATACCGACGTACCGTGTGTCATGCTGCGGGACCGTGGACCAACCTGCGACTTGAAGAAGACTGGGAATACGACTGCCGCATTGCCGCCCTTGGGACGAAACTCGTCCATTGCCGCGAGTATTTGGTGGAAGTGCGTGATCACGGTGGACCGCGGTTGTGTCGAGGTGCCGCACTGGATCCTGTTCGACTGAAGATGCGAGCCCAATCGCACCAACTTATTTTTGGGCATGCGGTCCGTGCTGGCATGAACGAGGCAAGTCCGAACATGCAGCAATTTTCGCGATCCTTATTCCTGCTGGCACGTCAGTGCGGTGCCGCTGGATTGGCCGCAGAATCGAAAACGCTCTTCTTGCTCGCCATGAAGGCCTGCGGCGAAGTGCGGGCCGCTCGGCTGGATTTTGGAATGTATCGAGCCCTAACACGGCTGACTGGTTGGCGATTGGCTGGCCGGATGTCGATTGCGATCGATCAGTTGCGGACGAAGAATCTCTCAAGTCAGTGATCGCGTCCTGACGTATCTGCAAAAAAACAATGTCAACACATTCTCCCCTGGTTTCTGTTGTAATCGGTGTTTACAACGCCGGCCCGGAATTGCTGCCGACTCTGCGAAGTATTCTTGCGCAGCAAGATGTTGAATTCGAAGTTATTGTTGTTGATGACGGCTCTACCGATAGCACATGGGAATCACTTGAGTTTTTAGCCACGACCGATGCTCGCGTCCGGGCGATCCAGCAGCCTGAGAATCAAGGACTAACCAAAGCACTCATTCGTGGATGTGAGGAAGTCAAGGGAAAATACATTGCCCGGCAGGACATTGGCGACTTGAGTCTGCCGGGAAGGTTGAAGACTCAGGTGGATTTTCTGGAGCAGAATCCAGAGGTTGTCCTATGTTCCTGCTGGACACGAACGGTTGGACCGAACGACGAGTTTCTCGGAACCAATTGCCCCTCAGATAGCAGCGCCGTCGCATCGAGAAAACTGTTGGATGGTTTCACCGGAGTGACTCACCACGGCGCGACAATGTTTCGGACCAGTACTTACCGCCAAGCCAGCGGATACCGCAGTGATTTCTATTTTGCTCAGGATCTTGATCTTTGGTATCGGCTGCTACGGTTCGGAGAACAAGCCTATGTACCGCAGGTTCAATATCAGATTCAGGTGACGCCTGTCTGTTTGAGCAGTCGCTATCGTGAGCAGCAACTGGCATTGGCCGTCATCATTCGGAAACTGGCTGCTGGAATAAAAACAGAAATAAACACGCAAGAGCTACTGTGGGAAGCAAAGCAAATTCGACCTAACCAGTCAGCTTTCTCGCGGAATTTAACAAACGCCGCGGCTGGCAACTACTGGATCGCCCGAATGCTCACACAACAGGCCGACTCGCGGGCCTTCTTCTATCTAGTCTCTGCGATCCGACAGCAACCATTGTTTGCGAAGGCATGGTTAGGATTTCTTTCCCTGGGAAAGGCTATGCTAAAAAGGCGTGCCTCTTCTTTTTTTAAACGAACTGTATGAAGCCACCAACCTTCAGTGAATTCTGGTCGTCTGAGGTCCACCATCTCTACGATCACGACATGCGTGAAATGTGGGATCCAAAGATTGCACCCCAGATCTGGAATCAGTATCACCATCAGCTCGATCTCTATCAGGGGCTTGTGCGAAGCCTGCAGCCCGCCACGATTCTGGATGTCGGCTGCGCTCAGGGTACCTTAGCTCTGATGCTGGCAGAATCCGGTTACAAAGTGGTTGCCAATGACTTGCGCTCGGACTTCCTGGAGTACGCAAAGTCGAGATACGAAAAGGGCGACATTGAGTTTGTGAGCGGAAATGTGTTTGACCTGAATCTGGGAAAGAAATTTGACCTCGTTTTCGCGAATCAGATCATTGAGCACCTGGTCTATCCCGTGGATTTTCTGCGGCAATTGGCAGGACTCGTCAATCCGGGAGGTCATATTGTCGTCACGACGCCTAGTCACTCCTATTTCAAGAATGACCTGCCGACTCATCACGGGATCGGTGACCCCGCCCAACATGTCAATCGTCAATTCACTGCGGACGCGGATGGTCACTTTTTTGCATACACGGCTGAAGAACTGCTGGCCTATGCAAAAGAAGCCGGGCTGAACGATCCTCGCGTGTTCCTGTTTGAAACACCCTGGATTTCCGGACATGTAAAAGTGCGTTATCTGCATTCCTTTGTTCCGGTCGCATTTCTACGCGGTCTGGATCGAATTACGAAGAATATTCCGTTCGTTGGCAAGCGTGCGTGTCATCAATTGGGAATCCTGGCTCGGGTCACTGGGTAAGTCGCCACGATGGAACGAATACATCTTTCTTTCGCCCGACAGCTCGATCAGCTTTGTAGATTCGTTTCATCAGTCGGCCAAAGATCGCTGGCAGTGTGGTGGCGAATCCGCGGTGCAGCTATTGGAAAGAAGAACTTAATCGGTTCTCGCCTGCAACTCACTCGCCCCTGGCAATTTCGCACAGGAACGCGGTGCGTGATTGAAAGTGATGTCAGTATCAAGATCGTCGATGACAACGCGAGGCTGATTCTGGGAGACTCTTGCTATGTCGCACGGTTCTCGCAGTTTGATCTTTCATCGGAGTGTGTAGTTGGAGATCACGTACTCATCGCAACGGGTTGCCTGATCGTAGATCACAACCATGGACTGGACCGTGATCGTCGAATTGATGACCAGCCATGTGTCGCCAAATCCGTGACAATTGGCAGCGATGTCTGGATTGGGGCGCATGCCGTTATTCTTCCAGGTGTGACCATCGGACAGGGCGCAGTCATTGGTGCTCATGCGTGCGTGACTTCCGACATTCCACCGTATTCGATTGCAGTTGGCGTGCCCGCCCGTGTGATCGGGATGCGGTGTTCCTCAAGCGACGCAGTTCAGCAACCTGAATGAACTCTGTGCTGCAATCAGGCGGATGGGGTTGTTGCGGTTGTCGGACAGGTCCGATGGGCAATGAGACACGAGTACACTTTCGTAACACGCCTCTTTCCGGTTGCCTGACCACACAAAATCGCTGTAAACTGCTGGAAGCTCACAGACGACTCATAAATGACGAAAGGAGTTTTATATGCCTAGCCCTTTTCCAGGAATGGACCCCTATCTTGAATCACCGGAGCTGTGGCCGGACTTGCATCATGAGTTGATCTCTGTCATCAGAGAGATTCTGAACATAGCGCTTCGGCCCGCCTATCATGCTTCCATCGAGGAACGGGTGTACATTTCGGATGAAAACGACTCAGGGCGGCGCGTATTAATTCCAGATGTTGCCATTCAATCGACGCAACATTTGACAGGTTCTGCATTTGATCGTCCGACAACGCGGGATGATGAATCGGGAATCGCCGTCGCTGAACCCATTCTTGCGACAACCGTCATCGAAGACGAAATCCACGAAGCTTACGTCGCGATTAAAGACCTGGCTGGCCGGAAAGTAGTGACAGTCATTGACGTTCTTAGCCCCGCCAATAAAATATCGGGATCGCGAGGAAGAGCGAGTTATGAATCCAAGCGTCGCGAGATCATGCATTCCGAAACCCATTTTGTCGAAATTGATTTGCTTCACGAAGGGTTGCCGATCGTACCTGGCGAGCGTATTCCTCCCCATAGTTACCTGGTACACGTCTCGCGATTCGCCCAGCGGCCTCAGGGGATGCTCTGGCCGATTCTATTAACGCAGCGTTTACCGACAATCCCGATTCCGTTGTTGCCCAAATCCGTCGATATCCAACTGGATTTAGGCGCTGTCCTGAACACAGCCTACGACCGTGCAGGATATGATCTCATCATCGATTATCAAAGTCCGCCTGGCGTATCGCTTTCTGAACCGAATTCAAGCTGGTGTCGTCAGTGGCTGGCCAGAAGGAAACAGTAGAATTACAAACACGCTGGCAATTGCGATTCCGACGTATGGTCGGGAACAGGTGTTGGTGGAGACTCTGAATTTCCTGCTGGCGTTGAGTCCCTCTGCCACCGAATTACTTGTCGTCGATCAGACGCCGGAGCATGAGCCGGAAACCACGAAGCGTATCCACGAACTTGTGCAGCAGGGGCGAATTCGATTGTTTCAGCAGGAACCGTCGATTCCGCAGGCGATGAATCGTGCTTTGCGGGAGGCCTCCACTGATCTTGTGCTGTTTGTGGATGATGACATCATTCCTGCTACGGACCTCGTCGGCCAACACTTGGCGGCTCATCAAACCGTCGGAGTCGTTGCGGTTGTCGGGCAGGTGTTGCAACCGGGCGAGGAGCCTGGGGATGTGGCTCATGTCCAATCGCAAACTGGCCTGAAAGCCGACCTGAATTTTTGCTTTCGATCGATTCATCCTGCAACGGTCAAAAACGTGATGGCAGGCAATTTGTCGGTGAAGCGAGAAGCTGCAATCGCGGCGGGTGGGTTTGATGAGAACTTTGTCGGTGTCGCCTATCGATTCGAAACCGAGTTCGCTCGTCGGTTGTCACGGACAGGAGGCGAAATTCATTATGAGCCCACAGCTTCGATCCGACATCTGGCTGCCGCCCGTGGTGGGACTCGCAGCTTCGGAAAACACTTGACCAGTGTTCGACCGGAACACAGCGTGGGAGATTACTATTTCGCTCTCCTGGAAGGTACTCCACTGGAGGCTACGGTCTATTGCCTGCATCGCTTTTTCCGATCCGTACGAACGAAATTTCACCTCACTCATCCCTGGTGGATTCCGGTCAAACTGCTCGGAGAACTTCGCGGATTTCTGTGGGCTGTCCGACTGAAAAGGAAAGGGCAGAAAAGCTAGTAGGCAGGGTTCTTAGTTCTTGGTTCTTGGTTCTTGGTCTAACCCCGCACGTTTTTAACCAAGCACCAAGCACCAAGCACCAAGCACTATTTTCTTGTTTTAATTCGTGTGATTCGTGATTAAAAATTAAATCGCACTATTCACCACGGAGGGCACGAAGTTCACGGAGTAAATCGCAATCGAGGAATCGCCAGCACGAACAATAGCAAAAACATTGATGACAAAAACATGGGAACAACAGGAGCCGTATTCGATTTCATTTTTCCGTCCAACATCTTTTTATCCCGTCAGTCCCAAGCAAAACACCATCAACTCTGCACAACAACCGAAACCAGTTTAAGAACCCCACACATGGTTTGACAAAGAACCAAGAACAAAGAACGCTTACCCCTGCGACTCCGCATTCGTCTGCCCACTGCCCACTGCCCACTGCCGACTGCCGACTGCCGACTGCCGACTGCCAACTTTCTTCATGCCCCGCATCGCCCATTTCGTTTCGCACCCGATTCAGTACTTTGCTCCGCTGTATCGAGCACTTTCACAATCTCCAGAGATCGACCTGACCGTTTTCTTTGCGTCAGATTTTGGGACGAAGCCGTCGTTCGATTCCGGGTTGTCAAAGGTGGTGCAATTTGATGTGCCGCTGCTGGATGGATATCAGCATCAATTCCTGAAGAATTCTGCGGCCGTTGATTCGGGTCTGAATCTGGACAATTTTCAATGCCCTGAACTTGCCCAAACACTGCAGCAGGGACAATTTGATTTGGTTTGGATTCACGGATGGGGACATCAGTTTCAGCGACAGGTTGCAGCGGCTGCGCGACGAGTTGGAATTCCTTATGTGTTGCGAGGCGAGTCAACTCTGCTGGAAGCTCCGCTTTATTCGATCCGCTGGTGGCGTCGCTGGTGGAAACATCGGAGTATTCTGCGGCATGCGGCGGCGTGCTGGTATGTGGGTATTCGAAACCGCGAGTTTCTGACATCTATGGGAGTGGAAAACAACAGGCTCTTTCCTGCCCATTATTCCGTTGATACTGAGTTTTTCGCCCAACGTCTGCTTCCATTGCATGAGAGAGCCTGCATGCGTGCAGGGCAGGGCGTTGCCCCCGGCGATCTTGTCGTGGTCACCATTGCGAAACTGATTGGTCGAAAACGTGTCGATGATGTGATTCGCGCCGTTGGAGCCTGCTCAAACTCGATTAAGCTGTGGGTCCTGGGCGATGGCAAGGACGCTGAGATGCTGAAAGAGCTGGCGGAACGAGTTGCTCCCGGTCGTGTCACTTGGTTTGGATTTACCAATCAGCAAGCCATTCCCGAAGTGCTTTCTGCTGCAGACGTTTTTGTGTTGGCGTCCGATGAAGAGACATGGGGCCTTGTGACGAACGAAGCCATGTCCTGTGGATTGCCGGCGATTGTGTCAGATAAAGTGGGCTGCGGAGCCGATCTGGTATCACCGGGAAAGACCGGTTTTACCTATCCGTGTGGTGACGTCCCGGCATTGGCAGATTGCATAAAAAAAATGTTTGATTCTCGAACACTTGCCGAACTGAAAGCAGCTGCCAAGGATCGCGTGTTAGAGCATTACAGTGTTCGTGCGACGGCACATCAGATTGTTGATGCAACCCAGGCTCTGTGTGTCGGAAAGTCGTATTGATACCAGGACGGGGCGATCATCGCACGGCCATCGGTAGGGTGTGTGCAGCGGGTCGGGAGTCTTTTGGGGAGAGTTGCTTGTTGAAAAACGCTGACTTTTGCGTCCAAAAAAGACTCCCGACCCTTTCCTTCATCCCGATGAAAGAAGCACTGCTGCGATTCAGCCACGGCAGTGGCGGCAGCATATAGCCGTGGGTGTAACCCACGGTAACGATTATTTCTATCCACTAAAGCCCCGTCAGGGGCGATAGCAGCCTGCCTCCGAGTGACGCAGGCTGCAAAACGCGGCCATTGGCATTCGTCACTCAGAGAGTGACGGCTACTTTAAGCACAAACCGAGAGAATAGGCCGCTAGCCATTAATACTTCCGTCAGGGACGACTCATGTGCAGTGCGTGTACTGCTTATCATTTTCTTCACTGGGCTGCTCCAGGATGCGTTGCGAAAATGCTGTCCAGGACAACCTATTTGGCTGTTGCTGCTGTTTCTGATTCCTGCTGTAGGGAGTCTGCTTTGGGTGCGTCCAAAGGGCCTCTCTTTTTTAATTCCGCTGACATCCATACGTGGTATCCTCTGTTGGCTCGTGATCGCCGTGCTGCTGACCGCCAGTCTGGTACGCCTTCAGTCAGGACTGACCAGAGATGCTATCGGCGTCCTGCTGCTGGGATGGCTTGGACCTGTTGTGGGGCTGCTGGGATTTCTTTGGGGTAGCGTATTTCTGCATCAGTTGACACACGAAGCCCGTCAAAGAGTTCTGCGACTCGCCACCGTCGGATTATGTCTATTCTGCCTGGGCTCATTCATTGAGTTACTGGCTGATGACAATCATTCCTTTTCCTGGCTGGGGCCGATGCCGCCTTATCGACCATGGTATCGAACCATTGATGCGGATCGCTTTCGGATGCTGTGTGGGTTCTTCCGCTCTCCCGAAAATGCCGGTTGGTTCTCTGCCATGTTGTTGCCGACAGCATGTCTGATGGTCGTCACAAAACGGCCTTCACAACACTGGACTCCGATTCTCACTGGCACTGTGGCCTGTGCTGTCTGCCTGCTGGCAGGACGTCGCAAGATGCAGCTCATGATGCTAATTGCCGTCACGGTCGCTCCCGTGCTGGTTGCTCGGGCCGGGTTGCGAATGGCAGCTCGCCAAATTCTGATCACCGCCGGTTTGGCAATATTGTTGGGATGTGCTGTCGTCGCTTGCGTTCCCAAGTCTCACTTGTACCTTGGATATTTTTCTACATCTCCCGTCAGCGCACCTTCACGAGCATTGGTGTCCACCGTTGAACCGATCCTGGCCTATTCTGATCAAATCCTGTGGTTTGGCAGAGGGCTTGGAGAAATGGCACCGGGCCGACAGCATTTTGGTGGCTCGCCACTGTTCTTTTCGGAAGGGGGGATGGTGCGAGTTTTTGTGGAGACCGGACGGCTGGGGCTAATCGTCTTTCTGTTCACCGTGATTGCAATTCTCTTCCGCTGCTTCAGACAGTTTGCTCGCATTCGTGTTGGCAGAGCAGGGCGGGAACAAGATTCACGAACAGTGCTGGCAGCCAGCGCGACGTCTGTCCTTTGCGCCAGCCTGTTTTGCTTCGTGATTGGCCATCAGGTTTTTGGGGATCCGTTCATCACGTTTCTCGTCGGGTCCGCACTGGCGATCGCTCTTCCAGACACTCCACAGTTGAAATCCTGTTCAACTGAGTGATATTGAGTCTTCACAGATAGACAAACAAAACGATTCGTTCTGCATGAGTGGGCAAGACAGCGCTTTATGATTTCAAGCTTTATTCAAGTCCTTTCAGCACCCGGTTTACCTCACGACGGACGCAGCGCCGCCGAGGGAGCCTATGCATATGCAACCGGCCTGGATCGGACGCTGTCTTGAACGGTACTCTACAAGTTGTCTGTGCAGGACTTATCCTGCTGCAGGGTCTGGCGCGAGCATCCGACGTCAACCCAATCGATGTTGCTGTCGATTCATTTCGCCGGGAGCATCCGGAGTTTCCGCAGCCGTCCCGATGCTCTGATGGTATCTTCCTTCGCCGAGTGTCGCTGGATCTGTCCGGGTATCCTCCAACGCCTGAAGAGCTTGCCGCTTTCGAAGCGGACACAGCCCCCGACAAGGATGAACAGTTAATTCGCCGTTTGCTCCAATCGGATCGATACAGCTGGAAATGGGGTCGATGGCTCACACTGCAAACCGGTGCCGATGAACAGGAGCTGAGCTACGCTGCTGCCGAAATGCATTGCCGACCTCAGGACCTGTTCCTTGCGTGGATGCAGTGGGCCAGGATCCGGATCTCACGCGATGAATCGTATGAAAAGATTGTGGAAAGTTTTCTGATCGCAACAAGTCGTGAAGGACGAAGGCAATCCGCTCTTTACAGCGAACTGGATGCAGTCGCGAACGCTGACGATCTGGATATCGAATTTTATGGCAAACGGCAGACAAACGATCTTTTCTGGCGGCGTTATTCCGCCATCTATGATCCTGAATTTCGCGCAGAGGATGTTGCTAATCGCTTCATGGGAGTGAACCTTACCTGTGCGCGTTGCCATGATCATCCCACTGCACCTCTGACCATGAATGATCATCAACAGTTTACCGCCATTTTTGAGCCAGTCACTTACAGTGAGTTGCCTTTAACTCCTTCTGAAAAGCGATGGATACTTGCTGGAGTTGCCGCTCTTCCGATGGGACTCTGCGCAGTGCTGTTTGGATTGGTGTGGCGGTATCGCGAGTCGAAAATACTGCGAAACAGGACGTATCGTGTCATTGCGGTGCTTGTCGGCTGCACATTGTTTGTCCTGCTGAGCTATATACATTTGATCCCCGGGTTACGGATGTCTCCTGGGACTAGTCCCGGGCGGTTTTTGGCCACAAAATGCGATTCACTTGGGCATTGGCAATGGTTTTTGGCTGCGACACCTCTTGTGATGCTGTTCTGCATGGTACGAACTCGAAGGCACTTCGCCGGGCGTTCCTCCGTACTCATCGATCAACCCCGTTGGCTTCTGGCCGCGATTCTGCTGTGTACATTCGCCGACTGGGTCTTCGTCCTCCAACACAGTGGAGACGTTCAGACTCGAACAGGATTGGTGCAGTCATTGCAACTTAATGTCATGCGCTGGCTTGGCATTGGTGGATGCGGGCAGCAACCGCGCGAGATCTTTGTTCGTTCGGCCGCTGCGCAGAAGTCCGAGGTTACACCAAAGCTTTTGCATGGGCCTGCCTTGGACCCTTTGAAAGACGGCGACGATCCACGCCTTGCTTTGATGCAATGGTTGCAAAATCCAGAAGTGCCCTATCTGGCAGAACACCTGGTCAACACGATCTGGGAAGAGTACTTCGGCGCGCCATTGACGTTTGGAATCCAGGAGAACGAAGAGATTTTAACTGCGGATCGGCTGTTTCGCAGGAAACTGCTCAAATTGCTGGCAGAGGAACTACGCACGCATCATTGGTCGATTCGTCATTTGCAGACTGTGATCACTACGTCAAGCCTTTATAGGGCTGATAGCCGCATGGCATCTTCCACGGCGGATTCGTCGCCGCTGCCATGGCTTCACGCATTTCCCAAACGCCGGCTTTCTGCAGAGCAGTATCTGGCGGCTGTTGAAGTTGCCACGGAGACTTCCATCGACTTTGGAACGAACTACGCTCCGACGGGTGCGTCTCCGTTTGAAGTGGCCAGTTGTTATCCGTGGAGCTCAACGTTTGGGGCAAGTACGATGCGAGCGTTTCCTCAAGAAGGAACACTTGCTGCGTTCACGACGGAAGCAGCGATGTTTGGCCTGGTCGATTCCGGACTTAAAGACCAGATTCGAAATCCGAACAGCTGGGTCTTGCGTGTCTGCCAGGATGACCCCGACATTCGAAGTTGTATTGCCACGGCTTATTCGCGTTTTTTTTGCCGCAACGCACAGCCAGAGGAATTGGATCGACTCACAGCACTTCAGCCTGATAGACTGACGAATGACAGATTCATGCAGGACATTGTCTGGGCGATGTGCAATTCAGCAGAATTTCAGTACATACACTGACCGCCGTCGAAAGAAACAGGCGGCAGTATGTTTCATATTGGTATCCAGCACGTCCCTAACGCTGTTTTGAAATCATCGCGGCACTAGTATCCGCTCAACAGGGAATAATTACTTGCAACGAAGATCTTTTCTACAGGCAGGGGCAGTCGCAGCCGCTGGACTTGGCGTCCCGATGGGGACTGCACTTGCCGAATCTGAACAGGCTTCCGTAAAGCATGTCGTGAACATCGTGCTCGCGGGCGGCCTGAGTCAGTTGGAGTCCTTCGATCCGAAACCGGATGCTCCGTCAGAGATTCGAGGGGAATCCACAGCCATCCAAACGGCCGTTCCGGGAATGTTTATTTCGGAGTGGCTTCCACTGTTATCCCGGCAAGCAGGCAACGTCGCCATTGTACGCGGCGTCTCGCATCAAATCGGGATTCACGAAGCCGCACTGACCTGCCTGCATACCGGAGTCAAAGCATTCCGAAATGATACGCCGTCGCTTGGTGCAATTGCATCCTGCTGGAAGCCAGTCGAAGGCAACGTACCCTCGTATGCCGCAGTTCCCGCCTTGCCACCCAATGCTGGAGAACTGGGGCAGCGACACGAACCGTTCAATACCCTGGGAGACAGCGGGCGTTTACTGCAACTTGGCCCTGACCTTCTAAGCGAGGACCAGGTGCAGGAGTTCAATTATCG
>Ga0105044_10011984_pt1 | contig 11795 bp, 7 predicted proteins | sample MAT01_FD_78092 | JGI IMG/M metagenome (GOLD analysis project Ga0105044, IMG submission 78092) | Freshwater microbial communities from Lake Fryxell liftoff mats and glacier meltwater in Antarctica - MAT-01 | ecosystem: Environmental > Aquatic > Freshwater > Ice > Liftoff microbial mat | place...
CTAGCCGTCATGTCTCACGGGATCCCTACCCCTAGTCCGTGAGACTGAGCTCAAAATCCGCCATCCGGGCGGATTTTGAGCCTCGCGCACCTGCGAGCGCCGCGCACACGGCGTCGCCCTCCGATGCGCTCCAAATCGCTCCCGTTGGTCGCGATTTGCTAACGCCATCCGGGGCGTTAGCCAGCCGTCGTTGCTCACAGCCCGCCCCGGCTGTGAGCAATGACGGCTAGCCTCTTTCCAGTTCTTTAAATCGAGCCCGCTCCGGCCATTTGGCCTAAATGTTGGGCGCCTAGCGCGGTAGATGTAATGCGAGAATCCTCAGCCTGCAAATGCCTCCTAGGTTTCTGCCGCGTAAAAACCTAGGCTTTCACGTAAAGAGGTCTTTTCTTCTTGGCAGCCTCAAGCTGATCCGCCAACCCTTGAAAGGTTTTCAGTGTATCCGAGGCCGCGCCCACCGCATTCGTAAAACGCGCATACTTATCGTAGCTAAATCCGGTGGTATACTTTGCAGCGAGAGAGGAGAGCGCTGGGTTTGCACGAGAGAGCGTCTCCGAGGAGGTAGCAGCAATTGAGTTTAGTTCGTAGGGCACGGGATCAGATGGCCGCGCCCTTCCCTTGCGGTAGTCATCAAGGTAGCGCTCAAGCTTTATGCTGAACTCATTTGGGCGCGAAGCGAGGAGCATTCCATTTCTCCCGTCGGTACTGCATTTCGAAGCGGTAGAGCGCGATACAGCAGTAGCTCCAATACATAAGAGCGGAGGTCCGTCTGATTATCTTGAGATGAATATGAGAGACGATATTTCGAGAGCGCTGTACTCGCGGGCGACTCCCCCTAATTGGGACTATGACTCGAGATCTCCCGCAGACCGGCAGAATATTCCTAGAGGAAACGCGGACGATTTGCGATTCTGACTGAAATAGGAAGCAAATGCTCTGCTGCTAAGCGGTGGGCAGCGCCCGGCCCTTGAAGAGCACCTTTACAACCTCCCCCTCTGAGCCGCCGAGTCGAAAGATCTGGCCGTTAGGGAAGGCTTCTGGCTCACCTTGAACGAGTGACCCCCACATGCCGTCGCTACCAAGCACTTCGGTTCCGTTTCTTGACAGGTCGGTAACTTGAATACAATTGTCCGGAAGTAGCTTGACGGTCATATGGGCATTACTGACTTTGCGGTTGGTAAAATCCCCAGAGCCGGATCGCCCAAGAACGGTAGAGTTTGCGTCACTATTCGAAGACAACTCAATTACACGAGCCTGAGCCGAACCAATCTCGCTCACCCTCGCCGCAACCTGCTGTTCACGACTAATGTAAGAGTCGGGACCTTCGAACGTTCGGAGCTTCTTGTTCCCCTCGACACCAAGTGAGGAAATTTCTAGGTGCTTTTTTATCAGAGATTCTGCGAGTTGGAACGCCATCTCATCAATTTGGACCCAGTCTCCCGCCTTCAGTACGCTTCGCTCGCCCCGATCTGGCATCAAGAATTGCCACTTCCCTTCACGGTGTACCGCTAGCCCTCCCCTATTCTCCTTTACCTGGTAGTCGCCAGAATCAGTGAGCTCAATTGCCAGCCCAACTCTTGTAAAAACTTCTCCCGGAGAAATGTTTTGGATTCCACGAACCATGCGCAAGAAATCCTGCTCCGCTCCAAGCTTCGGAAGGCCAAACGTCCCCGAAGAGTTCGGCCCAAGGCGTCTTAGAATTGTAGCGTGCTCATGCTCCATGTTCGAGATCACTCCCGTGATTAACAGCACGAAGAGAGTAAAAAGACGGAAGTAATACATTCGATAGCAGGGTCGGAACGAAGTGCGATTAAGTTAACAGGTGGGCCCTCGAATCTACTGCGCCTTGTTTGCTAAGAACGCTCCAAGGCTCTGATATCACTTCCGCTATTTCGCAGTGCTAAGATTTCGGACGCCTGCTCTGGGTATTACCTAGGAGCGTGCGCATGAGGCCCTGGGGCTGGACCGCAGGAAAGTAAGCGAGTGCGCCAGCATCCGGCCTAGGCATACTATAGGACACCCCAAGGGAAGCATTTGGGTCGTATGGGGAGAGTCGATGAAATCCGAATATGTTAAGGTGAGCGACGGTGCTGTCGACGCGACCGCCACATCAAGCAACAGGAAAGTTTCCGAAGCCGATCAGACAGCGAAGCTGCTGCGCCAATATGGATGTGGCCTACTGGAACTTATTGGGGCCAACAACTCGTTTTATGAACGCCACCTAGTTTTTGATAACGTGGCCGACGCCTCACTACTCGGAGCTCGCGAGCGGTTTGAGGCGGTTTCGCGATCTATTCGAGATGTACTTGCGCAACGCTGGATCCTTACCGAAGCTACCTATGCGCAAAAAAATCCCAAGCGCATTTATTACCTCTCATTGGAGTTTCTTATCGGACGTTCGCTCGCGAACAACGTGAGCAATATGCTCCTCGGAGAAGTGGTGCAACGAGCTGCAGTCCGGACAAACCTTGATTGGCTCGAAATTCTTGAGCAGGAGCCTGATGCAGCCCTTGGAAATGGCGGCCTCGGTCGCCTAGCAGCCTGTTTTTTGGACTCGATGGCCACCATGGCTTTGCCAGCGATGGGCTATGGACTGCGTTATGAATTTGGAATGTTCAAGCAGGCAATCAAGGACGGTTGGCAGTCGGAGCATCCGGATAACTGGTTACGATATCGCGACCCCTGGGAAGTTGCACGACCAGACGAAAAGGTAGCGGTGAAATTGAATTGCTCTTTCGAGATCAGCGGCGGTACTTTACGAGCAGTTCCCGGGGGCTCCACTCACCTCATCGGTATACCATACGATCGCCCCGTTATCGGCTATGGTGGCAAAACTGTTAATACCCTGCGATTGTGGTCCGCCGCGGCTCCTGAGTACTTTGACTTCCAGGCCTTCAGCCATGGGGACTTTATTACCGCGTTGACCCAGAGCCTCGCAGCAGAGTCGCTCATCAGGGTGTTGTATCCTAGCGATTCAACAAATACCGGGCAGGCCTTACGCTTCATTCAGGAATACTTCCTGGTGGCCTGCTCCCTCGCCGATATCGTGCGGCGTTTTCGCAAAACAACTAGCGAATGGGACACATTCCCCTCGCAGGTCGCTTTGCAGCTCAATGACACTCATCCTGCGCTTGCGGTGCCGGAGCTGATGCGCATTTTGCTTGATGAGGCGCAGCTCGGATGGAGTCAGGCCTGGAATCTTACGCAGCGCACTCTCGCTTTCACCAATCATACCTTACTTCCCGAAGCGCTTGAGAAGTGGCCGGTTCAATACTTCGAGCGCCTCTTGCCACGTCACTTGGAGATAATTTATGAGATTAATCGGCACTTCCTTGCTGCTGTCCGCACCCGCTTCCCCGGCGACGAAGGACGCGTGGCACGGGGGAGCTTGATTGAGGAAGGCGAGACCCGCAAAGTGCGAATGGCGAATCTAGCTATTGTTGGTTCGCACAGCACCAACGGCGTGGCCGAAATTCACTCGCGCCTTCTGCGCACCACGACCGTTCGAGATCTTGCGGAGATTTTTCCGGAGCGCTTCAATAGCAAGACCAATGGCGTTACTCCTCGGCGCTGGCTGCTCCTCGCGAATCCTGACTTGGCGGGGGCAATTAGTAACGAGATCGGGGAGGAGTGGATAACCGATCTAAACCAGCTTTCAAAGCTTAGACCTCATGCAGAGAGCAAGGCGTTTCGACTAAAGTTTCGCGCTGCGAAAAGTGCGGCAAAGATTCGTTTCTGTGATTGGCTCAAGGGGACAACGGGTCAGCTTATTGACCCACATTCAATCTTCGATTGTCAGATTAAGCGTATTCATGAGTATAAGCGGCAGCTCCTGAACGCACTGAGAGTTGTTGTTCTCTATAATCGCTTGCGCGCTAGCCCGAGCATAGCGGCTATCCCGCGGACCTTCTTTTTCGCAGGCAAAGCGGCCCCCGCTTACCAGCTGGCCAAGTTAGTTATTAAATTCATAAACAATCTCGCTGGAATTATTGACGGCGATCCGGCGATGAAGGGTAAGATTCGAGTCGTTTTCCTCCCAGAATATTGCGCTACGCTGGCAGAGCGATTGATTCCTGCCAGTGACGTCTCGAATCAGATCTCCACCGCTGGCTTCGAGGCCAGTGGCACAAGCAACATGAAGTTTATGATGAATGGCGCCTTAACGCTTGGAACTCGTGATGGGGCAACCATCGAGATGGCTGAAGAGGCAGGAGAAGAGAACTTCTTTATGTTCGGAATTTCAGCCAGTGAGGTTGCTGAATCTCGTTCCTGGTACAACCCACATTGGCACTACGATAACGAACCGGAGATTCGAGCAGCGCTTGATCTGATCATTGCGGATCATTTTAGCGAGAATGAGCGGGGTATTTTCGCGCCACTGATGGATGCGCTCCTGTGGCATGGCGACAAGTATATGCACCTTGCGGATCTAACATCATACCTTGAGGCCGATCAGCGCCTACTGACTCTTTACTCAGACCCGGACGCCTGGGCGCGCAAAGCTATCTTGAATATTGCGGCCTCCGGTAAGTTTTCTAGCGATCGTACCATTGGCGAGTATGCTCGTGAGATCTGGGATGTCGTCCCCTGTCCGATTTTGTAGAAGGGATTTTATTTTTGGCATTGTGCGGCTTTCATGTGAGCCTATCAAATGGATCCCTCCCTTAGGGACGAGCTCCTTCGGCAACACCTCCACCCCTCAGCCCTTGGAAGATTCTCGAACTGATTCAAGCTTAGCCACGGCTTCAAGGCCAGATGCCTCTACCCGCTTAAGCACCCGCGCCCCAATCAGTACGATGCCCGAACGATGCCTGGTCGATGGCATGACTGACTCATAGCTGATCCGAAAAATGAGCTCGGGAGTAACCCTTCGAACGGGACCAAAGCGCTCAACAGTGTGAGCTCCAACCCATTCATTGAGGACATTTAGGTCTTGCTCTGAAAGCCCTTCAGTTAATTTGGCTACAGGAACAAGGTCTTCACCACTGCGAACAGCAAAAGTAAATTCATCAAAGAGTCCAGCATGCGTGCGCTTGCTCTTTTCTGCATACAGCAAGACAGCGTCGATCGAGAGCGGCTCCGGGAGCGATATGAATGCCGATTTATCTTCAGCAGACGCTCCGCAATGAGAAGAATCACTGCGCAAAAGCACGCCACGCGCTCCTAAGGAAGTCGCGCGCTCCCTGAACTCATCGAGCATACTCCAAGAGGAAAGAGCGGCATTCTCTTCGAAGCAAAGAGCATGTCCTATGCCAGGCACTCGACGCAGTTCATTTAAGGCGACGATTCGGAGTGATAGTTCCGTTTTCAGCAAATCTTCTCCCTGGTGCTCAAGCACATCATTACAGAAGAACCGAATTGGAATGCGCCTCTGGATATCTTTGGTAACTCGCTTGGCTTTGAGTCTTTGTTCAAGCACACGAAGCGGCTGGGGCCGCCCCTCTGAGTAGGCGACAAGCTCACCTGCAAGGACAGTGCCTTCGGGCAGCAGCCGCGCCTCCTCAAGAAGCTCTGGAACCTTGAGGGTTAGAAGCTCCTCGGCGGGGGACCATACGAACGTCTCCCCCACTCGCCTCACTATTTGGACCTGCAGCCCGCCCAGGAGGCGTGAAACTCTCCACGAAGCTGCCTCTCCTAAGTCGGGCTGCGGCTCTGGTAGCTTCGAATACGTGTAAAAAGGTTTAGGCTGCGAGGGATCTGCCACCGCCAAGGATGCGCTCTCAAAGAGCTGCGCAAACGAGACTTCCTCGGGTTTCCAAAGACCGGCAAGTCGGCGCGCAATGAGTGAGCGCTCTGCGCCAGAGCGTGCTGCAAGCGGACCAATCAAGGTAGTTGCAAGTACTGGCGAGCGAAAACTCCCCGCAAGCAGCCTGGTGAAGAGCACCCGTTCCGTTGTGGTTTGCTCGTACCAAGCCTGACGTATGACCGAGCTACGGGCGTCACTCTGGAGCTCGCTAATACTAAGCAGCATCTGCATCCAAAGCGCGAGACTACGCGAAACGGGGCTTACCTGAAGATTGACCATCAGCGCGGCTGCCTCAGCCTCATCTCCAGCGGCCCGAGCACTCTCTTCTGCCAGCCACAGCGGGGTTCCCGAACACTCGGCGCTCAGCGACAGCAGTGCAGCCGCCGCCGCACTCTTTTTTGGCGACCTGCCAGAGAGCAGCGCCACTGCCCAGGGAGCATCCTGCTCCGAGCATTTTTGAAAATAATTTGTAAGCAGCCGCTCCTGAAGTAACTTTTCGTTACTGACTTCTAACTGCTCTACAAGGAGAGAAAACGTTTTCATTCTGTCTCCCCGCTACCGCGCTCGATACGTCCTCCGAGCGCAACCTCCATGACTTCGGCATCTACTCCTTCCTCCCGCAAGCAGCGGGACAGGGACTGACTGTAGCCATGGGTCAAAAGCACTCGTTCAGCACTCGTCGCCTTAATTGCAGAACGAAGGCCTTCCCAATCAGCGTGATCAGAAAGCACAAAAGTCGTATCGACCCCTGATTTGGCCCTCAGAGTTCTCAGCATCATCCAGCCGGAAGCATTGGCAATGACCGGATGCGGCATGTGTTTAAGCCAGCCGCTTGCACGGGCTGAGGGCGGAGCAAGTACTAAAGCTTTACGTAACGTCTCTCTCGAAAGATCCTTGGAGGCGAGAAGCATATCTGGAAGCTCGGCGCCCCCTTCTTTGACTGCCAGCGTGGTGGTGTACACAGTGGGGTGCGCTACTACGGGACCAATTGAATGGTCAACGTAGGCCAGAATCCGCTGCGCCTTTCCAAGCGAATATACCTGCATAACACTTGCGCGGCCCTGAGCACTGTTGGCGCTCCACCACTCATTAATAGCGCCCCAGACTTGCTCTTGAGGCAACCAGTGGTAGATGGGAAGTCCAAAGGTTGCTTCAGAGATAAAGGTGTTACAACGCACGGCCTCAAAGGGCTCACAAAGCTTGTCCGGTTCAGTCTTATAGTCTCCCGACACTACCCAGACTTGACCCGCGGACTCGATACGTATCTGAGCGGACCCTGGAATATGCCCTGCTGGGTGAAGAGAAATCTTAACCCCTCGCTCCTCTACTACTTCGCCGTATTCAGCGCCTTGGATGGTGATAGATCTTCCCAGTCGATGGCGAAGCACCGGAATTGACGACCGATGCGCTAAATATGCTTGGCTTCCCGTCCTGGCATGGTCCCCATGGGCATGGGTAATCACCGCGCGCCTAACCGGCCCTGAGGGATCGACATAGAAGTCGCCGGCTGGGCAATAGAGCCCTTTGGGTTGCAGAGTAAGCACGGCTCTAAAGCTAGTCCTGAATCACAAGAAAGGAAACGGGAACGGGCGCTTCAGAGGGAACTCTCCTTGACCACCTCCCCCGCTCAGCTGGCCGTCATGTCTCACCGGATCCCTACTCGGGTCCGTGAGACTACGCTCAAAATCCGCCATCCGGGCGGATTTTGAGGCTCGCGCACTTGCGGGCACCGCGCACACGGCGTCGCCCTCCGGCGCGCTCCAAATCACTCCCTGGTGTCGCGATTTGCTAACGCCATCCGGGCGTTTGCTAGCCGTCATTGCTCACAGCCCGAAGGGGCTGTGAGAAGGTCAGGCTAAGCCGCTGGAAAGGTACGATTACTCCAGGCACCTCACCGGCGCAGACTCTCCTGACGGCAGAATCAAGTCGAGCCGTAAGAGTCCCATTCCGAGAGTGTTGTTGAACTGAAACCGAATGGGCGTCGCCCCAGCACTCACGGCCACTGCGCCTAAGGCACGCTGCTGCCGAAGACTGTTGGCAAGGGTCCATACCGACTCACCTCCGATTTCAAGATGCGAGGTATCCTCGGCGAGCGCGTCAAAGAGTACCAATCCTCTTTTGTTCTCGTCCTTTTCTAAAACGATCTCGCCGAATACCTCATACTGTTCTGGCTTACGACTCCCCAGCATAAGCGGCAACCCAGAGCGCACCGCCGATTCCATAGGCGCTCCTGAATCCGTCACGCCACGCACGCACAGCTCAGGGTTAACCACCTTACTCTCAAGAGCCCCAATCTCATCGACCTGAACTGTCCCCAATGTACACGAGGCATGCACAGATGCTTTACTTACAATCGAAAGCTTAGGACGCGTTTCTTCATAGAGCGTTGTGAGCATATCTAGACGATACACGCCGGGCATAAGGTCCAGATCGATGCCTTTGGTTATAGAGCCTCCTGGGCCGGGAGTCGTAAAGAAAATGGGGGTATAGTCGAGAAGTAACTGAACTTCGGCGCCCCCTTCAAGCTCCAAATGCGCTCGCTGAGGCCCTGTTCCGGAGACTGTAAGGAACGTCCAAATCCATTGGGAAATGGCCCTCCCCGTGACTCCGTTTCCAGAACTGCTGAGTATCGTTCCATACAGCTCTCCCCTCACCGCTCGGCGATAGAAATCCTCGTACTCTAGACGCGGAGCAGCTTTGACACAGAACTCGGAGGCCCCTCCGCCTTGGGAGGCTACTGAATCCGAAGTGCTCGGGAATACTACGGGGGTAGAGTCGGCCGCATGCGGAGTAACCCGCACTAAATATTTTGAAAAATATGCCAATGGACTTTCAACGGGAACAACGGAAGCCCGTAATTCGAGCATTGAGAGATAGGGGGAATCGAGCCGATCGTTGTGAACATAGAGAACAAAATCGCTCCCCTGCCTCAGCGTCTGCTCGGCCCAGACAGAGGGAGTCCGCGCTACCTCTTCTGGCAGGCACCAAAAACGGCACTTTCGTGTCATGAGAAAACGTATTTTTTCTTGGAAGGTCTCGACTCCTAGTGAAAGGAGCAAGCGCTCAGGCAGCGCCTGCGGATCTCCCATGTTCTCGCTCTGAAGATTGAAGTCGTACAAAAATACCCGTTCGAGTGTAGAATCCCTTCTTAGGTCGAAAAGAATTTGAGAGACATCTGCAATGAGCGAACGGTCAATTCTGAAATCAATCTTTGGCGAGACATACGGAAGAGTAGTTACCACCCTGTTCTCATTCCACCAGTGAAGAGAATGCAGAGACGCCCCAACGCCCATTAGTGCCAGGAGGCTCGCGGCGATGTCCCGAGATCGTCTCCCGTCAGCCTGCTTCCACCACGTCGCAACAATAAGCGCGCAGAGAAAACTAAGCAGCAGCATACGCCGAGGAACCAGGTACCCCATGGGGAATAAATTCGTCCCTGACTGCATGGCGCCTACAGTAAGAAGCCCGAGCTGCACGGCAATGAGCATCGCCCAGAAGGCGCGGTCCTTTCTCAAAAAGTATGACAGTACCGAGGCAAAAATAAGGAGCAGAGGCCAATCGGCGTCCATGGAAATAAAGAGGCTATGAGCAACCGAGAGCAGCGCCTCTGGTATTCGCGTAAGGTCCTTGGCGCCAAATGCCGCCACATAGCCAAAGTTATTTCCGCCAATACTTCCAACATGAAAGAGAGAGAAAGCGCCGAGTGTGCACCAGATGAATCGCCGCGCAGAGGGAACACTCTCGAGTAGAACCCCAGCGGCTAAGAACACGACCCCGAATGTTTTTCCCATCTCGTAGCAATGGAATGAAAGTTCGTGGATGGCGAGGACCGCCAAAATCTCGACTACAAAAATGCGCGGAGCTATCGGCACTGAGCGAAAACGTAAGATGGCAACTAAGGCTGCTGCATAGGGAAAGAATCCTGAAATATACGGATACCCGATTACAAAGTAGCTCGGAAAGGAAAGACTGGCGCTTAAAGCCGCACCGAGCACCAGGAATGAAACACCAAGTCCGCGGGACGTGAGGAGCAGGGCAAGAACGCTTACCACAGCTACCCAGACACAGGGCCAAAGTTCCCATGCAAAAAGGTTCTCGAGAATCCCGGGGAAAAAGGTGAAGAGAAAACTGTGGCTCACATTCCACCACTGAAAGTTTCCGGAGCGCTCCCAAAGTGAAGCCGCCCCTGAGAGGATCCCTCGAGCGGAAAGCTCGGAAGCTCCAACAGCGGTTCCGATGAGCTCATAACCCGCTAACCCCTCGCCTCGAAGGAGAAAGAAACATGCGATGCGCAGCCCTCCCAATAGGAGTGCGCCCAATAAGAGCCAGCGAATATGGGCTATCTCTATGAGTCTACTATGTTTTTCCATGGCTTTGGGGAGCATACCCACTCCTGACTAACGCGGATAGGAGGCTTAAAAAATCGAGTGCGGGAGAGGACAAGGATGCGTTATAATTGAAAGACTATAGGGGAGCTCCAATTATGTCCTTAAAACTTGTTCTCTCGGGTATCGTCATCGCGTCAGGATTTTTAGCACTCGCTTCTTCCGTAACGCCTGCTGGAGCCTCTTTTGGCTCCGGGCCCGTTGTAGGCACATTTGGAGCGCTGGCAGTTCCCATCAAATTAGTCAGGGGGAAAGAGTCTCTTGGAGATGGCGCTTGCTCCAAAGAGCTTTATCAGCAATGTGTCTCTGCCTCTGGAAGAAACCAGCGAGTAGCCGGAGATTTCGCCGCCACGTGTTCAAACTGCTTCCCTGGCTTGGGATTCGAGGTGCTTTCAAATCAGATTGGTCTTGGGCCTTTCATGCAATACGGTGGCCAATATTACTCGCCTCCGGTTTGCCCATAGGCATAGAGACGGGAGCGGGCGAGGCGGTTGATTCGGCGCCGTAGGGACACGGCGCGCTACCCCGTCTGTCTTGGCTACGACTCTCCAAGTGTAAGAATTTCTTTGGCACCCGGTGGACTTAAGAGCGACACTAGCACCTTACTCTGTCAATGACGCGAGCCTTAAGCACCTCATTGAATGTCTAGAACATACGAGCATCCCTCAATTAACTGAGAGCCTTGTGGCGAGCGGACTTGCCGACCTGGCACTCCAGCTCGATGAGAGCAACTCTCTGACAAAGCTGCCCCTACTACGCGAAGCTGGGCTTGGCGCGGCTCCTGGACAGTCACCCGGGCCCGTTTCGCTCTATATCCCCTGTTTTAACGGCGCCGCATTCCTAAATGACGTCCTACCCGCAGCTCTCGGACAGAGTTACCCACTGGCCGATATCTTTGTTGTTGATGATGGCTCAACCGACGCGAGTGCCGCTATCGCGCGCGGCTTTGGAATTACCGTGGTGCAGCATCCTAAGAATCTCGGGCTCGCCGCCGCGCGCAATACCGCCATTGCCCACGCCAAGACTCCATTTCTGGCTTGCCTTGATGCAGATGCAGCGCCCGATCGTTACTGGCTTGAAAGGCTTATGCCCTCCTTTGATGATCCCAAGGTTGCGGGTGCCGGGGGAAGACTAGTGGAGCAGCATACGCTCTCCATTGCGGACCGCTGGCGGGCACGCATGATGGCCCAGCACTATGGGGACAAGCCGCTCTCTCAGCAGGCTATCTTTGGCTGCAATGGAGTTTTCCGTCTTCAAGTACTGCGCTCCCTTGGCGGCTATAACCAGTCCTACACCCGTAGCTACGAAGATATCGATCTCTCAAAGAGGCTGCTCCTGGCAGGTCATGACACCAGGTACCATCCGGACGCACTCTGCCGTCATCAGCGCCGCGATACTCCAGTAAGCGTAACAGATACATGTTTTCAATGGCGCTTGCCGCATCTTCTTAGTTTAGGCTTTACATCATCAAGCAGCGCGTTTGGCGGCGCCCTTGGAACGAACCTACGGCACGATCTGCGAGAGATTGAGGAACTCGCCTCAACGGGAGATTTGGAGCTCAGCTATCCCAGCCTGCTAATGCTAATCAGATCTCCACTTCGCATATCTAAATTAGTGGCTGAAAATTTCTCTGATAGTGAGCGTGGAGCTATTACGAATCTGGCGTA
>Ga0105044_10011985_pt1 | contig 11794 bp, 8 predicted proteins | sample MAT01_FD_78092 | JGI IMG/M metagenome (GOLD analysis project Ga0105044, IMG submission 78092) | Freshwater microbial communities from Lake Fryxell liftoff mats and glacier meltwater in Antarctica - MAT-01 | ecosystem: Environmental > Aquatic > Freshwater > Ice > Liftoff microbial mat | place...
CGTCAACTGACGGATGAGCATCGATCGCAGGTCCACAACTACCTGAAGGCGACTGGTTTTCGCCTGGGACTTCCGGTCAACTTTGGGCATTCGCCCAAAGTCGAGTCAGAGAGGATCGTCCACTGATTTCATTTCGTGTATTTCGCGTTTTTCGTGGTTGATTCCTTTTGATTTCAACTGCTCGCGGCGTCGCCATTCCTGTCGAACTCATGGCGACGCCGCGAGTGGCTACGCGGATTTGCGTTTGTGCTGGCGCTCGGTCTTCCAGCGCAGGTAGGTGTGCATGAACATGTCGAGATCACCATCGACAACTGCGGCCACCTGGGGTGACTTGGCGTCGATGCCGTCCCGTTCGTCGCGGACCAGCGTGTAGGGCTGGAACACATAACTGCGAATCTGGCTGCCGAAGGCCACTTCGCCCTTGGCGTCGTAGCGTTTTTCGATGTCGCCCATCCGCTTCTGCTCTTCAATGGCGTACAGCCGGGTCTTGAGCATCTTCAGGCAGTTGTCGTAGTTCTTGAACTGGCTGCGCTCAGTACGGCTTTCGGCCCGCACGCCGCTCTTGTGGATCAGCCGTACGCCCGATTGCGTCTTGTTCTGGTGCTGCCCGCCGGGACCACCGGAACAGAACGTCTGCATCTCGAGTTCTGATTCCTTGATGTCGATTTCGATGGTGTCCTCGATTTCGGGCAAGACATCGACTGCCGCAAACGATGTCTGCCGTGTGTCGCCGCCGCCGAACGGGCTGATGCGCACCAGCCGGTGGACGCCGATCTCGCTCTGCATGTAGCCGTAAGCGTAGTCGCCGACGACTCGGAACGTGACGCTCTGCACGCCCGCTTCTTCATTGGGGGCAATGTCCTGAATTTCGACCGTGAAGCCGTGCGACTGCGCCCACTTGGTGTACATGCGCAGCATGATTTCCGCCCAGTCGCAGGCGTCGGTCCCGCCGGCACCGGGTTTGATCGACACGATCGCGTTGTTGGCATCGTGCTTGCCGCTCATCATGGCCTGCAACTCGAAGCCGTCGTACATTTGGGCGACTTTATCGAGTTCGACCGGCATATCTTCTTCGAGGGTCGCGTCTTCCTCGGCCAGTTCCGCCAGTGCGGTGAGATCGCCGATGGCGGAATTCAGTTCCTCGTACGGCTTCAACAGCGCATTAAGCGGCTTGATCGCCTGGATCGTCTTTTGAGCGTTTTCCTGATTGTCCCAGAAGCCCGCATCACCCATCTTGTTGGTCAGCCGATCGCGCTCGGCTGCTTTGGTAGGGATGTCAAAGAGAGTCCCGCAGCTGGGTAAGACGGGCGCACAACTCATCAGTCCGCCGGCGAAGTTCAGCGTTCATCGTTCACTCTCCTGTACATCATTCGAAACTAGCATATCACAAAGGATTCACGAAACAATTCAACCTGCTCCGGCGAGCGGGGTGCGTAAGCTCCCTGTGCAGTCATGACCCTCAAAGATAAAGTCGTCCTGATCACCGGCGGCGGCAGCGGCGTCGGCCAGGCCGCGGCCCGGCTGTTCCTCGAACAGGGGGCGAACGTCGCCGTGGCCGGTCGCAATGCCGACAAGCTGAAGAAGGCCGTCGAAGCCATCCCCGGCGGCAGCGCGATCCTGATCGTGCCCACCGATATCACCGATCCGGCCCAGGTGAAGGCCCTTGTCGAGAAGACCACAAAACAGTTCGGCCGGGTCGATATTCTGGTGAACAACGCCGGCACGAACCTGAAAGCGCGTAAGATGCGCGAACTGACCATCGAATCGTGGAACCAGCTGGTCCGCACGAACCTTGATGGTGCATTCTACTGCATCAAGGAAGTGCTGCAGCAGATGATCGACCGCAAGGACGGCGTCATCATCAACGTCAACTCAATCTCGGGCAAGCGGCCGTATCCGCTGGCGGGGGCGGGGTACGCGGCAGGCAAGTTCGGCCTGCACGCCCTGGCTGGGTGCCTGGCGAACGAGGAACTGGAAAGCGGCATCCGCGTCTGCAGCATCTACCCGGGTGAAATCGACACCCCGATCCTCGAAGTACGCCCGACGCCGGTGACTGCCGAACAGCGGGCGAAGATCCTGAAGCCGGAAGACGTTGCCGGGGCAGTGCTTTGGGTGGCAACGTTGCCGCCGCACGTGTCGATCCCGGAGTTGATCATCAAACCGACGGCCCAGGGTTACTTCTGATCCGCGAATCGCGCTCTACACTTTCTCCATGAAGCAAAGCATCCCCCCGGACCTGATCGTTTCGGTTTCGGGCATCCGCGGCATCGTCGGCAGCAGCCTCACGCCCGGCGTGGCGACATCATTCGCCGCGGCCTTCGGGACGTGGGCTGGCGGCGGGCGGATTGTCGTCTCACGCGATAGCCGGCCCAGCGGGGACATGCTCCGGCATGCCGTGATTGCCGGTCTGCTTTCGGCTGGTTGCTCGGTCATCGACATCGGCATTTCCCCAACGCCGACCTGCGGCATTGCGGTGCGACATCTTCATGCGGCCGGGTGCATCCAGATCTCGGCCAGCCATAACCCCGCCCCATGGAACGGCCTGAAGATGTTCGGCCCCGACGGTGCCGTGCTGACGGCTGACAAGGGGGCAGAAGTTCGGGCGCTGTTCGAAGAGGGAACGTTCCGCTCGGTGCCCTGGAATCAGCTGGGTGACGTCACTGTTCCGCCGGATGTGCAGGAAATTCACGCGCAGCTTGTGTGCGATCACGTGAGCGTGGCTCTCATCCACTCGGGGTCATTTCGGGTACTCGTCGATGGCAACGGCGGCGCGGGTGGCCCACTGGCGCTGATGCTGCTGCAGGCGCTGGGGGTGGAAGCGGTCGACCATGCCTGCGCTGCTGACGGACACTTCGTCCATGAAGCCGAGCCGATACCGGCGCATTTGGAGCATGTCGGCCCGTTGGTGGAGCGATCGGGTTGTGCCGCGGGATTCGTGATGGACCCCGATGCGGACCGCCTGGCGCTGATTGATGAAAAGGGCCAGTGCATCTCCGAGGAATTGACGCTGGCGCTGGCGGTCAAACAGCGGCTGACGAAGCAAGCCGGCCCGGTGGTAATCAACATGTCGACGTCCCGCGTGGTGGAGGACCTGGCTGCGGCGCGAGGTTGTGCCTGCATTCGGGCGGCCGTGGGCGAAGCGAATGTCGTCACGCAAATGCGCGAACTGGAAGCGGTGATCGGCGGGGAAGGCAACGGCGGAGTGATTGACCCGCGCGTCGGCTGGATTCGCGATCCGTTCATCGGCATGGGCCTCATTCTGGAGCTGATGGCCGAGACCGGACAGACGTTGAGTGAACTTGTGGCGGGCCTGCCTCGCTACGCGATGCTGAAAACAAAGGTGACGCTGCCGAGGGAGAAACTGCCGGCCGGTTTCGCGGCACTACAAGCGAGATTCGCTGACGCCCGCGTCAATCGCATCGACGGCCTGCGGCTCGACTGGCCCGACCGCTGGCTGCATGTCCGCGGCAGCAATACGGAGCCTATCGTAAGGATCATCGCCGAAGCGCCGGAGGAATCGCAGGCGCGGGAGTTGTGTGAGCAGGCAGCCGAATGCATTCTCGTTTAGCGTCCACCCCGACGACAGGGCAGGGCATTAAGGTCATGTCCGGGCCGGTTTCTGATCCCGGCAGGGATCACAGCTATTAGCCCCGGGTCGCCGCTTCGGCGCACCCGGGGTTGCGTTCCGGCCCCGACGGGGTGCACGCTAAACGGGATCAAGGTTTGCTCTTTGCATCGAACGCTGCGCGTTTCTTCTCAAACTCCGCGACGAACTTCGCGGGCTCTTCATTGAAGGCATCCTTGCAACCGCTGCAGCAGACGTAGTAGGTTTTGCCGTTGAACGTCACGGCTGTGCTGCCGGCCCCGCCGCTGACGACGCATTCCTTCTCGTTGAAGCCTTGAACAACGAACGGCTCGCCGTCTTTGGTTGCCCCGACCCGGTACAGCTTCGTGTAGAAGGTCTTGCCGGCGGGCTTCGTTTCATGAGTGTAGGTGATGCGGTTGCTGTGCAACAGAGCGAACGTCAGGCGTTCGGTATCCTTCGTCGAGGGATCGACACGTTCGACGATCAGGTAGCGTTCCTTGAACTTCCCCTGGAAGACCTGCTCTTTCTTGTCGACGGTCGTCAACTTCAACTCGAAGGCCTGATCGGGCAGAGCTCGAAGTTCGCCCGCGGTGAAGTATTTGCCTTTTTCGAATGTGACGGTTAACCAGGCATCCTTGTCCTTGAACTTCCAACTCCAGTCGAGCGTTTCGCTCCAGTGGCCTTCCTGCCGCTTGTCCGGCGTGCCTTCAGGGATGCCCGCCCCGTTCCACTTACCGATCAGGACGTTGAACGGCTTCAGTGCCTCGGCCGGGACCGGGGCATCAGCGGCCGAAACCGGCGACAGTGCGATGATGGAAAGCAGTAAGGCAAATCGTTTCATGGGATGTCTCGGCGGCATGCAAACGGGCGAGGCGGGACCATATCCTATCACGAATGTACGGATGATGGCGAGCACTTCTGCCGCTACCCGGCTCAATCGCTTCATTTTTTGTCCGAAGTGTGCGCAATACCGGATACCCTAATGAGAGACTCCCGCGGCTTTGCCCGCGCACGTGGAGGGTACGCTGTCGTGGCACGGCTGATCGTCATCAAAGGCGCGGATGAAGGCAAGCAGTTCGAACTGCCCGACCGCGCCGTCGCTATCGGCCGGGATCGCACGAACCCGATCTGTCTGCACGACACCGAAGTCTCTCGCCGGCATGCCGAAGTCACTTTTGTCGGCGACGGCGGCTACATCCTGCGCGATCTGGGCAGCGCCAACGGTACAATCGTCAACACCCGCACAGTCCAGGAGGCGATCCTGCGCTCGGGCGATCACCTGCAGATCGGCCAGACGATCATGGTCTTCTCGGCCAGTCGACCCGAGGGTCCCGTTTCGAGTGATCTGGCCGACCGCATCCGCATGGTGACGAAGCAGGACGAGTTCAGCTCAGCCATCGTCAAAACCGTCCATGAGAACCACGGCAGCCAGATCCTCGCCCGGCCCGAAGAGGCCGGTACGCAATGGCTGAAGGACCGGCTGGCCAACCTCTCGATCATGTACGAGACGATCCAGGCGGTCAGCCACATCCTTGACCTTGACCAGTTGCTCGACAAGATCATGGAACTGATCTTTGGCTCCATCGAGGCCGATCACGGCTGCATTATGCTGCGCAACCCGGATACGGGCGTGTTCGAACCAAAGGCGATCCGCTTCCGCGAGGGCGTCAACCGCGATGAACAGATCATCCTGAGCCGGACGATCATGGACTATGTTCTCCGCGAAAAGAAGGGAATCCTGATCCAGGATGCGGGCAAGGACGACCGCTTCAGTGCCGGGCAGAGCATCAAGCGGTTCAACATCCGTGAAGCGATCTGTGTTCCGATGAAGGGCCGGCATGAGACGCATGGCGTGCTGTTCCTCGACACGTTGACAACGTCCAAAGAAATTATCGCCCGCGGCCGCAGCGACGCACCAGGCAAGTTCGATGAAGACCAGCTGACGCTGGCTATCGCCATCGCGCATCAGGCGGCCCTCGCCGTGGAAGAGACGTTCTACCATCACGCCCTCGTGAATGCCGAGCGCCTCGCGGCCATCGGGCAGACGATCGCGGCCTTGTCGCACCACATCAAGAATATCATGCAGGGGATCGTCTTCGGCAGCGACATGGTCCGGACCGGCATGGCGGATAAAGACGACCGCATGCTGCATAAGGGCTGGAAACTGGTCGAACGCAACCAGGGGAAGATCCACGAACTGGTGATGGACATGCTCAGCTTCTCCAAGGAGCGTGAGCCGTCCATCGAGATGGCCGACCTGAACGGCATCGTCGATGAAGTGATCGACGTCGTGCGCGGCAAGGCGGCCGACATGGGCATCGACCTGGAGATACGGCTTTCGCCATCGCTGCCGGCGGTACCTTGCGACCCGGACGGCATCCACAAGGCGGTACTGAACATCCTGAGCAATGCCCTTGATGCCGTCGAGGGCAGCGAGGATCTGTATGTCGGCGTGCAGACACTGCTGGAACCCGACGAGCAATGGGCACGCATCGTCGTGGTTGATCGAGGCAGCGGCATCGCTCTCGACAAGATCAACGATATCTTCCGGCCCTTCGTCAGCACCAAGGGTTCGCGCGGCACCGGTCTGGGCCTGCCCGTGAGCCGCAAGATCTTTCGTGAGCACGGCGGCGACATCGTCGTCGAAAGCATCATCGGCAAGGGCAGCAAGTTCATCATGCGTCTGCCAATGCGCAGTCCGCACGTCAATGAACTGAACCAGACCAGCGAAATGCAGCCCATGCGGCCGGACGACGAGTAGATCGCCAGTCTCACGAAATGGGTGTCAGTCTCACGATGGGCGCTCGTCTCCCCTCGGGTAGCAGGGTCGTGAGACAAGGCAACCGGTCCAAGCAATTCGCCGGTCCTTCTTCGCTGACCGGCAGGGTTTGACTGATCCGTTTCTCGGGCAGAAGCTGATTGCCTTCACATCCTTCCGTGCGGAAACTCATGATTTCGCTCAAGCTGCGATTCCTTCCGATGGTGTCAGCGGGAACAATTAGAACATCGAACCATCGGGGAATTTGCAACCATGACTCACTTCATCAATTACCGCGGAGGACAGCGACTGGCGGCGGCAGTCTTGTTGGGACTGCCGCCGACAGCCGCTACCCAACCGCCCCGGCTGCCCATCGAGCCGCGGCCGATCCTGCTGCCGGATCAGACGCCGCGCGACTTCGTGCTGACGAGCGCCGCCCGCCGGGCGATTCAGAAGGACGAGAGACTCGGGGCGTTGAATCTCGGCATCTCGGTGAACAACCGCGTGGCAACTGTCTGGGGCAACGTACCGACGGCGGAGACGAACACGCGCCTCGACGAAACGCTCAAGAAGATCAGCGGCATCGCAGCCGTGATGAGCGAGTGCCGGTTGGTGCCGGATGACCCGGTCCCGAACGCAATCGCGGATGCGGTGAAGAAGAACCGGGATAAGGGGGATGACCCCAATACCTCGGCGAAGTTCTCCGAACCGCCGCAGCCGCCAGCAACGATGACAGGTCGGACGGTTTCCAAGCCGAACCTTGAAGAACTCGCCCCGAAGCCCAGAGGGGACGTGAACGAGAACGCGCCCGGTGCCCCGTTGCTGCCGCCGCCGCCGACCGTCGTGCTGCACGCGCCGATCCCGGTATCGAGCATCGACGATCTGAACGATTGGGAGATGGTGCGCAAGTCCGAGCCGCGCTTCCGGGAAGTGACGCTCGATGTGCGCAACGGTGTGATCCGCATCAACGGTCTGGTCGTGAAGACGAAAGACGCCTGGGATCTGGCCGACAAACTGAACGCGCTACCGAACATCAAGCAGGTGATTCTTGGGAACGTGACGGAGAAGTAAGTCGCCTGTGAGGGCGTCGCCCGCTTTCACTCACTTCCGTACAGCCCTGCGACGCTCGCGGCGGATTGGCGTGTTTCCAGCCAGGTCAGCACGTCTTTCACGGCCCCGGCCATCTGGTCAAGCTGGTCGCGTTCGGCAAGCAACTGCTTCGCGGTTGTCTCGGGGATCGACCCGTAGACGTTTTCCAACTCCGCCTGCAATCGCTCGTTGAGAAGTGAGTGAAACTCCGCACGGACCGCCTGCCAGCGGAACGGCAGCAGCAGTGCGATCAGGATTTGCAGAATCAGCAGCACACCGAGCGTCGTGATAAACGGCAACAGCGCGTGGAACATCGTCGGCAGGCTTTCGAGCATCAGCCAGCGCCACAGGACCCAGATGAACGTGCCGATCAGCGCCGCCTCCGGCAGGATGTTGGCAAGGCTGACCAGCGTCACCTGCAGCACTTTGCGAAAGCCGGTCGGTTGGGTGCAGATCTGTTCGATTTCGCCCAGCGACTCGATCAGCGCCCGGTCATAACGCTGCCGCCAATCGATGCGGGCGGCCTCGGTCGTCGGTGCGTTCAGCAGTTGCAGCGGGAAGCTGCTGCGGTCCGCCTCCACCAGCAAGCGGTTGATGATGGCATGCCCGCGCTTGTCGAGGACTTTCTCCCCCGCCTGCCGCGTACATTCATGCGCGAACGCGCTGAGGTTCAGCGATGCGGGTGTTGCTGTCGGCGAGCTTTCACCCAGCTTCGGCATGAACGGCAACCTGCCGCGCCAGGAACCGCCCGCGTAGCGCAAACGCGTCGACAGCTTGAGGTACATCCCCATCAGGCCGCGGAACTTCTGCTGTCCTTCGACACTCAAGTGATGTTCGATATCGTGCTGAAACGGGTCAAGCGTGGTCACCAGGACATCGCCGTAGACGTGGGCTTCCTCGACCAGCACCGATTGCCAGGCATGACGAGTTCGCTCGGCAGCGCTGGTCAGATCAGGCGGGCGGACCTCCTGCAGCGTCCTGCCGATCTGCGTGAGCAGTTGCCCGACACCGCGTGCCTTGACCGCCTCGATCTCGATGCGGTTCAGGCCCAGTTCCAGCCAGTTCAGCAGGTCGGCGAACTGTTCGCCCTGGGGCAGGCCGGGTGGGCTGCCTGCGGCTCCCGCGAGGCGATGATCAAGCCAGTTCTGCGCCATCGTGCGGAAGAGAACAGGATTCTGGAATCCCTCGGCCGTCAGATCGCGCATCAAGTCTTCATCGGGCCGCAAGCCGCTGGCACCCGCATGCAGGCAGCGGTCCCATTTGTTGAGTACGAATGCGAATGCACGGCGACGACGTTGCTGCTTGAACAGGTCCCAGCCGATCTGGTCGTGATACTTTTCCTGCGAGCCGACATACAACACGATGTCGGCCACGGGCAGAATCGCGATCAGCTTCTCGCGATTGGCCAGGTCGTTGCTGTCGAGATCAGGCGTGTCGACGAGGACTTTCTGTGCCAGCGATTCGCGGTCGTGCTGTACGAGCCTGCAGTGCCGCAGGGCCGGGTCAAGTCGATCGGAACGGATCGACTGATGGTGATAGACCACCGGGTCACGCGTTGTCGGCCGGGTGTAAGACGCCTGCGCGATGTTGGCCCCCGCCAGTGCGTTGAGCAGTGTCGACTTGCCGACGCCTGTACCGCCCATCAGCATGACGACGAGGATCGGCTTGTCGACGTCGAACACCTCGGCCTGGCGCTTCAGGTCGCCGCTCATCCCTTCGAGTTGAGCGCGGGCGATCATCGGCAACGGATAACGATGCGTGCCGTCCAGCCAGGTGCGCAGGTCACGATCGAGGTTGCGCAGCAGCGGGGCCAGCGTCCGCAACAGCGGCTCGGCGGTGGGCGAGTCGGGTGTGGCGTCCAGGTTCATGGGGTAGCCCGCTCCGCGAGAGCAGTCTGTTCCTTTACGCGCAATTCAGCTTGGGTACTTACAGTGCGGATCATGTCAGGCACGCGCTGCAGTGTTGTCTGCAGGCGTTCATAGGTCGAGCCGCCCGTGGCCGGCCAGGCGGTCAGGTACTCACCGATCGAGACCGCCAGCGACTTCTTGACCGTTGCTTCCTTGTGTGAACGCACCTTCGCACGACGTTGCTCGACATATTGCCAGACGATCAGTTCCACGACCTGATGCACGATCGACACGAACACCGGAATCGTGATAAGGCTGCCCCATGTCAATCCTCCGACCCAGAAGCCGAGGCCGATGGCCGTGAGGTCGAGCAGAATCTTGCCGACTCGCAAACTGGCAAGCAGCGACGTCTGTTGCTCCAGGCCCGTTGTCATCCCGCGACAGAGGTTGTCGATCTCGTCGGCGGAACTGAGTTGGAAGTGCCGTAGCTGCTGATGGAAGCGATCGTTCACGCTGTCCGCAAGGCCGCTGTTGAAGCCGTTGACGACATGCCGCCACAGTGGATGCGTATCAGCCCGTTTCAACGACTCCGCTCGAAGCAGGTCTAGCCAGGCACGCATCGAACTGTCAAGCACCTGTTCTTCGGGGAGGTTCACCCCTTCTGCCCCGCTGAGCGATTTCGCCATGAATCCGCGGATCAGCCGGTAGGGGGCACGCAGCACATTGAAGACAACACTCACGAGCCGCCCTGCCCCGGGCAACTCGAGCATCTCCATCAATTGCTCGCGCGTGTCGTCGAAGCGGCGGAAACGTTCGCCGTTGAGAAACTCGCGCCGGTATCGGCTGCTGAATTCCTCCTGACCGCTGGCGACCAGCGACCGCCACGAATCGAGCGCCCCGAGATCCTGTCGGGCAACGTCGAGCAGTCCTTCGCCGGCGTTGTTCAGGAACCGCAACGCGGCTTCCACCGAGCGCCGCCGCGTGGCATCGGCCGGCTCGGCCAACGCCAAAACCTGGTTCAACAGCGGGATGCGGTACTGGCCGGCCTGCTTCACCGGGTCGGCCAATTGATCACTCGTCAAATATGGAATCGCCAGAACGGGGATCGTCGATCGGCCCCGGTCGGTTTTCGGCAGGCGGCCCAGTACTTCGGTTTGGAAATGTGCGACCAGTTCCCCGGCGACGGCTTCACGCATCTTCGTCAGGCAGACGATCACCGGCTTGCCGGCACGGATCAGCAGGTTCAGAAACTGCGTCGGCACTTCGTCGTTGTAGCGCTCGTCGCTGGCGACGTAGATGATCACATCGGCAAGACTGGCAACCTCCAGCAGTCGTGGCACGTAGCCGGTGGCGGCCCATGTGGTCATGTCCGGGCAGTCCCAGACGATGCAGTCACCCAGCGGGCCGAAGCCGACCTCGCGCGAGTTCGGCGCGGTCGAAGGCCCCGCCACGCGGCGCACCTGGAACACATCCTCATCCAGATTGGCGGGGCTCGGTTGGCTGAGCCGTTGCAGCGTGCCGAGATACCCTGCATGGGCCGGCCAGGCAAACTGGCTGTGGCTGGAAATATAAGCCGTCGGGTGCCGCGTGTACCCGGCCTGCGGGTTGGCCTCGGCCGCCTGGGTGCCGCACAGGAAATTGACGATGGTACTCTTGCCAGCCCCGGCCCCGCCGACGACCGCCAGATGCAGCGGCACCGGGGCCTGATCGTTCAGGAACGGACCGATGACGTTGCGCACCAGCCCCGCCGCCAGACGCAGTTGCCCGACCTGCCGCGCCAGTTCCGGCTGTCGGCGGCTGTGTTCTTCCAGCCAGGTCAGATCCTCGGCCAGTTGGCTGACGACCGGGCGATGGTCGGTGGCTTCCATCGATCATGCACTCCCGCGTTTGGAATTCAGTTGTTGTATGGTTCGCGCGCAGGACGAGCATCCCGGCACGGTCAACCATCATGAATGAAACGCCGGGCGCACGAACGGACCCGGTTTCCTTCCGGGGCGGAAGTCGGCCAGATCGATGGCGGGCTCGCGGTCCAGCAACAAGTCGGACATGATCTCCGCAGTCGCGGGCGACAACTGAATGCCTGCACGGAAATGCCCGGCGGCCAGATAGAGATTCCCGATGTCGCCGACTCGGCCGAGACTTGGCCGGCCGTCGGCCGAACCGGGGCGCAGGCCTGCCCAGCTGCTCACCATCCGCGCGCCAGCCAACGCCGGCACGAGCGACACTGCAAAGTCGAGCAGTCCGTCGATTGCTTCCGGCGTGGTCGCTTTCACGAAGCCCGCCTCGGGTTCTTCGGTCGAGCCGACGAGCACGTGACCGTCTTCACGCGGTACCAGATAGCACTTGTCCGCCAGCAGTATCCGCTGAAAGACCGGTTCGGGCGTCTTCAGCAGCACCATCTGCCCGCGCACCGGGTGTATACCGCAGGCGATGCCGAACGGTCGCAACAGATGTTCGCTCCACGCACCCGCGGCAATCAGAAATCGCCCGCCGGCAATGCGGTCGCCGTTCGTC
>Ga0105044_10011988_pt1 | contig 11794 bp, 8 predicted proteins | sample MAT01_FD_78092 | JGI IMG/M metagenome (GOLD analysis project Ga0105044, IMG submission 78092) | Freshwater microbial communities from Lake Fryxell liftoff mats and glacier meltwater in Antarctica - MAT-01 | ecosystem: Environmental > Aquatic > Freshwater > Ice > Liftoff microbial mat | place...
CGCTGTGAGCGAGACCAGGGCTGGAAACGGCCATACTCGCTGAGGCCGCAGCTTGCCCTAGGAGGCACTGGAGACCCAAGATTACAATAAACCATAGCTTGGGCGCCGTACCTCCATTGAGGACTCTCGGGGATGTTAAAGAAGCTGTCACCCACGTTCTCTGACGAGGTCCGGTTCCTGCCCGCGTCGTTACCCGTCAGTTGAGTGCCATAGCTATAGGCATTCCATTCACGCGTGTTGCTGGCAATGATGTTGTTGTTGAACCAGGTCGCTGCAATATTGATATTGCCCGCGGCATTCACAGTGCTGTTGTTGGTAAACGTTGGTGTATTGGCATTCACGTAAGCTGCTGGCGTGTCGATGTTGATGTCGCCGCCTGAATCAATGGTTGCGCCTGCGCGGTTGGTCAATGCGCGCATGGCGTTGGCATTGAGCGTTTGGCCTGCGTACAGCGCGCCATAGTTGTCCAGATCACCTGTGGTGGCGCTGACGCTGAGGGTTTTCAGTGCTGAAAACGCACCAGTGCCTGTGTTGGTGATCGACGGCGCGTTAAACGTCATGTCGCCACCGGAATGCACCGCCCCCACGTTGTTAAACGCTGAAGCGGTTGTTACATTGGCCACGCCTGTGCCAGAGGTCGCCGCGACAATGCGCGAATTGCTGCCGCCAAACGTCAGATTATTCACGCCCACCGTCATGTTGCCGGTTGTTGAAACCATGGCGTTGTCTGCCAGCGCCAAGGTGCCGGCATTGATGTCCATGCTGCCGCCCAGCAGGGTAGCGCCATTGGCGACGTTGATGTTGACATCCCTGTTGTTGTTGCTGCCTTTGATGTCCAGCACACCGCCAGCTTGCAGTCGGCCTGCATTGGCATTGACCGTGTAAGTGCCAGCGGTGCCGCGCAGCGTTAAATTACCGCCCGACAACAGGCTGCCGCTGTTGGTCAAGGCTGTTGCCAGGTTCATCGCCAGATTGCCGCTTGACTGCAACGTGCCGCTGTTGGTCACGGTGTTGGCTCTGATGATGCTGTTGATGCCTGCGACGTCGGCTGCGGTCAATATGCCTGTGTTGTTCAAAATTGCGGAGTTGCTGGTCAAGCCGCCCTTGGCCAGCAGCGTGCCCGAGTTGGTCAGCGCCCCAGCCACAGTCAGGGTCATGGCTTCGCTGGATTGCAGCGTGCCGCTGTTGGTGAAATCGCCCGCCAGCGTCAGGCCTACGGTTTTGCCCAGCACCGTACCCGACTGCGTGCCAAAGGTGACGTTTGAGCCGTTGACCGCGAGCGCATTGCCCGCCTGCAGCACGGCAGCAGCGCCGTTGTTGCTGACGGCCAGTGCCGACGTGCCGGCGTTAACCGTCAGGTTGTTGGTGGCTAAAACCTTGCCAGTGTTGGTCAGCGCTTGGGTCAGGTTCAAGTCAAGGTTGCCTGCCGATTGCAGCGTGCCGCTGTTGGTGAGCGTGGCCAGCGTCAATGCGCCTGTTTGGCCTGCCGTGTTGGACGCGATCAGTGTGCCTGCGTTGGTCAGGCTGTTGGCTACCAGCGTGGCGCCCGAGCTGCCTTGCAGCGTAGCACCTGCCTGATTGCTAATGCTGTTAGCTTTTACCGTCAGGCCGCCATCGGCCAGCAGAACACCGGTGTTGACAATATTTTCTGTGCCACCGCCCGCTTTGTCAGCCAGGTCAAGTGTGGTTTTAGCTTGCAGGCTGCCGCTGTTGGCCAGCGTGCCGTTGATGCGGGCTGTGACGCTGCCAGCATCTGCCGTTATCTTGCCGGCGTTGGTCAAGCCGCCGCCGGCGCTCAGGCTCAGGTTGCCTGCGGTGCTTTGTATGCCTTGTGCTGCGCCTGCTGTTGTTGTGATGCTGCCTGTATCAGCGGCTAACGTCATGTTGCCTGCCGAGCGTACAGCCGCTGTGCCTAGCGCCAGGTTGTTGGTGGTGCTCAAGGCCAGTGTTGTACCGGCATACAAAGTAGCGCCGTTGTTACCAATCGTCAGGTTGTTGGCATTGCCCGTTAACGCGCCACCTGCGCCCCATGCCGTGCCATTGATGTTGGCTGCACCTGTGATGGCCAGGGTGTTGTTGCCGCCTGCAAAGCGCGTTTTGGCTGCGGCTGATGCATCGCTCAAACTGGCGGCTGTGGTGTTCAGGTTGTTGGCGGCGTACAGCTCGCCTTCTGCCAGTTTGATTTGCCCACCAGCGGCATTCAAGGCCAGATTGGCTGCCGCAGACAGCTTGGCAGCGCCATTGACAAACAGATCCTCGTTGCCACTGGCCGATGTGGTGGTCACCGTCAAGTCCTGTTTGGCGCTCAGTGCAGCTTGCAGCTCGATCTTTCCTGCGCTGGTCAAGGTAAAGTTATCGGCGCTGGCTGCGGCTTCGCTCAGCATGCGCACCCCGACACCCGCCTCGGTGGCAATGATGTTGATGCGCCCGCTGTACATGCCGCCCAGCACTGTCGAGTCAATGGCGTAAGCACCCGCTGCGCCACTTGGCGCAACAGCCCCCGTCACATTGCGGCCACCGTAGCTCCAGTTGTTGGCGCCCGCAGTGATGCCCAGGCTTCCTGTATCTGACGTGTTGATCTTGCCGTCAATCCTGACAGTACGCGCCACGATGTCAAAAATCTGCTGGGCCGTGGCATTGGCACCAGCGCCCGTGATCAGCACATCCCCCCGGTTGACGTTAAAGCCGCTCAAAGACCCATCCGCACCAAAGCCAGGGGTACCGGTCGTCAGCGTGATGCGGTCAGTGTTGATAAAACCGCAGCCGTTGCAGGTAATGCCGTTGGGGTTGGCCACCACCACGTCGGCGCGGCCCCCCAAAACTTCAGTAAAGCCTGCCAATACGCTCCGGTTGGTCGATACCACTTCGTTCAAAATTACTCTGGCTTGCTGGGCCAGGTTGGCATTGCTGGCCACTTGCCCAGCCAGCTGTGATAATCGCGACAACTGCTCCATGTTGCCGTTGTTCAGCACCAATCCGCGGGCATCCACGTTGTAGCTGGTAAATTTGTTGTGCGACAAGCCTGCTGCGTTGGCGGTGTTGATGTCAATCACAGCCACGCCGTTGGCAGAGATGTAAACAGTGGTGTTGCCGCCTGTTGGCACCGTTTGCGCCATCGCGGCCGTGACCGCCAGCCCCACCATGGCAAGCGTTGCCATGACCAGCATTTTTGCGCCAGCTTTACGCCCGGTCTTGCTTGCGGTGCGCTTGCTGCCTTTGCCCTGTGAGCGGGCGTTTTCAGCAACAGCAACCCAGGTGTTTGTTAATGCGTTCCAGACAATGCGGTAGATGTGGTTCATAACAAGTCCTTGATTGCTTTAAAAGCTGTAGCCGAGTCGAAACCATGTTTGCCCGGTCTCACGCACCATATTGCTGGTCATCGTGATGGGCCGTGTGTGATAAAAATCCCAGCTTGCACCGCGCCAGTTGACGGAGATGCCAGCTACCATGCCCTCCAGCTTGCCTTGTGCGCCGCCGGGCACGCGGTTGCTGACGTAGCCCCTGTCGTAACCTGCATATAGGCGGCTGGAGATGACTTCACCGCCCAGCTCAATGGGCTGACGAACTGACACCTCATTGCGCCAGTAATAGCCGTCGTCGCCCGTCAAACTGTTTTTGACATAGCCGCGAACCGAGTACAAGCCGCCAATAGAAATCTGCTCTGAGCCATACAGCACGTTGTTGGCTTTCTGGCCTGTCATCTGGCTGGTAAAGCTGATGTCTTTGCCAAGCACCCGAAACGGTTTGGCATAGTTAAAACCTGCCTTGAGTTTGCTGAACTGCGCGCGCGGTGCGGTGTCGGGCAAGCCGGGTGCATCGCGCAGTGCAGACATGGCTGTCAAGCCGCGAGCCACGCCCAGATCTAAGGACAAAACGCCGCCCAGCAAGCCTGTGGTCAGGCTGGCATCCAGGTCCAGCACCGTCAGCTTGCGGCTGCTGATATCCAGAAAAAACGAGCCCAGAAAATTTTTAGAGTCTTTACCTGTGAGCGTGCTGGACACCGAGGCGCGCGTGGACTGGTCGCGGTAGACCACACGGTCCAGCCGGATGTTTTCTGATTTGCTGCTGCCGCTGGTGATCAGCTCAAGTCCACTGGCCAGCGTGATGGGGCTGAAGTACACCGAGCGGTTGGTACCCAGGGACACCGTGCTGTAGCCGAAAGGAATGCTCAAGTTGATGCTGTCACTGGCAGAGAACCGGCGACCCGCCTGACCCGGGACGGACTCCCGGTGCGTCAGCGATAACGACTCATTTATTCCCAACAGGTTGTCGGCCGTCAAGGTGATTGCGGTTTGTGTTGCACCGGTAGATACCGAACCCTGGTTGTCGGTATTGATGGACGCGCGCAGCGCCCTGGCCGGTCGGTTGTTGATGACCACCACGCTGCCGCCAGTGGCGTTGCCCGGCTGAATGTCGAGCTTTGCGTTGTTGGATGGCAAGCGATTGATTTGGTCAATGCCTTGCTCCAGATCGCGCAGGTTGAGCAAACCGCCTTCACGCCCCGGGAATACATTGCCAATCGAGACGCTATTGGCACCCCCGTCGTTGATCACGATTTTTTCAATCACGCCTTCAATCACCAAAATCTCCAGCTTCCCAGTGCTCAGATCTTGTTGCGGCAGGTAGGCGCGGGTGGTGATGAAACCCCGGTCAATATAAAACTTTGTGATTTCACCCAGAATGCGCTCAATATCCGCCACATTCAGGCAGCGACCCGTGAATTCGTCTGTGATGCGCTGGCGCATGGCGGCTGACAAATTGGGCGCGCTGCTGATGTTGACAACCCGAATATTGCGGCAACTGGCACCGAGCTCTGGCACCGTGATTTTGGGTTGCAACTGACGCGTGTCCAGGCCATCGACTGGGGCGTTATTGCGACGTGCGTCATCTTGCTGTAAACGCTCTTGCTCTTGACGCTGCAAGATTTCGGCCTGGCGCTGTGCAGCGCCAATGTCTGCTGGCGTTTGTGCAGATGACAGCATGGGTGTCAGCACCACTGATAACGTGCAAAGCACCGCCCACCGAACTGGGGTAAGCCGCATCATGCTAACGAGCCTTGGCTCGAGTGATGATGTTTGCGAAGAATTGAATAGCCATTGTGTAAGTTATGAAATTCTTGATAACAAGAACTTTACACAAACACCCCGGTTTTTGATATGGTCTTCTTGGACCATACGGCAACCGATTTCTGAAGCAAAACTTCTAAAAAAGCACTTTCTACCTGCTCAGTAAATCGACCAGCGCCTGATATAGCGCGGCAGGCGCCAACGGCTTGTGCAGGAGGGGAACGCCGGTGCTCATGGCTTCGCGCAGGCGCTCTGGCGCGGTGTCGCCGGTGATGATCAAGGCGGGTACTGGCTGGCCCAGCAAGTCGCGCAGCTCATGGATGGCCTGGGCACCTGTGCGCTGGCCGCGCAGGCGGTAGTCGCTGATGACGACATCCGGCGCAATGTCTTGGGCCAGCACCAGCGCCCGTTCAATCGAGCCGGCCGTCGCAACCACGCAGCCCCAGTGCGACAGCAATTGCGCCATACCGGCCAGCACCGCCTCGTCATCGTCAATCACCAGCAGGCGTACACCGCGCAGTTGCCCGGTGGCCAGCAGGGCGGACAAGCTGGCATCAGGTGCCAGCCGCTGGGTAGGTGCCAGTTTGGGCAACGTTGACAGCGGCACGGCCAGCCTGAAGACGCTGCCGCGCTGCGGCACGGACCGCAACTGCAGCGTGTGCCCCAGCGTGTTGGTTAGCCCTTGCGCAATGGCCAGACCCAGGCCCAAGCCCTTGCGGCGGTCACGCTCCGGGTTACCGACCTGATGGAATTCTTTGAACACATTGGCTTGCTGGGCGGGCGCTATGCCAATGCCGGTGTCCCACACCTCCAGCACTGCTTGCGTGCCTCGCTTGCGGCAGGCCACCAGCAAACCGCCTGTGTCGGTGTAGCGAATCGCGTTAGACACCAGGTTGCGCAAAATCAGCTCGACCAGTGCCGGGTCAGATTGCACCAGCAACGGCGTTTCGCGGCTGCGATACGTCAGGCCTTTTGCATCGGCCTCAGCTTCAAACTCGCACTCGATCTTGTTTAGCAGGTCTTGTAGGCTGAAGGGCTGTATTTTCGGGTTAACAACACCTGCCTCGATGCGTGAAAAGTCGAGTAACGTGTCCAGCATTTCTGCCGTTGCCGAGCTGGCCGAGCTGATGTTGCTGACCAGTCCGCGTTGCTCTGCCGACAGCTGGGTGTGCATCAGCACATCTAAAAACAGACCCTGCGCATGAATGGGCTGGCGCAGGTCATGGCTGGCAGCGGCTAAAAATTTGGACTTGGCGGTGTTGGCTTCCTCGGCCTCATGGCGCGCCTGCTCAGCCTCAAGCCGCGCTTGATCAGCCTGACGCACGAGGTCAAGATTTTCAAAGCGCAACTCAATCGCGGCGCGGGTGGCCATTGAGCTGTTACGTGTCTGGGCAATCAGCACCCCTAAATACATCAGCGCTATAACGCCGAATGCGCTGTAAGCTGGATCCCCCAGCAGCCAGAGCTTGACCACCATCAACCCGATCAAGGGTACTGAAAATGCAATAAACAGGGGCAGTACCGGTGCCAGCAATGCTACTGAGCCGCTTAAGATACCGGACAATACAAAGATAGCAATAATCTCGCCGGCTACCGTGGTATTGCCAAGTGCGCCAAACGCCAGTCCGCCCCAGGACGCGCCACCCGCCCCGACGCAAACAACCAGCCAGCGTGCCAAACGATGTGCATCATGCTCTGCTAGCCCATGCGCCAGGCTGCGGCGTGCATTGAAAATCAAATACAGGTTTGTTAGCGATACCACCACAGCCCACCCCAGCAGCCCAGCGCGGTTGCCTGGGCTGATGAGTACCCAAATCATTAGCGCAATAGCCGGGAACATCGGCAATACCGTTATCGTCGTACTGGCATAAATCAATCGCAATTGCTCAATCAGAATGCGGTCTTCCGCAAATTGAAACCAGCTTGACGACCGCACTGCTTAGCCCACCAGCGCCTGCTGGCGTGCAGCGAGCACCGCCTCAGCACGAGTGGCCACTTTGAAATACTTCAAAATCTCCTGCATGTGGCGGCGCACCGTGTTGTCTGAAAGTGCCAGCTTGCGCGCAATCACCTTGTTGGTCAGCCCCCCGTGCAGTAGCTCCAGCACTTGACGCTGACGCGGCGTCAGGTTTTTGCTGTCGTGATGAATCGAAGGTTCTGGTTGCGGCAGCGCACCCCGCAACAGCTGGGCAATGACATCCATAATTTTCTCAGGCGCTTCAGCTTTCGACATAAAAGCCGTGGCACCCCGCGCCAACGCCAGGCGTGTGGTTTCAGGTTCGTCATGCGACGAGAGCATCAATATCGGTACTGCGGGCCAGCGCCTTTTAATGTGCCCAATACCTTCTAGCCCACTGCTGCCGTTGAGCTTGATGTCCAGCAGCACCAGATGCATGGGTTCTAGCGCACTTCTCAGCCCTTCATCGACTGAGGCAGCTTGGCTTATATCTGCGTCAGGCATAGCTCTGCCAAGCACCATGCTCAGACCAGCCCTGAACATGGGATGATCATCAATCAACAAAATATGGGGGCAGGACATTTGCTGATTAAACCATTCAGCCCAGATTTTTTATATGGTCTTCTTGGACCAGTCTGGTCGGCTTGTCAGATAAACAACCGTATTAGGCGCAGCCTTGCCCATCCTGGCAAGCAACAAGGCGACACGCTGTTGCAGTTCATCGGGCCGTACCTGGTGAGGAGCCAAGGCGGTACCTACATTCAGGCCCGCGCAATTAAAAGCACCGCGCCGAAACGGCTTGGTCATGGCTGCACCTTCCACGCGGCTGAAATACGAGCCCCACAAATTCGTCAACCCCATCGGAATAACAGGAACATCGACGCCATCGCGTTTGGCATTCTCAAGAATCTTCATGATGCCGCCCTTGAAGGGTTGCAGCTCGCCGTCTTTGGTGATGCCGCCTTCGGGGAAAATCGCCAGCAAGTCGCCGTTGCGCAGTACCTTGGCGGCGGCTTCAAACGCAGCTTCGTACATCGCCGGGTCTTCAGACCGGGGAGCGATTGGAATGCCCTTGACGAGTTTGAAGAACCAGCCGAGTACCGGCATTTTAAAAATGCGGTGGTCCATCACAAAGTAAATCGGACGTGGACTGGCAGCCATCAGCAGCACCGGGTCAATAAAGCTGACGTGGTTACAGGTCAGCACCGCCGCACCCTGGATGGGCAGGTTGGGGTCGCCTGTTATTTTGAAACGATAGATACAGCGCGACATCATGAAGGCGATAAAGCGCAGCAAATGCCCGGGCACCAGCATGAAAATGTAAAACGCCACCACCGCGTTGGCCAGGCCGACGAAAAGAAAAATTTGCGGGATCGTGAACCCGGCCTTTAATAAAGCGCCCGCCAAAATAGCGCTGACGATCATGAACAGCGCGTTCAAGATATTGTTGGCGGCAATGATGCGGGCCCGGTGCGTGGGCTGATTGCGCAGTTGAATCAGTGCATACACAGGCGCGCTGTACAGGCCGGCAAACAGGCTGAGCAACGCCAGGTCAGCCATCACGCGCCAGTGCGCGGGCTGCGCAATGAACGCGCTTAAGCTCATGACAGGTGATGCAGCGAGGCCACGCGATGCAAAGTAGAGATCAATTGCAAACACGCTCATGCCAATCGCGCCCAGCGGCACCAGGCCAATTTCTACATGCCGTTTGCCGAGTACCTCACACAGCAGCGAGCCAGTGGCGATACCGATAGAAAAAACCACCAGCAACAGTGACGCAACCTGCTCGTTGCCGTGCATGACTTCTTTGGCAAAGCCTGGGAACTGGCTCAAAAAAGTAGCGCCAAAAAACAACATCCAGCTGATGCGCAGCATGGAGCGAAACACGACGATATTCTAGTTTGCCAGTTTCAGGTTTCGCCAGGTTTCAGTAAACGGATTTCAGTTGATTTTGAGATCAGGATCAGTCGCTGGCGCCAGCGGAATAAACTGCGCAACCACCCGGCCCGCCAAGGCAAGTGTCACGCAAGCCATGGCTACATAGTCTGGGCCAACCTGCGGTATGGCGACGATCAAGCCGCCCACAATATTGCCGAGCAGGATGGCGACGAAGGTACCCATCTCCACCATGCCATTGCCGCCCGTCAGTTCGCGTTCACTCAAGGCTTGCGGCAGGTAGGCAAACTTGACCGGACCAAACAGTGTGGAATGCATACCCATTAAAAACGTACAACCTAGCAGCACCGGCACCTGTACATCAACGTTGTTGCTCATGAAGCCGGCCGCAGCAATCAGCATGATCACAACTTCAAGATTTTTAACAAACCGGATAACGCGGGTTTTTTCAAACTTGTCGGGCAGTTGCCCGCTGGTGGCAGAAAAAAGCAAGAACGGCAAGATGAACAACGCGCCAGTCACCAGGCCGGCCAGCGCTGGTGGCAACCAGCTCACACTGAGCTGGTAAGTCACCATCACGGTGAATGCGAACTTGAACAGGTTGTCATTCGCCGCACCAGAAAACTGTGTCCAGAAAAACGGAGCAAAACGGCGCTGCTTGAGCAGAGCGAACTGATTCGGATGATCGTGTGCTGGCACAGGCATTGGCACTGCGATATTGGTGGCTGTATCGGTGAACAAAGTCATGCGGTACCCCGCTTGACTTTGCTTTTTGTATTACTTGAACAGCAGCGTCAATGCGCGCTATTGTCAGAATTTATCAGGTGGATTCTGCACTGATTTTGTGTCTTGTCCAACCCAGCCACAAGCGCATTCAGAACAGGCCAGGCCGCAAGGCTCGCCGCCAGGTGTTTGAGGCTGTGGCCAGAGATGGCATGCGAAGTCAGCTCATAGATTTGGTGGTCGGCCAGTTCCAGCAACTTGGCAACGGCATAAACCAGTATCACCATGCCCCATCGCACAGCCAACGCGCCAGGCAACGGCTTGATCGCGGCCAGCCACAAAATCAGTGCCATGCCGCCAAACTGAATGACCGGCCATGGCAAGACGTTGCCTGATAGGAGCCAAAACCAAACGCTTAGCGGCCCCAGCAGCAGCATGGCCGCCGCTGTCGCTGCACCCGCTCTGTGGCTGATGCAGTTTGAGACAGCCACGCCCAGCAATCCCGCAAAGGCAATCACCATTCCGAGCCGGTCAACACCCAGTCCGCTATCGTCAGGCTGCAGGTGGTACACCGATGACGCAGCCGCCGTTAACACGAGGCCTGCAAAAATACAAGCCCTGCAGAGCGTGCGCGGTGTTGGGCTTGCTGCGCATGCGCAAGCCAGACAAACACATCATGCCGGCAAGTCCCCACGCAGCAAACGACAGGTTGCTCAGCACGTCCATCGCAAACGGTATGCGTTGCCACTTACGCTGGTCGGCAAATACATGCTGGTGCTCTGGCTGTGCAATGCCTGGGCCAAATACAGCCAACGCCAGCAGTCCCAAGACAGCGGCCAGTAATATCATTTCCAGTTTTTTAAGTTTGATCATCCGTGCGACGCTTTTTTTAAAATTCAACAAGTGCGCGCAGTTTGTTTAGTGAAGCGTGAAAACTCAAGGTTTATAAAAGCAGTTCTTTCTGTCGCGCCCTTTAGTATCGACAATTGATACTTGTGGCCGATTTTTTTGGGGGGTTTTTAATGAGTACCAGTGCTGACCTTGTGACGGTTCTTAAAAAAGGAGATCAAAGCCGCTCAGATGACGTACGCAGATTTGGCGTTCGCCTTGGGCATGGCCGAGTCAAGCGTCAAACGCATGCTGTCCAGGGGCGACATGCCGTTGTCACGCATTGACGAGATTTGCCGGGCGATCAAACTTGACTTTGCCGAGCTGGCCAAGCGCGTTGCCGACATGCAGCCACTACTCTCCAGTTTGACTGAGGCACAAGAAAAAGCGGTGGTGGCGGACAAAAAACTGTTGCTGGTACACGGCTCTATCAGCCCCGGGCTGGCACCGTCGTTTATGGACCGTATGCAGCGGGTAGCGCAAGACTTTGCCCAGCAGCATCAGGCAGACCAAAAGCTCGACGCCAAGAACCGCGAAGGCTACACCTTGCTGCTGGCGATGCGAAGCTGGGAATTTGAGGCTTTTGCGGCCTTGCGACGTTGACTACCCCCTATCGTTGCGTACTTCGTGTCGCTTCCTTTCCCCCCACAGGGGACGCGCCTGCGACCTGGCAATGCCAGTTCCGTGGCCCCCGCTTGATTCGCCTGTTCAGGCGGTGGATGCTGTAAATACCGTCAACACCCCGGTATAGCCATACAAGTGATTCCGCGCGATTTCACCGCCGGCGAAAAAGCCGACCAAAGGTACATCGCCCAAAGCACGGCGCACGATTTGCAGCTCGGCGCTCGGTGCGCCAAAGTGCGGGCCGCCGCGCCCTGCGCAACTCACGTAAATCGCGCCGGCAATACGCCGTGCCGGGTGCGGAACGGCTTCAGCCTCGGACGCGTTTAAAGCGCTGGCTACTTCCACGCTCAGCTCTTCTGGCTCCAGTTCTTCGCGGATTTCGGCGCAGACACGAATCAGGTCAGCGCGCGCAGCCTGTACATTGCGTTCGCAAAAGGCCAGCGTCATGCCGACAGACGGCGCGTCGCCCACCGCAATGCCTCTGCGGCCTGGGTCCAGCCCGATGATGTGACGCACCACCACTTCGGCACCAAACTGGCCGGGGTACTGCACTTGCCCGTCGTTCAATGCCTCCGAAGGGTTGCTCAAACCCACCAGGGTGCTGCGTACCTTGGCCAGCGCCTCGCGGGGCTGCTCCAGC
>Ga0105044_10011989_pt1 | contig 11793 bp, 6 predicted proteins | sample MAT01_FD_78092 | JGI IMG/M metagenome (GOLD analysis project Ga0105044, IMG submission 78092) | Freshwater microbial communities from Lake Fryxell liftoff mats and glacier meltwater in Antarctica - MAT-01 | ecosystem: Environmental > Aquatic > Freshwater > Ice > Liftoff microbial mat | place...
GCTGCGTGGTGGCAACGGCTCGAGCGAGCCGTCGCTGTGTGGTGGCAACGGCTCGAGCGAGCCGTCGCTGCGTGGTGGCAACGGCTCGAGCGAGCCCTCGCTGCGTGGTGGCAACGGCTCGAGCGAGCCCTCGCTGCGTGGTGGCAACGGCTCGAGCGAGCCGTCGCTGTGGGCCGACGACGAAGCGGGCGCGCCGCGCGTCGCCGAAGGTCCCGCCCCGACTTTCGAGGCGGTCGCCGACGCCGTCCGGCACGCGTTCGGCTTCGACACGCTGCGCCCGCTGCAGGAAGAAGCGGTGCGCGCCTCGCTGGCCGGCCGCGACGTCGTCGTCGTCATGCCGACGGGCGGCGGGAAGAGCTTGTGCTTCCAGGCGCCCGCACTCGTGCGCGAAGGCTTGACGGTGGTGGTCAGCCCGCTGATCGCGCTCATGGAGGACCAGGTCGCGGGCCTCGTCGAGAACGGCGTCGCCGCAGCGCAGTTGTCGAGCTCGCAGAGCGCCGACGAGAAGCGCAACGTCGAGCGGCGGTTGGCGCGCGGCGAACTCAAGCTGCTCTACGTCGCGCCCGAACGCCTCGCCGCGGACGGATTCCTCTCGTGGCTCGAGCGCAGCGGCATGTCAGCGCTGGCCGTCGACGAAGCGCACTGCATCAGCCACTGGGGCCACGATTTCCGGCCCGAGTACCGCCTGGTCGGCGAGGTGCGGCGTCGACTCCCCCACGTGCCGATCCTCGCGCTGACCGCGACCGCGACGCCGCAGGTGCGAGCGGACATCGTGAGGAACCTCGGGCTCACGGACGCGCTCGTGCTCGTCGGCGGATTCGATCGGCCGAACCTGACGTACCGCGTCCTGCCGCGCCGCGATCTCGTCGAGCAGGTGATGAGCGTCGTGAAGCGCCACACCGGCGAGGCGGGCATCGTGTACTGCTTGCGCCGCGCCGACGTGGACGAGCTCAGCGCCGACTTGAAGGCGCGCGGTGTGCGCTGCGCCGGCTACCACGCTGGGATGGACGGCGGCGACCGCACGCGCGTGCAGCGCGCCTTCCTGAACGAAGACCTCGACGTCGTCGTCGCGACGGTCGCGTTCGGGATGGGCATCGACCGCAGCGACGTGCGCTTCGTCGTGCACGCGAGCTTGCCGAAGGGCGTCGAGCAGTACAGCCAGGAGACCGGTCGCGCGGGCCGCGACGGCATGCCGGCCGAGTGCGTGCTCTTCTACGGCGGCGCCGATTTCCACGGCTGGAAGACGCTGATGGAGATGAGCGCGCGCGACGCTCGCGCCGAGGGCAACGGCACCGCCGGATCCGACCTGGACGCGCAGCTCGAACGGCTCGGCCACGTGTGGAGCCTCGCGACGGGCGCGGTGTGCCGTCACAAGACGCTGGCCGGCTACTTCGGGCAGACGCTCGAGATCCAGAGCGGCGGCTGCGGCGCGTGCGACGTGTGCCTGGGCGAGATCGCGCACGTCCCGGACGGCGGCGTGATCGCGCAGAAGATCCTGTCCGCGATCGTGAAGACGGGCCAGCGCTACGGCGCCGGCCACGTCGCCGACGTGCTGCGCGGCGCGGACACCGCGCGCATCCGGCAGACGGGTCACGACACGCTGTCCGTCTACGGCCTCCTGCGCGATCACTCGATCTCCGACGTGCGCTCGTGGATCGACCAGCTCGTCGGCTGCGGCCACCTGCGCGTCGCCGACGGCGAGTTCCCGACGATCTATCTCTCGAAGAGTGGCGTCGAGGCGATGCACGCGCGCATCCCGGTCACGCTGTACGTGCCCGTGCGGCCCAAGAGCTCGTCGAGCAGCAGCTCGAAGCGCGCGGCCAGCGCGGCTCGTTCGGCCGCGATCAGCGAAGTCGGCGCGGGCGTGGACGAGGACCTCTTCCAGAAGCTGCGCGAGCTGCGGCGTTCGCTGGCGAAAGAGCGTGGCGTGCCGCCTTATCTGATCTTCAACGACCGCACGCTGGCCGAGATGTCGGCGAAGAAGCCGCGCTCGCTCGCCGCGCTGCTCGAGATCAAGGGCGTCGGTGACAAGAAGGCCGCGGACCTGGGCGAAGCGTTTCTGGCCGCGATCGGGGACGCGTGAGGAGTCACCCGCACCGTGTCGCCCTTGCCGCGCCGTCGTGGCTGCCTCCACGCGCGTGATGAAGCCCGGATACGTCGGCCGATGGCTCGTGACTCCGAACGAGGCACTGGGCGGGTTCGAGGCGATCGAGCTGATCGAGCGCGGGGACACCGAGCGCGTGCTGCGCGAACTGTACTTCGTCGAAGCGGGAATCCCGCGTTGAACGAAGTGCATCGCGCACCTTCAGGTCCTGCGCGCGGAGGATCCGCGTCCCCCGCGCGCCGGCTCGCGCTCCCACATCGCAGTGACGAGCGGTGCGCCCACTGACGCGAACTACGGCGCCCAAGTCACGGACAAGCCGTTCGTCAGGTTGAACGTGCTCGGCGTGCAGAACGCGGCGGCGTTGCGATACCAGCCCTGGTAATAGCGCGCGCCGCCCGTCGGCGGCACGAGGCCGCGCACGGACACGGCCTGGTCCCCGATGCCCGGATACGACACGACGCCGCCGCTCGCGGTCTCCGTGCCGAGGCGGATGACGGTGCCGCCGACACAGCGGATGCCGTCGCCGAAGAGCGTGCTGACCTGCGTCGTGCCTTGGAAGAAGAGCGTCGACGAGCTCGGCGGAAGTCCGGACGCCGTCAGCACGAGCGAGTCGCCCGAGACCAAGCTCGCGCCGCTCGACGCGAGCAGGCCGCCCGTGCCGAACGAGTTGAGGCAGCCCGTGCCCGGCGCGCTCGGCGGTCCGCACGGGCATGTCGTGCCCGTGCCGTCGCCGAAGCAGTACGCGACCGGTGGCGGCAGCAGGTCCGTCGAGTACGAGCCCGTGGTGCCGCAGTAGAGGAGATCGCTGCCCACGCCCGGCGCGCGCTGGAGATCGCGTGGGAAGTCGCTCGTGGGCAGACCCGTGTTGAAGGGCGAGAACGTCGCACCGCCGTCGATCGAGGAACGCACGCGCACCGCACCTTGCTGCGCGATGTAGAGCGTGTTCGCGTCGCTCCCGTCGGTCTCGACCTCGTAGGCCTGGCCGACGTAGCCCGTCGGGGCCCACGTGAGTCCGGCGTCGAGGCTCTCGTAGACGGCGCTGCCCGAAGCCGACGCGGCGTTCGAGACGAATACCGCGCCCGCGCCGAGCGTCGTCTTCGCGATCGAGTAGCCCTGGAACAGCGCGGAAAGACCGCTGTTCGCGATGGACCAGTTCACGGCCGAGTTGCTCGAGCGCAGCACGCCGCCCAGGTTGCTGCCGGTGAAGTCGACGTAGGACGCGAGCCACGTGGTGTCGCCCGCTTCGTCGACGACGAGGACGTCCTGCACCGGACGGCTCGCGACGCCCTCGTACACCTTCGTCCACAGGCCGCCGCCGTTCGTCGTGCGCCACACGACGCCCTCGAAGCCGAAGGTCGAGCCGAAGTCGGCGCCGACGGCGACGATGAGGTTCGGATCGTTCGCGCTGACGCGCAGACCGTAGAGCTCCGACTCGAACTGAGGACCCTGGTTGGGCCCGATCGCAGCCCAGCTCGCGCCCGTTCGGCGGTACAGCGATTCCGCGCCGATCGTCGTCGGGCCGTCGGAGATCGCGTAAAGCACGCCCCCCGGCGAGAAGCGCACGTGCTGGAAGCGCGTGCCCGGCAGCGCCGCGAGCGACCACGTCGCGCCGGCGTTCAGCGAGGTGTACACGCCGCCGTTGTTGAGGCCCTGGAACGCGATCGCGAGCTCGTTCGCGTCGAGCGGATTCGACGCGATCGAGAAGACGTCGAGCGCACCGATGCCCGTGGACGAGCCCGCGAAGCTCGCGCCCGAGTCCGAGCTCTTCCACACGGCGTTCGAGGCCGAGCCGGTGTAGATCGTGCTCGAGCTGCCCGGCGCGAAGCTGACCGCGTTCACCGACAGCGAGCCCGTTCCGCCGACGGCGATGGACCAGGCCGAGCCGCCGTTCGTCGAGCGGTAGAGGCCGTTGCCGGCCGTCGCGACGTACAGCGTGTTCGCGTCGTTCGGATCGATCGCGATGTCCTGCGAGACGAGGTTCGTCCACGTGCCGTCGTGGCGCTGGCTCCACGTCACGCCGTCGTTGGTCGTGCTGTAGAGCCCGAAGTTCTGCGAACCGAACAGCTGCCCGCCGGCGACGTACAGGGTCGCGCCGCGGAGTTCGAGATCGTTGACCGGCGTGCCCGGCAGGCCGGCCGAGCGGTTGGTCCAGCTGGTGCCGCCGTTCGTCGTGACCCACACCTGTCCCCCGCCGCCGAAGCCGCGGAAGCCGGCGAAGACGCGCTGCGGATTCGTCGGGTCGATCGCGATCGTGGAGCAGCTCGTCGGCTGCGCCAGCGGCGGCGTGCGGTTCGCCCACGTCGTCCCGCCGTTCGTCGAGATCATGACGTTGACCGGCTGGCTACCGAGCGCGTCGGCGACGCCGCACCACAGCGTGAGCGGGTTCGACGGATCGACGTCGATCTCGAACACCTGATCGTTGAGCCCGATGCCGAGGTTCGTCGCCGTGAACGATGCGCCGTTGTTCACGCTCTTCCACACGCCGTCGATCGTGCCGGCGTAAGCCGTCCCGTCCGATGCGAACGCGATGTCGTAGACGGCCTTCCCATCGAGCGTGGCGACCGTGCTCCACGTCGCGCCGCCGTTCGTGGAGCGGTACATCGCGCCGCCGCCGCCGCTCGAAGGCGCGAGGCCGGCGAGCACGAGGTTCGGGTCGGTCGGCGAAACCTGGACGTCCTCGATGTCGCCGCCGAAGGGGCCGAGAGCCTGCCAGTTGGCGACGAGGGCGGACTGCTGCAGAGGCTGCGCCTCGGGAGCGCGCGGTCGTTGGGCCTGATCACGCTGGCCGTGGTCGTCCTCGAGCACGGAGAGGTTCGACGAACCGCCGAGGATCTGCCAGCTCTGCCGGGCGAGGAGCGGGGTCGCGCCGGCGGTGGCGAGGAAGGAGAGAGTGAGGAACGAACGCAGGTGCATCGCTGGCTCCGAGGGATCTCGACGAGGTGGGGCGCACGCGGGCCAGGAGCTCGCGCGCGACGAGCGGACCTGAGCGTACTGGCGTACGCCGGATCGCGGGAGGTGCCGCTCGCCTGATCAGAGTCGATCGCGCGCGCTCGCGATCGCGGAGGCGCGGCGATGGGGCGACCGTGCGCGCGTGCGCTCACGCGGATCGTGTCGCGCGCCGATCCACCGATCCGCGAGCGAAACGCGCCGAGGCCCGCTCGGAGCGTCGCGCGCGGCGACCGAGCTCTTCCCGCTGAAGCGACGAGCGCGACTTCTGGACCGAGATCCAGACGCGCGTCCGAATTCGTCGAACTGTCGCCGAGAGCTGCGCCGGACTCCTCGAGTCCCGCGTGGACGGCGCCTCCCGTTCGGCGCACGGCCCTGGATCCGGAGGTAACGATGAAGATCGTGACATGGTCGACGCTGGTGCTCGCGCGACGCTCGCGAGCGAATTCGCTCGAGCTCAGGAGTCGTTCGAGCTCGTCAGCGTGACGCCGAGCGGCGCCTACGGGAACGAGAGTTCCGTCCGAGCGCGCGTCAGCGGGGACGGGCGTTTCGTCGCGTTCGAGAGCTGGGCCTCGGACCTCGTGGCCGGCGACACGAACGGTTCCAGCGACGTGTACCTGCGCGACCTCGACGCGCACGTGACGGAGCGCGTCAGCCTCACGAGCGCGGGCGGCCAGATCGACACCGGTGCGGGAAACAGGAGCCACCCGAACGGGGTCTGAGATTCGCCCGGCATCTCGAGCGACGGCTCCGTCGTCGTGTTCACGTCGCGCTCCGCGAGCGTCGTCCCCGGCGACACGAACGGCGTCGACGACGTGTTCGTGCGCGACCGCGTCGCAGGCACGACGACGCGCGTCAGCCTGCGCACAGATGGCGGCGAGCTGAACGGCCACAGCGGCGCGGCGCAGGTCAGCGCGGACGGCCGGCGCGTGCTGTTCGTGAGCCGCGCGACGAACGCGGCGCCGGGCGACACGACCGACGACTCGGATTGGTTCGTGCACGATCGGACGACCGGCGTGACGCAGCTCGTGTCGAGCGTGCCGGGCAGCAACGGCGCGTTCGACGTGTACGCGATGAAGTTCGCGAGCGGAGGGCGCCATGCGGTCTTCGTCGCGGACGACGTGGCCCAGCAACTCTCGGGAACGTACGTGCGCGACATCGACGCGGGCGTGACGGTGCCGGCCACGCGCTCCTCGGGCTGGCGCGCGTATCCACTCGTCGGCACGCCTGCCCACGAGATCGTCCCCCTCGCCATCAGCGCATCGGGCCGTTTCGTCCTCGTGTATTCGTCGCAGGACCTCGATCCGACCGACGGGGTGGACGTCGCGTGGGACGACAACATCTGGTTGCTCGACCGCTCGACCGAGACGTTCCGCAGGTTGTCGCGGGTCGTATCGGATCCGGAGTACTCGCCTGTCTTCACCTGGCCGGCGTTCGAGGGCTTCGCCTACGTGTCGGACGACGGTCGAACCGCGCGCTTCCGCTTGAACAACAACGGCATGATCGGCATCCAGTACGACCAAGACGCGACGTTCTACGCGGTCGACGCGGAGACGCAGCACGTCGCGGTCGAGAGCCTCGATTGGACGATGCGGCCGCTCTCGAGCTACTGGATCTACGACTCGCTCTACTCCGCGTCGGACGATGGAACGGTCGTGACGATGCAAGGGCTCTTCCTCGACTTGCCCTATCCGCCGGGTCAGACGACCGGGAACAGCGACGACCAGATCGTCGTGCGTCGCAAGCGCGGCAGCGCGGGCGTCACGTACTGCGCCGGCGACGGAACGGGAGCGCTCTGTCCGTGCGGAACGCCCGGCATCGCGGGGCGCGGATGCGCGAACGCGTTCACGCCGCGCGGAGCCGAGTTGTCGACGAGCGGTAACGCATCGCTCTCCGACGATTCGCTGACGTTCATCGCGTACGAAACGACGTACGGACCGAGCGTGGTGTTGCAGTCGAACGGGCCCGCAGCTGGCGGCGGAGCTCCGTTCGGGGGCGGAGTGCTGTGCGTGGCGACTCCGGTGCTGCGCGTCGCGATCGAGTCACCGCGGCAGGACGCCATGGGCGCGGTGAACATCTTCGGCCGGGGGTCCTACGTGGGGACGCCGATGCACCAGCTCGGCGGGATCAGCGCGCCGGGCACGCGTTACTACCAGGTGTGGACGCGCGCGGTCGGTGGACCGAGCTGCGTGCAGAGCCGCAGCTCGCTGACGAACGGCGTGCGGGTCGAGTGGCGCTTGTGACGCTCGTCATCGCATTCGACAGGAGTCGTGCGAAACGGCCGCGGTCTACACATCAGGGAATCGCGATGTCGATCGCAGCTCGAGTTCCGGGCTCGATGAGCAGACTCCCACCGATAACTACACCGTCGGAGAGCTGTATCGACCAGCGATACTTGCCTGTGGGCAAGGCATCGAAAATGAGCACACCCTTCCCGTCCGTGCGGCCGCTCTCGGGCAGAACCGCGATCGGCCGGCCTTCGTGCAGCCAATCGGCAACCTGGACCTCGAACTCCTCGGACTTCAGCCGGATCTGCTGATCGGCGACGGCGAGACCGCCACGTTTCGCGTGCAAGACCGCGCTCCCGACTCGTCGCACCTGAACGTTCGTCGCGGGGGAGCTCGCTTGCGCTCGGATGCGCATGCGCATGGGCCAGAGTCCGGCTTGATCCACTTGGAGCTCGTACTCACCGGAATCCAACGACATCGAGATCGCCTCTCCGTCGAGGTTCGTAGTCGGGGAATCGGCCACGACTTCACGCCATCTCAGGTCGAGAATGCGGACTTGGACGCCGGCCAGCGGGACGTCACCATCGGTCACGCGCACGCTGACCCGCGCATCCGGTGCAAGCACGAGCTCCGAGGTCTCGTCGTTCAGTCGGACTCGATGCAAGCTCGATGCTCCGATATCCGCTCGGAACAAGTTGAAGTCGGCCACTTCCCCTGGAAACGCAGTCAGGACGACTTCGCCCCGGGCGTCGGAGTTCAGGCTTCGCAGCCAAGTCCCTCGGTCCTCCGCCACGGACACCGTGACGTGAGAGAGGGGCTCACCGCGTTGATCGACGACGCGCAGTTTCCGGTCGATGCCGCCCAAGCGGATCATATGAATCGGACCCGCGTTGTCCGCATCTTGAATGACCCCGCTGCCCAGTATCCGACCGCCGGGAGCGAACAAGTCCACGTGGAACGAAGCCCCATCAAGGAAGCCGATGTCCACGGCCTTCTTTGGATCCAAGTAGCTCGTGAAAAGGACCTGCCGCCCCAGTGAGCGACTGATGTAATGAATGCTCACGGTTGTATCGACGGGCAGCGCGCCCGGCTCGGAGACCGCGATGGCGAGTTCTCGGACGCGCCGCAAGTCCCACGCGATCCGCGTTGGTCGGGTCGGCTGTAGCCATAAATCCACCTCTTGCCACCACTCCTCGCCCAGGTTGACCCTGAGCTTGTAGCTGCCAGCCAGCAGACCGTCGAAGGTGGACATGCCACGCTCGTCGAACGAGCGGACGGGAGCGATGGTGCCTCCGCGCAGCGAAGCGCTGAAGATCGTGGGTGATCGGTCCTCTTCGACTCGTATCGACGCCTCCAATGTTTGCGGGCGCCCAAGCGCCACGACCCCGATGTCGACTGCGGATTGCGTGCTCGGCTCGATGTGAACGAACTGACCCGCGTAACCTTCGGCTTGAACTCTCAATTGGCTCGCGAATTCCGGACTCAGGCCCTCGATCTCGAAGCTTCCGTCGGCGTCGGTGACCGCCGGGTTCCCCCAGGGTCGAAGATTGGCGTAGTGGCCGGTCACCCAAATCTGCACGGCCGCGCCGGCGAGGGGGCCCGAACTCACGGCATCACGCACACGGCCTCGCGCCAGCCGTGGCCGGGGCAGCTCGAAGTCGCAACTGCCGGGAACGTCAGCAACGATATCGACTCGCTTCGTGAGGGTACGGGGTCGGTCATCCGAAAAGGCAAAGACCGCGACCTCGCCCAGCGGCACACTGGGAATTTCGTAGCGACCGTCTTTAGAGTCCTTGATCACATGCTCGCGCAGGTTCATGTCCGCGAAGTCCTTCGCGGGCACCGTTACGATCGTGAAGTTGGGCACAGGTTCGCCCTCCGACGTCACGCTGCCTCGCAAAGTACCAGCCCGATCGAGCACGATCGCAAATGCCGGGGCGAACTCCTGGACGAAGTCCAGCTCGACCTTGTAGGGCAGGTATCCGGGCTTCGTGGCTTCGATCCATAGGTGACCGAAAGGGATCGCCTCGGCCGAACACCTGCCGTCCGCAATACTGCCCTCGGACCACCACATCCACTCGTCACCAGACTGCCAAGCCCAGGCGACTCTTGATCCCAAGACGGGTGCGTCGTCTGTGTCGACGACACGCACGGAGAATGGGTGGCCACGCTTTGCGGCGATCTCGACATTCACGACCGAGCCTGCGACGGGCGTCGGCACGATCAGCACGGTGGGCACGCAGGATCCGCCCGAGAGTTCGAACTCGTAGCGTTCCGATTCCAGGGCAGGGATCGAGAACGGCTCTACCCTTCCGCTCTGCTCGATGGGTGAAGCACCGACCAGCCGCCTCCTCCCACCGATCTTCGCGAACGCCTCGATTTGCGACCGAGTCAAGTCGATCGTCGCGTCGTCGACCGTGACGAGAGCTCGACAAGTCACGGTCGGAACCAATGTCAAGGTCGTCGAGTCGGGGGCTGCCCCACGCCAAGGCCGCGAGAGGAGACCGTCGGCGTCGGCATGGAGAAATTGCCGTCCCGGGAGGAACGCCATCCGAGCCCGCCCGGACGCATCGGTTCGTGCAGTACGCCACAAGGCGAGACGCGCCGCATTCTCATCCGGATCCAATTCGGCACGCGAGTCGTAGGGATGCTCCAACCGTTGATGGACTGCAGCGCCCGGGACCGGCTGCCCGTGCATGTCGATGACAAGAACTTCGATGCCGGTTGCGGAGCGCAGCACTATGGCGTCGGGCAGCATCTCGACCCCGATCGTCACGGAGTGTCGATAGAGCACGGACTCGAAGTCGGGGTGTGTGATCCAGAGCGCCGTCCCGCCGAAGGAAGGTTGGAGTTCCGCGAGGCCCGTGAATCGACCCTCCGAGTCCGACACGATTCCCGCGCTGAGCGCTTGGCGCGTGGCAATCGCCGGCCAGGGCCAAGAAGCGACTTCGCGTACATCTGGTAGTCGTGTCCAGGTCAGGCGCGCATCGGGCACTCCTTGGCCGAGCTCGTTCACGACGCGAACGACGCGCTGGATCGCGGCCCGCTCGCCGACTCTCGCGGAACCATCCGCCGAAACAGCGAGCGGAGTCGAGGGCGTCGGGCTCGACCCCTGGTTCGTCCCCACCCTCTCACGCGGCGCAGTTCGTCTCGATTCGCTGGTGTCGGGTCGTATGGGTCCGAACCAGAGAACGGAGACGGACAAGACTAGGACGATGAGCATCGCCGCCAGCACGAATCGACGAACGGAGGCTCGAGGATCCGACACGTTCAGTAGGCCCCGTCACGAGTGGCGCACGCAACCCCTGGGCGATTCGACAGACCGGGAAGCGGAGTCCGCCGCCCGTCTCGCAGGGAGCCGATGCACAGAGCCTCCATCAGTCATCTCCACGAATCGGCGGAGTGACGCCTCGCGGAGGCGCTCCGTGCGTCGGAGCGACGACCTGCCCGTTGACGTTGCTTCGAGGAGGAACGCCTGTCTGGCCTCCTTGAGCGATCGACAAGGCCATGAAACCCAATGCCAGAAAGGCCAGGACCATGAGTGTTCTACGTGAGCGCATGCAGCAGCCTCCCGGCTGAATCACCACATTGCTGCTGGGTGTGACGTGCCAGCGTCACCTGATCCGGCGACATCCGATGTGTGCCCTGCTCCTTGCCGGCAGCGAATCGTCGAACCACCTCGTCGAGCATTCGAGCGTCGTCCCGACACGCTTCGTCCAGCGCGGACGAAGCCGAGCAAGCCTCACTCGCCTCGCCGAGCCGGATCGCCAACCACAGGCGCATCGCCTCCGCCGGGATGTAGCCCTCGAGCAGCCTCACGGCTCGACGGACCGCGCGCAGCGCATCCGGAGCGCGCCCCTGCTCGTCGAGCGCGTGCGCCAGGTTGCTCCAACAAATCGCCTGCAACTCGCGAGAACTCGTGGTCCGTAGGGCGTCGAGGAAGCAGGCGGTCCCGGCCGCGTAGGAGCCCGCGAGCACGAAGGAAGACCCGGCGAGGATCCGGCCGTTGATCGATGGAGACACGCGGTGTGCAGCAGCGAGAAGGGTCTGTGCGCCGACCTTCTCACGCGCGTTCGGCACGGTGAGTGTCTCGAGCAGCTCAATCGCGTCGACACTCTCGGCCAGGGGTACCGCGATTCTCAACGCTTCCGCGGCCGCCACAGAGACCTCGCGCCCGGTCGGGACGGACACGTCGCGCGTCGCGGTCACGCGCCTGTAGACGAGGCCCGCGCGTGGGCCATCCGTCGCGATCCGATGCCAGGCTGCCTGACGAAGGGCGAACGCGATCTCCTCGCGATAAACCGCGAGCAGGTGCCGCTCGGCTGAACTCGATGCAGGGCTCGTGACTTCCTCGAGCGCTCTGTCCTCGCGCAACGTTCGAGCGGCATGCTGACGCGGCACGCGCAACAACACCGACCCCGGCTGCGCCGCCACCTCGCGCAGGATCGCCTCCACATCGGGATGCAACTGGATCACTTCAGGGGTCATCGTCGCCTCCGTCGTCCGTTCCGGCCA
>Ga0105044_10011990_pt1 | contig 11792 bp, 9 predicted proteins | sample MAT01_FD_78092 | JGI IMG/M metagenome (GOLD analysis project Ga0105044, IMG submission 78092) | Freshwater microbial communities from Lake Fryxell liftoff mats and glacier meltwater in Antarctica - MAT-01 | ecosystem: Environmental > Aquatic > Freshwater > Ice > Liftoff microbial mat | place...
GTGAAGTAAAGCGTCGGGATCCAGCGCCAGGGGTTGTGTGCGGGACTCATGGATCAGCGATGTTCACACACGGCAAGCACCCACAGACTGGCGCGGCAAGCATCTGGCCCATCAGACTTCGATCACTCCGCTTGGCTCGAGCGGCCAGCCAGCCGCCGCAGTGTCAGCAAAAAAACCACAACCATCCACTCAGGGGGGCAGAACCGGCAGACAAGGTTTCACACCACTTCGCACACCGGCAGAATGTGCGTTGGTTGCGGGCGCTGGTTGTGTGCGCTGGTTGTGTGCGCTGATTGCGTGCGTTGGTTGTGTGCGCTCTTTCGGGCGCGAGCATCGGCCTATTGGTAATCCCGTATGGGCCGCCACCGCTTGGCGGTCAACACTGAAGAAATTGTCCACGTGCAGCTGGCATGGCGCCGCACACACGAGGCATCTACACAGAGGAGTTCCGGATGAAGCTGAAGGTTCTGGTAGGCAGCTTGGCGCTGCTGGGTTTGGTCTCGCAATCGCTGGCGCAGACGGGTGAACAGCGGGTGACGATCACCGGCTCGAGCATCAAACGCATCGCCGTCGAAGGCGCGCTGCCGGTCCAGGTCATCACACGCGCCGACCTGGACCGTGAAGGTGTCACGAGCGCAGAGCAAGTGATCCTGAACCTCAGCACCAACGGCACCGGCCTGGACAACCTGGCTTCCAACGCTGACGTGGTGGGCGGCGCACAGCGCGGCAACAACGGCGCCACCAGCGCCAACTTGCGTGGTCAGGGCTCCAACGCCACTTTGATTCTGCTCAACGGCCGCCGTGTGGCAGCCCACGGCCTGAACGGTGGCACGGTGGACCTGAACCAGATCCCGATGGCCGCGATTGAGCGCATCGAAGTGCTCAAGGATGGCGCCAGCGCGATCTACGGCACTGACGCCATTGGCGGCGTGATCAACTTCATCACGCGCACCGACTTTCGCGGCGGCATGATCCGGGCGACTGCCGACATCACCGAGGCAGGGGGTGGCAACATCTTCAGCGGTTCAGTCGCAGGCGGTTTCGGCGATCTGGAGAAGGACGGTTTCAACGTCATCGCCACGCTGGGCCTGCGCGAGAACAAGGCGTTGCGTGGCGACCAGCGCGACTTCGTCAACACCTTCCAGCCCAACCGCGGGTTGAGCGTGGACACGCGCGGCACGCCATTTGCTGCCATCTTCCCGCTGGCCGGCACGCTGTTTCCCAACTCAGGGGCCACGCCCTTGGTGCCCGGCAGCACGACTCAACGTGCATCTGCGGGCCTGAACGTGCTGGATCTGCCCGGCGCCGAAGGCTGCGGCTCGATCGACGGTCAGGCGCCTTACGACAACCTGCTGTGGGACTTCCCGGCAGCGCAGTTGTCCTGCGCCTGGGACACCGGCCGTGCAGCGGTCCTGCAGCAGCCCGTCAAGAGCACCACGGTGATGGCGCGCGGCACCATGAAGCTGGGCCAGCACTATCTGGCGCTGGAGCTGACGGGCTCCAACACCGAGTCCGACAAGCGCTTCTCCAACCTGCAGATGACGCCCAACACCTCGACCCAGCAGCTGCGCTATCCGCGCAATGCAGCGTCCCAGGCTTCTTACGACGCGGTGTTCGACCGTTTGCTGGGCGCTTTCCCAGGGCAGGTGACACAGGCCCAGCGTGGACAGTCAATGGCCTATCGCTGGCGCTGCATCGAGTGCGGCCCGCGTGAAATCTCCACCGAGGCCGACACCCTGCGCTGGGGGCTGTCTGCCGAAGGCCCGCTGTTCGGCGGCTGGGACTACCGCGCCGGCGTGCTGCAAGCCACGTCGGACGCCAAATCCACGCTGGGTGGCGGTTACTACTTCCGCGGCACGACCGGTACCGGCGCATCGGATGGCGCGCCCGGCATCGTTCCGGCATTGAACAGCGGCCGCATCAACATCTTCCTGTTCCCCGGTCAAACGCAAAGCGCTGTCGGCCTGGCGGCGCTGGAAGAAGGTTCAGCCCGCGGCGTAGTGCTTTTCGGCGGCAAGTTCACGCTGCAGCAAACCGATGTCACTGTCTCCGGCCCGGTCTTCAAGCTGCCGGGCGGAGAGGCTTTGGCGGCGGTGGGCGTGGACATGCGCACCGAGAAGTACCGCTTCAACGGCGACGAGCGTGACCCCACGCTGCAACGCATCATCGTTGCCGCGCCCTTTGACCAGACCAACGTGCTGCTGGGTGCCAAGCGCGACGTGACGGCTTTCTACGGTGAGCTGTTGTTGCCGGTGGTCAAAGGCGTGGAAGTGACGTTGGCGGCGCGCCAGGATGACTACAGCGGTTTTGGCAAGAGCACCAACCCCAAAATCTCCGGTCTGTGGAAACCCACTGACCAGTTCCTGATGCGCGGCTCGTACAGCACGGGCTTCAGGGTGCCGACCTTCAACCAGTTGTTCAACGGCCGCTCCGAAGCGGGCTTCACCGGTGCGACGCTGGTGGACCCCGAGCTGTGCCCGACTGGACGAGTCGATTCGACACGTCCAGGCTGCGACTCGATCCGTCCGATCATCGTGCAAGGCGGCCGGGAAGACCTGGGCCCTGAGGAAGCCAAGATGGCCTCGGTTGGCTTCGTGTGGGAGCCGATGGCAGCTTTCAGTGCCGGCATCGACTGGTGGAGCATCAAGCGCGAAGGCACGATCCAGATCCTGAGCCTGCAGCAACTGGTGGACAACTATTCGCTGTTGCGCGACCGCTTTGCGCGCGCTGCGGACGGCAGCCTGGCTGCCATCGACCAGCGCTGGGTCAACGCCGGCGAAACCGAGACTTCGGGCATCGAGGTCAGCTTGCGCAGCAACATCGACGCGATGGGCGCACGCTGGACGGCTGCACTGGAAGGCACCTACCTGCTGAAGAAGCGCTCACGCGTGCTGCCGACCGTGGACTACGGCCCCAGCGAGATCGGCCAGTTCAGCCTGGCTGGCGATCTGGGCCTGCGCTGGAAGCACACGCTGTCGCTGGGCTACAAGCGCGGCGACTGGAACGGCAGTCTGAGCCAGGTCTTCCGCTCGGGCTACAACGACCAGGTGCTGCCGGGCGTCAGCTCCGGCATCGTCTCGCCGCCCGACTGGAAGCCGAAGGTCGACTCTTACACCACCTACAACTTGGGCGTCAGCTGGACCGGCATCAAGGGTCTGACCCTGACCGGCGTGATCAAGAACCTGCTCGACACCGACCCGCCTTTTGCCGTCACCTACGACAGCAACTTCGGCAGCGGCAGCAGCTGGGAGCCGCGTGTGGCCGACCCGCGCGGCCGGGCTTTCGCGATCACTGCCGAGTACCGCTTCTGAGTTCAGTCTCGGCAGGGGGTGATGCAGGGCCTGAGCCTGCACTCCCCAGCCGCTGCACTTTGAGCCTGAAGGGGCCTGCGCCGCGCAGGCCCTTTTTTCATGGACACTGCGCTTTGTGCTGAAGTTGTTTCTGAGCCGTCTGCTGACCCTGATCCCCACGCTGCTGGGCGTCACGGTAGTCGCCTTTGCATTGATCCGCCTGATCCCCGGCGACCCGATCGAGATCATGGTCGGCGAGCGGCGGCTGGACCCTGCAGCGCATGCCGCGTTGATGGCGCAGATGGGGCTGGACCAGCCGCTGCCGGTGCAGTACTTCAAATACCTCGGCCAGTTGCTGCAAGGCGACCTGGGCAACAGCCTGGTCACCCGCGAGCCGGTGGCGATCGAGTTTGCAGCACTCTTTCCGGCCACCATCGAACTCGGCATGGCAGCGCTGCTGCTGGCACTGTGCATCGGCTTGCCGCTGGGGGTGGCGGCGGCACTCAAACGCGGGGCATGGTTCGACCAGCTCGTGATGGCCATCGCCACCGTGGGCAACAGCATGCCGGTGTTCTGGTGGGGGCTGATCCTGATCATGTTTTTCAGCGTCGGGCTGCAGTGGACGCCAGTCTCAGGCCGCGTGGGCATCGAATTCGACATCACGCCGATCACCGGCTTCATGCTGTTCGACAGCGCGCTGGCAGATTGGCGTGGCGACGAGCCCGGCGCCTTTGCCTCTGCCGCGCTGCACCTGGTGCTGCCGGCAATGGTGCTGGGCACAATCCCGATGGCGGTGGTGGCGCGCATGACACGCTCGTCGATGCTGGAAGTGCTGCGCGAAGACTACATGCGCACCGCCCGCGCCAAGGGCCTGGGCCCCACCCGCGTGGTGGTGGTGCACGGGCTGCGCAATGCGCTGATTCCGGTGATCACGGTGCTGGGCATGCAGGTCGGCAGCCTGCTGGGCGGCGCGGTGTTGACCGAAACCATCTTCTCTTGGCCCGGCATCGGCAAGTGGTTGATCGACGCGATCGCGCGGCGTGACTATCCGGTGGTGCAAGCCGGCATCCTGATCTCGGCGCTGATTTTCATCGGCGTCAACCTGATCGTCGACCTGCTGTACGGCGTGCTGAACCCGCGGCTGCGCGGGCGCCCGGATGGATGAGACGGGAACGCTGGCGCCAGTTGCGCTGAACCCGCAGCTGCGCGGGCGCCCGGAAGGGGGCGCCTGATGCAGGCACGCGCAAATCACCTCCAGGGCAACGCCGGAGCCGGGCGAGAGGCATCGTGAGCGCTGCACCCCAAACCTCCTCTTCACTGCCACCTGCAAGCCCCGAGGCCGGGCAGCCGCCGCCCGGCCCGGCGCGCGAATTCGTCACCGCCTTTGCCGGCAACCGGGGCGCGTTGATCGCCTTCTTCGTGTTTGCTGCCGTGGTGCTGAGCGCTGTGTTTGCCCCCTGGCTGGCGCCACACGACCCGATCGAGCAGTTTCGCGACCACATGCTGACGCCGCCGCTGTGGCAGGCCGGTGGCTTGGCGCAGTTTCCGCTGGGCACCGACGAGTTGGGCCGCTGCATCCTGTCGCGGTTGCTGTTCGGCGCGCGGGTGTCGCTGATGATCGGCGCGGCCGCCGTGTTGCTGGCGCTGGTGCCGGGGGTGCTGTTGGGCCTGCTGGCGGCATTCCATGGCCGCTGGTTGTCGCCGGTGATCATGCGCTTGATGGACATCCTGCTGGCATTGCCCGGGCTGTTGCTGGCGATTTGCGTCATCACGATCCTGGGGCCGGGCCTGGTCAACACCGTGATCGCGATCGCGGTCGGCGCCTTGCCAGGCTATGTGCGGCTGGTGCGGGCCTCGGCGCTGGCCGAGATGGGGCGCGAATACGTCACCGCCAGCCGCGTGGCGGGCGCCAGCACCTGGCGCTTGATGTTCGACACCGTGCTGCCCAACTGCCTGGCGCCGCTGACGGTCAACGCCACCTTGTCGTTTTCTTCAGCGATTCTGGAAACTGCGGCTTTGGGCTTTCTGGGCCTGGGCGTACAGCCCCCGTTGCCCGAATGGGGCAGCATGCTCAGCGCAGCACGTGACTACATCGAGCGTGCGCCGTGGGTGGTGACGATGCCGGGGCTGACGATCCTGTTCACGGTGCTGGCCATCAACCTGATGGGCGACGGCTTGCGCGACGCGCTCGACCCCAAGCTGCGGCAAGCGGGCTGAAGATGGCAGATCAAGCCTTGCTGCGGATCCGCAATTTGAAGGTCAGCTTCGCCGGTTTCACCGCCGTGGACGGTGTGGACCTGGACCTGCAGGCGGGCCAGATGCTGGGCATCGTCGGCGAATCCGGCTCGGGCAAGAGTGTCTCGATGATGGCCTTGATGGGCCTGATCGACCCGCCGGGCCAGGTCAGTGCTGATTTACTCCAATTCGATGGCCACGATCTGCTGCGCCTGAGCCCGGCCCAGCGCCGGCGCCTGATCGGCAAAGACACCGCGATGGTGTTTCAGGACGCGCAGAACAGCCTCAACCCCAGCCTGACGGTGGGCGACCAGGTGCGCGAGGTGCTGCGGCTGCATCTGGGCCTGCGTGGTTCAGCGCTCGAAGACCGGGTGTTGCAGTTGTTTCAGCAGGTCGAGATCCCGGCACCCGCCACCCGCCTGGACGCCTACCCGCACCAACTCAGCGGCGGCATGAACCAGCGCGTGATGATTGCGATGGCGATGGCCTGCCAGCCCCGACTGCTGATTGCCGACGAGCCCACCACTGCGCTGGACGTCACGATCCAGGCGCAGGTGATGGCGTTGCTGCTGCGGCTGCAGCAGGAACAAGGCATGGCCTTGGTGCTGATCACACACGACCTGGCAGTAGTGGCTGAAATGGCGCAGGCCAGTGCGGGCCGGGTGGCGGTGATGTATGCCGGGCAGGTGGTCGAAACAGGCACTGCCGATGCGCTGTTTGAGCACCCCCGCCACCCGTACACCGCTGCGTTGCTGGCGGCCTTGCCAGAGCACAACCGAGGCGCCAGGCGGCTGAGTACATTGCCAGGCATCGTGCCGGGCAAACTGGACCGGCCAGCGGGCTGCTTGCTGGCGCCACGCTGTGGCTACGCGCAGGCACGTTGTCAGCAAGAAAGGCCAGCGTTGGTTGAAGGCGTGCGTTGCTTTTTCCCGTTGGCCACAGCCACTGCTGCGGGGGCCGCGCATGGCTGAGCAGCGATCCGATGCAGCGCAGGGCGCACCCGCACAGCAGCCACCCGCCATGCAGGCCAGCCAGCTCAGCCGCCACTACCGCGTCAGCCAAGGTCTGTGGCGGGCACCTGCCATCGTCAAGGCCCTGGCCGGCGTGTCCTTCAGCCTGCCTGCCGGCCGCACCTTGGCCGTCGTGGGCGAGTCAGGCTGCGGCAAGAGCACGTTGGCGCGTCAGCTGACACTGGTCGAAGCACCCAGCGGCGGCAGCCTGCACATCGGCGGGCAAGAAGCGCTGGCAGCAGCGACGGCCAGCCAGCGCAACACCGAAGCCTGGCGCCAGATGCGCAGACAGGTGCAGATGGTGTTCCAGAACCCGTACGCCTCACTCAACCCGCGCAAGACCATCGCCAGCGCGCTGGCCGAACCCCTGCTGATCAACACCACGCTCAGCGCGGCAGAGCGCCAGGAGCAGGTGCTGCAGATGCTCAAGCGCGTAGGCCTGCGGCCCGAGCATGCGCAGCGCTACCCGCACATGTTCAGCGGCGGCCAGCGCCAGCGCGTGGCGGTGGCGCGCGCGATGATGCTGCAGCCTGCCGTGGTGGTGGCGGACGAGCCCACCTCGGCGCTGGACCTCAGCATCCAGGCGCAGATCCTGAACCTGTTCATGGACCTGCAGGACAGCACCGGCACCGCTTATGTGTTCATCAGCCACAACCTGAGCGTGGTCGAGCATGTGGCGCACGAGGTGATGGTGATGTACCTGGGCGCCGCCGTCGAGCATGGCCCCAAGGCCGCCGTGCTGGGCCAGCCTTTGCACCCGTACACCCAAGCGCTGCTGGGCGCCGTGCCGGTGCTCAAGGCCGCCGACCGCAAACCCCGCATCGCGCTGCAAGGCGAAACCCCCAGTCCTTTGAACCCGCCCAGCGGCTGCAGTTTTCACACCCGCTGCCCGCTGACGCAGCCGCGCTGCAAGACCGAAACGCCGCTCTTGCGTCAGGTGGCTGGGCGGCAGGTGGCTTGTCATCTGGTACAGGGCTGAAAGGCCAGCGCCCGCGAGTTCAGGGAATTTGCTGCTGATTACCTGATTTTTGCGGTGCTTCGCGTGCAAAAGCTTCAGGTTCGGGCTCTGCAACAGGCTGGACGGGCCATTCGTCACCCGCCCGCGGCGCTTCGCTCCCCTGCCGCGACAAGGCTTGCAACAGCACGCTGGGTTGCCCCTGGCGAGCAGCAGCACGGCTGGCACGCTCGCCGAAATAGGCGGTCATCGCATCAAACTCCTCAAAAACATGACAGGCGTGGTCAATTCGACGCCAAACCGGCCCGGCGCATTGCCAAAGTCTCGCTGGACCACCACATCGGTATCCAGGACGATACGCCGCACCGCAGCTCGCGACAATATCTCAGAAGATGTCCATCGCGACCTTGTGCCTGCATACCATCGACCGGTCTTGTCATGCGGTGTGCGATGGCCGCAAACCTGGAGGGTCGTGCCGCATGAGCTTGCCCGAAAAGCTGCTGAGCGCTGTGCATGAGCTGCGCCTCCAACAAGCGGTCGATCCTTGGCAGCAAGCTGAGCCAGCTGAGCCAGCTGAGCCGATACGCGGCTTGAAGGCCGGACCCAGCATTGACTTGGCGGTGCTGGTTTTCACACCAGGATCGCGGCCTTCGGGTGCCAATGTGCTGTTCTCGCGCGAGCACCCGCAAGGCTGGGTGGCCGAGTTCGGGCCCAACATGGGTGCGGTTCAGAATCTGCGTTTTGATGCCGACCCGCAAGACTCCGCAGGCCAGTCGATCGCCTGGCTGCCAGGGGCAGATTGGGACAAACTCTCTTGGCAGCCTCTGTCTGGCCCAGGGCAGGTCCATGGCCCACGTTTTGTTGCCCCCTACCCGGCCTCGCTGCTCAAGCTGATGGTGGCGGTGGGCGTGGCCTTGGCGGTCGACGAAGGCCTGTGTGGCTGGCCCGAGGTTTTGGAGCCGATGATCACGGTCAGCGACAACGCCGCCACCGACACCTGCGTGGCGCTGCTGCACCGCCTGGGCTGGTTGAGCCCGGCCGCAGACAACCGGCTCAACCGCCAGTTCGTGGCCTGGGGCTTGCCGACCCTGCAGATCAACCGCACGCAGCCCGGTGGCGGCTGGCGCAACGCCGACGGCGCCGGGGTGGGCCAGATCCACATGACGGCGTGGGACACCGTGCGGCTGTTGTGGCTGATCGACGAAACGGCACCGCCCGCACCCTGGCTGCCGCCCGACACGCCTGGGCTCAGCCCCGGCAGCCGCGCCCATCTGCATGCCCTGTTGCGGCGCCAGCAACTCGACGAAGTGCTGTCCAGCGGCAGCTTGCGTGGCACCCCGGGTTGGGTGCCGGGCGGGCCTGATGCGCCGGCCTTTGCCCACAAGACCGGCACCACCGACAACTACGCGTCTGACGCCGGTATCGTCAACCACGGCGGGCTGCACTACATCGTTGCCGTGCTCACCAGCCTGGGCCGGCGCTATGCGCCAGACGAGCGCTGCGCGACGACCTGGCGGCTGCCGGCCTTGGGCGCGGCGGTGGCCAGCATCGTGGCCCAGTTGCATCCAGACGTGTGACCTCACACCCACCCCAAATTCCACTTCCGAGAGGCTAAGCCCACCGATGTTTCTGATTCCCCCTCTGCCCCAGGACAGCCTGATTGCCGTTGTCGCCCCTGCGGGCCCGGCGCAGCCCGATGCGCTGGCCAGGCTGCCGGACCTGTACGCCCGTTTTGGCTTTCGCGTGCGCATCTACCCCGGCTGCCACGCCACCTGCGCCGGTGAGCTGGGCGGCGGGGCCGACTACCTGGCTGGCGACGACGCCACCCGGCTGGCGGACCTGCATGCCGCGCTGGCCGCGCCCGATGTGGCCGCCATCCACTGCATGCGCGGCGGCTACGGCGCCATGCGCTTGCTGCCAGAGATCGACACCGCGCTGGTGCGCAGCGCGCGCAAGCTGCTGATCGGCTACAGCGACATCACCGCGTTGCATGCGCTGTGGTGCCGCGAAGGCCTGGTCAGTCTGCATGCGCCAATGCCGACCTCCGACCACCTCAAGGCAGGCCGCGAGGCCGACACCGAAGCGCTGTTCAAGCTGCTGCAACAAGGGCACGCTGCGGGCAGCACGTGGCAGCCCGCGCTGTTGCCAGGGCCTTCGCTGCGCATTGCCGGCAGCGCCACCGGACGGCTTGTGGGCGGCAACCTGAGCCTGGTGGCGGCTTTGCTCGGCACACCTTTCGCCTGGCCGGCACACGGCAGCATCTTGTTTTTGGAAGACATCAACGAAGACGCCCACCGCGTCGACCGCCTGCTGACCCAACTGCGCCTGGCCGGCGTGCTGGATGCGGTGGCGGGCTTTGTGCTGGGCAGTTTCACCGAAGGCGACCGGCCGCTGGGCCCACTGCAACAAATGCTGGCGCCACTGGGCAAGCCCACGCTGGGCGGCTGGCCAGCGGGGCACGGCACACCCAACCTGCCGCTGCCGCTGGGTGCGCAAGTGCGGCTGGAGGTGTCGGCCGACATCGCACAAAGCAGCAGCTTGAGCTGGCTGGACAGTTGATCGTTGGAGTGTGGGTGGGCAGGTCGCCGGCTGTGCGGCCGCTCATGGAGGCAGTCATGCGAGCGAATGTGGAGGCGGATATGCAGGCGGTCATGCGGGCAGTCATGCAAGCGGTCATGCACGCGGTCAGGCGGGCGGTCACTGCTCCAGCCTTCAGAATGCAGTCCTGCGCCTGAATAGACCGACCTTGAGCCCGAACCCCGACCCGCCCTTGTTGCACTCGCTGCCCTTGCTTGCCCAAGGCAAGGTGCGCGACCTCTACGCGGTGGGCGAAGACCGCTTGCTGATGGTGGCGAGCGACAGGCTCTCAGCTTTTGATGTGGTGATGAAGGCGCCCGTGCCCGGCAAAGGCCGCCTGCTCACACAGATGGCGCTGTTCTGGTTCGACAAGCTGGCCGGCATCGTGCCCAACCACCTGACGGGGCAAGACCCGGCCAGCGTGGTCGCGGCCGATGAAGCGCCGCTGATCGAGGGCCGAGCGATGTTGGTCAAGAAGCTGCAACCGCTGCCTTGCGAAGCGGTGGTCAGGGGCTTTGTCGCAGGCTCGGGCTGGAAGGAATATCAAAAGAGCGGCACCGTCTGCGGTATCCCGCTGGCCAGTGGGCTGACACCCACCACGCCGCTGGCCGAGCCGATCTTCACGCCGGCCACCAAGGCCGCAGTGGGCGACCATGACATCAACATCGGCTTTGCCGAATTGCAGACACTGCTGGGCCCACAGCGAGCAGAAGAAGTGCGCACCAAAGCCATCGCACTCTTCAATGCTGCCAGCCGGCATGCACGCAGTTGCGGCATCGTGCTGGCCGACACCAAGTTCGAGTTTGGCCTGGATGAGCACGGCCGACTGACGCTGATGGACGAGGTGCTGACGCCCGACAGCTCACGCTTCTGGCTGGCCGATGCGCTGGCCCAGGGCCGCATCGAAGCGCTGGACAAACAACCGCTGCGCGACTTTCTGGCCTCGGTGGCGGTGACCGGGGGCGCCGAACAAGCAGCGTTGGAGCTGCCGCCGTCGGTGATCGCAGGCATTCAGCAGCGCTACCAAAGCGCCCATCGCATGCTGTGCGGTGCGCCAGCGCACAGCTGAAAAATCACCCAACAACGCCCAAAAAGTCCGACACCCATGAGCCTCGCTGCATTGAAGCCTTCCACAGCGCACCTGCGCGTCCACCGCTTTGCTGGGCTGGCCAGCGGCCCGCGCCTGATCGTCACAGGTGCTGTGCATGGCAACGAGACCGCTGGCACCCAAGGCATCCTGCGCGTGATCGAAGAGATCGACAGCGGCCAACTTGACATCGTGCGCGGCAGCGTCACCTTTGTGCCGGTGTGCAACCCGCTGGCTTATGTCGAGAAGCGGCGCATGGGCGAGCGCAACCTCAACCGGCGGCTTCAGCCCAGCGCTGCGCCACAGGACTATGAAGACCGCATCGCCAGCGCGCTGTGCCCCTTGCTGGCGCAGCACCAGGTGCTGCTGGACCTGCACAGCTTTCGCAGCCCCGGCCGCCCTTTCGTGATGCGCGGGCCGGCCAATAACCGCGGCCTGCTGGAGCCCTTTGCGCACGAGCAGGCCGAGGCGCAACTGGCAGCGCATCTGGGGCTGCAGCGGGTGGTCGACGGCTGGATGACGGCCTACGCCGCAGGCGTGACGGCGCGGCGCGCCCGCGCACTGAACCCGGGCAGCGTGCAAGAAGACCCGAGCTACGCGGTAGGCACCACCGAATACATGCGCAGCCAGGGCGGCTA
>Ga0105044_10011991_pt1 | contig 11792 bp, 12 predicted proteins | sample MAT01_FD_78092 | JGI IMG/M metagenome (GOLD analysis project Ga0105044, IMG submission 78092) | Freshwater microbial communities from Lake Fryxell liftoff mats and glacier meltwater in Antarctica - MAT-01 | ecosystem: Environmental > Aquatic > Freshwater > Ice > Liftoff microbial mat | place...
CCACCGGCTAATTTCCGTGGAGCCTTCGGCTCCGGGGAAGGTCCGGTTTTCAAACGTGTTCGGTCTAAGTCGTTGATGCAGAGGGTTTGGATTTTTCCGGCCGAAGATGCCGAGTTTCCCAATTCCCAATGTCATCCCCGCACCAAAAATCACGCTCCGCGGGTTGGTGTTCCTCAGGATGACACCCGTGAGTTTCGGTCCACCCTCTGAGGAGAGCCTTTGGCGCTCCGGGGAAAGTCCGGTTTTCAAAAGTCTTTGGTATCACTCCCCTGGCATCGCCCAAAACTGCCGCCCCGCCTCCGCCCAGTCACGGCCTTGCACGGCGCGGTGGGCCTCGATGCTCATCGCCTGCCGCCGCGCCGGATCGTGCGCGATCTGTTCCACGGCCGCCGTGAAATCAGCCACGTCGAGCGCGCGGGTGATGTAGCCATTGGTGCCGTGGGCGATGAGGTCTTTCGGGCCGCCCTGGTCCGAGACCACGCAGGGGACGCCGCTGGCCAGCGCTTCGAGGATGACGTTGCCGAAGGTGTCCGTGGTGCTGGGGAAAAGGAAGACGTCCGCGCTGGCAAACGCGCGGGCGAGCTCGAGGCCGGAAAGCGTGCCGGTGAAAACGGCATCGGGGAGAAGGGCGCGGAGTTCTTTCAAGGAGGGCCCGTCGCCGACAAAGGCGAGGGCGAGGGGAGGATCGAGGATGGAGGATCGCGCTGCGTTTCCACCTTCCATCTTCCGTCGTCCATCCTCGCTCAGCCGCTTCCACGCGCTCACGATCACGTCCAGATCCTTCTCCTTCGACACGCGTCCGACGTAGAGGAGCACGGTCGCGCCGGCCGGGGCACCTCGTTTCACCCAAAACTCCGGCTCGCGGCGCGAGGGATGGAAGAGGGTGGTATCGAGCCCGCGGGGGAGGATGCGAATCTTGTCGGCGGCAATGCCGCGGTCGATCCACGCGCGGCGGTAGCCCTCGCTGTTCACGTAGAGCAGGTCGAGCTGCTCGTAGAACCACTTCATGAAATTCCAGGTCAGCGTTTCGAGGAAGTTGTCGTCGGTCAGGATGCGGACGTACTGCGGGAAGTCGGTGTGGTAGATGCCGCTGGTGCGCAGGCCCAGGGTCTTCGCGGCGAGCAGCGCGGTCAGGCCGATGGGGCCGGGCGTGGAGATGATCAGCTCGGTGAAACCTTCGCGCTGGATGTAGTCGATCATCTGGAGGATGGGCGGGAAGCTGAGCTTCTGCAGCTCGTACTCGGGCAGCTCGAACTCGCCGACGGGCGCGAAATTTTTGATCGGGATGCCGGTGATGGTGATCGTCGAGCGCGAGGTGACGACGGTGAGATCGTGACCCTCCGCGACGCATGCCGCGGTGAGTTGGCGGATCGTGTTCGCCACGCCGTTCACGTCCTCGAGCGTGTCGGTGAACCACGCGCGCTTCCGGTTCGCGAGCAGCGCGGGTGAGCGGCCCGCCAGTTCGCGGCCGATTTCACCCAGCCACCGCCGGTCCGGCGCCTGGCTGCGAAAGGCGTAGAAGTAAGGCGCCAGCGGCGCGAGCACCGGCACGAGCACGCTGATCTCGCGGATCGCCTCGATGATGTTGCCGTCGGAAAGCTGCTTGATGAAGGTGGTGAAAAAGCGGAACGCGAGCTGATTGACGAAGAAATTTGCGATGACGAAGGCCCGCCGCTCCGGCTCGGTGATGCCTTCGGTTTCGCGCGCGAGCCGCTTCTTCATCGCGCCGCCGGTAAAGGTGCCCGCGAACTGTTTCCACAGCGACGCATTCGCCGGCTTCGCCAGCTCGAAAATCTTTCCGCTCGCGATGCCTTCGGCCACGAACGCGAGCTTATCGGTCCACGAAAACTCCGTCGGGTCCTCGCCCTCCATGAACCGCGAAAACGCCTTTCCCACAAAACCCGAGCTTTGCGCGCCCGAGACTTTCGCGCCGGCAAACTGCCGCAGGTTGTTGTAGAGGCTGTGCGAGAGCGCCAGCGGCGTGCCGCCGGCGCCATGCAGCGTGCACCGGCCTTCGCGGATGGCGGCCAGGAGATCCGTGACGCCTGCGCCGTCGGCCGTCTCCGTCCAGGCGGACGCGGGGAAAATGCCGCCGTGATCATCCGAGCCGGCGGTGAAAATCTTTCTCCACGGCTCCGCGTGCGTCGCGGCAAAGCCGTGGCGGTTCGCCAGCGCATCCAGCTTCTCCGGCGTGAGCGCCCCGAAGATCTCGCGCGCAGCTTCGCCGAGCAGCGCGTGGCGATGTCCGTTCAGCCCCTCGAAGTGCTGGAAGAGCAGCACGAGCCTTTCGACATGCGCGAGCCGCAGGCGGTCATCCACGCGGTAAAACGGATGCGCCACGGCATGCGCGAGATTTTGCGCGGCGAGATACTTTTGCAGGTCGAAGATATTCTCGCGCGCGCTTTGCAGTTCGCGGTGCTGTGCCTCGGTGATGCCCCACACCAGCACATGCACCTCGCAGCGGTCCTCGGGGAAACGCGTGCTGACCTGCTCGCTCACGAAAACGCCGGGCCGGTCCGCGATTTCGAGGCAGCCGTCGATCCGGTTGTGGTCGGTGATCGTGACCAAATCCATCCCGCGCTCCCGCAGCTTCTCATAAAGCGCGCGAGGCTCGGAATAGCTGTCCGGCAGCCCCACGCGGCGGAACAGCCATTCCGGCGCGCGCTCGCTGTGGCGGGAGTGGAGATGGAGGTCGGCTTTCAGAAAGTTGAGAGTTGAGGGTTGAGAGTTGAGAGCCGTCGCCGGTGGCAGGGAGGTGTTGAAATAGGGCGGGCGGCTCTCAACTCTCAACTACCAACTCTCAACTTTCCGCCGAGCCACGCGTGATAGGTGAGCGGCTCCCGGTCGGCAAGGGCGCGGGTCACAAGTTCACCCACTTGTCGCCAAATCTGCGGGTGTCGGAGATCGACGGGGTGGATGGAAATGCGGAGCAGGGGATTCGCGGCGAGGGCGCGGAAGAGCAGCGCATTCCATGCGCGGCTCGCCTGCCGCCGCCACGCGTTGCGCACACTCCAGACGAGTGACTGCGATTTGAAAACGCGACGACCTTGCAAATCGACGACGCTGCCCAGCCGCGTCGTATAGGCGCATCCCAGCTCGCCCAGGGCCGTCTCGGCCTCCCCGCTCAGTAACCACGCGGGGGCGATGAACCCCGCCGGTTCGACGCCGAGCTGCCGGAAATCCGCGCGGGCCCTTTCCACGAGAGCCGCCGCGGCTGCACGGTCGAGATCGTAAAACTCGCCCTCGTCCGCGGTGTAAATGCGGGTGGTCAGTTTCGTCCCCGCGCTTTCCTCCCGCCGCCTCGCCCGCTGGTGATGGTAGCCGTGCATGACCAGTTCATGCCCCGCCGCGGCTTGCGCGCGGAGCCACGCGCAGCATGCTGCGTCGGCGAGGAAATGCCCGCGCCGATGATGATCGGGGACGACGAGCAGCGAGCAGCGGGGAACGCCAAGCGCGACCAACTGGGCGAGGATTTCGGAGGAAGCCGCCTGCGTCTCCGGCGAGACATCGTGCAGCGAAACGACCAGCCCCCGCCTGCTCATCGCGCGAAATCCGTGCCCCGGCGCTGGCCGGGTTGCGGGGTGAAAAGCGGTGCGTGGGTCACAGTCGCGCTACGTTGGCAAAGACCCGGCGAATCATCCACCCGGATCGTTCATAGCGGCGCTGATGGCGGGTGCGTTTCGCCTCTCAGAGAGTAATCGAAACTCCCGGAGCGGTGTCATCCTAAGCCGGAACGATGCCGTTGGTGGGCGACACAGATTGCGTAACTCAGGCTTCCAGCCTGAGCCGTCGCGCGGGCATCCTGCCCGCCGGAGCGGCACCGCATGGTGCGCCGGTGCAGCTTGGAAGGCTGCCCGACCGCTCAGGCTGGAAGCCTGAGTTACGGCGCTTCGCCTCCCTTTCAACTGCATCGTTCCGGCTGAGCGAAGCGGAGGCGGAAAGGTGGGCGCAGCGCAGTCGAAGGACCCCGCGCATCCACGGGCCGTATCGCCAAGAATCGCCGGGGTCCCTTCGACTGCGTTCCGTCCCGCCTTCGCCCGCGACGGAACTCCGCTCAGGATGACACGGTATCAAGACGCGGCCTCCAATGCAGGCGCTCGTTTTCTTAATACGCTCCTAATAAGGCTCCAACCCACGGGAGGTGGGTTCGCCGAGCGTGGTTTGGATTCTCGGTCGAGCCCCTCGCACACCCAGCCAGCGCCAGTTCCAAGAAGCAGCTTGGCTCAGTACGAGCGGATCGTCCGTGTTTCCGTCGTTGCCTCTACCGGACGATTGACCGTAGTTTCTTCAGTCGTGGTCGTGGAAGTATGCAGCGGTCTTTCATCGTCATCGGTCGCGCAGGACGAAAGCGAAAGGACGGCAGCGGTGGAGAGGAAGGTAATAAGGAGTGTTTTCACAGTGGTGTAAGTTCTTGAGCTGTTACTTGGTCGTCGTCGTGGTGGTGGTTTTCTTTTCCTCGGTGGTCGCAGGCTGGGGTGGGTTGACGATGGTGGTGTTATTTTCCACCTTCTTCTCCTCTTTGGCGGGCGGGTTGATGATGGTGGTGTTCTTTTCAACGGGAGTCGGCGTGCTGACCCGCGCGTCGCAGGCTACGAAGAGGAGGGCTGCGGGGAGGAGGAGGACAAGTGATTTCATAGTTTTGGAATCTTGTGGCGGGAGGGATGACTGGAGCGCCATGCCGAAGCCGCGCGCTCCAGTCAAAACCCGCCAGCAACAACTACTTTTCGGTCGTGGTTGTGGTGGTGGTCTTCTTCGTTTCGGTTGCGGGAGCTTCCTTCACGACGGCTTTCCTGACGATGACCCTGGAGGCGACCATCTTGTCGCCGACCTTGATGTAATGCACGGTCACGGGGAGGCCGGACTTCACGGTTTCCATCGAGACGGGTGCTCCGGTTTCATCGACGTAAGTGGTCGTCTTGCTGTAGCTGTACCGGACGGGTTCGGGCGAGGTTTCCGATCGGATAATGATCGTTTCCGGCCCGAACTCGCTGATCGTTCCAGCGGTGGTGGTGGTGGTCGTCTCCTTCACGGTGGTTTGCGCGAGGGTGACGTGGGAGGTGATCAGCATCAGCCCCAGAAGAGCTGCGCCAACGAATGTGCGGTTATTGTTTTTCATCAAGGTTGTATCGGTTGGGATGCGCCTATGGCCGTATCCGGATCTGCCAAATCTCGGGCGCGAATTGGGTTAAACGAATACCGTGCTGACCGGGGCGTCGGTGAGGGAAATTCGGCGTCCGTGGGAGAGGATGATGCATTCGCGTCCTTCGCCGGATGGAGCCATGTCGAAGGCGCTCGGCTGGGCCAACTCATGGCGCTCTCGTGGAAGGCTGCTGACGAGACGCAGACTGAAAACCACGCTCTGCGGGGAGGCATCGCGCAGTTTTGCCACCCTGGCCTCGATTGAGCGGTAGGAGCCATCGCGCGCCCGGTGGCGAAACACCAGCGTGGCGTCGGGACGGAATTCCTCGATGACATTAAAGAAGGCGGCATAGCTCTGCGGCCAGTCCGCTTCATGGACCCATGCGAAAAAACTGCTGCCCACCATTTCCTCCGGTTCGCAACCGAGCAGATGTCGCACAGCCCTGTTCTGAGAGACGATGATACCTCCGCGATCCACGACTGTGATCGCGTCGGCAAGGCTGTCGAATATGGCCTGCAGCCGTCTTTCATTCTGGCGCAAGCGCTCCTGTGCGGGACGCAGGAGATAGGCCCTGCCAAGGGGATCGACGATGGCATCCACCTGGCCCGCGGTGAGGGTTTGGAGCGCGTTCTCCGCGTGGGCCAGGCGCAGCGCGAGCGCGAGCGCCTTTTCGGCCGTGGTCGCGGGGGATGGAGTCGGGAGGAGGGTTGCGTTCATGCGGTTTCTTTTTGGGGCAGGCCGAGCGCGCGCAGGACTTCGTCCTCTTCGCTCAGGTTGCCGATGATTTGCTGCTCAGGCGCGGGGGAGACTTTGACCAGCGTGGGGGTGACGAGGATCGCCTCGGCCAGCGCGCGCAGCGGCTCTTTCAAAACGTCGATCACCTCGATGCGGTGGCTTTCGGGAAAATGCTGGCGGCAGATCGCGTAGAGATTGGCGAGCGCGCGCACGGAGTTCGGCGCGCCGCCGGCGAGGTAGAGCCGGAAGACATACGCGCCGCTCGGATGATCGGCGGCATTCACGGTGTCGCTCACTTGCTCTTCCCCCGTTTTTTCACGGCGACGGAAGCGGGCTTGTCATTGCCCGGCTTCGCGCGAGGTGCCTGTTCCTGCAGCAGTTCGCCGTCGCGTTTCCGCACCACGTTGTCCTGCCGCTGGGTGCTCTCGTCGGTGCTCGTCTCTTCGGCGCGCGTGAGGGTGCCGATTTCTTCGGAACGGTTTTGCAGGTCGCGTTGCGCGGCCTCGAGGCGATGGTCGCGCTCGGTCATGATCAGCTCCACATCCCGGCGTTTTTGCTCGATCTCATGCCGCTTGCGCTCGCCCTCGGCACGCATGGCATTTTCCTTTTCGATCCGCAAGGCGCCCATGAGCACCTCGCCGCCTGCAGAGTACGGATCGGTGAGCGTGATGCCGGTGTCGCTGAAGACCATCTCGCGCAGTTGATTGGAGTGCTTGGAGCCGCGCGATTTGAGGATCGACAGCGCGCGGTTGCGCTCGCCGTCGTGCAGCGCATAGGTGATCTGGATCCAGGAATCCGCGATCGTCGAAATGTGCATCGGCGTCGTCTCCAGGTGCGGGTCAATGCCTTCGAGCAGGCTGGTGACGAGGACGGTGATGCCCGCGTTTCGGAAAAGGTAAATCATCCGTTCGGCGACGACCCGCGCGGCCAGTTCGCCACCCATGCGGGAGAGCGCCGAGAGCGGGTCAATGGCGACACAGCGCGGCTGCTGCTCGGCGATGAGGCGCTTCATGCGCATGAAGTGCTCCTCCGAGGACGCCGCTTCGGTGCGTATCGCGACCATCCGGAGCAGTCCGCTCGCGAGATGCGGCGCGAGGTCGATGCTGATCGAGGCCAGATCGCGCACGATGTCGCCGGAGTTTTCGTCGAAGGAGATGAAAAGGGCGCGCTCGCCGCGCTGGCAGGCGGCGGCGATGAACGCGCCGGCGAGCGTCGATTTGCCGGTGCCTGAGCTGCCGGTGAGCAAAACGTTGGTGCCACGGTAAACGCCGCCGCTGAGCATGGCGTCCAGGCGTTCGATGCCGGTGGAGACGCGCTCATTCAATGGCTGTGGCTCGGGGTGGACGCCGTTGGTGGAGCCGACTTCCAAACCCGCCGGGCCGATGACAAACGGCACCTCGTTGAGGACATGCGACGAGCCGCGGTATTTGAGCACGCGCATCATCCGTGCAGCCACGCGATTCTCGACACGCTGGCTGAGGAGCACCGCGCAATCGGCCATGAACGGCATGAAGCCGTAACGCTGCGCGGTGGCCGGTTTGTTGTCCTCGACCTTGGTCGTGAAGATGCCGGTCAGCTCGTGGGCGGCGAGCCATTCGTGGAGCCGGTAAAGCTCGCGGCACTCCGCCGCCGGATCGTCGAGCAGACTGAGCAGCACATCGATCGCATCGAAAACAATCACCTTCGTGCCCATCTTGCGCGTGACCGCCTCCAGCGCGGCGAGCAGTCCGGTGAGGTCGAAAGCGCCGGACTTCACCACATCGCAGCGCAGGCAGGCATCGACGAAAAAGAGCTGCTTCTTCTCCAGTTCGCGCATGTCCCAGCCAAAGGTTTCCCCATTGGCCGCCACCCGGCGCGCATTTTCCTCGAACGCGACAAAGATGCCCGGCGCGCCGCGCATCGCGCCGCTGACCAGCATCTGGAGCGCAAGGACTGTTTTGCCGCAGCCGGGGCCGCCCATCAGCAGCGTGGTCCGCCGGCGCGGGAAGCCGCCGGAGGTGATGTCGTCGAAGCCCTCGATGCCGCTGGGAATTTTCTCCAGGACGTCCGCCCGTTTTTTGTCACTCATGCAGCCTCCCGACCTCCGCGCTCGAAACACCGCCTGGATGTGGCGAATGGAAGCCGTTCTCGTCCTCGCAGCCTTCGGGGATGGGCGGGAACAGTGTGGAAAGGAATCGTTTCATCTCAGGAGTCACTGGGAAAATCGGGCCGGGAGGGATTCCGCCCTCCCGGCCTGAAACGCGGGCTATTTCGCTTTCATCGCCTTCATGCACTCGGGATCTTTCATCATCAGGCCGCACATCATCATCTTGGCCTTCTTGTCTTTCATCATCGCCTCGCACATTGCCTTGCAGCCGTCGTCGGTCTTGAGGGCTTCGACGAACTCCTTGTGGGCGCGCTCGATTTGCGCCTTCTGCGCGCTCGTCGCGTCGGCGAAAGCGGGCATCGTTGGCGCGGCGAAAGCGCAGGTCATCACGGTCAGTAGCAGGAGTTTTTTCATGGTCTTAGGTTGGTTTGGTTTTGGTTTGGTTCGCCAGCCGCGCAGACAGTCTGCGCGGCCGGAAATTGTTGGACTAAGGAGTCGGCGCTGCGGTCGTGCCCTCCGCCTTGACGCTCCGCTTGAGCGCGCCGCCCGGCTCGTGGGCGAGAGCGTCCCGCCGGTGCTCGCTTTGCTCGGGATGGGGCTGGGCGTGCCAGATGACGGAACGCGCGGAAAGGTTCGCGCAATTGCCAGCGTGGTTCACGGGGCTGGATCGGTAAGGCTCCGGGAAAGGCCGGGCCTTCGCCCCGCCACCCCGTTCAAATTCTATCCATCAAAATCAGGATAATCAGAATGACCACGACGAGGCCCAGTCCGCCGCTCGGACCGTAACCCCAGTTTTTGCTATGGGGCCAGGTGGGGAAAGCGCCGAGCAGCAGCAGAATGAGGACAATGAGCAGGATGGTTCCCATGGATGTATTTTCCTTTCGTTTGGTTTGAGTTCGTTATTCTTACGGTGGTCAAGTGCGGGCGGCTGGGGCCGGGTTAGATTTCTCCGATCTGTTTGCGGAGAGCTTCTTTCGTCTGACCGGTGCGCTGTTGCAGCCGCCCGAGGAGTTCCTCCTCCTTGCCCTCCGCAAATAGGAGATCGTCGTCGGTCAGATCCGCGTATTTCTGCTTCAGCTTGCCGGTGATTTCATTCCAGGTGCCTTTGAAGATGAGTTTGGTCATAATGTGCTGTCGGGTTTCGTGAGAGTTCGGGAAGTGGAGGGTGTCACTCGCCTGTTTTTCGAACCGCCACCAGAATCGGGCTGGGCCTTTGATCCGGCCAATACCTCCTCTGAGTCCGCGACATAGACGAAAGCTATGCGCAAACGCGCCTCGCGCGCCGGCATTCTTAAAACGCGCTCTCTTTCCCGTTCCGGGGCGATAGCTATTGGCTATGTCCTTCGCGACGCAGCGCGATCGCCGCCAGGTCATCATCGAAAGCCTGCGCCCCGGAGCGCTCGACGAGCCGGGCGATCAGGCGCGGGAGCAAGCCCGCGCTTTCCCCGATCTGGGCCAGGGCGTCCGCGACGGTCTCACTGGTGAAACGCTCATCGGCGTGGGTTTTCAAGCTATGCAGGCCGTCGGTGTAGAGCAGCGCGACGTCGCCGGGCGCGAGGGTCGTGGCCGCTTCGCTGATCTCCATCGCCGGGTCGATGCCCATCATCGTGTGGCGCGAGTGGAGCGCCTCGACCGTGCCATCGCTCCGCCGGATGAGCAGCGGCGGATGACCGGCGCCTGCAAAGGTCAGGCGGCCGTCGTCGGCGATGACGGCGCAGCATGCCGTCATGAAGGAATGCCCGGGGAGCACGCCGTAAAACTCGGCGTTCACCCGCGTGAGGATTCCGTGGGCGGTCATGGACGCGGCACTGGCGTGGTTGAAAAGCCAGGCGACCAGGGTCGTGAAGAGGGCCGCGGCGATCCCATGCCCGGTGGCGTCGGCGAGCCAGAAAAGCCAGACCCCGCGATCCAACTGCCGCCAGCCGTACACGTCGCCACCGACCTGGATCAGCGGCGTATAAACCGCCTCCACCTGCCAGCCTTCGGGCCGCGGCAGTTCGGAAGTGACGATCGCCTGCTGGGTGGTGCGGGCGATGGCGAGGTCGGCTTCCTGAGCCTCGCGCCAGCGGGCCATCTCGGAGTTGCGAATCTGCAACTGCGCGAAGAGGTGCGCCTCACGGTCGTGCGCGCGCTTTTTCTCCAGGCACGCACCGATGCGGGCTTTGAGCAGCGTCGGGTTAAAGGGCTTGGGCAGGTAATCCTCGGCGCCCATCCCGATGCAGCGCACCACCGAGTCCAATTCGTCCAGCGCCGAAATCATGATGACCGGAATGTGGCGCAGCGCTTCATCGGCCTTGAGCCGTCGGAGCACTTCATAGCCATCCATCTCCGGCATCATGATGTCGAGCAGCACCAGGTCGAAGGTGTCGGCGCGGAGTTTATCGAGCGCCTCCCGCCCGTTTTCGGCGGTGGCCACGGAGTAACCCTGACGCTGCAAACGGCGCGAGAGCACGTCGCGATTGGATTCAATGTCATCCACGACCAACACAAATCCATGCGCTGGGCTGGAGATCGCTTCGGGCCACGCCCAGCTCTCCGGGATGGCCCCGGCGACAGGGTTCCTTTTGATCGGCGGGGCCTGCGGCGCGGTGATCGCGCGAAAATTGTGGTCAATGAATGCGGCCAGCCGCTTGCTTGCATTTTGAATGATCTGCAAATCCGGCACGAAGCCGCCCTGACCTTCCTCGTGCGCCAGTTCCATCAGCAGCGCGGCGTAACCGATGATCGGATCGAGCTCCGTGCGCAAGTCATGCAGCAAGCCCGCGGGCATCGCGTGCCGGGCCGCTTCGTTCGTGGGATGTTGCGGTTCGGTCATGCTGTTAGTTCTCCCGCGGGAGCCTTTTCCCCACGGCTTAATAACACCTCGATTTTGCCGAGCAGCCGCGCCAGCTCGACGGGCTTGGTGTCATAGTCGTCGCAGCCCGCTTCGAGGGCTTTTTCGCGGTCGCTGGACATGGCGTGCGCGGTGAGGCCAATGACGGGAATGTGGCGCGTGGCGGCATCGGCCTTGAGGCGGCGCGTCGCTTCCCAGCCATCGAGCACGGGCAGACTCATATCCATCAAGACCAGATCCGGCGCCTGGGTCCGGGCCAGCTCCACACCGCTCGGGCCGTCCACCGCCAGCACCACCTCGTAGCCTTTGCGCTGGAGCCGGCGCGAGAGCATGTCGCGGTTCATTTCGTTATCTTCGACCAGGAGGATTTTAGGCATGGGTAATTGGGATAAGTGATTAAAGCCTGTCATGCACTTCGGCGTGACTTTGGGAATGCGCACCGAAGGTGCAAAAACAAGCCAGCCCAGCGCGGCGGCGGAGGGGACCAGTGGGGGATGGCGGGCGGGCGAGTAAACGCCCTGGGAAAGCGATCCCATCACGAGCCAGCCCTGAAAGGGCGAAACCACGGATGCGCCGCCCTTTCAGGGCTGGGGAAGTTATTGACCGTCCAACCCAGGGCGTTGCCCTGGGCTGGCTTGTCGCCGGGCCTTTGGCCCTGCATGGCTGTGAACGACAAAAGTGCATGACAGGATCTAAGGTGCCAGCGCGCGCGGCGCGGCGTGCGCGGCGAGCATCTCGCGTAACTGGCCGAGCAATGCCGCATGCGAGCCGACGGTCTTTTGGAGAATCTTTGCGACGTAGCCATTGAGCCGCCGCCGCTCCTCGCCGGTAATGTCCTGGGCGGTCAGCACCACGATGGGAATCGAGCGCCACTCCGCGTGCCGGCGCATCTGCGCGGCAAACTCGAAGCCATCCATCTCGGGCATCATCAGGTCCAGCAAGATCAGGCTGGGGCGCTCCTGCTCCAGGCGCTCCAGGGCCACGCGCCCGTTTTCGGC
>Ga0105044_10011994_pt1 | contig 11791 bp, 7 predicted proteins | sample MAT01_FD_78092 | JGI IMG/M metagenome (GOLD analysis project Ga0105044, IMG submission 78092) | Freshwater microbial communities from Lake Fryxell liftoff mats and glacier meltwater in Antarctica - MAT-01 | ecosystem: Environmental > Aquatic > Freshwater > Ice > Liftoff microbial mat | place...
ACCATGCGGCGCGTGATGCGGCGGTAAAGAGTGTTGAACTTGTAGTGTGTGAAATCGACGCCCGTCGCGGTGTGGAGCAGTTGCACGATCCGGGCAAAGTCAGGCTTGTCGTCCGTCGCACGAGCCTTGGCCTCCGGCACGACGTACGGATGTTGGCCGATGCGGACAATCTCCCTGGCGATCTCATCCGGGGCCAGGACAAAATCCACGCACCCTGAGGCAATCGCGCTGTGCGGCATCCCGTCGTGTTGTGCCGTGGCGTCCTGCGCAAAAGTGATGCCACCCTCAGCCTTGATCGCTTCCAGCCCGAGCGTGCCGTCAGTGGCGGTTCCCGACAGGACGACGCCGATTGCACGATGCCGCCATTCTTTAGCCAGCGAACGAAAAAACTGATCGATCGGACGATGCATCCCCGTGCCTTCGCGCGGCAGCAGCTGCAATGTGTCACCCGCAATGATCATGCTTTGAGCAGGCGGGATCACGTACACATGATTTGGCTCGACCGTCAACTCGTCCTGAACTTCCGAAACCGACATCTTCGTCGCCCGAGATAAGATCTCTGCCAAAGCGCTCGCGTGGGTTGGTGCCAGATGTTGCACCAGGACAAACGCCATGCCTGTATCACACGGCAGCGCCTTGAGCAGTTGCGTGAACGCTTCCAGCCCACCCGCCGAAGCTCCAATGCCGACAATCGAGAACGATGGATCGTCGCTTGTCTCGGCGAGTGTTTCTCCGAGGTCCTGTATGTTCTCCGCTGGCAGCGGTTCGCTGAGGGAAGGGAGCGGGGTGTTTGTCATCATAGAATCTCGTACGGCATGAATCCGGGTCTGATATTCGTCAATTCAGTGAGCGGCGAGGCGCTCGCCAAATGGAGTGGACTTAAGGATTCCAGAGGCGAGCCGGGTACGTAGGTACCAGGATTCTTCCAGCAATCGTGACAAATCATGGGATTTACCCCCGCTCGCCTTGCGGCTCACAAACAAAGCACACAACATTACGCCACCTGCTCCGCCACAGTCGCCAGAATTTTCTGCAGCTCTTCAAAGCGCGCGGGCTTCACAAGATGGTGCGTGAACCCTGCCTGCCCTGAAGCATGTCGGTCTGAATCCTGCCCATAGCCAGTCAACGCCACCAGCACGACATGCTTCAGATCGGGATGCTGCCGGATCTGCTTCGCCACTTCGTAACCGTTGAGTCCTGGCAAACCAATGTCCAGCAATACGATGTCGGGGCGGTAATTGATAGCGGCCTGGACGGCCGCCAGTCCATCATGAGCCGTTTGAACTTCGTGCCCCGACGCTCGCAGCAGCATCGAGAAACTCAAAACAGTATCGACGTTGTCATCCACAACCAGGACCCGCAACGGACGCACATTTCGCGGCCCGGATTCGACAACGGGCAATACTGATATTTCTCCCTGCACGATAGGCAATCGCACAATAAACTCGCTGCCCTGTTTCAGTGTGCTTTGCACCTCAACGCTTCCTCCGTGCAGTTCTGTCAGTCGTTGCACCAGGGCCAATCCGATACCCAATCCACCTTGCGAACGGTCCAGGGAACGATCCGCCTGAGTGAACAGGTCAAAAATGCAGGGAAGCAGTTCCGCCGTGATGCCAACGCCAGTGTCTCGAATCCGCAGCACACACGCCTGATCTTCTTTTTCAACCGTCAGCCAGATGTGACCTGCCTCATCAGTGTATTTGGCCGCGTTCGTGAGCAGGTTCACGACCACCTGTTCCAACCTCGCCGCATCGGCGTGCAGCCAGATGGGCTCCGACGGCAGCGAGACCGAAAATTCATGCCGACGTTTTTCAATCAACGGGCGCACCGTCTCAATCGCCCCTTCAATGATGTCGCTCACAGTGACCGGGATTCGGCGAAGCTGAACCATTCCCGTTGTAATGCGGGAAACTTCCAGCAAATCGTCCACCAGATGCTGCAGTTGAGCCATTTGGCGTTCGATGATCGCGCGGGACTGCCGCTGCACCAGACTTTCTGTTCCTCGCTGCAGGCCGAGCATCTGAACCGCATTGGCGATTGGTGCGAGCGGACTTCGCAATTCGTGACTGAGCATTGCCAGAAATTCATCCTTGCGACGATGCAGGTCAGACAATTCAGCCGCTTGATTCTGCATTTGCTTTTCAAGTCGACTGCGTTCCGTCACATCCCGAGCGGAAGCGACGACTCCCTGCAGCTTTCGATCGCGGTCATGGAAAGTTGTCGCGTTGTACGACACGATCGTTTCCTGACCATTTCTGGCGCGTGCGGTGAGTTCGTAGTCGGTGACTTTGCCCTCTGCCAACACAAGCTTGATACCCGCCTCCGCTCGTTCCGGATTGGTGAAATAGTCTTTGAATGGTGCACCGATTAACTCATCGCGTGTGCATCCCGTGAGCAACTCCATCTGCTTGTTGACGTCGCTGATAATGCCGCGCGGGTCGGTGGTCATCAACGCATCGGTATTCGATTCAATCAGTGATCGTGTATAGAACTGCTGGTCCCGTACGCGCTGATCGAGCAGCATTCGTTCGGCTTCCACCTGCTTGCGAGCCGTATTATCCGTGCCGATCAACAGATAGCCGATGATTTCATTTTGATCGTCGCGTAACGCGGTTACGGAAACAACCGCCGGAAAACGGCTGCCGTCCTTTCGGATGTACGTCAATTCGTAGATGTCTTCGATTCCCCGTGACGCTTTAAACACAAGGGCTTCAAATCCGGGTGTAATCGGAGTGTTGAGTTCGACGCTCAGCGATTTGGCTCGCGCGACCACTTCCTCCGGATCTGAAATGTCGGCCGGCGTGATCGTATTCATAACCTCGGCAGCGGTGTAGCCCAGCATTCGTTCCGCGCCGACGTTGAAGATCTGGATCACGCCCTTCGCATCCGTGGCGATGCTTGAAAAATTGGCGCTATTGAAAATGGCGCTCTGCAGGGCGCCCGCTTTGACCAGTGCTTCTTCAGCCTGCCTGCGAGCCGTCACGTCTTCCATCGCCAGCACCAGCAGTTCGCCGTGCTGGCCTGCCTGCAGCTTGCGGGCGTTCAGCAGCATCACACGTCGGCCAATGTCCGGGAAGGTGTGCTCAAGTTCGAAATCGTCGAACACCGAACTTTTGGGGACGATGTCTTCCAACAGGGTTCGCAGGTCAGGAATATCCCATTGACCGTTGCCAAGTTCGTAGATCAGGCGTCCCTCGGTCTCCGCGGGCGACACATGAAACGTCTGATAAAATGCGCGGTTTGCACTCCGCACCCGCAGCGTGACGTCCAGAATCAGCAGCGGTTCACGCACTGTATCGACGATGTTCTGCGCGTAGTTCTGAATATCATCAATTAGTGGGATCGAATGAGTCGTCATAGCAGTCTTTCGAGTCCGTTCGAGCAATTCCACAAGGCAAAAAAAAGCCGATGTGGAGGAATCTCGCATTGAGATTCCGCCACATCGGCCTACTCCTCGACCTGCACCCGGATTGTCCGCGATGCCTTTCGACAAGTCTTCCGCAACCAAATTCAACGTCAGGCAAAACTTGTCTGAGCTTTGAGATACCCTGTATGATACAGATTCTCCGCCAAAAAGCACGTTAATGTTCCAACGAATTCAGCGAGATTGTTGGTACAAAGACAGAAAGTGCCTTTGGTTCCAGCCGAAAGCTCGCTGGAGTGTGGCCGAGCATTTCCCCGTCGGCAGTGATTCTGCGCGGACGATGAAGTGGTCGAATCTCGAACTCTGCGTCATGTATCGTGAAAACGGTGGGGACAGGGTCCAGTGTGCCACGCCACAGTGCGGGGATCAGCGGCAGTATATGCCAGCTGCGTTCGATTTCGAGACTATATAGATCCAAAAGTCCATCGTCGATTTTCGCATCTTTGTGAATCGTGAGACCGCCGCCGTAGTTGCGTCCATTGCCGACCGCAACCTGCCACGTCTTCGTTGTGCGGCGTCCAGCGCTGGAGATGATTTCCACAGTGAATGGTCGACAATGCAGCATCGCTCCCATGGCCGCCCAAATGTACGCCAGGACGCCCCAGCGCGATTTTGCCCCCTGTGACAATCGCCTTGTGACAGTCACTGAGACGCCGATACTTGCCACATTCAGAAACGGCCGATCGTTCACCCATCCCACGTCAATTGATTTCCTGTGCCCCGCAAGAATGACCTCGCATGCGCCTTGCAGGTCAGTCGGCAGCTGCAGCGTGCGAGCCAGATCATTGGCGGTACCCAGCGGTAATATTCCCAGTGGAAGCTGGACTTTCAGGAGACTCTTCAGTGATTGATTGATTGTCCCATCGCCGCCGCCCAGAACGATCATCTCCACGTGCGGAGCGTGCTGCAGAATCAACTGCGAAGGCTCATCCCCGCGAGCCCGCGGTTCGATAAGATCCAGCCCTCCGTCGGTCAGTTGCGTACGGACTTGATCGTAATTGATCTGCCCTCGACGTGACTTTTTGTTGACAAGCAATAAAACCCTTCGCTGCATTCTGAACCCGCACGCTGTTTATGACCGCCAACAACTTCAATTTCGAAGCATCATACTGATGCTGGCCACTCTGTGCGAGGCAAGCAGTCGAAAGGCGCGCCAAAATGAACCATGAACCGCGCACTTTGTTTGATTTCTCACAGCGAATTCCTCTCGGCGAAAAGAAATGCTGCCAACAGCCCTCACTGTCTCTCCGCATTGCTTTCGGCACGATTGATGCGGATCAATGTGTCCGATACTGCGGTTACGGATTCCTTTCAGTGATGATCGGCGACAACGGGATCTGCGCACCCCGCTCGCCTTGGGAATTGGCTTTGTGCTGGCGTTGAAACTCAAGCTCTGGTAGTTTGACTGTCCCAGATTCGTTGAAAAAGGTGTCCGGAACTCTCCTGCGGCAAAGTCCTGCCGTGGAAGAACCCTCGCACTTAGCTCGGGTTAAACATCAACTGTGGCATGAGAGACTCGATGGCGCGTCCGGACAAGATTTCCCCAGCCTCCTGGATGATAATGCCAGCGTCGATTGCCGTCATCGTTGCCGGACTCTACCTGGCAAAAGGCATCCTCATCCCGTGTACCCTGGCGGTTTTGTTGAGTTTCCTGTTAAGCCCCGTGTGTGACTGGCTGGAACGATGGAAAATCGGACGAATCCCGGCCGTTTTGATCACAGCCACGGTGGGATTCTCCACGTTGGGTGTTGTGGTCTGGACGACTGTCATGCAGGTGAGTCACTTGGGACCGAAGATTCCGGAGTACCGGGGCAATGTCGAGGCGAAGTTCAACTCTGTGAACGCATTCGCGGTCACCGCACTGAGCCAGCTGACCAGAAGAACCACGAAGATTGCTGACGATTTGTCGCCACCAGCACAGGTGAGCGCGCCACAGGGAACTGACAAACTGCCGTTTTCCGTTCGCATCATTACTTCGCCGACGAGCCCGCTGGAAGTCTTTGGGGGTATGTTCGGCACGCTGCTCGAGGTGCTGGGGACGACGGGCATCGTCATCGTGTTTGTGATCTTCTTTCTGATCGGGCGAGAAGATCTGCGCGATCGGTTCATTCACCTGGCTGGCAAAGGCGAAGTGACCGTGACCACGCAAATGCTGGAAGATGCGAGTTCGCGGGTCACCCGCTATCTCACAATCCTCTTTCTTCTGAATCTCACGTTTGGAATTTCTGTCGGCGTCGGGCTCTTCCTGATCGGAGTCCCGAATGCCGTTCTGTGGGGCATTCTTGCCGGCGTATTGCGATTTATTCCCTATGTCGGGCCGTGGATTGCAGCCACGATGCCCATTGGCCTGTCGCTGGCAATTTCGACAGGATGGGGACTGACAATTCTTACCGTTCTTTTGTTTGTCGTGCTGGAGTTATTCAACAACAACCTCTTTGAGCCCTGGCTGTATGGTAAGAAGACCGGCGTATCAGCCGTGGCGGTCATGCTGGCGGCTGTCTTCTGGACGTGGTTGTGGGGACCGATGGGGCTCTTGCTGGCAACGCCCCTGACTGTTTGTGTTATGGTGGTTGGCAAGCACATTCCGCAACTTTCGTTTCTGAACATTTTGCTGGGGACTGACCCCGTGTTTGAGCCAAAGCGGCATGTCTATCAGCGGTTGCTGGCGGGAGACATGGAAGAGGCTGCTCAGTTACTGGAGAACAGCCTTGAGAACGAATCGCTCGTTGAAGTTTACGACAACGTCCTCATCCCGGCACTTGCAATCGCCGAGACACACTGGCAGCTCGGGGAACTGGACGATGGCAAGCACAAGTTCATCATGCAAAGCCTGAAGGAAATGCTTCAGGACCGCAGTGATCGCCAGCAGGAGAAACTGGCCGCGCAGGCGAAAAAAGAAGTCGCCAGCGCTGACGCCGTAGCAGGCGATTCTATTTCTGCTGAGGCAGCCAAATTATCACCGCTGAAGATACTGTGCCTGCCTGCTCGCACAGAGGCCGATGAAATCACAGCCATAATGCTTGCCCAGATTCTGGGGACAACCGACTGCAGCGTTCAGGCGGTGTCCCTGACATCGCTGGCCGACGAGATGATCAATCTCATCGATCAGAGTTCCGCCGATGTGATTTGCGTTGCTGCGACACGTCCCGCCGCCGTGATGCACGCTCGTTACCTGTGCAAGCGTCTCCGTGTTCGCTTTCCGGCGGTGAAGCTCATTGCGGGACTGTGGGACTCACAGGGTGACTTGAAAAAAGCACAGGATCGCATTGGTTGCGGAGCAACCGCTGTTTCGACGTTGGCGGATGTGCAGAAAGAAATTATGCTGGTAAGGCTAGCAGCAGAACCAGGTGTTTTTCAATGAAACGTCGTCAGGAATCCTTGAAAAGAAAATACGATCTCTGGCGACGCATGGGTTGAAAGAAGTTCGAGCCCGTCCACGTCTCGCAGATCTTCTTTGATGCGTTTCGTCGTGATCATCCCGCGATCGCCCACGAACCCCACGTTCGTGATGCCGTTGACCTGCAACCTAAGGTTTGACAATGCACTAGCCCTTTGGGATGAATCACATCAAATCCTGGCTCGGCCACAATTCCCTGAACTTCCCCGGCAGCAAGCATTAACTACGATGCGATTGCGTGGCGGGCGGAGCCAGCGCCAGAATTATTCATTGTGCTGCCGTGTCCAGCCTGCTATTTTTACCAGATCGATCATTGGTCAAATGTCAGCCAGAACTGTTAAGACTGTTGGTTGCCGTCCCACCTGAGCAAATCCCTCCTTCAACCCAGGAAATGTCACTCATGCTGTCGCACATGGGGATTTTCTGTCCATGCCACCTGCTGGTGTTTGTGTTGTACGCAAGCAATGTCGCCAATTCCCAAGAGTTGCTTCCGGCCGATACTGAAATCTCCAATGCCATCAATCATTACGTTCAGCAGCATCTGGTGACATCCGGAGTCGCCGCAGTTGAGCCTGCTGACGATTTGACGCTGTTGCGGCGAGCATCTCTGGATCTTGCCGGACGTGTGCCAACGTCGGTGGAAAGAGACTGGTTCATGAATCAACCACCGTCCGATCGTCGGCGTTTGCTTGTCGATCGACTGATGGAATCACCGGATTTCGATTTTCATCAACGCAACTGGCTGGATGAAACACTGCTGCCTAACCAGCCGTACAATGATGAGTTCCGCAGTTATCTGCTGACTGCGGTTCAAGGGCGACGTTCCTGGGATACCGTCTTCCGTGACATCATGAAGGCTTCACACGCAGAAGGCCCGGACAAGGGTGCCGCACAGTTTTTGAAGAGTCGCGTGCGTGAACTGGATGACCTGACCAACGATACGGCAATTCTGTTTTTCGGTGTGAACATCAGCTGCGCCAAATGTCATGATCATCCTCTGGTTGCTGACTGGAAGCAGGACCACTTTTACGGCATGCAGGCATTTTTTCAAAGAACGTATCAGACGCGAAAAACAAGCTCTGTGGCGGAACGCCCGTTCGGCGAAGTCAAGTTTGCCAACGTCGGCGGAGAGAGCAGGACTGCGGCGTTCATGTTCCTGACCGGAGAAGTTGTAGCTGATCGAACGCCGCAACTGCCGGACGAAGAGCGAAAGCAGCTTGAGGAACGCGTCCGGAAACTGGAACACGACGATGCAGAAGCAGAGATCATTGTGCCCGAGTTTCGGCCACGCGATGAGCTTGTGGAACTGGCGCTACACGACACGCAGGATAGGTTTTTCGCGAGAAACATCGTCAACCGCGTCTGGGCTCGATTGCTGGGGACTGGTCTGGTCGATCCTCCGGATCAGATGCACAGTGGAAATGCGCCGAGCCACGCGGAACTCCTGGAATGGCTCACCGGCGACATGGTCTCGCATGGCTACGATCTGCGGCGATTGATCCACGGGATTGTGTTGAGCGAAGCCTATGGGCGATCGAGCGAATGGACATCCGGATCAGAGCCGCCCGCCGCCAGCACTTTCGCTTTGGCTCACACCCGCCCTCTGACGCCACGGCAACTGGGAGCCTCGCTGCATCTCGTGATTGGCAGCCCGGAACAGTGGCCGGCAGTTGCGAATACTGAAGAATGGACAAAACGACGTACAGACCTTGAGAACCAGGCAAATGGCTGGGTGCGTGAGTTCGAGCAACCGGGAGAGAATTTTCAGATTGCCGTCGATGAAGCGTTGTTTTTCAGTAACAGCAGTCGGGTTCAGGACGATCTTCTGCGAGATTCAGATGACCGCCTGTTGGGGCAATTGAAGAAGATTGAAGATCAGTCTCAGGGAATTGAAAAGCTCTGGCTGGCTGTTCTGAATCGTGTCCCACAAACTGACGAACTTGCCTCGGCCACAACCTGGCTGGATCATGTCCCCGACAAGAGAGACGAATCAAGAAAACAACTCCTCTGGGCAATCCTCGCAGGCCCTGAATTTCGTTTTAATCATTAGTTGAACGGCAATGAATTCAGCGACGGGAAATTCTTTTCTGTCGCGCCCCCTGAAACAAGGTTCCAACCATGTCCCGCATTCCTGCATCCGGCATCTGCATTCCGGCTCAGCACGCAGTCTCTCGCCGGGGCTTTATGTCAGATGGCGCGATCCGTGCTGCCGGGGCCGTAACTGTCGCCGGATGTTTTGCATCCGACATGGGACAGATCCACGCGCTGCGATCGGAGGAGGTCGCAAGCGAACTCAGGAAACAGGACAAGCACGTGATCCTGTTATGGCTGGCTGGGGGTGCCAGTCAGTTTGAAACATGGGACCCCAAGCCCGGCGCGAAAACCGGCGGACCATTTCGTGCCATTCAGACGAACGCCACCGGAGTCCACATCAGCGAACTGCTTCCTGAGCTGGCTCAACGGATGCAGCATACGGCAATTATCCGGTCTCTGAACACAAAAATCGCCGATCATGGCCGCGGCGCAGACTTAATGGAAACGGGCCGCCTGAAGGATCCCAGCATCCTGTATCCGGACCTTGGCGCTGTGGTCGCCAGGGAATTGGGACGGCTGGAAAGCAAGGTCCCGGATTATGTGTCGCTCTATACGTCCACCGAAGGTCGTCGCAAAGGAACCAGCGGGTTTCTGGGTGCCCGATATGCACCGATGTTCCTGAGCGAAAGCATGATCCCGCCGAACATTGCCCGGCTTGAGACAGTTTCAGAAATCGATCATCATGACCGAGCCGCGTTGCGCGATGCACTGGGACGACGCTTTGCCGCTTCTCGCCGAAGTCACACAGTTGACAGCCAGAATTCGGCATATCAGCGAGTACACGGTTTGATGGCGAGCGCAGAATTGTTTGACATCACACAGGAACCAGCAGAGATGCAGGCGCGCTACGGGCCGACGCAGTTCGGCCATCAATGCCTGATCGCGCGCCGCCTGATCGAAGCCGGAGTACCCTTTGTCAAAGTGGCCCGCGCCTGGTGGGACAGTCATGGACAGAACTTTGAGACGCATCAGGAATTGTGTGCGGATCTGGATCATTCCATGTCTGTGCTGCTGGATGACCTTGAACAACGTGGCCTGCTGAAAAATACGCTGGTGATCACTCTTGGTGAATTCGGAAGAACTCCGGAGATCAATTCCAGCCTCGGACGTGATCACTTTGCAAGTGCGTGGAGCTGCAGTTTGTCGGGACTTGGGATCCGGGGAGGTGTGGCGTATGGCAAAACTGATCCTGAAGGCCATACCGTCGTCGAGGGTGAAGCGTCCGCCGCTGACTTGTTCGCCACAATCCTGTCTGCGTTGAAGATTGACCACAAGCACGAATACACCGTCGGCGCACGGCCTGTGCCACTGGCCGATTTTGGTTCAAAGCCAATCGCAGAAGTCTTGAGTTAGCAGGATTAACGGGAGCAGACCATCTTAATGGAAGCTACAATGGACGAAAACAACATTCCGGGCAGCACTGAACCTCAGGCTGCCGCACCGACAGCGGGCACGTTACCGAACTCGGTCAAGGTTCAGAAAACATTCTCGCTGCCCGGCATCGGCTTCTGTCTGGCAACGGCATCGGACGAATCGTTGATTTACGCCGGGCTGTCGGACTTTTCGATTGTCCGGGCGAACCTGTCGTCCGAGAAAATCGAGCCCTCTGCGTTGGGGACTGCCGGACACACCAGCTACGTCATGGGATTGGTTCGCTGTGGTGAGACACTCGTGTCCGGAGGCTATGATTGCTCCCTGATCTGGTGGAATGCTGACGGCGGCGAAATCATTCGCCGCGTCGTGGATGCTCATGCGCGGTGGATCCGAATGCTGGCTGTCAGCCCTGATCAAACTCGGATCGCAAGTGTCGCGGACGACATGCAGACAAAGCTCTGGGATGCGGCGACGGGCGAGTGCCTCGCGACATGGGGTGACTACGAATTGAAGACTCCGCACGGATTTCCTTCCATGCTGTATGCGGTCGCGTACTCTGCGGACGGCAAATGGCTGGCGACCGGTGATCGAACGGGTCGAGTCCTTGTGCGAGACGCAACCAACGGACAACTCGCCGCCACAATTGAGACACCGTTCATGTACACATGGGACCCGACGGCTCGCCGCCATTCGATCGGTGGCATTCGTTCGCTGGCATTCTCAAACGATTCCAGTCAACTCGCAGTGGGTGGCATGGGCAAAGTCGGAAACATCGACCACCTGGAAGGCGTGTCACGAATCGAAGTCTTCAATTGGCAGACCGGTACACGCCGCTTTGAAATTGAAGACAGCAAGCACAAGGGACTTGTGGAAGCACTGCAGTTCGGTCCGGAAGATGCATACCTTGTTGCAGCTGGCGGCGACAACAGTGGCTTTGTCAGCGTCTGGAATATGGCGGATGGAAAACTGTTGACCCAGGACAATGCTCCCATGCATGTGCATGATTTCGCGCTGTCCGCAGACAGCCGTTCCCTGATCGCCGTCGGGCATCAACAGGGAGCGGCCATCGATTTGTTCAGCGTGCAGGCATGATCACTGTGATTCAAACGATAGCGTTGAAGCGAGACGCGGGAGTCACGCTGTACTCAGCAGTTCCCGAGCCGCGCGGCGGGCTCGATAGCGGTGCGTGTTCGATCTCGAGCGATGGCCATCGATCTGATTCGGCTGGCCAGCCACGATGCTGAACAACTTGCCGAAGTTCTTCACAAGGTGGCACCACACTTCCGAAGAAACTCCCAGTCGATCGAAAATCGGAGCAAGATGCTGCGGCGTCGCGCCCTGCTCGTCGCCTCGAACCTGCCGTGCCGTCCAGTCCAGCAGACTCAGATAATCGGCGACCGACATCGGCAGAAATCCTTTGTCGCTGCAACGGTGCCCTTCATTATGACTGCATGGCCCCGTTTCGCCGCTCCGCCCCGACTTGACATCACGTCCGCTCAGAT
>Ga0105044_10011999_pt1 | contig 11788 bp, 13 predicted proteins | sample MAT01_FD_78092 | JGI IMG/M metagenome (GOLD analysis project Ga0105044, IMG submission 78092) | Freshwater microbial communities from Lake Fryxell liftoff mats and glacier meltwater in Antarctica - MAT-01 | ecosystem: Environmental > Aquatic > Freshwater > Ice > Liftoff microbial mat | place...
CGCTGGCCTTCGGGCTGTAGGTAGTCATCACTTCGTCCTTCACACGACTTCACCACTGACGCCGTCTCGGCTGCCAGGGAACCGTGAAATGATACGGGCATCGCGGGCAAAGCGGCAATCGCCAGCGCGAATGGCCGCGATTTCAGCCGCAGCACTACCTGCCGATGTTGACGGGGTAACCGACTTCCCACAACACAAGACCATGCGAGGGTGCAACGCGACCGGCAAACTGCCGATCCCGGCTCTGCAGAATGGCCCGCATGTCGCCTGCGTGCAGCTTGCCCATGCCGACCTCCACCAACGTGCCCACGATCGAGCGAACCATTTGGTGGCAAAAGGCGTTGGCCGAGATCTCGAACCGCAGAAGGCCCGGCACGTCGCCCGGCACCGTTTTCCAGTCGGCCTTGAACACGTTGCGTCGCAGCGACCGTTGATGATCGCCCAGCTCAAGCTTCGGGCGGCGACAGAACGTGGAGAAATCGTGCTCGCCGATGAGTGGGTCGCACGCCAGGTTCATCGCCCACAGTTGCAAGGGCTGCATCACGTGCCACGCGGTACGAACGGCAAAAGGGTTCAGCGCAGTCGAGTTCAACACGTGGTAGCGATACAGCCGCGAGGTGGCGCTGTAACGAGCATGAAAGTCGGGGTCGTGCGTCCATTGGACGTCGCGCACCGAAATGTGCGGCCGGCACATGCTGTTGACGCGTCGCTGCAACTTCGCCAGGTCGAACCCTTCAGGAATATCGCAGCTGACCACCTGGCCCCAGCCGTGCACGCCAGCGTCGGTGCGGCCGGCGCCCACCAGGTTGGCAGGGCCACGCACCACCAACTCGACGGCTCTGCGCAGCTCGCCCAGCACAGTCCGCTCGCCTGGTTGCTCGGCGAAGCCGGACAGTTCGGTGCCGTCGTAGGCAACGGTGAAACGTGCGCGTCGGGTCACTACGTACCCGCAACCCACGCAAGTGGTGCAAGGGCCGCCGGTGCAGGGCCTGCCGCGGTTGCCAACAACGCTGCTGCCAGCTGATCCCACGCGGTGGCGTACTCGATGGCCGAAGCGCCGTTGAGCAGCAGCACGAACTCGATCTCGTCGGGCGCGGTCACGAAGTAGCCACTCAACGACTTGACCTCGTTAGGGTTGTGCAGCGTTCCGGTCTTACCCTGCAACACACCCACCAGGCCCTCTTGCACGAACGAGCCGGCCAAGGTCGAGCCTTCCTGTCCGGCCACAGCCAACGCAGCCCCGACCCCATCGGTGGCGCTCCCCCGCCGAAGCACGCCCGAGAGTGTCGCACAGGTCAGTTGGTTGTCGTGGCTGAGCCCAGAGCCGTCGGTGAAGACCACACCCGTGGACGGTACGCCCCAGGCCACCAGCCGGCCAACGATCGCCTGGAGGCCCGCCACACGAGTGCCGCCCTGCGAAGTAGCAACACCGATCTCCTTCACCAGCATCTCGGCGGTGAGATTGTCGCTGGTGGCAAGCAGTTCGTTGAGAATGTCCGTCACTGGCGCGGACTGCACGCTGGCCAACACACCCAACCCCGCAGGTGCAGTACCCGCAGCAGACCCGCCAACAGCGATTCCGCGATCGTCGAGCAATCCCGCAAAGGTCTGCGCCGCTCTGGCTGCAGGCTGATCGCTCTGCGAATCGTTGGTGGAGCGTGAGTCATTGACGACCAATGCCCCGACTGCGCCCCCGTCGAACGACACCCTCACGTCGTTGGTCCAGCCCGGCGGGTAGCGCTCGTCGTCGTAGCGGCTGCCATCACCCAGCACCTGACCCGCGATCTGAGTGACCCCGGCTGTCACCAACGCATCAGCGAGTCCTTCGATACTGGTGCTGTGCAACGGTGGGCGCTTGCGACTGCTACTCGGCTGCGTGTACCACTCCTCGCTCAGCACCGGGTCGCCACCGCCCACCAAAAACACGTCGCCGTCGATGACACCGTTGACGGGTGCCGGCCCGACCACCGTCGTGGTGAAGACGTGGTTCGCGCCCAGCACGTCGAGTGCAACGGCGGCCGTGATGATCTTGATGTTGCTGGCCGGGATCACGAGGACGTCGCTGTTGCGCGTCACCAGTTCGGTGTCATCAATGCCCAGCGAGAGACACGATGTTCCGTCGATGGACTCGACGAGCGGAGCGGCAGCCGCGACGAGTAGATCTCCTCGGTGGTCGCGCGCCAGCAGGGTCGGCGATCTTCGCACCGAGAGCAGCGGCGTGGAGAGCGCCGCAGGTTGCTGCACCGGTACCGTCGGCGGCGGTGCCGCAACCTTCGCAGGGTCGGCTTTGACATCGGCGTAGAGCGCAAAAGCCCCGAGAGCGACAGCCGGGAGCAGTGCTCCGAGAGCGAGCGCCAGCGCGGGGCGTTGCGAGCGGCTGGGCATGGCCTGACACGATAGAGGCCCGGTCGCGCAACGGCAGATCAGGGACCTTCGCGACGTCGGTCCGGGGTGGCCGGCAGCCGCTCAGCTGCCAGCTCGTCGGCGCCCGCCTCGAAGATCAGTATTCGTGCGATCCCGATCTGCGTTGCCGGCGAGTCGTACTCTGCGAATCGCGTTGCGAACTCGGCTCGTGCCAGATGGCACTGCTGGCGCAGCTGCTCAGCCAGTGCTTCCACAGCAGCCAGCGTCTCGGTGCTCAGCGACTGCGCATCGGGTTCTTGCACGAGCGCCACCAACATCGCAGCGTGCACCTCGGCATCCTGGTGAGCCCCCAGATTGTCCTGCAGCGCCTTGAGGCGTCGAACGAACTTCTTGCTGGCCTTCGACGGCAGCACACCCGCGAAGCATTCGAACAGATACCGAAGCCGCTTCGCATCCCTGCGCAGGTCGTGCAGCTCTGTCGAGGGAGAAGCGTCGTTGATCAGGCGGCCGTTCTCCAGCAGCGTGACGTGCGCCCGTTCGATGCACTCCTTGATGAAGGGCGCAAGTTCGCGTTCACAGTCGGGGCTGCGCGTGAGCGTGCGACGCGGCATCGGCTTGCGCAACCAACGGTTCCAGTCACGTGTGAATGATCGCATCGGCGCTGACGCAAGACCCTCGGCCAACGTGGCATACGCCGCGTCCCGACGCTGTTCGAGCAACTGTTCGACGGGTTGCAACGCGCCGGCCAGGTCAGGCTCGAGCAACGCGAGGTAGCTGTCCCACTCGGCGAGGTACACATCCAGGTCGCGCGCCGGCCCCGTGCAGGTGCCGAGCTGCGCAAGCCCAGCCTTGGCCGTGGCGAGAACACCTCTTGGCAACACCGTTGCACCCTCATTCAGCAGCGACCGGCTTCGTCTGGTCGCAACGCGCAGCCCGTGGACGAACGCCGGGTCGCGACCTTCTGCTGCGCCCTCCCAATGGCCCTCGACACCAAGGAACAGCTTGGCCAGGATCACCCGGAAACCCTCGATCGCCGACATCGTCGCTGTCAGTTCGATCTGCGCCGCAGCCAGTGCGCCACCAGGGTGGCGGCCGGCCCTGGCCAGCACCATCTCCATCACGGGGCCACTCAGCACCTCATACCCAAGGTCGGCGCACGCCACCTCTACTCGACGGCGATACTTTCCGCGACCAGCAACTCGTTGTACCGTCACCGTTGACGCGAGTGGCCGACGCCGTCCAGCAAGGTGAAGACCGACATCCACAGTCACGTGGGACAGCAACTCACCAGACGAGCGACGGCACGTGGCGACCGTCCGACGAGCGCTGACGGTGGCCTGGGCCAGCAGCAACCGATCTGCGCACACCGCAGTCACCTCGTCGCGCAGCACCCCCTCTGGAAGCTCACTCGCCCGGAGCGGAAGCGCTCTCATCGTCACGCCGGTGTGGGCACGCTCCTCGCCCGCCTCAGGTGATGACAACAATGCCAGGGAAATGGTCACCGCCTCGTCGCTGGTAGCCATCAGCCGCAATCCGTTGCGATGCAACCGTCCGTCGATCGTGTCGAGCACCCTGTACGTCACGCGCGACGCTCGACTGGTCTCGAAACCTAACTCGCGCAGCGACTCCAACAGCGGCGCTGCGGTGTCTGAAGCAGACACGAACACGGACGGAGCGACACGCATGACGCAACAACGGTACCGGCGAACCGTCGGCGACAACCCCACTTCCGCCATGGTTCGTGTGCGTTCGGTCGCGCCGGGTTCCCTAGCGCACACAAACGACACGTCCGGAAAACGACACGTCCGGAAAACGACGAATGGGCGCCGCCCGAAGGCGACGCCCATTCGTCACTTCTTTGTTCACACGAGCTCGATACGAGCCATCTGAGCATTGTCGCCGTGGCGCGGGCCCAGCTTGAGGATGCGCAGGTAACCACCGTTGCGCTCCGTGTAGCGGGTGGCGACATCGTTGACCAGCTTGTGGGTCATTTCCTTGTCGCCCAGGTAGCCCTGGATCTGACGGATGCGGTGAACCCGCATCGGGCCTTCGTCCTGAGCCTTCTTGGCCTTGGTGATCAGCTTCTCGGCGATGGGGCGCAGTGCCTTGGCCTTCGCCTCGGTCGTGACGATTGCCTCGGCGGCGATCAGCGACGCGGTGAGGTTGGCCATCATCAGACGTTGGTGCTGCGAGCTGCCGCCGAAGTTGCGGGCTCTGCGTGGTGTTGCGGGCATGGGGTTCTCCTCTTACGGCTTCGTATGCTCAGCCGCGCAGCGTCAAGCCGCGCTCGTCGAGCTTCTGCTTCACTTCGTCGAGGCTCTTCTGCCCGAAGTTGGTGATGTTCAGCAGGTCGTCTTCGTTCTTCGTGAGCAGCTCGCCCACCGTGTTGATCTGAGCGCGCTTGAGGCAGTTACGCGGGCGCTCCGACAGGTCGAGATCTTCGATCGGGAGATCGAGGTCGGGGGACGTACTGGCGGTGCTGGCCACTTCGCCCAGCTCCAGGCCCTGCGGCTCGTCACTGAGGTTGGCGATCAGGTCGACCAGCGAGCGCAGCGTGGCGCCGGCGGAGGCAAGTGCCTCGCGGGGCGAGATGCTGCCGTCGGTCTCGATGTCGATGACCAGACGCTCGTAGTTCGTGCTTTGCTCCACGCGGGTGGGTTCGATCTCGAACATCACCCGGCGCACCGGCGAGAAAATGGCGTCGATCGGAACGACACCGATGGTGCGGGTCTGCGAATCGCGGTCGCTCGACAGGTAACCGCGGCCGAGGCCGACGGTGAGGTCGACAGCGAGGCGGGCCTTGCTGTTGAGCGTGGCAATGACCAGATCCTTGTTGAGGATCTCGATGTCGCTGGGGCACTTGATGTCGCCGGCAGTGATGACCCCAGGGCCACGCACGTCGAGACGCAGTGTGACTTCCTCGTCGGAGGTCGAGGTGACCACGATGTCCTTGATGTTGAGGATGATGTCGGTGACGTCCTCGCTGACACCGGCAATGGTGTCGAACTCGTGCAACGAGTCATCGAAACGAACGGCGGTGATGGCTGCACCAGGGATGCTGGAAAGCAGGCAACGGCGAAGTGAGTTGCCGATGGTGTGACCGAAGCCGGGTTCGAGTGGCCCGACGGCGAAACGCTGCCGTGCGGGGTGGTCGTCGCCGATTGCTTCGACGGTGGGGCGCTGAATGACGAGCATGAAAATTGCCTCTGGTGCGGTGAAGGTGGCCGGAATTACTTGGAGTACAGCTCGACGATGAGCGACTCACGGACGGGAACATCGATGTGCTCACGTTGGGGCAGATCGCGAACCGTGACTTGCTTGCCACTGTCGCCAACCTCGAGCCAGCCGACCACATTGCGGTCGAGCACGTCGAGGTTGTGCTGCACGATGATCATTTCGCGGGCCTTGGGTGACAGGGTGAGCACGTCGCCCTTCTTCACGCGGTAGCTACGAATGTCGAGACGCTTGCCGTTGACCTGGATGAGGCCATGGCTGACGAACTGACCAGCCTGCGGGCGAGTGCTTGCCCAGCCGGCGCGATACACGACGTTGTCGAGGCGCTGCTCGAGCAGGCGCAGCAGGTTCTCACCCGTGGGGCCCTGAAGGCGCACGGCCTCTTCGTACGTGTTGCGGAACTGACGCTCGAGGACGCAGTAGATGTACTTCGCCTTCTGCTTTTCCTGCAACTGTGCGAGGTATTCGCTGGGGTTGCCGCGACGGCGGGTACGACCGTGCGCGCCCGGAGGGAACGGACGACGCTCAAGAGCCTTGCGGCCCTTCTCGTTCTCGTAGATGTTGATGCCCAGGCGGCGCGAGATGCGCACCTTGGGGCCGGTGTAACGAGCCATGTGATCAGGTCCTGCGGCGCTTGGGCTGACGGCAGCCGTTGTGGGGTACTGGGGTGACGTCCTTGATCGAGGTGACCTCGATACCGGTTTGCTGGATGCTGCGGACTGCAGTGTCGCGACCCGAACCCGGGCCCTTCACCTGCACTTCGACGCGACGCAGACCGTGCTCCATCGCTGCCCGAGCTGCCTTTTCGGCGGCCATCTGTGCGGCGAACGGGGTGCTCTTACGCGACCCCTTGAAGCCAACACCGCCGGAGGACGCCCACGAAATGACGTTGCCTTCGGTATCGGTGATGGAGACGATGGTGTTGTTGAACGAGCTCTTGATATGGACGACACCATTGGTGACGTTCTTGCGCTCGCGCTTGCGGGGGCGGCGACCGCCCGGCTTCGGCTTCGCCATTACTTCCTCACAGCCTTTTTCTTGTTGGCGACGGTCTTCTTCGGGCCCTTACGAGTGCGAGCGTTGGTGTGCGTGCGCTGGCCGCGCACAGGGAGGCCCTTGCGATGGCGGATGCCCTGGTAGCACTGAATTTCGATCTTGCGCTTGATGTCTTGCGCCACGTCGCGGCGCAAGTCGCCCTCGACCGTGATGTTTGCATCGACCCATGCGCGGATCTGGTTGATTTCATCTTCCGTCAGGTTGCGAACCCGCTGGTTGGGGTCGAGGCCGGTGTCGGCGCAGATGCGCTGCGCCGTCGGCTTGCCGATACCGAAGATATAGGTGAGCGAAATTTCCAGCCGCTTTTCGCGGGGAATGTCGACTCCGGAGATACGTGCCATCGTGCGATCTTCTCTTTCAGCCCTGGCGCTGCTTGTGTCGGGGGTTCTCACAAATCACACGCACGCTGCCATGGCGACGGATGACCTTGCACTTCTCACAGATTTTCTTGACGCTCGGTCGAACCTTCATGATTGCGTGCTTTCGTGTGCTGCTTGTTGGACAAACGGACGAACTTGAACTGCTACAGGCAAGGACTACTTGTAGCGATACGTGATGCGACCCCGGGTGAGGTCGTAGGGGGTGAGCTCTACCTGCACTTTGTCACCGGGCAGAATTCGGATGTAGTGCATCCGCATTTTCCCGGAGATGTGCGCCAGGACTTTGTGGCCATTCTCAAGCTCGACCCGGAACATAGCGTTCGGGAGTGACTCGTTGATCGTGCCTTCCAGCACTATGGCGTCGTCTTTCGGCTTGGGCAGAACAGCCTCCTCGGTCGGTGGAATCAGTACACCCTTGCGATGCAGACGTGGCATGGGAGGTGACATGGCACCAGACATGAAACGGCAAGGGCTCGCAAGGGCCGAGGTACGATGCTACCGCCCGAGGAACGCAACGCCAAGCCCTTGGTGCGCGAATCGCGAATACTGTTCAAACGCCACCGTAGCTGGCCCAGAGCAGCAGAACGTGGCAATTCGAGGGCCGTCAGCTGTGCATTTGCTGGGCCAGATAGTTCTGCTCGCCCATCTGGCGGATCAGTTCCAGCTGCGCTTCCAGCCAATCGGCGTGCTCTTCCTCGGAGACGAGGATGCCCTCCAACAGTGAGCGCGAGGTGTTGTCGCCGACTGCGACCGTGACAGCGATGCCGTCGTTGAGCCGCTTGACGGCTGCATACTCCAGCTCGAGATCGACCTGGAACTGCTCGGCCACCGTCTCGCCCACGCGCACCGGGTTGAGGCGCTGCATGTTGGGCACTCCCTCCAGGAAGAGGATGCGGTCGATGACGATGTCGGCGTGCTTCATCTCGTCGATGGATTCGTGACGGATGTAGGCGCCCAGGCGCTCGTAGCCCCAGTTCTCGCACATTTTGGCGTGAATGAAGTACTGGTTGATAGCCGTCAGTTCCGCTGTCAGTACGTCATTCAGGATTTCGATGACCTTCGCATCTCCGCGCATGGAGGCGAGCCTACGCTGAGGTTGTCGACCATTGGCGCACGGAGACGGCTTCCGGGGCCATCCCGCAGTGGCGCGCGAGCAGGTCCATCACGGCGGGAGCGCAGCCGCCGCAGCTGGTGCCGGCGCCGCAGGCCGCTTGCACGTCGGCAAGGGTGTGAGCGCCTCGATGAATTGCCTTCACGATGGCGCGATCGCGCACCACTTCGCAATGACACACGATGGCCATCTTCCCACCTTCCTCGTTCGACGAATGTAAGGCTATCCTAACGGTCTGGGTGATGTCTACCTGAACTTCACCGACACGTGGCCAGCAACGTCGATGAGCTGCGGTTGTAAAGGTAACCTTACTTATGTTAGGGTCGCCTACTACAAGGCGAGACCACTGATGTGAGGTCATTGACGTGTTTGCAAACTTTCTGATCGGCCTTCGTGAGGGGCTGGAGGCTTCGCTGGTTGTCGGCATCCTCGTGGCGTACCTGGTCAAGACCGATCGCCGCGAGCTGCTGCCCAAGGTCTGGACCGGCGTCGGGCTGGCGGTGGCTGTCTCCCTGGCCGCCGGAGCGCTGCTCACCTTCGGCCCACGCGGCCTCAGCTTCGAGGCGCAGGAGGCCATCGGTGGAATCTTGGCCATCATCGCAGTTGGCTTCGTGACCTGGATGATCTTCTGGATGGCACGAACGTCACGCCAGTTGAAGGGCGCAATCGAGGGTCGCATGGACACCGCCATCGTGGCCGGCGGGGGCAGCCTGGTGGTGCTCGCCGCGCTGGCCGTGGGTCGCGAGGGCCTGGAGACTGCGCTCTTCCTGTGGGCCGCCGCCAACGCAACCGGTGAGTCCTCGCAACCATTGATCGGTGGCGCCCTCGGTCTCACTGCCGCCGTGGTTCTTGGCATCCTCATCTATCGCGGTGCCGTGCGGATGGACCTTGGCAAGTTCTTCCGCTGGACCGGTGGGCTGCTGGTGTTCGTCGCCGCCGGCGTCTTGGCCTACGGCATCCACGACCTGCAAGAAGCCGGCATTCTGCCCGGGGGCAACTCAATTGCCTTCGACGTGTCGAGCACCATTGCGCCCAGTTCGTGGTACGGCACGTTGCTCAAGGGCACGTTCAACTTCTCACCCACCACCACATGGCTACAGCTCATCGCTTGGTTCGCTTACGTCGTGCCCGTGCTCACCGTGTTCATTCTCACGGTTCGCCCCAAGAAGTCGGGCACGACCGGGTCTCGCGTTGCATCGAGCCCGTCGACCCCGGCTCACGCCGCTTCCTGAAACGCAGCCAAGCGCTACCCCTTCCGCGATGGCGAGTAAGTTGCTGCCGGCGAGCCGGCCGCTGAAAATGACGAGCCGCAACACGATCCGTTGAACGAGACTGGCGGAATGGCGACTGCGACCTCACGCTGGCGCGCGCTGGCCGCGCTGATGCGCCCCGATTCCCGCCGCTGGCTGGGCCTCGGGTTCTTGATCGCGCTCGCGTCCGGGCTTTCCCTCGCAGGGCCGCTGGTCGTTCGACGGATCGTGGACCTCGCAAGTGAAGGGACGACCGCAGCGCAACTGACGTCGTTGGCGCTGCTGTACCTGGGCCTGGCGGTGGCGACACAACTGATTCTCGTCGCCGTCTCGTGGTTCGCCACCGTGACCGCCTGGCACACCACCAACCAGATCCGGCTGCGATTGGCCGGCCACGTGCTGGGCCTGGACCACGAGTTTCATCGCCGGCACACTCCCGGCGAATTGATCCAGCGAGTCGACGGCGACGTCACGTCAGTGAGCGACTTCCTCGGCCGAGTCGTGCCACGCGTGGTTGGCGCCGCAGCAATGGTGGTGGGAATGGTGGCCGTGCTGGCGGTCGTCGACTGGCGCATCGCGATCGGCGCGTTGCTGTACGTGATGCTCTCGGCGGCGGTGATCGTTCGGGGCCGACACCGCGCCGTCGGAGAGTCGAGTGATGAGATGCGTACGTACGCGACGTTGTACGGCGGGATCGAAGAGCGGCTGACGGCCAGCGAAGACCTCCGCGCGAACGGCGCTGGGGCTCACGCAATGTGGCGCTTCGTGGAGGAGAGCGCGGGGACGATGCACAGCTCGGTGCGTCGCGAATCGGCATTCCTCCGGCTGTGGTGGGCGGTGCAGGGTTCGGTCGCCATCGGCTCCTCGCTCTCGTTGGTGACCGGCGCGCTGCTGGTGACCAATGGGTCGATCAGGATCGGCACCGCGTTCCTCATGTTCCAGTACGTGCTGCTGCTCGAGCGCCCGTTGGAGGATGTGGTGCAGCAGTTGGAGACAGTGCAGAAGGCGAACGGCGCCATGGTGCGCGTCATCGACCTGCTGGCGATTCAGCCAAAGATTCTCGACGACGGCGCCATCTCTCCGGCGGCGGGCCCACTGGCGATTGCGTTCGACCGTGTGACGTTCGGATACGAACTCGACGAGGGCGAGCAGGTGTTGCGCGACATCACGTTGTCCATCGAGGCCGGCAGGTCGGTGGGCATCATCGGGCGCACCGGCAGCGGGAAGACCACCCTGTCGCGACTGGTCCTGCGGTTGGTCGAAGCGACCGACGGCCAACTTCGTCTTGGCGGTGTTCCCATCGCCGACATTCCATTGGTCGAGCTGCGCCGCCGGGTTGCGATGATTCCCCAAGAAGTCGAGCTGTTCAACGGCAGCATCCGCGACAACGTCACTTTGTTCGACCCAGCACCAACCGACGAGGAGGTTGCGTACGCCCTGGAACGAGTCGGGCTGTCGTCGCTGGTCATCCAAGGTATCGATCGCCAACTCGGTGCCGGCGGTGCCGGGCTGTCGGCAGGCGAGGCGCAGCTCATCGCGCTCGCCCGAGTGTGGTTGCGCGATCCGGATCTGGTGGTGCTGGATGAGGCGACCGCACGCGTCGACCCAGAGACCGAAGCACAGTTGGAAGTTGCCATCGCCGCCTTGATGAAGGGCCGTACCGCGCTGGTGATCGCTCATCGGCTCAGCACGTTGCGTCACGTCGACGAGATCGTCGTGCTCGATCACGGCAAGCTCGTCGAGCACGGATTGCGTGAACAGTTGATGGGCGACGACAGCAGTCGCTTCCACCACCTGTTGGCACTGGCCCTGGAGGAGACGCCATGACTCGCGAACCCGGGGTCTGGCGCCTCGCGTGGCGCGTGTCGCAGCACCGACCACGGCTGTTCTGGCTGAGCTGGGCGCTGTTCGTTATGTTCTTCACCTTCCCGGTGCTCGGTGGTTGGTTGCTGGGTCGCGGGTTCGGCGCGCTCGAAGCCGGCGACCGCGCACAGGTCTACTGGTTTGCCGCCGGAGCGCTGCTCACCGACGTCTGTCGCATGGCGACCATCCACGGCGGCGCGTTGTTGTGGACGCAGGTGTGGGTGCACATGCAGACGCTCGTACGGGCAAACCTGCTCACCGCCCAGCTGGCCAGTGGTGGCCCCGAGGCCGGGCAACCGGTCGGTTCATCGGGTGAAGCAATCACACACTTCCGTGACGATGTCGAAGACGTCACCATGTTCGTCGACGGATTGCTCGACGTCAGCGCCGGGCTCGTCTTCACGGTGCTGGCGGCATTCGTACTCGGCAGCATTGACTCCAGCGCAGCAGCGATCTTGATAGTGCCGCTTGCGGGCGTCGCCGTTGCCACCCGTGCGCTGGACAACCGAATCACGCGATACCGCGCCACC
>Ga0105044_10012002_pt1 | contig 11786 bp, 10 predicted proteins | sample MAT01_FD_78092 | JGI IMG/M metagenome (GOLD analysis project Ga0105044, IMG submission 78092) | Freshwater microbial communities from Lake Fryxell liftoff mats and glacier meltwater in Antarctica - MAT-01 | ecosystem: Environmental > Aquatic > Freshwater > Ice > Liftoff microbial mat | place...
CCGATCTGCATCCACTGCGCCATTCCACACAATATCAGTGGCAATATCCACTCCCATCACCCCTGTCAACACACCGGCTTGGGCAGCCTCCAACCAAGCTTTGTCGGCAGGATACTCGGCTTGGGCCACGGCAATCAGCGCGTCAACCGCTTGTTGATGGTCAGCATGGGTGAAGATATTAAACCAATTGGTGACCGCTTGGTTGTCAAAGGGAATGTACCGAGGCCTGAGGCCCGCGTCCACCACGACACGTCTGGCTTGATCAACGGTGTAATAGCGGTCAGCAAACCAATCGCGGAGATGGGTCAGATTTTGATTCCAGGCCATTAGAGATCCTTTAACACGATGGTGGCGATAGCGAATCTTCTAGTAAGTAACACTATAAACGCTAATTCTGGATTATTTCTACAAAGTAGGAACTGCTATATAAATTCTGGTCAGTTGCACACATAAATAGACGATGATGCAATAAGCTTACCACCCAAATCCTGATCCCACCCTCACATCATCCTCACCACTTCTAACCCATTCCTCACACAAAAGTGCGCCTCGCCATCAATCGCTGATTATGGTATGATGCGGGGGCCATCGATCTAATTCTATATCTCTGCATAAGGAGGAACCAATGGGTGCAGACCTGGAACGCCTGCGTGAGCGGGCGCGCTTTATCCGCACGGAAACGGTGCGATTGATTGAGATTGCCAAAAGTGGTCACTATACGTCGGTGTTTTCGGCGGCGGAGATTATGGCCGCGCTCTATTATCATACCATGCGCCTGTCGGACGATCCCAAGTGGCCCGATCGTGACCGTTTTATTATGTCCAAAAGGCACTGTGCCGTGGGTATCTATCCGGTGCTGGCCGACAAAGGCTATTTCCCCACGGCCTGGCTCGACAATTATGCGCGCATTGGCTCGCCCCTGGGCGATCACCCGGATATGAAAAAGGTGCCGGGCATTGACTTTAGCTCGGGTTCGCTGGGCCACGGTCTGTCGATTGGTATGGGCATGGCGCTGGGGTTAAAGACGAGTAAATCACCGGGGCGCGTCTTTGTGCTGCTGGGCGATGGCGAGCTGAATGAAGGGCAGATCTGGGAAGCCGCGCAAGCTGCACCCCACTTTAAATTGGGTAACTTGATCGGCATTATCGATCGCAACCAGATGGGGTTGGACGGCATGACCGAGGAGATAATGCAGGTCGAGCCGCTGGCCGACAAGTGGCGCGCCTTTAATTGGGAAGTCCACGAAGTCGATGGGCATGATCTGGCCGCGCTGGTGGCGCTCTTTGACAGCTTGCCCGCCGCTGGCACCAAGCCGCACATGATCATTGCCCACACGATCAAGGGCAAGGGCATTGAGTGGATGGAGAATTCGCGGGTCTGGCACCTGGGCTATCTGGCTGGGGTGGATGCGCAGCGGGCCGTACACGACATTGAAGCATACCAGTGGTAATCAAGGGATAATCCAGAAGTAAGGACAAGATCATGACAACGATTGATATCCATTCGGCCGGCATCGAGATGCAAGACAAAGAATCCTGGCATCTGGGCATGTTACGCACACAAGCCCATTCGGCGATTGCCGCGCGCGTCCTCAACGAATTGGCCGACAGCGATCCGCGTATCTGTGTACTCACCGCTGATTTAGGCTTTAGCAACCGCACCATTGAATTTTCCTATCGCCACCCCGAGCGCTTCTTTAATGTGGGCATTGCCGAGCAAAATATGGTGAGCGTGGCCGCCGGGCTGGCGACGACAGGGATGATTCCCTATGTGGCCACCTTTGCCTCGTTTCTTGGGTTGCTTTGCTGTGAACATATCCGTACCGACTGTGCCTATCCCAATTTGCCTGTGCGCCTGATCGGACACCATGCGGGGATCTCGCTGGGCTACTATGGCACGTCACACCACGCCACCGAAGATATTGGCATTATGCGCTCGATTGCCAACCTCAAAATCGTCTGCCCCGCCGACGCCTATAGTCTGGAACAGGCGTTGCGCCAGACAGTGGATGTCGAGGGACCCATTTATTTCCGCCTGGGCCGCGGGCGCGAGTCCGATGTCTATGTAGAGGGCGAGCCGTGGGAATATGGCAAGGTGAATGTGTTGCGCAAAGGCAGTGACGCCGTGATCTTTGCCAATGGCATTATGGTTTCGTCGGCGCGCCAGGCCGCCGAGACGTTGGCCGGCGAAGGCATTGACTTGACCGTGGCCGACTTGCATACGATCCAACCCTTTGATGTTGAAGGCGTGCTGTCGCTGATTGAGGAATCCAAAACGGTCTTTGTGGCCGAGGAGCACAATACACGCAGCGGGGTGGCGACCGCGATTGCCGATGCGATTGTGGATAATCAAGTCTATGGGGTTAAACTGGTGCGCATTGGCTTTCCGCCCGACGAATATTCGGCGATTGCCGCACCCTATCCCCTCTACCAGCACTATGGCTTGGATGCGGGTGGCGTGGCCGAACGGGTACGCAAAGAGTTGGAAAAATGAAACCCAAAGTCATTCTCGATCCGGCCTTTCGCAAAATCAACGAAATCTTTGATCCAGCCGACCTCGCGCGGCTGCACACGCTGGCCGATGTGATCTGGGGGCAGGATGAACCCATGCCGCCAGCAGCTTTGGATGAGGCGCGCGCCGATGCGGTTGCGATTGTCACCGGGCGCTGGCGCCATGGCGATCTGGCGACCCTGCCCAAGCTGCGGGCGATTCTGGAAGTCGGCGGTCGCCATCCCAGTCCACAAGTGCTCGATTATCCGACATGTTTTGCACGCGGCATTCGTGTGCTGAGTTGTGCGCCCGCCTTTGGCCCCATGGTAGCCGAGCTGGCGCTGGGCATGGCGCTGGCTTCGGCACGCCAAATTGTGCCCAATCATACGCTGTTTACCCAGGGCGCAGAAAAATGGCTACATGCGGGGAATGTGGATTCGTTCACGCTCTATGGGCAAACGGTGGGCTTTATTGGTTTTGGCGGGTTGGCGCGCTGTCTGAAACCCTTGTTAGCACCGTTTGGTTGCCCCATCCTGGCCTATGATCCCTGGCTGCCGCAAAGTTATCTGGCGAGTCAAGGGGTTACGCCGGTGGATTTGGCCACTGTGCTGACAACAGCCAAGGTGATCTTTGTGCTGGCGATTCCTTCGCTGGAAAATAAGGCGCTATTGGATCGGGAACGACTGGCGCAGATTCAACCCAATGCTGTGCTGGTGTTGATCAGCCGATCGCATCTGGTGGATTTTGACGCGTTAACCGACTTGTTGCTTGCTGGTCGCTTCCGGGCAGCGATTGATGTGTTTCCGCAAGAGCCGTTGCCACTGGAGCATCCGATTCGCCACGCGCCCAATGTGATTTTGTCCGCCCACCGAGCGGGCAGTGTGCCCAAAGATATGCACAACATTGGGCGTATGGTTGTGCATGATCTAGAGGCGATGTTCAATGGTTTGCCACCGCTCGCAATGCAGGTGGCCCAGCCCGAAATTGTTTACCGGCTGGAATAATTGGCTGAAGCAGGTAGTTGTGAAGAAGGAGCTTCTCATGCACAAACAGAAGGGAATGAATAAACATCAGAAGGCGGCGTTCCGCCCCGGCGAGCACCGCACCCGCACACCCCAGATCGAAGCATTACTGGAGCTAGCCTGTAGCTATGATCCAGTCGAGCGCCAGGTGGCGGCGCAAAATCTTTGTCCGTGCCATGTCCGACGGCGCATTGATGCGGTCTGGCAGGCACTTTATCGTATGCTGGAAGATCCCGATGTGCGTGTGCGCCGGGCGGCGTGGCATACCCTAGAAGATGGCGGGCGACCGAGCGATCCGGCCTTTGAACAGATCCTGGCGCGGGCACGCATGCGGGAGAGCGATCCCCAAGTCTGCCGGTTTATTGAGAAATTTGCTAGCGCGCTTGATGCACAGGAAGTAGTCGCACAGGCCCGCGCTGCGGCACCGCGCTTTCCGATGCGCGGACGCTGCGACTTTTGTGGTACGGAGAATGTTGCCGTGCGCCGCGATTTTGAAACCGAGATTGTCGTCTTGGGCCAGCCACGTCGCCTCGCCCATATTTGTGCCAAGTGTGAGCAGGTTTAACCAATACCGATACTATTGGTAATACTGAGCGCAAATTATTGATTCAAGCGATACGTTGCGCTGGGCCAAAACTACGCACAATCCACAGGGAACAGGCAGTATGAGTATCTTCTGTGAATGCTCATGCGTCTATAAGAGTAGAAAGCGTGTACGGTCACTACCGCGCCGATATGTCACTTCGCTTGCGCGATTATCCTAAATCGCATACAATGGCGGCTTGCTACAGGCTTTTTGGTATTTGACCTATTTTTGTAAGTTTACTTTCTATAGTAAATCACTATACACTAGTTTACAAAGGAAAAGTGCATGATCCTGTCAAAGATTGTTCATCATGGACGTGCAACCCTATCTGTGTTTTCGCTGATCACGCTTTTGCTCTTGCTTGGCTGCCAGCCGATCCAAGCGCCCACACCCACACCGGAGTCAAGCGCAACACCGATAGAGGAGCCGACCGCAACCGTCGAAGTACCAGCCGTGATCCCCGTCACGCTGCGGATTCCCGATCTGGCGCTCGAATTGCCTATCACGGAAATGGGCTGGGTGGTCACAGAGGCCAATGGTCAGCGTACCACAGAGTGGATTGTCCCCGTTGAGACAGTCGGTTGGCATGTCAACAGTGCTGGCGCGGGTGGCAATGGCAATACGATTCTTTCCGGTCACCAAGCAACGGGCAGCGCAGTCTTTGCCCCACTAGCCCTGGGCGATATTGTTGTCGGTCAGGAACTACAATTGGTGGACGCCGCGGGCAATGTCTTTGTCTACACGGTCAACGAAATTAGCGAACCAATTGCGATTGTCGGTGCCACCGAAGAAGATAACGCGCTAGCCCAAACCTATGTTGCGCCCACCGATACAGCACAATTGACGCTCGTAACCGGTTGGCCCGACTTTACCACCACCCATCGTATTTTTGCCGTTGCCGAATATGTAGGGCCAGGTGAGTAATCATGACGTATCCGGGCGACGTTTCCCGTTATCTATGCTCGGTAATCGTCCCCGTCTATAATGGTTCAGCGACCGTTGAACATTGTTTAGACGCCTTGGCACAACAAAGTATCGATCCAGCGCACTACGAAATCATCTTGATCGACGATGGTTCAACCGACAATACCCAGCAGGTTATTGCCCAATGGTGTCAGCGCCACCCCCACATCCAATGTCAACAAGGCAGCCAGCCCAATCAAGGACCAGCCGCGGCGCGCAATCGCGGGGCCAAGCTGGCGCAGAGTCCATTGTTGCTCTTTACCGATGCCGATTGTCGGCCCAGTGCGACTTGGATCGAGACCTTTTATCAACGCTTTGCCCAAGATGAAAGCATCAGTGCGGCAATGGGTGCGTACGCTAGTGTGCAGTCAACACCTGCGGCCCAGTTTGCCCAGTTAGAGTTTGAAGAGCGCTACATACATATGCGCCAACAGCCAGCGCTTGATCTGGTCGCGACCTACTCGGCAGCCTTTCGTCGCAATGTTTTTTTGCAGGAACAGGGCTTCGACCCTGCATTTCCCAAAGCGAACAATGAAGATGTCGAATTTTCCTACCGGCTAAGCCAACAGGGTTATCGCATGGTCTTTGTGCCCGCAGCAGTGGTAACCCATCCCCACGCGCCAACGTGGTGGGGCTATGCGTCCACAAAGTTTAGTCGGGCCTATTGGCGTACCGTAGTGTACAAGCGCTATCCTACCAAAGCAATCAAAGATAGCTACACGCCACAAACCCTAAAGTTACAAATTGTGCTGGCACCGTTGGCCTTGCTTGGCCTGTTATGGACGCTTAGCCAACGGCGCTGGGCCGGATTAGGATTATGCGCACCTTTCTTGCTGACAACAATACCAATGGTACGGTTTGCGGCGCGCCAGCGCGCAGGAATAGCAGTGTGGGTGCCCTGGGGATTGTGGTTACGTTCCCTGGTCTTTGCACTGGGTGTTGGCTGGGCACTGGTAACTAGCCAACCAGCACAAAAGACGGTTCGGCCACAGGCAGGCGCGGCGAGTGGGGATACCACTCGATAGGCTTCCCCCTAGACGATAGCGATCCGACCCTTTTGTGGCCGTGCGGCGTCGCAGCTAAGATGACAAAGAGCGTGGAGCGTATCATCCGAGCAATAGAGGAGTAATTAGATAATGAAAAATCAAAAAAAACACTTTACCACATGTAATTGGCAGTTCCGCCGTTATGGGATGGGTTGTCTACTGGTGATCATGCTCGCGCTCTTCTGGATGCGCGGATCTTTGGTCTACGCGGCACCCAGCCAACAAACCGTGCCACCGCCTACGCCTACGCAGGAAACTGGGCCGGTGCCTACCGCCACATCCGTGCCCGACAACAATGACGACGATGACGATAATCAGCCACAGCCAACGGCAACGTCACCAAGTGCAGAGCAACCAACGCCTGTTCCGCCAGCGCCTTCTGAGCCGACGCCATCCCAACCAGCACCAACAGGTGACGGACTAACCGGCGTGGTTGGCGTGGCACGGCTCAATGTACGTCAGGGTCCTGGCACAAATTTCGATCCCATCGGCACAGCCTTGATCGGCCAGCGTGTGTCGATCCTCAGCCGCAACGAGGTGGGCGACTGGTGGCGCATCTGCTGTGTAGATGGCACGAATCAAGAAGGGTGGGTGGCGGCCCAATTTATTCAGCCCGATTTTGAGCTAGGGCAAGCCGCAACTTTGATTCCCGTAGAGGGCGCGCTGCCCGCAACACCAACCCCCACCCCCACGGTTGATCCAAGTACGGTGCCGACCACCACTGTGGCCAGTGCCGTTTTGGAACTGCAAATCCAACAAGAGCCGCTGTATACCTGGCAAGGGCAAATTCTGACACTGGCCTACCAGGTAACTAATCTGGGCGAGACAGCAGCCACCGCCGTTGAAGTACGCAATGAGCTGCCAGTTGAATTAACTTTTGTGACGACACCAGGCATTGCAGCTAGTGGGGTGATGACAGAAGCAACCGAGACAGGCCGCACAGTCGTGATCTTTGGCTGGCCAGCCATCGAAGCGGGCGCGACGGTGACCACCAATGTGCAACTACAAGTTTCGGCAGAGATGCTCGTCGGCGCGGTTGTTGACAATCTGGCGGTTGTCACTGCTGATGGAGCACAACCCGTCACCTCTGGTATCAGCGTGGGGATGCCACCAGCCACGTTGCCAGATTTTCGCTAAGGAATCCAGACTGTTTACTACCAGGAAGTTGTCATTCTCGCGAAGGCGGGAATCTACTGTTGACAAGAGTGGATACCTGCCTTCGCAGGTATGACAATTTCGTAAGTCTGTTGGTTTATTTACTCTTCGTTCCTAATGCCGTGTCCGCAACCAATCGAGCTAAGCGAATGCTGTGCAAATGACAAAACAAGCCGCCCCGTGGAACAGTTGGCTCGTGCCCCTGATCGCCACGGGGCTCGCTTTTCTGCTCTACGTCCTGAGTGCCCCGCGCGGATTGACCTGGGCACATTTTGGCCCAGATGGGGCCGAGTTACTCGCCGCAGCGGTAAGTAATGGTGTGCCTCATCCGCCTGGGTATCCGCTCTATATGCTGCTGTTGCAAGCATGGTTGCGCGTGGCGGGTTGGATCACCCAGAGCGATAATCTGGCGTGGTATGGCAATCTGCTCAGTTGCCTTTTGGCCGCGGCCAGTGTGGGGGTAACCGTCCAGGTCGCTATGCGCTTGGTGGCCGCGACCCCCTGGCCATGGCTGTGGGCCGGTTTGATCGGCATGGCTTGGGCCGTTGCGCCGTTGCCGTGGGGCCAGGCAGTCATCACCGAAGTGTATGCGTTGCACATGTTGCTGGTAGCGCTCTTGGGCTGGGCGCTCTTTGTGCAGCCGACGCGTCGCTGGGCGCTGGTGATTGTGATCGCATTGGGCGTTGCGCATCATCTGACCTTTTTTCTGTTGCTGCCCGCCGTGCTCTACTATCGTTGGCGCACAGCCGGTGGGGGCTGGCGACCTTTGTTGCAAACAGCACTCTTCATGGCACTGGGTGTCGTGGCCGGCCTTGTCTTCTACCTGCGCATTCCCTTGGCCGCCGCCATGCAGCCCCCTTCGCCGATCAACTGGGGCTATGCCAAGGATTGGGAAGGTTTTTGGTGGTTGGTGAGTGGGGCAGCCTATCGCGCCTATCTCTTTAGTGCCCCCTCATCGACCATCCTCAGTCGGGTGGCGGCCTGGTCGAATGTGATCACAACGCAGTACACGCCGGTTGGGTTGGCGATTGCCTTGTTGGGGCTCTCCCAATGGGATCGCCAGCAGAGTGAGCTACGCAATTTTAGCCTGCTCTGGCTGATTCCCGTCAGTATCTATTCGATCAACTATTACACGCGCGATAGTGAGATCTATCTATTGCCGGTGATCTGGCTGGTGGCGCTTTGGCTTGGTGTGGGGTTTGCCGCCATCGTAGCGTGGCTGGCGGTAGATGGCAACCGCTTGTGGCAACAGCGGCGGCCACAAGCCAACGCATGGTCACCAGCGCGTATTGCGCAGGCGCTGGCAATAGTTACCCTTGTCGGGCTGGTGGGAATTACGGTGTGGCGCTGGCCGACGCAGTCGCTCCGCCAGGATCGCGAGGCCGAAACCTTTATTGCCGATGTGCTGACCGTCGTCGAACCGGGCAGTATTATTATCAGCAGTGCCGATGCCGAAACTTTTGCGCTCTGGTATGCAGCTTGGGGTAGTGGGGTGCTGTTGGAGAAAGCGCCAGATACGGTGCTGATCAACTATGCGCTCTATCAATTTCCCTGGTATCGCCGCCTGGTCGCGACCCTCTACCCCGACATTGTCGGCCAGAGTAGCTCGGTTGAGGAAATTTTGGCGCAGAATGCCGCCACGCATTCGATCTACTTTAGTGAGAAATTCTCCTTCTGGCCGGCAGAGCAGCTCACCCCAGCCGGGCCCATCTGGCGTTATCACGCGCCGTGATCACACCCTAAATCCGTGCTTTCTACCCCTAGCACAAATCCACCAATCGATTATCCAGTCAATCCGTGCTCAGAATCCGCTGACAGCGCGCCCACTAATGCTGGCAGAAGTACACCACCCGGGCCTTGCAAGAAAAAATCGGCGATCTCGGAGATCGGTGTGCAATCGGGATTGACATCGATCACAATGGCACCAGCTTGCTTGGCAACCAGCGGCAATTGCGCCACGGGGTAGACGACACCACTGGTACCCACCACCAACATGACATCACAGCGCTCGGCTTCCCGCCAGGCAATCTCGACCACACGGCTGGGCAACGCCTCACCAAACCAAACTACGTCGGGGCGCACCAAATCGCCACAAGCCAAACAGGTTGGCGGCAGTTTGTGTCTACGTTCATCTGGTTGTAACAGATGTTCCCTATTACACGCATTACACCGAAAATGCGTAATGCGGCCATGAATATGCAACACGGTTTGACTACCCGACCGCTCATGCAAATCATCAACATTTTGGGTGACTAAGGTAAAAGTCGGCGTCAAGGCTGCCAGGCGCGCCAAGGCCAGATGGCCGCGATTGGGCAGAGCCTGTTCAACCGTGTCTAAGCGCGCCATATACCACTGCCAGACCAATCCCGGATCGGCAGCAAAACCAGCCTGGGAAGCCAAGCGTTGTGGATCAAAGGTAGCCCACAAACCGGTCTGTGCATCGCGAAAGGTGGCAACGCCCGACTCTGCACTCACCCCTGCCCCCGTCAGGCAGACAATGCGCTGAGCAGCGGCAAGGGTTTGGCGGGCTTGGGCGAGTTGTTGTGCGGTAGGCGTTGCCATTTTAGCTCTACTCCTATTATCCGGCCAGCAATTCCAGGGCGCGCGGTTCATGCCATTGCAATTGCAGATCAGTCTTGGCATGTGGCTTGAACGACTGGCGTACCGCTTTAATTTCAGTCTCTAACACGTCAATCTCGGCAAGCTCGGCAACGCCCATTTCGAGTTGATGCCCATAGTGCAACAACCCCAGCTCCATCGGTTCAAAGCCCATGGCCTTGGCCATGACGGCGTCGGCGGCAAAGACGTCGATACTGGCCGCGGCCACCCCAAAGTCTACACCATCGTCACCGCCGGGGCCGTCACCTTGCAGCCCGCGCGTACCATCGACCACGGCAATGTCGGGCGTCAAGAAACGCGCGAGCCGAATCAAATTGATATTGAGGGTCTGCGCTTCCGCGGGCAACGTGCGCTCGGCATGGCTGTTGAAGCCGTGCATCTTCACCCGATCCGGCTTATAAATCGTGCCCATAATCATGTTTTTGAGCGCCAGCGTCACCACACAAACATCGTGGGTTTTCGCCACCGCCACCGAAATGGTACAGGGGCAGTCGAGCACTGTCTTGGGCATACGCACGATTGTCTCGCTACGGTCGGCCAGGATGATTGGCGTTTCCACCCATGCAGTTTCTTGATTCAAATCGACCAGGCGAATGGCAACGCCATATTCGGCAGCCAACGCGTGATAGCCATAGTTGTCCCACGCTTCGCCCGAATAGCTTTCATTGCCCCCCTCGGCGATCAGAATTTCGGTTGGGGGTTTGGGTGTGCTCATCAGAAAATCCAGCGCGCCACGGATGGCGTCCACATGGCTGGAGGCCAGTTGATTCTTGCCCGACAGAAAATTCGGCTTGAGCATCACTTGCTCGCGGATGCGCGGTGTCACATCGGCGCGCACCAGATCCAGCGCGCGATAGACATTTTTGCGGCGATCCCCTTCACGGGCCAAGCCCACGCGAGCACGTTTGGTCGTCATTTTCTTCTCCTTAAACAATTGAGTTACGCATGGGTAATGCGCGGCATGCGTGTAGATTCACGTTGGATTTCCGCTTGGACAAATTTGAGTAGCAGTTGGGCTTTCACCGCCTGATACGCCGGATCAGCCCAGCGGTTGTGCAACTCACCAGGGTCGGTTTGCAGATCGAACAGTTCGCCATAGTCGGCGTTGCGATAGACCGTGATTTTGTAACGTTCTTCGATCAGTGTGCGCAGATGGACGGTTGTGGGGTTGTGCCGATTTTCGACCAGCGCCCAATCGCGCGCGGTGGCCTGTTGACCCTGCCAGACTGCCAGTTGATTCACCCCTTGCATGGCACCCGGCGCTTCAATACCCGCCGCGGCCAAAAAGGTTTGCGGATAATCGACCAAACTTTGCAGCGCAGTCGAAGTTTGCCCAGCCGGCACGGTCCCCGGTTGCCGCACCAGCATGGGTACGCGGATCAAATCTTCATAGTGAAACGCGCCCTTGGCGATCAGTCCATGTTGCCCCATAAAGTGGCCGTGATCCGTAGTGTAGACCACCAACGTATTTTCGGCCAGGCCCGCTTGATCCAGATAATCCAAAATGCGCCCCACCTCATAGTCGATCAAGCTGGTCATGCCATAGTACGCGGCCAGGCTGCGCCGAATCTCCGCGTCGGTGTGCAGATGGGATTGGAAGCCATGCAAGCCACTGCCCCCCTTTTCTTGATACTCCGTCCAATCGGGCTTGGCTTGCTGTGTACGTGCGAAATGGGGCGGCATGTCGTCAAACTCGCCCTCGGTATAGTGACCTGGGGTAAGCATGGCGGGATCGTACATGCTGGCCCACGGCTCGGGCACCACATAGGGCGGGTGGGGATCGAAGAAACTGGCCCACAGGAAGAACGGTTTGTCTTCGGCAACACAGCGCTGCATATTGGCAATCGTGCGCTCGCCCACCCAATGACTATGGTGATATTCCTCGGGCAGATCCCACGTCAACGC
>Ga0105044_10012003_pt1 | contig 11783 bp, 13 predicted proteins | sample MAT01_FD_78092 | JGI IMG/M metagenome (GOLD analysis project Ga0105044, IMG submission 78092) | Freshwater microbial communities from Lake Fryxell liftoff mats and glacier meltwater in Antarctica - MAT-01 | ecosystem: Environmental > Aquatic > Freshwater > Ice > Liftoff microbial mat | place...
CCGGCCGGCAAAGAGGCGCAATAGGGAATATTTACAAGGCAAATGGGCAAGCGTTGACCTTTGCGCACGACGGCTCCTTTGGTAGCGAGCCATGGTGTAGCGATGGAACAGCCGACGGGACACACCTAGTGGCGGATGTTTTTCCCGGTTTCCGGGGAATGCTAGAACCAGGGAGCGTCCTTGGGGAAATCGGCAATCGTGCCTATATGGTGTTGAACTATCCGGATACAGGCGCCGAAATCTATTCCACAGATTGTAATTCGGTCGAATTACTCTTCGACCTTAACCCGGCCGGTCATGGCGTGGGTGCGGCGATCGTCGCAAATGGATCGATCGTATTCAGTGGAAACGAAGGTAATGGACAGCGCGGATTATGGATTTCAGACGGTACAGCCACCCAACCAAGGTTGCTAGCAGCGTTCCCAGATTCGACATATGTCAACAGTCCGCAGCGCCTTGTATTTGACGGTGCGGATAACGTTTGGTTTGTGGCATGCACCATCGCTGATCTTTGCCAGTTTTATACGGTAAATTTGACCACTGAGTCTGTTATTCCCGTCACGGTCAGCCAAGTGACTGGGTCGCAGAATCTGTTTTTGGTCGCCGCCACTGCTAATGGTATGCTCGCATGACGGCGAAATTCTGTAACAGGAATGGAGCCAGGGATTTTATCGGGCACCAATATGTCTACCATCGGTGATTTGTTTCCAGGCGCGGACGGCTCTGCGAGCGCTAGCAGTTTTGACCGTCATGCGCGCATGGCAAACGGAGATATTTTGTTTGCGGCCCGTGTGTCGTCGACATTGACTGCAATGTTTCGCAGCGACGGAACGGCTGTGGGCACGGTTAAGTTTTGGCCTGTTTGACTATAGAGCCGTTGGGAGATCTCAATCTTGGACCGAGTAGCACTCGATTCGCCGCGAATTCTGCACATTCGACGGGTGGAGGGTTTTTGACAGGCATAACCCAGAACAACCAGTCACGGCGAATTCTGTTGAATAATGGCAGTGATTCTACGGTTGTGCATGCGGGATGTCCCGGACTTTCTCAGGGGAATGATGCCTTCCTTGGCAGCTCTTATGTCTTTTCCTGTGAAACCGAATCTTTCGGAGCGGAGCCTTGGGTCTATGATTTGTCCACACAGTCGGGAACGCTTCTCGACGATCTGGCCTCTGGCTCGGATTCGGCGCACCCGCAAATACTGGGTGTCGCGCAATCGCAGATTTGGATGCTAACGAAAAATCCCGCAGCCTTATGGCGCAGCAGTGGCGTGCCGCAGCAGAGTGTATTGGCTCTCGCGTTTGATCCGGCAATATTCGCACCTACGGCTCCACCATCTGCTTTGCTAGCGGACGCAGGCGCATTCGGAATTATATTAGCTTCCAACATAGCGGGACCGCAGTATGACGATGGGTCGAGCGCCGTTTATCGCGTGAATGCCAGTGGAGCGCAATTGCTCCAATCGGTGCCGCGACGGGGTGATATGAGTATGGCAGTCTTCGCTAATAAAATATATTTCCCCTTCCATAGCAGTGAGGAAGGTTTGGAATTGTGGGAGAGCGATGGGACGGTGGCGGGAACGCACATGGTCAATCTGCCGCTGCGCGCCGGCGTCGCGAGTTCGCGACCGAGCAATTTGGTCGCGGCGGCTGGCTTTGGCGTGGTTTTCCAGGCTGATCTCGGCCGACACGAAGGGCGTGAGTGGGTGTTATGGGACGGAAGTGCCTACAGCCCCATTGTCGCTGTAGAGGGCGCCGAATCTGGCGCGTTTAGCGACCAAGATACCGCCACAGTTGCCGGTTCACGTCTTGTCTTCACTGCGCCTCACGCCAACGCCGGCAAGGAGTTGCATGTCGTTGATCTGGGGCGTGATGCGCTGTTTGAGTGGGGTATGGAGTCGTGCGTGGCCTTTGAATTGGTTCTTGGCAGTTAGACCAGCCCCGAGAAGCTGCCCATGAATCCACGGTAGTGCGCGAGTTCGGCGACGGAGTCGCGAATGTCGGCCATGGCCAGGTGCGTGCTGCCTTTGTTGTAGCCCGCCAGCGTCGCGGGCGACCAGCGTTTGGCGAGTTCTTTGAGCGTGCTTACGTCGAGATTGCGGTAATGGAAGAAGCGCTCCAGTTCCGGCATTTGTCGATGCAGGAAGCGTCGATCCTGGCAGATGGAATTGCCGCACATCGGTGACATGCGTTCAGGCACGTGGCGCTTGAGGAAGGCGAGGGTGTCTGCTTGCGCGAAGCTCAAATCCACGCTGGAATCCAGCACGCGCTGCCAAAGCCCGCTCTTGGTGTGCTGCTTACGGTTCCAATCGTCCATGCCCTGCAGCCGTTCAAGCGGCACATGGATCGCATGCGTCGGACCTTCTTGCAGGATGTTCAATTGTTTGTCGGTCACCAGCGTGGCGATCTCGATGATTTCGTCTTGATCGGTATCGAGGCCCGTCATCTCCAGGTCAATCCAGATCAGATTTTCTGCATTCGGAGCGAAATCAGCCACTGGTAATCCTTAGTTTTCGAAAATCTACGTCGGTGCGATGCGTCATGCATGAGCCACTCAATGGGTGAATCATGACATCTGGGCCGAGCTTGGGCGCATCTGGTGTGTGTCTGCTTACTGCTTCGATCGCGGATCCGAAATGATTTTTCGCGCCGAACAAAGTGCACAAATTTGGGCGCAAATCCTAGCGAACCGCTCTACGCTCTTTCTCCGCCAACCGTTTACCGCGAAAAAACGCTCGCAATTGCTCGCTCGCTTCTGCCTGCAGCACGCCGCGCACGACCTCGATACGATGATTGTGGCGCGCATCGCCGAGCAAATCGAAGATGCCACCAACGGCACCGGTCTTTGGGTCATCGGCCGCAAAAACCAAGCGCGAAATACGCGCATGAAGCATCGCCCCGACGCACATCACGCATGGCTCCAAGCTGCAGTAGAGCGTCGCGCCGACCAAGCGATGATTGCGAACAGTTTGGCCTGCCTCACGCATCGCCACGATTTCCGCGTGGGCACTGGGATCGAAGTCGAGGATGTTGCAATTGTGCCCACGACCGACGATCTGTCCGTCTAGGACAACTAAGGCCGCTACAGGAACCTCGCCCAAGGCCTGCGCGGCATCGGCCAGTTGCAGCGTTTGCGCCATGAAGTCGGCGTGCAGGTTTTGGTCGGGTGTCATGCGTAGTGCTGAGATCAAAAAAGGGTCGGTTAGTGCGACTGAAACATAGCGGATGACTCAGTACAGCGGACTTTCGTCGGCAGAATTGACTTCGTATCTCGGCGTACTGAGCGCCGCGCAGCCGTTGTCGTCGACCACCTCAGCGTTGAACATTCAGGCTCGATGCGTTGCGTGACCATCTACATAGTCAGGAGCGTAACGGTGAGCGCCATTAGTCTCGCGGAAGCCAAGGCACACTTGAGCGAACTTGTAGACCGGGTTGAATCGGGAGACTCTATTGAAATTACGCGTCGAGGCAAGCCAATCGCAAAGCTGACCGCCGTAGACATTCCGCGCAAGCGAATTGAGCTCGCGTTGATGCAATCGCTCACAGCGACCATGCCATTGGAGGCGTACAGCGCGTCCGATTTGGTGCGGTCTATGCGAGATTGCGATCGCTTCTGATGCTTTATCTCGACACGTCTCTGATCGTCGCAGCGCTATCGAATGGGGACAGGACGCCGTCTGTCCAGACTTGGTTAGCGACGCAGGATCCTGCCCAGCTTCTGATCAGTGACTGGGTCATCACCGAGATATCCTCCGCGTTGGCGATCAAGCTGAGAACCGAGCAGATAAATTTGGCGCAGCGTGCGGCCGCGTTAGCCATGTTTAATCAGTTAGTCGCCGAAAGCTTCACTGTCCTGGCCGTGACCGGCGGGCATTTTCGGGTAGCGGCAAAGTTTGTCGATCAACAGATGCTAGGTCTCTGTGCCGGAGACGCCCTACATCTTGCTACGGCATCGGCTCAGGGCGCGACGGTGGTCACGCTTGACCAGCGACTTGCGGCGGGCAGCCCCGTTTTAGGGGTTCCGACCCAGTTGCTCGCATAGGCCGCAAACTTTGTGCGTCGATCTACCCTCACTCCCACTCAATCGTTGCTGGGGGTTTTCCCGAGATGTCATAGACGACACGCGAGACGCCACGCACTTCATTGACGATGCGACGAGCGACTAAGTCCAGGAAATCGTAGGGCAGGTGCGACCAGTGGGCAGTCATGAAGTCGATGGTTTCGACCGCGCGTAGCGCGATGACGGGTTCGTAGGCGCGCGCGTCGCCGACGACGCCGACTGAGCGCACCGGCAAATACACGGCGAAGGCTTGGCTGACTTTCGAGTACAGGCCAGCGTTGCGCAGCTCCTCGATGAAAATATGGTCTGCGCGCTGCAGCACTTCGACGGCGTGCGCAGTGACAGCGCCGAGTACGCGCACGGCGAGGCCAGGGCCGGGGAAAGGATGGCGATAGACCATGTCATAGGGCAGATCGAGCGCGGCACCAAGGCGGCGCACCTCGTCTTTGAATAGCTCGCGCAAGGGTTCCAGCAATTGCATGCGCAACCGCTCGGGCAGGCCGCCGACATTGTGGTGCGACTTGATCACATGCGATTTGCCAGTTCGCGAGCCAGCGGACTCAATCACATCAGGATAGATGGTGCCTTGCGCAAGCCAGCGCAAATCGCCATGGCGTGTGGCTTCTTCCTGGAATACGTCGACAAACAAGCCACCGATAATCTTGCGCTTGGCCTCAGGATCATCAACGCCTGCCAATGCATCCATAAAGCGTTCGCGCGCGTCGACGCGGATGACGCGTAACTGCATGTGTTCGGCAAAGGTGCTCATGACCTGATCGCCTTCGCCCAAGCGTAGCAAGCCAGTATCAACAAATATGCATAGCAAACGCTCGCCGATAGCCTGGTGCAGCAGCGCGGCAACGACTGAGGAATCGACGCCCCCTGAGAGGCCAAGCAGCACGCCGTCGTCGCCCACCTGGGCACGCGTGCGAGCGATCGCGTCTTGGGCGATCAAATCGGCGGTCCAGAGCGTATTGCAGCCGCAGATTTGTGAGACGAAGCGCGTCAGCATCGCCAAGCCATGATGCGTATGCGTGACTTCGGGGTGGAATTGCACCCCAAACCAGCGGCGTTTGGCGTCGGCCATGCCGACAATTGCAACCGATTGCGTGCTGGCCACGACCTCGAATCCGGCCGGTACACGGATGACCTTGTCACCGTGACTCATCCAGACGTCAATGGTGGGGCTTTCGTTGTCGCCGGCGAATCCGTCGAGTAACTGGCACGCGGCCGTCGGCAGCACCGCCGCATAGCCAAACTCGCGCTCGGCGCCAGCGGCCACTTCGCCGCCGAGCTGTGAGGCCATCGCCTGCATGCCATAACAGATGCCTAAGATCGGCACATTCTGCTCGAATGCCTCCATCGGAATACGCGGCGAATCCGCTATTAATACCGACTCCGGCCCGCCCGACAAAATAATGCCACGCGGCGCGAATTCAGCGATCTCGGCCGGATCATGATCCCAGGCCCAGATCTCGCAATAGACGCCAATCTCGCGCACGCGCCGTGCGATAAGCTGGGTGTATTGCGATCCAAAATCGAGGATCAGCAAGCGGTCCTGGTGGATGTCGAGTCTCATGCGCGGCGATCCTTGAAACGGGCGTCAAAACAATCATTCAGGAAAAAAGCGAGCGGCGTGCCAAGACGCAGATCCTGCCCGCAAATAAAGCTGGCGTGATCGCCACTGCGGAACAGCCAATCGAGCCGGAAACCGTTCGCTGCGGGGGAGAGCGCGACACTGCTCACGGTGCCGATAGGGAAACGCGCAAGTAGCCGCGGGATTAAGCCCGGAGAAAAGCACATCAGTGTGCCGTCGACTTGGATCATCAACGGCAATGGACGGCGCTGCCGCCAGTAAGCTGCGATGACACTGCCCACGCCGCAGCCGACGATCAAGCCGATCCATACGGCGAGCAAATCCGACATCGACAGCGGAAGGGCAAGCGCAATGCTCATGCCGACGACAGCGAAAGCTAGCAATGCCCATTGCTCTAGGCCGCGTTGGCGCGTGTACACGCCCTGGCGATTAGCCAGAAACGGCCCGGAGACGACCAGCTCACTGCTCGCTGTGGCATCCATGCTCAATCGAGCCGGTAATTGGGCGCTTCTTTGGTAATTTGTACATCGTGCACATGACTCTCGCGTACGCCCGCATTGGTCACGCGCACAAAACTCGGCCGTGCGCGCATTTCGTCGATGGTCGCGCAACCCACATAGCCCATGCTCGCGCGCAGGCCGCCGATCATTTGATGCACGATGCTACGCAGTGGGCCACGATAGGGGACGCGGCCTTCAATGCCTTCGGGCACCAGTTTGTCGGTGTCCGTATCGTCCTGGAAATAGCGTTCCTTGGAACCCAATTGCATCGCGCCGAGCGAGCCCATGCCGCGATAGGATTTGTAGCTACGTCCTTGATAAAGCTCAACTTCTCCGGGAGCTTCTTCAGTGCCGGCGAAGAGCCCGCCGATCATTACGCAATGCGCGCCGGCGACGATCGCCTTGGCCAAATCGCCTGAGTAGCGGATCCCGCCATCGGCAATCACTGCCGCGTCACTGCCTTCGAGTGCGCGCGACACCATCGACACCGCGGTAATCTGTGGCACGCCCACGCCCGCGATAATGCGCGTGGTGCAGATCGAGCCGGGGCCCACGCCCACTTTGACGCCGTCCGCGCCGGCGTCGACCAATGCCAGCGCAGCGTCGCCCGTGGTGATATTGCCGCCGACCACTTGCATCTGCGGAAAACTCTGCTTGACCCAGCGCACGCGGTCGATCACGCCTTTGGAATGTCCATGCGCTGTATCGACCACAATCACATCCACACCGGCCGCCACCAGCGCGTGCACGCGCGCTTCGGTATCCCCGCCGACGCCCACAGCGGCGCCGACTTTTAAGCGTTCTTGCGCGTCTTTGGCCGCGTTCGGGTTGTCGCGCGATTTCTGGATGTCCTTGACCGTAATCATCCCGCGCAATTGGAACTGGTCGTTAACTACCAAAATTTTCTCGATGCGATGCTCGTGCAGCAACTGCATCACGGCATCATCGCTGGCACCTTCGGGCACAGTGACCAAGCGCGGCTTCGGCGTCATGATGCGGCTCACCGGCTCATCGAGGTGGGTGACGAAGCGCAGATCGCGGCTGGTGACGATGCCGACCAGATCGGCGCCATCGACCACGGGAACGCCAGAAATTTGATGTTTACGGGTCAGCGCGATCACTTCGCGGATGCTGACTGCGGGCGTGACCGTGATTGGATCGCGGATGACACCGGCCTCGAATTTCTTCACCAGACGCACTTGAGCGACCTGATTGTCGATACTCATATTCTTGTGGACGATGCCGATTCCGCCCATCTGCGCCATGGCGATTGCCAAGCGCGCTTCGGTCACGGTGTCCATGGCCGCGGCCACGATTGGAATATTCAACTTCAATCCGCGTGTGAATCGCGAGCTGAGATTCACATCGCGCGGCAGCACATCGGAGAACGCTGGAACCAGCGAGACGTCATCGAAGGTGAGCGCCTCGGCCACGATACGCATGGATTTAGCCTGTCTGGAGCGAGGCGCCACAGTATAGACCGAGGCCTGCAAGTGATCGCTCAAGGCGGCGGCGCTTGCCCGCGGACTTCCATGTGCCTCACCCACGTTGGCTCAGGCACCACCATCGCGTCGCCCGTCTGACTTGACATCAATTCAGACGCAAGCCTGGCTAGTCGCCGAATCGACTCATCTATTGCACCCGCTGATAAATGGCCGTATCCCAACAGCAATCCCAGCGTTGGCGGTGGTTGCTGGTAGTACGCAGAAATGCCGTAGATGCGCACATCGCGTGCGGCGGCAGCGTCGATCAGCCGCGACTCGTCGGCAGCACGCAACGTGTCCAGCCATAGACAGATGTGCATGCCGGTTTCTGCGCCAACGACGCGCGCATGTGTTCCAAAGTGTCGGGAAATCGCATTGATCAAGGCGCGACGGCGTTCATCCAAGTGACGACTGGTGCGCAACAGCAATCGCTCAAACTGGCCGCCTTCGATCAGGGCGGCCAACGCCTGCTGTTCAATCGCCGCGCAACCGCGATCAGCTAGCCATTTTGCGGCGTAAAAGGCCGCTCGAAGTGCTGCGGGAACCACCAGAAAGCCGAGTCGCAATGCGGGGAAAAGCACCTTCGAAAAGGAGCCGAGATAGATTACGCGGCCAGTGCGATCCAAGGATTTCAGCGCCGCCAACGGCCTTCCGCCATGGCGAAACTCGCCGTCGTAGTCGTCTTCGATCACAAAGGCCTGATGCTGTTCCGCCCAGGCCAGGATGTCCGCCCGGCGCGTCAGTGAACATATGCCGCCGCTCGGGAATTGGTGCGAGGGGGTGACCGCCAGCAATCGCGCGGATTGTCCAGCGAGTTGATCGGTGCAGATGCCGTCCTGGTCCACGGCGATTGCGTCTAGCGCCAGCCCTTGTGCCAGAAAGCACTGGCGCAATCCCTGGTAGCACGGGTCTTCTACCAGCGCGCGTTGGCCAGGGTCCAGCAATACGCGTGCCGCCAGTTCAATTGCTTGCTGCGTACCGTTGACGATCAACACGTCCTCTGGGTCGACGATCAATCCGCGGCGACGCATCAGATAGCCAGCCAAGGCGCGTTGTAGACGCGGCAATCCCGCGACCGGTGGATAGTCGAATATGGTGTTATCCGCCGCCTGCTGCAACGCGCGCCGCCAAGCTGCCTGCATGCCCGGGAGCACCAGCGGAACGCCGTAGCCGAGGTCGAAGCGGCAGGATTTTGCTGCAGTGGCTTGCGCAAAGCTGCCAATTTGCAGCATCGCGCGCTGGGCATAGGCCGACACAGACACCTTGGCCGCGGGCGGGGCGTCAATGTGTTGGCACGAGGCTCGCGGCCACGGTGCCGAATGCGCAAAGCTGCCGGCACCCACACGCGCCACAATGAAACCTTCGGCGGTAAGCTGATCGAAGGCCGCCAGCATCGTGTTGCGCGAAACGCCGAGATCGCGCGCCAATTGACGTGTCGAAGGCAAGCGCGATCCGGCTGGAATCTGCCCATCAATGATCGCGCGACGTAAACCATTAACCACTTGAGACGTCAGTGTTCCAGTGCCGTGTCGCACACAAGGATAAGTCGGCTCGAACATAGTGGCTCCATTCGCTCGGGCCTGAGTGGCGCTGTAATGGTGCCATTGATCAGATCAGAATGCTGTCACAAGGCAATACGCGGCCGCTTAGATCGCGCCTATCGCCACTCATGGAGCCGCATTGATGACCGAACTGCCCACAATCCCAAACACGCGCGTGCGCCGCCTTCCGGAACGCGGGAGCTACGACCGAGAACTCGCCTACCCCTTGCTGGATGCGGCTCAGATCGCGCATGTCGGCTTTGTTGTCGACGCGCAGCCCTATGTGATCCCGATGCTTTTCGTACGCATTGATGACTGCATTTTTCTGCACGGAAGTGTCGGCAGCCGCATGTTGCAGCACCTCGCTACAGGCGCGCCGTGCTGCGTCACGGTGACGCATTTGGACGGATTGGTGTTGGCCCGATCGCATTTCAATCATTCGGCCAACTATCGCTCGGTTGTCGTCTTTGGACACTCGACGCTAATAAGCGATCTTCAGCAGAAGGAACGGATCTTGCTCAAGCTGGTGGATGCGCTGGTTCCCGGACGCTCGCTGGACGGCCGCGCCGCAAATCGAAAAGAGCTGGCGGCGACCGCATTACTCGAAGTGCAAATTGAACACCTAAGCGTCAAGACCCGCAGCGGCGGCCCAAAAGATCTCGACGACGATATGAATTTGCCCGTTTGGGCCGGTGTGGTGCCCTTACAATCTGCCGCTGGCGCACCGATTGCGGCTAGCGATCTCAACCCCGACATTAGGCTGCCAAGCTATTTACAATCAGGCGTTTACGCCGCCTGACGCGGTGCACTCGCCGGCGCTTCATTCCACAGGCGCCTTTCCAGCGGCGGGCTCGACATCGTCGGCGTCGATTCCGCTCCTTGAATACCGATGCCCATGCCACACCGATAGGCGACCAATGCCTGCCAGCCATGGCGTTCAATCAATGCAAAAATCTCGTCATCGGTCGCGGGGACAAAGCAGCGCATGGGTTCACTCCTGTTGCGTCATTCCAACACGTGTTAGCGACACGAGCATGACGGCTTAGAGGCAGATCTCGGGCGTCGTCGCCAGTAAGCCAAGACGAATGTCGGCGCTCTGCGAAACCTGGTCCGAAGGCTGAACGCCAGCCTCAGTGACGTTCACAATTCTGGCTGAGCCACCAGCCGACTGCGTGGGCGCGAGACTCAAATCGCGCATGCTTCATGCCACGGGATGCCGTTGCCACCACTTAAGATCTGGAGAACATCATGCAACGGATGCGTACCTTGGGATTGGCAATGGCGGTTTTCGCCAGTGCCCCTGCCAGCGCCTTGACTGCTCACGAGCAAGAGATCGCAGCGTGGCGTGCTGGGCGCGTCGAACGCCTCACGGCACCTGGCGGCTGGCTCGCGGTGGTCGGCCTGAACTGGCTCGAAAAAGATAAGACTGTGAGCGTCGGATCTGCCGACGACGCGCAGGTAAAACTTGACGTCGGTCCCGCGCATCTAGGTGAATTGTCGTGGCAGGCAGGTGCCGCAACGCTGAAAATCGCGCCCGAGGTCGATGCGACGGTGGAAGGCGAGGCCGTGACCACGGTGACTTTGGTCCCGGATAGCGCCGGCGCGCCGACCATCGTTCAATTCGGCTCGGTGAATCTGCACTTGATCGAACGGGGCCAACGCTTCGCGTTTCGCGTCAAAGATGCAGAAGCGCTCACTCGCAAGAGTTTTGTACGCATTGACAGCTTCGAGGTGGATTCGAGCTGGCGTGTAGACGCGCGCTACGAGCAATATCCAGAGCCGCGCACGATCGAAGTGGCGACTGTCGTTGGCACCTTGGAAGCCTATCCAAATCCCGGAAAAATCGTGTTTGATCGAGGCGGGAAGACCTATAGCCTGGAAGCCTTGGTGGAGGAGGGGACGGAGCAGTTCTTTCTGATCATGGCAGACCGCACCAGTGGCAAAGAAACTTATGGCATGGCGCGCTATCTGTACGCCGGACCGCCTGTCGATGGCAAGATCGTGGTTGATTTCAACAAGGCCTACAACCCGCCGTGTGCCTTCACAGCGTACGCGACCTGCCCCATGCCGCCGGAAGGCAATCGGCTCGACCTATTCGTGCGTGCAGGCGAGAGAAAATATCTGGCCGGGCATTGATGTTCGCGGATCCGCCGCATCGAGTTGAACGAAGGTGGCGGACGACCGAAAAGCGGCGTCAAGGAGCGCGAATGTCCCTTCGAATACTGCTAGCGGTTTGCGTGGCCTTGATTCCCATCTCGGCGCTGGCGCAGGCGACTGAAGGCAATGCGCGCCGCGCCACCGTGATTTCAGGCGTCGCCGTGGGTGCGGAAGTGCTATTCCAACGCGGAGACCAGCAATCCGTGAGCGATGCAAGGAGTGACCGCGGACACGGCCTCAAGCTCGATGCGCGCTGGCGCGTTGACAACCGTGCCCAATTGGGCGCAGTCGATGGCTTGCTTCACCTTGCGGCTGGCGTCACCAGCATTCGCGTCACAACGGGAGATCAACGCACATTTACGCAGCGAGTGACGAGGCTGGAACGCGTTGAGGCACTCGGCCCGCGGGTGTTCAGCGCGGGATTGATGGAAGGTGCGGCCGCGTC
>Ga0105044_10012006_pt1 | contig 11783 bp, 5 predicted proteins | sample MAT01_FD_78092 | JGI IMG/M metagenome (GOLD analysis project Ga0105044, IMG submission 78092) | Freshwater microbial communities from Lake Fryxell liftoff mats and glacier meltwater in Antarctica - MAT-01 | ecosystem: Environmental > Aquatic > Freshwater > Ice > Liftoff microbial mat | place...
GGCGTGCCGAGGCGACGGTGGGCGTCTTTGAGCAACAGCTCCAGGATGCTGTGCGCGCCAGTGGTGCTCCCTGGAAGCGCCGGGCGAAGCTGCCTGATAACAACGCTCTGCTGCGGGACGAGCGTCTCACTGCGCGCCGGATCGGGGCCGAGGGCATAATTTGCGTTCCCGCTCTCCGGCTCCTTCAGAAAGGCGAAGAGCAGAATCCCGTACGGCTCGCCGAGCAGGTTCAGGTCGGCGATCATGCGCTTGATCGGCGACGCGGGGGCGTTCGTGCTCTCACGCTCACGGTAGTACTTAGCGTCCCAGATCACACCCGGCTCACGCCAGATTGCATGAGGGCCGTCGCGGATCATCACAGCTGGTGGGTCGACGCGCCGCAGGTAGTAGTCCGGGCGCACGCCGGGAACACGATGAGCATCACCACGACGATCTTTCCAGCTCGACACGGTCGGCTCAGGAACCGCCTGGTCGTGCTGCAGCTCATACACACACTCGTCCCAGCGGAAGCGCACGCGCATGGGCGCGAGGCTGACGCCGCCCGGCTCGATGCAGCCACGATCGTCGAGCAAGCTCAGCAGCTCATAGAAGATCCAGAGCTGGTAGAGGTAGTTGTCCCGCTTCGGATCAGCGCCGAGCATGGCAGTAGGTGCTGCTGTTAGATCGCGATCGAGGAGCCGTAGCTCCCGAAGCTTACCGCGCCAGGCCAGAAGATCGTCGTACGCGCTGTTCAGGCCGGGCTGCGCGTTCTCTGCGACCAGCTGCTCCAGGTCGCTGATCACATACTCGTCCTGGGCCTCCACAAGTGCCCGCGCCTCGCGCTCCAGCCCCGCAAACTGTGGGAAAATCAGCTCGCGCGAGCAGGCGTCGACGATATCGTAGAGCGGGTGCTGGACCGCCCCGAGCGGATCGCGGGCCCCCTCGCGGTCGAGCATGCGCTGCGCGAAGGCCTGGTACTCCAGGATGGTCACGACCGTGAGCAGGTTTTCGGGTGTTGAGAAATGCCGGCGCCGCTGGCGCGTGTGCATTTCGAGGGGGGGCTCCTCAGGGAGATCGCGCCAGCTTGCCGCCATGGTTCGGGGCCAGTCGATCCGCCCACGCGTCGGCATCTGTTCAACCATAATGGCCCGTGGCGCGGCGAAGCTGAGGCGCCGCTTGATCCGTGGGAGGATCTGCTCGAACAGCTCTTCGCGCAGGTAGATCACCACGGCCAGCTCGCGCAGCCGGCTAAGGGTCTCATCCTCCAGGGAGGATGGAGCTGAGCTCAGTTCACCAAAGGTTGCGGTGAACCGCGGAATGTCATAGCGGAGTAGAAGCTCCACCATGCGCCCCTGCATCCAGAGAAAGGCGTCTCGTTCCTGCGGCGTACTCACAGCCCGCGCTCGCCGGTCAGACTACGCAACCGCCGCAGAAACACGCCGTCAGGCGGAAGGGCAAGGGACGCGCTGGGCTCAAACAGGCGCTCAATCTGCTGGGGAGTGAGCTGTTGGTCGCCCTCTGGGTCAATGGTGCTTGAGCCGTGATAGGCAACCTCTGCGTCCCGCAGAGACCGTAGCATGGCAGCCCGACGCCCGTTGGTGCGGCCGGTCTTGACCATATCCTGGAGCTTCGTGACCAGCATCTGGTCTTGCCCGGCGAATGCAATGAAGTACTCGATAACCTGCTGCTCATCGCGCGTCAGCACCTGCAGCTGGTCGGCAATGGTGTCGGCGAGTGATGTATCCAGTGCCTCATCCCAGGACATCCCGATCAGCCGCCCCGTAAACAGAGTGGTCAGCAGGGCGACCAATTGCGCGGTGCCAAACTGGCGGAAGTAACGGAACACCTGGAAGATACTCCAGAGCGAGGTGAGGGCTGCGCCGGCCCCTGGATCCTCGATGACAACTTTATAGCCGTCTGACCCGGGTAGCGCACGGACCACGTTCGTCCAATCGTAGGGCCGCGGCTTGCCATCGCCGATCACGATCTGCTGAAACCCGTTCTCCCGCAGCCGCCGCAGGGCTCGGGCCGTCGCGATTCCCTGCTCCTTCTCATACAGCTTTGGTGCCGGAGGCAAGACATCGATGAAGTCAAAACGGCGCTTCAAGGCCTCGCTGATCTGGTTGAGGAAGTGGCGGTCAAACGAGTTAAGCGTGCCGATGATGCGGAAGTCGGGGGGAACCGGCACCATCTGGACCGCACCCCCAGCCGTGGGTACGGCGAGGGTTGCGGTGTCACCTCCACTCAAAGTTGTGAGCAGGCTGCCAAAGGCGGCGTCGACGGGGGCGCGGGTGAACTCGTCGATCACCAGCCACACCCCTCGGTAACGCGTGTCACCGTCATTGTAGCTGCACCGCGTGAAGCCCTGTTCCGGCAGGCGCTCACCCGACTGGGTACCATCGTAGTGCTGCAACACCGCCCGGGTCAGGGCCCCATGCTGGATGGTGTAGCTCAGCCGGCGATTCTCATCGAGCTGGGGGCCGATACCGCCGACCACATCCCGCACGCCCCAGTCTTCGGTGGCCGTGACGACCGTGGTGGCGTACCCCTGGAATCCTCGGTTGACTCGCCGTACTGGCTCGTCATCAGGGTTGAGGCTCAACAGCCAGGCATGGTTGTCATTCTCGCGCCAGAGGAGCTTCGGCAGGCGCTGGGCGAGCTCCGTCTTGCCGGTCCCAGGAGGACCACTCAGGACCACATGGCGCCCGGCCAGCAGGGAACGGTAGACTCGGCGAACCACCTGCGGATCGATGATGAGATCGTCCGCGAGCTCCGCCAGGCACCGATCAAGATGCGCACTGACCTGAAGCGCTGCGTGTTCTGGCGGGGCGAGGGCGCTGCTACGACCGTCGGCCGCTCCACCCACCGTAATGAGGGCGTTATAGATCCGCGTTGTCGCGTCGTCACCTGGGCGTGGGTCAAATGCGTCTGTCTTGATCGCCCACGTGGAGTCGCCGAGCTGCAGCAGACCCGCCTCCTCGTACCAGCGGAGGATCTGGAACGCCACATCCGGAAACGCCGGCATCGTTTCCTCAAGCTGCGCTGGAGTACCAGTAATGCCCCTGTCGAATACAATCTCGACCGACGGTGCTATGTAGCCGCCCTCGAAGGGCAGGAGGAGCCCGAGCACCATCATGCGCAGCACGATGGCGGGATCACCCCGTGCATAGTCCGGAACGTAATATCCTTCCTCGTCGACATGGTGCAGGACTCGGAGCCACTGTAGGCGCTCGGCAAACTCATCGGGCGTTAGATCGGTGGCGAGAGTGCCGGCGGCAGTATGCAGCTCAGCGGCAGTGTACGGGCGCTGTTCAAGGGCCTGGATGAAGTCACGAACGGGGGCAAGGTGCTCCCAGGTGCTTGGAAAGAAAATGTCTGGCTGCTGCCGCGCTGCGTTCAGGATCATCTGTGCATCCTCGGGTGCTACCTGGCGCATGGCATAGCCCTGAAACGCCATCTGCAACCCCTGCTTGAGCCAGCTCACCTGCGTGGTCAGGAAGCGCGCGTTTCCTTTCAGGGCGAGGGGCTGGGGAAACTCATACTGCTCAAGGGTTAGGGTCCAGCGGATATCCTTGGGGTCGCCCTCGCGACCACTCGGTTGCTCCGTAAAGCTCTTGACCCGCGCCCAGGCACTAAACGCCTGCTGTGGGGACGGCCGGTAGATGATGAGGTACACGGGCTGCCCACCCTGCTGAACGTCGTGGAGGGCGCTGATCAGCTTCGGGCGATCACCGATCGCGTAGGTCGTGAAGGAGAAGGTCTCCCCGTACTGCTGCCACTCCGTGCTCTTGGGATAGCTCACCACAAAGACCGGCCCGTCGAGAGGGTGCGGCGGCCAGCGGAGAGTCACCTTCGGGGCGTCGGGGATGGCGGCAACCAGGCTTTCGAGGGCGACCGCTTCGAGCTCACTCACCTTGAAGTTGGTAGCGCGCGGCTGCTGGATAATCTGGAGCTTACTTAGCTGGGGGTGTTCGAGAAGCTCGGCACGCGTAAGTCGGCGGGCGAGCACCCGCTCGATTCGCATCGGTACTCGACGCTGATCGTTGGAGAACTGGGTTTTGTCACGATAGAAGCGTTGATCAAGTTCGCCGCCAGCGCCAACCTCGGGCTCGCCCGTGATGGTCGCAACCGCCAGAATCCCGGCGTGCTCCCCTGACTCCCAGAGGTAGACGGTATCGCCAATACGCAGGTCTTCCGCGCGTTGGCGTGCGGACCATGTGAATTCCGTATGTTCGGCCAGGGCACCTGGGAGATCGTAGTAGTCCGGATTCGACTGAAAAATCCAGGCCCGCTCATTCTCCGGCTGCAACACCCAAACAAAGGACTGCACATCGATTAGGTCACGGGCGCCCTCGGGGCGCAACTGCGCGGACAGCTCTTTCGCCAACTGGCGGATATGGGCATAGGCCTCTACCGTCGGCCGCGTCGTCCAGGGGACTTCGGGCGTGAGTCGGACCATCAGCGCGCGGAACGGAACAGGCTTGACAAAGATTTGCTCCTGAGGATCGGCCAGCATTAGGAAGAAGGTCGCCGCGGGCCAGCAGTTTGGCGCCTGTTGCTTCAACAGCGCAAGCCAGGCAGTGAACCGCTGCTCAAAGGGCGCGTCGCCGTACAGCAGGTTATACAGAGTCCGGACCAGCTGCTCATCGGGCGCATTCTCCAGGGGCAAGCGGTCCCAGCTGTTCAGCAGGTTGTTCTCGGGCCGCTGATAGGCCCGCCGGATCAGCCGCGCTGCCTCCTCGAAAGATCCGACAGCAATGAGCCGCTCCAGCTGCTTCTTGCTGAGATTGGTGCGCGTGTACTCCATGAGGCGCAGCTTGTAGGCGCGCTCATCCTGGATGTACCGCTCGCTTTCAAAGGAGCCGTACTTGTCCTTGAACTGGTCGATCAGGCGCGCGAGTTCTTTGGCACGGGGGGAATCGGGCTGGTCAGGAGTGCTCATGGTCAGGTTCTCACTCAGCCAGTGACTTCAGGAGTGCTTCACGGGCGTCGGCGTAGTACAGGATGCTCAACTTCATCGCCATGTCGTCGGAGAGTTCGTTGAGTTGGCGGCGCGCGGAGATCGGGATGAGCAAGGTGCTCGCCCCCTTCTCCACAGCCTGCTCCGCGACCGCGACGGCGTTGTAGACCGGGTCGATCCCGCCGCCCAGGTTCAGGCCGCCCACGGCCACCAGCCCACCCTTGAGGCTTTTCTCAAGCAACGCCCCGCAGAGCGCCAGCAGCACCGGGACCCCAAGGGCAGACCCACTCCGCGCCGCATCAAAGGCACGGAGCTGGAGCGCGAACTCGTGCTGGCGCGGGTCGCGATCCCCGACCAGTTCACGGGCCCGCGTCAGCAGGTTCTGTTCGGCGCAGCGGACACTCTCGCGGAACGGCCCCGGTGCGGAGACGTTGACGATGCTGATGCCGGAGCCAGGGCCGACGTTCACCTCCAGCCGGTAGAGCGCGGCCCCCTCGTCCTGGCCACCGGGGCTGATCGCCCAGACCTGGCCCGGCGGGAGCGGGTCGCCGCCCACCGAGGTATCGCTCTGGAGCTCGGGGGTCACGACGAAGCGCTCAACGCCATCCTCGCCCATGTGGTAGCTGAAGTGGGTGTTGCGAAACTCAGCGCTCCCGATCCGCTTCTGCTGCTCCTTGACCCGCCGGCGGCACTCCAGCGCCAGCCGCACCGCCCACTCGATCTCCTCATCGTCGATCGGCATCGCGTGGCCGGGGTAGATAAGCTTGAGCAAGCCGTTGATAGTGCGGTTGACGGCCGTGGTGTCGCGTCCGCTGAGCGCCCCACCGTAGCTCACGCGACCCCGGATGGCCGATAGCCGGTTCTCGCCCCGCAGCTGCGCCCAGGCCTCCGAGAGGATGTCGCTCACCAGGCCGAAGTGCTGCGTGAGTAGCGAGGAGTCGAGCTTCGGGACATCCCACCCCGGCAGATAGGCGTGGATGCGGTCCATGAAGGCGGTGTCGTTGCGCATCTCCGGCGGCAAGGGGCCAAAGAGGTGCCCGATGCGCTGCTGGTGCTCCACGTCGACGTCGAAGTTCCCAACCATGACCATGCTGCCCGAGGCGCGGATGCTCTCGCGGCCACGGCTGAACTCCCCCGACTCCATGTAGCCCTTCATGATGTTGACGCCGTCTTTCTGGTCAAACGAGACCCCCGAGATCTCGTCGAAGCAGACGACGTCGTACTGGCAGACCAGGCCGCGCTGCCCGTTGGCGTTGTTGACGAACATGCGCGCCACGGTGGCTTTCCCACCTGAGACCAGGTGAGCGTACGGCGAGACCTGCTGGTACAGGTGGGATTTGCCCGTACCCCGCGGGCCGAGCTCGACCACGTTGTAGTTGCGCTCGACGAAGGGGATCATGCGCATCAGCAGCACGTCCTGGGCGCGCGTGGAGAGGCGTTCCGGCTCGAAGCCGATACTGCGCAGCAGGAAGCGCTTCCACTCGTCAACGGAGAAGGCCTCGCGGCCGCGGGCCAGGTCGTCGAGCACGCCCCGCTTGGAGAGCTGGATCGGGCGCAGCATGCTGATGCCAAAGGGCCGCCCGCCCTTCTCCTGTGCAATCGACCCGTCGTACTCCAGCTGGATCTCCGCGTAGAAACCGCCGGTCAGGAGTCGCTCGTGCTCGCCGACGGTCGCCGAGTCGATGCGCACATCGGTCAGCCGCAGGCTCGGGAGGGCCGCGATGTAGGAGTCCGTCGCGGTGTCCAGGCGTGCCGTGACGATGTCGATCAGCTTGACCGAGCCGCGCTCGCGGGCCCGCGATTTGAACAGCTCCTCTTCGCCGGCGCGCACGGTGCGCTCGCGCATCTGGCGCTCGACAACTTGCAGCCCCTCCGCGATCTCGGCATCGTCGGTGCTGGCGCAGTAGCGGCCGAGCAGGAACTCGCCGACATAGGTCGGCACCGGGTACTGGCCTTTGAAGCGCAGTGCCAGGTCTTTGCGCACGATGAAGCCCTCAAAGGCCTGGGCCGCAAGCCGGTCGAGTGCGTCGAGTTCCATCAGGCACCACCTACTGTTGTTGGGCGTTGGCTGATGACGGTGCCGTCCTGATCTAGCAAGACCACCAGGGCGGTCTCGGCCATGCGATCCTCGTCCTCGACCAGGAGTGCCACACTGCCAGTGCCGCCGGGAGCGCGCGGTGCTGGCACCAGCGACGTGCCAGCGTCGGCGGCCCGGCTGCGCAGATCCACGGTGATGGTCCCTGAGGCGCCCTCGACCGTCACCGTGCAGCGCAGCCCGCGCCACTCGATGCGGGCGATACGGGCCACGGCAGCACCACTCCGGGTCACACGCAGCCGGGGGGTGATGCACTCCTGGGCGCTCAGCCCGCCGTGGGCGTACTCATGGCCCGCCTCGTAGCAGGCGATCCCCGGCGGTGTTGCGATCTGAACCTCGGCATCCCAGAACCAGGGGAGCATCTGCTGCTCGGTCACCACCAGCGGCTTCAGCCGGGCGCATCGCTGCTTGCGTAGTACGGTGAGCGTCTCCGGCAGATCGACTTTGGGGAGCGCCCCGGGCAACAGCAGCCAGCCGTGATCGGTGACCACGACGACCTGCTGCCAGCCGGCCTGGAGCAGATCGGCGATCCGCCGCTCAAGGGTCCGCAGCTCGCCGGCGACGTGATGGGCGAGCTTCGCCCCGTGCTGGTGGCCGTAGCTATCAATGGCCCCAAGCTCGCACCACGCGCGCCCGGTGGGGTCTCCCGCAGCATCGCCGGTGAGAATCTGAAAGCCGGCCCGCTCTAGCTCGGCGCGCAGCGTCTCGGCGGTTGCGCGGCTCCGCCGCTCGGCGAGGAGCGGCGTCAGGTCGCCAGCACCGGCCCCGGTGAACCGCTCGGCGACCGGCGATACCGCCGCTTTTGCGGTGGGCGTCACGCCCGGGAAGGGCGCCAACGCGGCGTCGAGCTCGCAGCTCACGCCTTGCTGTTGGAGTGAGCTGGCGAGACGCTGCGCCAGATCGTAGCGCAGAGCATCGCAGAAGAGCACACAGACGCCGGGCGTAATCTCCATGTGCGACGGGGCCACAGTATGGGCAGAGGGAGCGCCAACAGCCGCCTGAAACGCGCGGGCGCTCTGCTCAAGCCACGGCTGGTAGATGGCACGCAGTGCTACGCTCACCGCCGCGACGTCGGCTGAGTGTTCGACACACGCCAGCGCGTTCAGCGCCGCTCCGTCGGCGCGCCAGCCGTAGCCAGCGTAGCTCTCCACAATCTCGGCGGTCGTGCCGTGCAGCGCCACCGTCGTATAGGTGGCGACATCGTGGAGCTGGGCCAGGGCGGCCGCCAGCGGGCTCTGTCCCAGGCGCGCCCACACCCAGCCGCGGCGCGGGGCGTGCTCGCGCTCGAGCTGCCCGATCTCGGCGCGGGCGTCGGCCAGGTGCGCCGTCCGCATAGCGCTCAGCCGGTCGCGGAGCTTCTGCTCCTCTGCCTCGTTATCCTGGGGCCAGGTCGCCTGGATGTCGAACATCGACAGCTGGGAGGGCCGGGCACGGCGCAGAAGCTCCGGGAGGTTGAGGTAGGCGTCGGGCGCTTCGGCGAAGCGCTCCCAGACCTGGGCCCACGGGCCCTGGCGGCTACCCAGGCGCGCGGCCGCACTAAGCTGACCGTCGCGCTCGGGGTTGAGGCCGTAGCTGCGCTGGCCCAGGGTGACAAAGGCGGCCCAGGCGTTCTCGTCGCCGCGCTGGCGGAAGAGTGCGGGGTTGTCGAGCCAGAGTAGCAGGCTGCGCGGCGTGTCAGGTGTGAGGAGGGCGTCGAAGAAATCGGCGCGCAGTGGCGCAGCCGTCCGGAGGCGCGCCACCGGCTCGTCGACCAGGCGGGAGAGTGCTCGCTGCAAGGCCTCACGGGTCGGCGTGTCGCCGGCGATCTCGACGCCCGCGCCGTCGGCCGCCTGCAGAAAGCCCGCCGGCGTCCACTCGCGGCCATTGCGGTGCGCCCAGATCACGCCGCGGTACTGCAGCTCGGCGAGGGGCTGGAGCGGGCGCGGGCACTCCTCGATGGCGCGCAGGTCGGTCTTGCTCACTCCCGGCAGATAGATGATCGGCGTAACGCCCGCCGGCAGCCGGTCGTCAAGAGTGTCGCCGATCATACAGCGCAGCCAGTAGGCCGGGCCGCTGCGCTGCGCGGGCACATAGGGGCCGAGGGTTACGAGCGGCAGCTGGGCGCGCAGGCGGGGGATGATCGGCTCCCACAGGCGCTCTTTATCGGGCCAGAGCACCGCCGCAGGTGCGATCTGGTCGTTGCGATTATAGATACTCGCCCGCTTCAGCGCAGCGAGCAGCGCCTCAAACAGCGTTGGGTTGGGCTGCGTCACGCGATCTCCATCCTATGCTTCCTCAATCATGATGCGGCTCAACGTGGTGAAGATGCGCTCACAATGCGGGCAAGCTGCCCTCACGATAGCAGGGTTTATCCTGGTTAAGAGCTGTGTACCATGACGGATTTTGTGGTACTCGCCTTTTTGCGTTCTTCGCGTCGCTTGCTCGAGCCGGCTTGACAGCTGCTCTTTGTCAACGGTCTCCTTGTTTCGCGTGCGTGGGATTGCGCCTTGTTGAAATTCATGTCCGTAGTAGGCGCGGAGTGTCTCTGGGTCGGCAATGAACCAGGCCTCCATGCACTGCACCATCAGATGACAGTGATCCTCTGTTGCACCATCAGGGCAAGCCCAGCCATCGCGCTGAGCCAGGTGCAGCCAGGGCGGTCGCTCGACCGCTTCCTCCGCGTCCACAAGCAGGATGTTGAACGCCGTAGGGTTCGCCCCGAGCGCTATCTTGAACGCCCGGTAGGCGCCTTCTCGAGAGCCGCACGCCACGATCCGCCATCCAATGTTCCGCTCACGCGCGATGGCCTCCAGATCCCGAAAGAACTCTCTGAAGCCCTGGCGAAGGAGGGTCTTTGTATCATCACGATTCCCGCCGCCTTCGACGTAGATGCGGACCTCCGCTACCATCGCGTCCCCCCGATCTCGCCCATGCGCCAGAGCTCGCCGAGCGAGTATTGGGTTAGCCAGTGTTTCATCTGGTCGGGATCGAGGCGGCGCAGCTTGGTACCCGCGTCGTCGCGCTCACAGACTATGACGGCCTCCGGGATCTCGGTGAGCGCGGACACAAGCGTCTCCGAGTGCGTGGTGACGATGAGCTGCGTGCGCTGGGAGGCGGCGACGAGCATCTCGGCCAGTGCAGGGATGACATCAGGGTGCATGCCAAGCTCTGGCTCCTCGATACAGATGAGCGGTGGAGGCGCTGGGTGGAGCAGCACCGCGAGGAGGCAGAGGTAGCGCAGCGTGCCGTCAGAGAGGCGGGTTGCCGGGATCGGCTGGCTCATCCCCCGCTCGTGTACGAAGATCTGCACCGTGCCGCCTTGCAGGCGCGTGGTGATGTCGGTGATCGCCGGGTAGAAGTGGTTCAGCCTGGCGATAATCTGCTCTTTTGTGTCACCCTGGTGCTGTAGGTCGTTCAGCACGAGTCCCAGGTTCGACGCATCTTCAAGTAGAAAGTCCGAGAGCAGATCGGGCTTCTGGGGCAGACGCGGCGCGGTGAAGCGTCCCAGATCCCACTCGCGATACAGCGCGATGCTGGCAAAGCTGCGCCCGAGATAGGTAAGCTCGGGATACTGATCTGGATCTTTCCGCTGCGACAAGACCGATTGGTCGGGAATGAGATCCTCGCGGCGGACGGCACGTTTGATCCGCCCCGTGGCAGCCCCCGGAGGCGCCTCGACGACGCTGCGAACATTGAGCGCAGGGCGACCACGTTGGTAGCGATAATAAAAGTAGGCATCATCGTGGTGTGATTCTGGAGCGGCATTCTCGACGGCCTCGTCGACAAGCTCCATGCGCTGCCCGACCATCGTAAAGGCGAGACGGTATCGTAGTGGCTGCAAACCCTCTGGATAGGAGATCGTTACGTCGATCTCGGCGGTCGGAGTGCCGCGCGCCCCTTTCCAGAGCCACTCGCTGATGCCTCCCCCTTCGCGGATGGGTCGTGTAAGATCATCCGGGGCCGCGCGCAGCAGGCTCATTGTCTCGATGACGTTCGACTTGCCAGCGGCGTTCGGCCCGATCAGCACGTTGAGTTGCTCAAGGCGGATTTCTTCTTTTGCCGCACCGAACGAAAGGAAGTTCTGAACCTGTAGGGTCCGTATAAACCGTTGCCCGCTCATAGCATCCCCCCGCCTTCGTTCGTCTTGCGTGCTTCTCTACGCTCGACACCAACCCTTGATGGAGTTACCGCATTGTCATGCTGAGCGGAGCGAAGCATCTCGGCCGGGACCCTTCCCCCTCACTCCGTTCAGGGTCAGGGTGACAGGGTCGGGGTGACAGGAATGCGGCGCTATCACCAGGGTTGGTAGAATTGTAGCGCATCCGCTCACCCACCGCGCGCCTTCTGCTTCTGCTCGACGGTGTAGTGCAGGTCGTTCAGCCGCTCGCTGCCATCGGGGTTGGTGCCGCGATCCTTGTTCCAGTTGATGGTGAACTTCGCCCGCAGCACGCCGGCGGTGATGAACGGGCGGATGTTCAGCCGCACGCCGTCGTTTAGGTCGGGGTTCCAGCCGATCGGCTGCACGCGCAGCGGCTTCCAGCGCACGTAGATGTCGTGGGGCGGCTCGCCGGCCTTGATCGCCTCCAGCTTCTTCTGCAGCTCCAGCGCCGCCACCAGCCTGCCGTCCGCCCCCGCCTCGCCGCGCTTGACCGCCGCCCGTTGCGCCTCGATCCAGCTGCCCAGGTAGGTGTAGATCAGCTTGTCGAGCCGGGTGGCGTCGAGTTTGTGGTAGTTGACCAGGGCCGCGAAGCCGTCTTTGCGCCCGTCCCA
>Ga0105044_10012009_pt1 | contig 11782 bp, 10 predicted proteins | sample MAT01_FD_78092 | JGI IMG/M metagenome (GOLD analysis project Ga0105044, IMG submission 78092) | Freshwater microbial communities from Lake Fryxell liftoff mats and glacier meltwater in Antarctica - MAT-01 | ecosystem: Environmental > Aquatic > Freshwater > Ice > Liftoff microbial mat | place...
ACAAGCGCGTAGTTGCCGCCGTCACCTGCCGCGTCGTAACCGTAGCTCCACACCCCATTTGGGTTGGTCGTGGTGGCTGGCGTGAAGTCGGCCGCAGCGTCATACACGGCAGCCTGAGCCGAAGCGCAAGCCAACAAGCTCGTCAAACACATTGTCCAGCGCAACATAATCATTTTCTCCGAACTGATGGCTTATTCAAAGCTTAGTCGTTTTGCCGGGTTGTGGCCCCCCCTGTATTAGGGGTTCATTCAGCACTGAGGCAAACCTCGCGACCGTCCAGGGCAGATTTGCATGAATGCCTCACACATCTTCAACCCTCAACGCGTGCGGACGTCCCATCCGCCCAGTCGTGCGCTGCTTCGCGAGCAGCGACGCAAAGGTCATTGTTGTGGCCCGAACAACGGGGTTTGCGGCAAACAACTCCTGCGACGTGTTTGGCCTGCGTCACACACCTCCCCCCCCGGCTCGTTCAACGCGACTGTCGGCTGGGAAGCGCGCAATTACAACAATTGACTGTCGCTGATGGGTCGGTGGCGGTCAGCCGCTTCGCCGATCTCGGTGCCGGATTGCAGTCGCTCCACTTGGACCGCCAGACAGCCGACATTCGGGAAAACCCGGAATCGGCCAGAAGGAGTCCGTCGCGAACGGCGGCTATACGGCAGTCCGTGCCTAGTCTGGCCGTTTTGCACAGTGTGCTGGCAATTGGCGGCCAGCGTGGACGGCTCGCTAGTGATCTCACTCCCGCGCGTTCGTTCTCGCGATCCGCAACATCCTTGAGCGCACGCAACTCGCAAATGTTCAATCGACGCGTTGATGGCCGAGCACAAACTTGTAATCCAGCGAATAGAAGGGAACCGGGATCGGCACGCCATCCCTCGCAGTTCCGGCGGCGTGCCGTGCCCAGTCCGCCACCAGCGAACTCCGAACCCCGAACACGACGTCCGAGTCTAGATAGTCGCCACCTTCGCGAAACACGTGGGTGATCAGCCGTTCGTAGCCCGGCGCGGTAATCATGAAATGCAAATGAGCGGGTCGCCAAGGGTGCCGCCCGAGCTTCTCGAGCATCTTGCCCACGGGCCCGTCGTGGGGGATCGGGTAGGGCTCGGCCACGATGCTCTTGAAATGGAAGCTGCCTTCGGCGTCGCTGTGCAGCACACCGCGGGCCTGGTGGGCATCGAGGTCTTGCCGCTGCACATCGTAGAACCCCTGCGCATCGGCCTGCCACACCTCGACCTCGGCGCCAGCGATCGGCTCACCCCGAAGGTTGCAGACGCGCCCGCGGACGAAGCAAGGCTCGCCCCTGGCGCCGTTGCCGACATCATCGCCGTGCTCGTAGTGCGGCGCGCCCTCGACGTGAAAGGGGCCGAACACCGTCGCCTCGGTGCAGCCGGCGGGCTTTTGGTTGTTCTGCGCGGTGACGAGCGTCGACAAACCCAGCGTGTCGGACAGCAAGATGAACTCCTGCCGGTTGCCGTTGGTGATATGACCTGCGTCCGTCAGGAAGCGAATGCCGTCGAACCACTCTTCTTCGGTGAGCCGGACATCACGCGCGAAGTCGTGCAGGTGACCCACCAGGCTGGTCATGATCTCCTTCAGTCGTGGGTCGGCAGCAGCCTCGTGACGGGCGATGACTGCCGCAGTGATGGTGTTCTCGTCGATGTTGCGCATGCTTGCCCTCTTTTGAACGTGATGATTCCGGACCGTGTCGAGCGATAAAATTAGGTGCGATTCAGTGGCGCCTGTGACCGCTGATTCGGCGCCATTGACTTGAGTGGGATGCTCCATGGATCGATTTCTCGCCATTGATGCCTTTGTACGCGTGGCCGAATCTCGCAGCTTTGCCGAGGCCGCGCGCCAGATGCGGATCAGCCGTTCGGTGCTGACCGCGAGGATCCAGAAGCTGGAAGCCTTCGTCGGTGCGCCGCTCCTGCATCGCACCACCCGCAGTGTCAAGCTCTCCGACCTCGGCCAGACTTTTTTGCGTGACTGCATCGACCTGGTCAGCCGCACCGACGAGGTGGTGGAACAGATGCGCGACGTCACCACCTCGCCGGTCGGCCGCTTGCGTGTGCATGCGCTGCCCGGCTTCGTTCTCGGCCACCTCGCCGTGCTCTTGCAAGAGTTCCAGGCACGCTATCCCAAGATCGTGCTCGACATCGTCGTCAACGACTCCGCGGTCGACCCGACCAAGGAAGGCTTCGACTGCGCGCTCCAGATCTTTCAGCCGCGATCCGAGGAACTCGTGGCGCGCAAGCTCTTTCCGGTGCGGCGCGTGTTTTGCGCGTCTCCGACCTACCTGCGGCGCAGCGGAGTTCCGCGCGCGCCTGCTGATCTGCTCAAGCATCGACTGGGTTGGTACTCCGGGTACCCGACCCGCGACCGTGTGGCCTTCAACGGACCGGCCGGTGTCGTGTCGATCGAGCTGAAGCCTACGCTGCTGACCAACAGCGTGCACCTGCTGCGCGAGTACGCACTGGAGCATGCCGGCATCGTGTGTTTGCCGACCGTCGTGGCATCGACTGCAGTGCTGTCCGGTGAGCTCGTGCTGGTATTGCCGAGATTCCAACTCAGTTCCTTCTGGCTCAGCGTGTTCTATGCGCCGGCGGCGCGCGGTTCGCTGAAGCTCAAGCTGTTTCTGGATTCCCTGGTCCGCACCTTCTCGGGCACCCCGCCGTGGGACATTCCGTTGATCGAGCAAGGGCTGATTCCTGGCGACCTGATCGAGTGAACAGCCCGCAAGGCGCTTAGCGTCAACTCTCACGCGACACTGATCCGTGCCCGCAGGCTAGTCATCAACTCTCAGCCCTTCCACCGGGTTAACCCCGCTTATTGTTCGATTTTCGAGAACAATGAAGTCGCGTTTCGACGGCTACTGATGGGTGCGGTCGCCACCTAGACTTCTGTCCATTCGCGATGAATGGCAAACAGTCAATCCAGGAGACCCGAGATGCCCGCAGTCACCTACACGACCCAGTTCGGCTCGCTCGACCACTACGAAAAGGGCCAGGTACAGATCATCGACGACGACGTCAAACACTACGCCTTCTCGAACTGCTTCGAGATCGCGTCGAAGGCCAAGCCCTACGAAAAGGTCGTGTTCGGTCAGAACCAGGTCTACGCGCTCGAGACGCTCCGCGCCGAAGGCAACTCGCCCTGGTACACCTGTGCCCACGACGAGTTCGCGCTGAGCATGGATGGCGAGGTCGAGATCCATCTCGTCAAGCTGCAGGGCGAGCAGATCGTTCCGGATGAGAACCATAACGGCGCCGTGCTGGTGAAGGGCGAACCCAAGGGGCAGAAGATGGGCTGGATGAAGATTGGCCGCGGCCATCAGGCCATGCTGCCGAAGAACACTGCTTACCAGTTCCGCTCGAATAAACCGGCGGTCGTGATCCTGCAGACCTGCAAGGGCGACCTGAGCATCGAGCGCTGGGCAGACATCTGCCAGACGGCCTGATGCCCACCCGACAACGCCATTCTTCAAAGTCAGCCGGAGATTGCTCATGAACGCACCCGCAGAAATCGTCAAGGTGATTGCCTCCCAGCCGCACGCAACGCTGGGCTACAAGCGCTTCACCCTTGGCAGCTTCACGTTTCGCCGCGACGAGTATTTCGCCCACATCGAGTGGAAGACGCGCGACGGCCGTGCCTTGAGCCACACGATGGACGCCGGCAATTACCTGCGCGCGCTGATGCGCGACGTGGCCTGGGGCTTCTTCTACGGCTGGGTCAACTTCGACCACATGATCGGCACCGTCAACCACTACACGACGGTCGACTTCTTCGCCGGCAGCTACAACCAGACGATGAAGGCGGCGGGTGTGGACCGGCTCGAGAACTTTCCAACCGAGCAGATCGGCGCCACCTTCGCCGCGATGCTCGACGACTGGACCAACGAAACCTTCGACCCGTTCTCCGCGCCGCAGGAAACTGGCACACCGTATGGCCGAAAGAACGGCAACAACACCGCGAAAATCACGCGGGCGCGTGAGCTGGCCAGCCGCTGCGTCGGCCTGAAGGGCGACCTGAACTTGCGCACCGACGAACGCGGCGCACCGATCAACCGGGCCTTTGCCGACGTGCCACAGAACGAGCCGGAGTTGCACCCCGAGCCCGGCTTCGAGAACGAGGTGCACGCGTTCAACCTGTTCGCCTTCCTGTCGCGCAGCCAGGTGACCTGGAACCCGAGCTTCACCTCGGTGGTGAAGTACAGCTTCATGTGCCCGACGACCGAAGAGCACATCCTGCCGATCGTGCACGGCAATGACCGGGTCGAATGGTTCTTCCAGATGACCGACGAGATCCATTGGGATTGCGCGCACAAGGAAACCGGCAAGCCCCTGGCGCGGGTGATCATGAAGGCCGGCGATATGGCCGCCATGCCGGCTTACTGCCGCCACCAGGGCTACAGCCCGAAGCGCAGCATGCTGCTGGTATGGGAGAACGGCTCGCCCACGCTGGTCCACGAAATCCAGCAGGGTGAAGCGCCGGAAGTGCCGGTCGCGTTCTGACCCTTGCCCCATGCGACCGCTGAAGCGGCGGCCGCGCCCCGGAGGAATTCATGAGTCTCGCGGACATCCAGACCGCGGCGGGCCTGCGCTCGCCGATCCGGCACCAGCTCTTCATCGACGGCAAATTCGTCGATGCGCTCAGCGGCGAAACGCTGCCCACGCTGAACCCGCACGACAACTCGGCGATCGTGGCGGTGGCGATGGCGGGCAAGGCCGACATCGATCTCGCGGTGGCCGCCGCGCAGCGCGCCTTCCCGACCTGGAGCCGCATGGCGGCGGCCGATCGCGGGCGCATTCTGCTCAGGCTCGCCGACTTGATCGAGGCCAATGCCGAAGAGCTTGCGCGCCTCGAGTCCCTCGACACCGGTCACCCGCTGAAAGACAGCCGCGCGCTCGACGTGCCACGCACCGCAGCCTGCTACCGCTACTTTGGCGGCATGGCCGACAAGTTTCAAGGCGAGACGATTCCGGTCGAAGTCGGCTTTCTGAATTACACGTTGCGCGAGCCGCTGGGCGTTGTCGGGCAAGTCGTGCCCTGGAACTTCCCGCTGATGTTCACCAGCTGGAAGATGGCGCCGGCACTCGCTGCAGGCAACACCATCGTGATGAAGCCGGCCGAGATCACACCACTCTCGTCGCTGAAAATCGCCGAGCTGATGGCTGAGGCCGGCATGCCACCCGGCGTCGTCAACATCGTGCCCGGGCTCGGCTCGGTGGCGGGCCAGTACATCGCCGAACACGAGCAGATCGCCAAGGTGGCGTTCACCGGCAGCACCGCCACCGGCCGGCGCATCGTGCAGGCCAGCGCCGGCAACCTGAAGAAGGTGCAGCTCGAACTCGGCGGCAAGGGCCCGAACATCGTCTTCGACGACGCCAATCTCACTGCGGCCATCAACGGCAGTGCCTGGGCGATCTTTCACAACCAGGGGCAGGCGTGCATCGCCGGCTCGCGGCTCGTGCTGCACGCCGCAATAGCTGATGAGTTCCTGGAGAAGTTCGCCAAGCTCGCGCGCAGCATCCGCCTGGGCAACCCGATGGACGCCACCACCGAGATGGGGCCGCTGACCAGCATGCAGCACCGCGATCGTGTGTTGTCCTACGTCGACGTGGCGCGCGAGCAGGGCGGCGAAGTCATCGCTGGCGGTCGCGCGCCTGCCGACGTCGCGCTCGCTGCAGGTTGTTATGTCGAGCCCACCATCGTGCGCGCCCGCTCGTGGCGTGATCGCGTGGCGCAGGAAGAAGTCTTCGGCCCGTTCGTCACCGTGCTCACCTTCAAGGACGACGACGAGGCGATGCAGATCGCCAACGGCACCGAGTACGGTCTCGGCTCCGGCCTGTGGACCTCGAACCTCCAGCGCGCCCACAAGTTCGCCCGCGACATCCATGCCGGCATGGTCTGGATCAACAGCTACAAGCGCGTCAACCCGGGCTCGCCGTTCGGCGGCGTCGGCCAGAGCGGCTACGGCCGCGAGATGGGCTTCGACGCGATGCGCGAATACACGCAGGTCAAGAGCGTGTGGGTCAACGTCGATGCGCAGATCCCCCCCTGGTACCCGCGCTGAGCGGCACGCATGAATGCTTTCGTCCATCAGGCGAACGCCTCGCGCGTCGTCTTCGGCCCGGGCTCGCTGCGGCACTTGGCGCGTGAGATCGACCTGCTCGGTGCGAAGCGTGCGCTGGTGCTGTCCACCCCAGAGCAGATCGCCTCGGCCGAACGCGTGGCGGCGATGCTCGGCGAGCGAGCGGTGGGCATTTTTGCGAAGGCCGTGATGCATGTACCGATCGAATCAGCCCGGGCCGCACGCGACGAAGCGCAGCGCCTGGGCGCCGATTGCGCGGTGGCGATCGGCGGTGGCTCCACCACCGGCCTCGGCAAAGCGATCGCGCTCGAAAGCGCATTGCCGATCCTCGCCATCCCGACCACCTATGCCGGCAGCGAGATGACCTCGATCTGGGGCATCACCGAAGCGGGTGTGAAGAAGACCGGGCGCGATGCCCGCGTGCTGCCGCGCACGGTGATCTACGACCCTGAACTGACGCTGACGCTGCCACACGGCATGACCGTGACGAGCGTGCTGAATGCGATAGCCCATGCCGCCGAAGGCATGTACGCGCACGACGGCAACCCGGTGGTCGCGCTGATGGCCGAAGAAGGCATCCGTGCGAGCGCGGCTGCACTGGCGCCTCTGCAATCCGACCCGAGGAACCTGGATGCCCGCAGCGACGCGCTGTACGGCGCATGGCTGTGCGGCAGCGTGCTCGGCAGCGTCGCGATGGGTCTGCACCACAAGCTCTGCCACACGCTCGGCGGCAGCTTCAACCTGCCGCACGCCGAGGTGCACGCGGTGATCCTGCCGCACGCGCTGGCCTACAACGCCCGCCATGCGCCCGAGGCGATGAAGCGCATTGCCCGCGCACTCGGCGCGCTCGACGCAGCGCGGGGTGTGTTCGACCTCGCACAGCGCCACGGTGCGCCGCCCTCGCTTGCCGCGATCGGCATGCCGGCCGACGGCCTGGATCGCGCTGCGGACCTGGCTGCGAGCAAGCCCTACCCGAACCCGCGGACACTAGAGCGAGCCGCACTGAGGGCGCTGCTGCAACGTGCCTACGACGGCAGCCCGCCCGTGTCGTGATCCGACCCCACAGACCAACCACAACGGAGACTCAAGATGACCCTCACCCGCCGCACCTTCGTCCAGGGCACTGCTGCCACCGCCGCGTCTGTTGCGACGCCATTCGTCTTTGCTGCCGACACTCTGAAGATCGGCTACGTTTCGCCGCAGACCGGGCCGCTCGCGCCATTCGGCGAAGCCGACAAGTGGGTGATCGACCAGATGAAGGCCGCATTCAAGGACGGCCTCACCGTCGGCGGCAAGAAGTACGACGTGCAGATCGTGCTGAAGGACAGCCAGTCCAACCCGAACCGCGCCGGTGAAGTGGCCAATGACCTGATCCTGAAAGACAAGGTCGCGTTGATCCTGACGGCAGGAACGCCCGAGACCGCCAACCCGGTGAGCGATGCCTGCGAGCTCAACGAGGTGCCGTGCATCAGCTCGGTGGTGCCGTGGCAGCCCTGGTTCTTCGGCCGCAAGGGCGATCCGGCGAAGGGCTTCAACTACACGTACCACGTGTTCTGGGGGCTCGAGGATGTCATCGCCAACTTCACCAACGGCTGGAAGAGCGTCGCCACCAACAAGAAGGTCGGCGGCCTGTTCCCGAACGATGGCGACGGCAATGCCTGGGGTGACAAGGAACTCGGCTTCCCGAAGCCGCTCGCGGCGATGGGCTACACGCTGACCGACCCGGGCCGCTTCCAGAACGGCACGCAGGACTTTTCAGCGCAGATCTCGGCGTTCAAGAAGGACGGCGTCGAGATCGTCACTGGCGTGGTGATCCCGCCCGATGCCAAGACCTTTCTCACGCAGGCCAGGCAGCAGGGCTTCAAGCCCAAGGTCATCACGCTCGGCAAGGCGCTGCTCTTTCCCGGCGCGATAGAGGCGCTGGGCGAGCTCGGCTACGGCCTGACCACCGAGGTCTGGTGGAGCCCGTCGCACCCCTTCACTTCGTCGCTGACCAAGCAGAGTGCCAAGGCATTGGCCGAGGCCTACGAGGCCGGCGCGAAGAAGCAGTGGACGCAGCCGATCGGCTTCGCGCACGCCCTGTTCGAAGTCGCGGCGGATGCGCTGAAGCGCGCCAAGTCGCTGAAGGCGGCCGACGTGCGTGACGCGGTCGCAGCGACTTCGATCAATACCGTGGTGGGCCCGGTGAAGTGGGGTGGCGCCGGTCCGATGAAGAACGTCAGCAAGACGCCGCTGGTCTTGGGCCAATGGGTGAAGTCCGCTGGCAGCACGAAGAACAAGGTCGAACTCGTGATCGTCAACAACGAGGTTGCGAAGAACATCCCGACGGGCGGCATCCTGAAACTGATCTGAGATCGGTCGAAACCCCCATGCCACTGCTCGTGCTGCACAACGTCAGCAAGTCTTACGGGGCCGTGAAGGTCACGGATGACATCACGCTGTCTGTCGACGAAGGACAGACGCTGGGCATCCTGGGGCCGAACGGCGCAGGCAAAACCACCTTGTTCAACCTGATATCAGGCGACACGCGGGTGGATCACGGTCGGGTCGAATACGACGGCCGTGAAGTGACGGCCTTGAAGCCGCACCAGCGCTGCCATGCGGGCATCGGCCGCAGCTACCAGGTACCGCAGCCGTTCGGCAACATGACGGTGTTCGAGAACCTCGTCACCGCCGCGTGCTTCGGCGCCAGGCAGTCTGAACACCAGGCGTGGGAGACCGCGCACGAGGTATTGCGTCAGACCGGCTTGCTGCAATACGCCAACCAGCCCGCCGGCACACTGACGCTGCTCAATCGCAAGCGGCTGGAGCTGGCCCGGGCGCTTGCGACAAAGCCAAAACTGCTGCTGCTCGACGAGATCGCCGGTGGCCTGACCGAGCCCGAGTCGAACGCGCTGGTGGACGAACTGCGTCGCATCAAGGCCAGCGGCGTGACGATGATCTGGATCGAGCATGTGGTGCACGCACTGCTGTCGATTGCGGATCGGCTGTTCGTCATCAACTTCGGCCAGAAGCTGGCCGAGGGCGAGCCGAAGGCGGTGATGAACGACCCGGAAGTGCGCCGCGTGTACATGGGGATGGAGGCATGAGCCGGACGTGCGACCGTGCCTGCGCACATGCGAACGCTTGCGAATGGGCGTGGAATCCCGCGACGCGCGGGGTGCAACCATGAGCCTTGTCAGCACCACCAGCCTGACAGCGTTCTACGGCGACGCGCAAGCGCTGTTCGGCATCGACTTCCGCCTCGAGGAGGGCGAGCTAATCGCCGTCATCGGCGCGAACGGTGCCGGCAAGAGCACCTTTCTGAAGGCACTGACGGGACTCGTGAAGGTGTCGCGTGCATCCATTCAATTCGACGGCGAACCTGTCGGGGGTCTGCCACCCGGGCAGATCGTCAAACGAGGCTTGGCGATGGTGCCGGAAGGGCGGCGCCTGTTCCCTTCGCTGAGCGTCGAAGAGAACCTGCTGATGGGGGCGTTCGCGGGCCGCCGCGGGCCGTGGACGCTGCCGCGCTTGTACAGGATGTTTCCGATCCTGGAACAGAAGAAACGACTGCCGGCAACCTCGCTCTCCGGCGGGCAGCAGCAGATGGTGGCGATCGGTCGCGCGCTGATGAGCAACCCGAAGGTGCTGCTTTGCGACGAACTGAGCCTGGGCCTCGCGCCGATCATCATCAAGGAGATCTACGACGCGATGCCTGCGATCACTGCCGAAGGCATGAGCGTGGTGATCGTCGAGCAGGACGTGACGGTGGCGCAGCGCGTCTCGCGGCGCGTGTACTGCTTCCAGGAAGGGCGCGTCTCGCTCGAAGGCGCCAGTGACGCGCTGACACGCGAACAGATATCGCAAGCCTACTTCGGCATGATCGAACAAGAGTCGCATTCGTGATCGTGATCGTGATCGAGATCCTGATCCAGGGCCTGCTGCTCGGCGGCCTGTACTGCCTGTTCGCACTGGGCCTGTCGCTGATGTTCGGCGTGATGCGGCTGACGAACATTGCACAAGGCGACTTCATCGTGCTTGCCGCGTTCACCGCGATTGCAACCGCCTCACTCTTCGCGTCGCACCCGGTGTTGGCCGTCGGCGCCCTTTTTCCAGTCGCGTTCGGGTTTGGTTATGCGCTGCAACGCTACGTGCTCAACGGCACGCTGGGCAAGGACCCTTTGCCTTCGCTGGTGGTCACCTTCGGCCTGTCGATCGTGATCCAGAACGCGCTTCTCGAAACGTTCTCGGCTGACCCGCGCTCGCTCGAATCCGGCGGGCTCAACACGCAGAGCCTGCAACTCTCCGAAGGCTTGTCCATCGGCACCTTGCCGCTGCTGATCTTCGTTGCGGCGGTGGCCTGCACCTTCGCATTGCAGACCTTGTTCCAGCACACGGCGCTCGGCCGTGCCTTCCGCGCCGTGTCTGACGACAAGGAGATCGCCGAGCTGATGGGGCTCGACTCGAGGAAGGTCTATGCGCTCGCCACCGGCATTGCCTTCCTCGTCATTGCACTGGCGGGTGTCTTTCAGGGCATGCGAACGACAGTGGCTCCTTCCGACGGGCCATTGCTGCTGCTGTTCGCCTTCCAGGCCGTCATCATCGGCGGCATGGGCTCGTTCTGGGGCACCTTCATCGGCGCGATGGCGCTCGGTCTCACGCAGCAAATCGGCTTTCGCATCGACCCGGGCTGGGGCATCTGGTTTGGCCACCTGATGTTCCTCGGCGTGTTGGTCGTTCGCCCGCAAGGGCTGTTTCCGAAAACGCGCGGGTGAACACGATGGCTGTCCAAGTAATTCGCAGCACTGCGTCGAGCCGATCGGCGCTGATCGCCAGCGGCGTGCTGGTGGGCGTGGCCGCGAGCATGCCGTTCTGGGCCGAATCGAGCTGGATGCGCGAGTTCGTCGAGATCGCTTGCTACTTCATCTTCGCCATGATGTGGAACTTGCTGGCCGGCTACGGTGGCATGGTGAGCATCGGGCAGCAAGCCTTTTTTGGCTTCGGGGGCTATGCGATGCTGATCCTCGGCAACTTCGGCGGCGTGAATCCATTCGTGGCCATCCCGCTGGCTGCGGTGGCGACGGCCCTCGTCGCAGTGCCCATTTCGAAGGTGGCCTTTCGCCTGCAGGGCGGCTACTTCGCGATCGGTACCTGGGTCATCGCCGAAGTGATGCGACTCAGCTTCGCGAACTTCTCGGCTGTCGGCGGTGGCTCGGGCACCAGCCTGACCGCGCTGCGCGGTTTCGACAAGGCGACGCGCGAGAGCGCTACGTTCTGGACGGCGCTTGCCTGCGTGGTCGCCTCCGTGGCGCTGGTGTACCTGTTCCTGCGCAGCAAGCAGGGCCTGGCGTTGCTCGCCATCCGCGACAACGAGGTTGCCGCCGAGAGCCAGGGCATCGACGTGCAGCGCGTGAAGCTCGCCGTTTATGTGGTCGCAGCGCTCGGCGCAGGCCTGGCCGGTGCGCTGTACTTCGTCGGCAATCTGCGGATCAGCCCCGATGCCGCGTTCAGCGTCAACTGGACGGCGTTTGCGATCTTCATGGTGGTGATCGGCGGCATCGGTCGCATCGAAGGGCCGATCGTCGGCGCGTTGATCTTCTGGGCCCTGAACAGGTTCTTCAGCGACTACGGCACTTGGTACCTGCTCGGTCTGGGCTTGCTTGCCATGGTGGTTACGATCTTCTTCAAGCAGGGCCTGTGGGGCTGGGC
>Ga0105044_10012011_pt1 | contig 11781 bp, 12 predicted proteins | sample MAT01_FD_78092 | JGI IMG/M metagenome (GOLD analysis project Ga0105044, IMG submission 78092) | Freshwater microbial communities from Lake Fryxell liftoff mats and glacier meltwater in Antarctica - MAT-01 | ecosystem: Environmental > Aquatic > Freshwater > Ice > Liftoff microbial mat | place...
CCACCAACCCGCCACCGGCCCTCCAGCCAGGCCGTTTTTCCAGCGGCCTTCGGCCAAAAGCACCGTCGCATGACCTTATTGTTTCGTTTACGGAACAATAAGGCGCGCGATCATTTTCCGCGTTGCCCCACCAAATGCCGACGGAAATTAGAAACCAAAATTCAAGGTCCAGGGGCTTGGCCCGTCGCGCGAAGCCGCGCTCCGGACCTGGTGGGGTCCGGGGCGAAGCCTCGGCTTGCTTACCCCAACCGCTGCTTCAACGCCGCGTTGACCAGGCCAGGATTCCCCTTCCCGGCCATTGCCTTCATCACGTTACCCACGAAGAACCCGAACAGTTTGTCTTTGCCCGACCGGTATTCCGCCACCTTCTGCGGGTTGGCGGCGATCACCGCCTCCACCGCCGCGTCGATCGCCCCGGTATCGGTCACCTGGCGCAGGCCCTTCGCGTCGATGATGGCGCCGGGGTCCCGCCCGGTTTCGACCATCGCCTCGAACACCTCCTTGGCGATCTTGCCGTTGATCGTGCTATCGGCCATCAGGTCGAGCAGCCGGCCGAGGGCAATGGCGGTCACCGGCGGGTTCTCGATTGTCCGCCCGGTACGGTTCATCGCCGCAAAGAAATCCCCGGTCACCCAGTTGGCCGCCACCTTGGCGTCACGCCCGCTGGCGACCGCTTCGAAGAACAATGCCGTCGCCTGCTCAGCCACCAGCACGCCGGAATCGTAGGCGCTCAGCCCATAGTCGGCGATGAAGCGCGCCTGCTTGGCGTCGGGCAATTCCGGCAGGGCGGCACGCAGTTCGTCCACCCATGCCTGCTCCAGCACCACCGGCAACAAATCGGGGTCGGGGAAATAGCGATAGTCATGCGCATCTTCCTTGCTCCGCATCGGCCGGGTTTCGCCCTTGTTCGGGTCGAACAGCCGGGTCTCCTGCGCCACCGTGCCGCCGGATTCCCAAACGCCGATCTGGCGCAGCGCCTCGGCCTCCACCGCCTGCATCACGAAGCGCACGGAGTTCACGTTCTTCACCTCGCAGCGCGTGCGATACGCCTCGCCGGCGCGGCGAACCGACACGTTGACATCGGCGCGCAGCGATCCCTCCTCCATGTTGCCGTCGCAGGTGCCGAGGTAGCGCAGGATCGAGCGCAGCTTCTTCACATAGGCCCCGGCCTCCTCCGGCGAGCGGATATCGGGCTCGGACACGATCTCCATCAGCGCCACGCCGGAACGGTTCAGATCGATGAAACTCTTCGACGGATGCTGGTCGTGCAGCGACTTCCCCGCGTCCTGTTCCAGATGCAGCCGGGTAATGCCGATCTGCTTGGTGCTGCCGTCGGCGAGTGCGATCTCCACCGTGCCGGTGCCGACAATCGGGTGCTCGAACTGGCTGATCTGATAGCCTTGCGGCAGGTCGGCATAGAAATAGTTCTTGCGATCAAACCGGCTGACCAGGTTGATCTGCGCGCCCAGCCCCAGCCCGGTGCGCACCGCCTGCGCGATCGCCTCGCGGTTCGGCACCGGCAGCATGCCGGGGAAGGCGGCATCGACGAAGCTCACCTGGCTGTTCGGGGGCGCGCCGAACGCGGTGGCCGCACCACTGAACAGCTTGGACTTGCTGATCACCTGGGCATGGACTTCCAGCCCCACCACCACTTCCCACGCCCCGGTCGAACCCTCGATGGTATACGCCATGCCTCAGCCCCCCGCCCGGATGCCAGGCATCGCCGTGAAGTCGGCCGCGCGCTCCAAGGCCGCACCCACGGCAAACACCGTCTCTTCGTCGAACGGCCGCCCCAGCACCTGCAACCCCAGCGGCAGGCCCTGCGCATCCAGCCCGGCCGGCACCGACAGCCCGGGAATGCCGCTCATGTTCGCCGGCACGGTGAAGATGTCGTTGAGATACATCGTGATCGGGTCGTCCATCTTCTCGCCCTGGGCGAAGGCAGCGGTGGGGGTGGTTGGCGTCACCAACGCGTCGACGCGGGCGAAAACATCGGTGAAATCCTTGAGCATCAGCGCCCGCACCTTCTGCGCCTTGAGGTAATAGGCATCGTAATAGCCGGCCGAGAGCACATAGGTACCGATCATCACCCGCCGCTGCACCTCGGCGCCAAAACCCTCGGCGCGCGTGTTCTCATACAGCGCCGCCAAATCCTCGCCGGCGGTCCGCGCGCCGTAGCGCACCCCGTCATAGCGCGCCAGGTTCGACGACGCCTCGGCCGGTGCCACGATGTAATAGGTCGCCAGGCCATACTTGGTGTGCGGCAACGATACGTCGACGATCTCCGCCCCCGCGTCGCGCAGCCACCCCAGCCCCTGCTGCCACAGCGCCTCGATCTCCGGCGCCATGCCGTCCATGCGGTATTCGCGCGGCACGCCGATGCGCAGCCCCTTCACCCCGCGCCGGCAGGCCGCGGCGAAATCCGGCACCGCCAGGTCGGCGCTGGTCGAATCCTGCGGGTCGAACCCGGCCATCGAGCCCAACAGGATCGCCGCGTCCTCCACCGTGCGCGCCAGCGGCCCCGCCTGGTCCAGCGACGACGCGAACGCCACCACCCCCCAGCGCGAACACCGCCCATAGGTCGGCTTGATGCCGGTAATGCCGCAGAAGCTGGCGGGCTGGCGGATCGACCCGCCGGTATCCGTGGCCGTCGCCCCCAGCGCGATATGCGCCGCCACCGCCGCCGCCGACCCGCCCGACGAGCCGCCAGGAACCAACCGCCGGTTGTCGCCACGCCGCGTCCACGGCGAGGTGACCGGGCCGAACGCCGAGGTCATGTTCGACGAGCCCATGGCGAACTCGTCCATGTTCGCCTTGCCCAGGAAGATCGCCCCGTCGCGCAGCAGGTTGGCGGTCACCGTGCTTTCATACGGCGGGATGAAGGCTGACAGGATGCGGCTGCCGGCGGTGGTGCGCACGCCCTTGGTGCAGAACAGATCCTTGATCGCCAGCGGAATGCCGGTGAGCGGCGCGTGCCGACCCGCCGCCAGCGCCACGTCGGCTGCCTGTGCCTGGGCCCGCGCCGCCGCGGCGGTGACGGTGACATAGGCGTTGAGCTTGGGGTTGAGCACCGCGATCGCCGCCAGATACGCGTCGGTCAGCTCGATGGCCGAGAAATCGCGCGCGCGCAGGCCGTCGCGGGCTTGGGCCAGGGTCAGGTCGGTCAGCATCACTCTACCACCTTCGGCACGGCGAAATAGTCGCCGTCGCGATCCGGCGCATTGGCCAGCACCGCCTCGGCCAAGCCGCCATCGCGCACCACGTCGGCGCGCAGGCGCAGCGCCATCTGGGTGCCGCCGGTCAGCGGCTCCACCCCGTCGGTATTCACCTCGTCGAGTTGCTCGATCCAGCCGAGGATGGAATTGAGGTCCGTCCGCAACGCCTCCATTTGGCTCTCATCCACACGGATGCGGGCCAGCTTGGCGATACGGCGAACCGTCGCGGGGTCGAGCGACATTCGTTTTCCTTGGCACTTGCGAGGGGGCGGACCATAAACGCCGCCATGCCCCTGTTCAACATGACCGACCTGCGCGCGCAATTGCTATCCGGCCAACGCCTGCTGGGTATCGACCCGGGGTCGAAGTCGATCGGCCTTGCGCTATCCGACGTCAGCCTGATGCTGGCCACCCCGCACAGCACGCTGCGGCGCGACAAGCTGCGCGAGAACGCCGGCTCGATCGGCCGCATCGCCGAAAAGGAGGGCGTCGGCGGGCTGGTGATCGGCCTGCCGCTGTCGATGGACGGCAGCGTGGGGCCGGCGGCCCAGGCGGCACGCGACTGGGCGCATGCGCTGTCGGGCGAAACCGGCCTGCCGGTGGCGCTGTGGGACGAGCGCATGTCGTCCAGCGCGGTGAACCGCTTCCTGATCCAGGAAGCCGACATGACCCGCAAGCGCCGCGCCGAGGTGGTGGACCGCATGGCCGCCGCGTACATGCTGCAAGCAGCCCTTGACGCCAGCCGGGCTGCTCCAGCACAATCCGTCAACGAAACATAAAGGGGACCGCTCATGGCTTCGATCACCGAAACCGCGCAGGCCTTCTTCGATGCCTGCGAAACCGGCAAGGGCTGGGAAGGCTGCCAACAATATTGCACCGCCGACGCCAGCTTCGCAGCCCAAGCCGAGCCGCTGGCCGATATCAAGACGCTGTCCGCCTATTGCGACTGGATGAAGGGCCTGCTGGTCATCATGCCCGACGGGCGGTACGAGGTGAAATCCTTCGCCACCGACACCGCGCGCAACAACGTCGCGGCCTATGGCGTGTTCATGGGCACCCATACCGGTGCCGGTGGCCCGCCGCCGACCGGCAAGAGCACCAGCTCCGACTACGTCTATGTCATGCAGTTCAGCGGCGACAAGATCAGCAGCATGACAAAGATCTGGAATGCGCCCTACGCGCTGAAGGAACTCGGCTGGGCTTGAAGCAAGGCCAGGGCGCTGCCGTCGCGGCGCGAAGCCGCGCCACGGGAACCCGCTGGGGGCCGAGCCCCCAGACCCTCGGTTATTTGAGGGTCCAGGGAGCTCGGTCCCCTGGTTGTCCCTTGCTTATGTCTGGATAAACCCCACGCGGTCGCCCTCGAACACCGCGCAGGTCAGTGGCCCGCCCAGCACCGCGCCGGTATCCAGCCCGATGCGGTTGGCCCGCACCACCACCGCGTCTTCTGGCGTATGGCCGTGCACCACCACCGCCTCGTGCATCACCGTCGACGACAGGAACGGCTCGCGGATCCACAACAGGTCCTGGCGCGACTGGGCCTCCAGGGCCACGCCGGGCCGCACCCCGGCATGCACGAACACATAGCCGCCGGCACGGTGCAGCAACGCCAGCCCGCGCATGAACGCCAGGTGCGACGGCGGGATCAGCGCCGCCCACTGCGCCGGCCGGGTGCGCGGCGGCACCCCCCAGCTGGCCAGCGCCGCATGGCCGCCATTGGCGATCCACACCTCGGCATCCATCCGCCGCCCCACCAGCGCGCCCAGCAGCATGTCCTCGTGGTTGCCCGCCAGGTTCAGCACCCGCACCCCGGCCAGCGGAAACGGCCCGACCAGGCGCGCGATCACGCCCGCGCTGTCCGGCCCGCGGTCGATGTAGTCGCCCAGATGGATCACCAGCACGTCCGCATGCGGGCGTGCGTGCAGGTCGGCGCCGATCGCGCGATGCATCGCATCCAGCTGATCCAGGCAGCCATGCACGTCGCCGACGGCATAGATGCGCTGCCCCGGCGCCAGGGTGGCCGGCGCTAACCTCTCGTTCATGTCGCCCCCTTAGCCTTCCGTCCGATCCGCCACAAGCCGGCGGAACAACAAGGATCGGGCATCACCATGATGGTGACGACATGAGCGGCCAAAGCGCTGCGTACACACTGGCCTCCCCCATCCGCCCGCGCCGCCGCGCCCGGGCTGGCGAGGCGCTGCTGGCCGATGCGCTCGACCGCGAGGCCCGCGCCCCGCTTGGTCGCATCGCCGTGGTGGTGCGCCTGTCGCGCCTGCCGCCGCCCGGGGCACGCCCCTATCACCGCCGCATTGCCCGCGCCCTGCTGGAGGATTGCGCCCAGCGCCATGGTGGCCAGGTGTTCCGCCTCGCCGGCGGCGACCTGGTGCTGCTCGCCCCGCCGGTCGAGGTCGGAATGCCGGCCAGCGGCGCGCTCGCTCTGCCGGCACTGCTGGTGCGCCTGCTCCAGCCCGAGGGCGACACGTCCCCTGGCGCGGAGGAGCCGATCGCCGAAGCCATCCACCTCGTCGCCGGGCACGCCCGGCTGCGCGCTCTGCTCGACGCCGCGCCCCCCGACGACGACACCGCACCCGACGACGATACGCCCGATGATCCGCCCGATGATGCGCCGCACGCGCCACCCGGCGCCGCGAGTGCCGGCGAGGCGCCCGACCGACGCACCCGCCCGCGCAACATCTTCGCCGGCCGCCAGCCGAAACCGCCCTCCGTGGAAGCCTCCACCATGGCAGTCGCCACGCTGGCAGCCCTGCCGACCGGAGACATCGCAGCACTGCTCCAGCTGCAAACCGCCGCCCACCTGCCCGCCCGCTTCGCGCCGCCCGCCACCCCACTCCGCGCGGTGCACCGTGCCTTGCGGATCGTCCCCGCCCTGTTGGCCGCCCACCTCGCCGCCGCTGATCGTCGAACCAGCCTTCCGGGCGCTGCCCCAGCCGGCCTTCCGGCCGAGCGTCTCGGCGGCCTTCCGGCCGACCCCTGGCTGCGCCAGCACCTCGCCCAAGGTCTCGCCGCCGCGCTGGTCACCCTGCTGCGCCAATCCTGGGGCAGCGCCACCCCGCTCGACGCCACCCCACGCCGCGGCATGCCGACAATGCTGATCGCGCTGCCGCCGGCGGTGGTCAATAGCCCCGGTTTTGCGGCCTTTGCCGCACTGTTTCCCCGCCCCGAGCTGGCCGCCAATTCCGCTGGAACGCTCCCTCCAGCCATGCTCAGCGTCGCCATCTCCATGGCCGAGGCCAGCGCCGACCCCGCGGGTTTCGCCGCCGCCCGCACCCGGCTGCACGATGCCGGCATGGCCCTGGTGCTCGATGGCATCAGCCACCACGCCCTGCTGCTTGCCCGGCCGGAGGCGCTCGGGCCCGACCTGGTGGCGCTCGCCTGGTCCTCCGCGCTGCCCCGCCTGACCGAGGAGCGACGCGATGCGATCGCCGCCGCCGTCCAGCGCATCGGTCCCGCCCGCGTGCTGCTGACCGAGGCCGACACCGAGGCGGCACTGCTATGGGGCCGCGCCGCCGGCATCCAGCTGTTCCAGGGCCGTCATGCCGAGGCGATGCTGGCCGCCACCCGCCTGATGATGTGCAGCGGCGCGCGCGGCGGCGCCGGGCCCGACGGGACCATGCTGCCGCCCTGCCAACTTCGCAGCTGCGCCGAGCGTGCCACCGCCACCACCGCGGCCGGCCGCACCGGCTGCACCAACCCGCGCCTGCTGGACCAGGGCGTGCCGAACCCGGTCCATGCGGTGGCCACCACTCTCCCCGCCATCACTCTCCACGCCACAGCACCGGGCGGCAGTTTCGCGTGACCGCCGTCCTGCTGGCATCCCGCCGCCCGCAATCCACTCGCGGCAGTGCGGCCAGCGCCGAGGCCGCCCGCCAGCTCGAAGCACTGGTGCACGAGGCGGTCTCCTCCGGTACCGCACGCCAGGCGTTGCTGCTGCGCCTGTCCACCCTGCCGCGTGCCCTCGCCCAGCCGCACCACCTGCGCCTGGCGGTCGAGGCGCTGGAGCCGCTGACCGGCGCCGACCGCGCCCGCCTGTTCGTGCTGCCCAACGACGACACCATCGTCGTCTGGCGCGGCCCCGCCGCCGCGGCGCTGACCGACAGCCTGGAACGCCTGCGCACCCTGTTTGCCGACGCAAGAGACAGCCACAGTGTGGGCGCGATCACCCGCCATCTCGGCCTGCCCGAGGAAGCCGATATCCTGCTGGCCGTCATCGCCGCCAGCCGCCAGCCGCCACCACCCCCCCGTCCCGCCACCCCGCGCACCCCGCTCGACCCCCCGGCACTGGCGGCGCTGGAGGCGGCGTTGGCCAGCGCCGACCTCTCCCGCTTCGCCCGCCGCCGCCCGGTCTGTGCCCTGACACCCGGCCAGGGCCTGAAACTGGCGTGGGAGATGCGGCTGTTCTCGCTGGCTGAGCTGGCCGAAACCCTGGCACCCGACCGCGACCTGCGCGCCGCACCATGGCTGCACCTGCGCCTCACCCGCATGCTCGACCACCGCATGATGGCGCTGCTTTCCGCACCCCAGGAACTGAACGGCGCCGGCGCGTTCGGCCTGGCGCTCAACATCGCCTCGATCCTGTCGCCCGCCTTCCTGCGCTTCGACGCTGCCCTGCCAGCGCGGCTGCGCGGCCATGTGGTGCTGGCGCTGCGGCCGGAAGACGTGCTGTCCGACCCGCCCGCCTTCCTGTTCGCCCGCGGCTTCGCCCAAACGCGCGGATACCGCCTGCTGCTCGCCGGGATCACCCCCGCCACCGCCGGCGCCTTCCCGCCCGAAACCACCGGCATCGATCACCTGGAACTCGCCTGGCGCCCTGAACTGGCCACCACCACCCTGGCCGCCCTGGGCCTGACCGCGCCACATACCGTGCTCGCCAATATCGACAGCACCGCGGCACTCGATTGGGCGCGCGCCCAGCAGATCCCGTTGGTCACCGGCACGCTGGTCCGGCCGACGAGGTAAGGACAGCCGGTACGGCCGGGGGGCTTGGCCTTGTTCGGACGCGCCCCCCTTGGCGCATCGTCCCGCCCCCCCTAAACAGCGCCGCATGACCGACGCCATCCGCGTAAGCGGCCTGACCAAGCGCTACGGCGCAACCCTGGCCGTTGACGCCATCGACTTTGCCGCCCCGCGCGGCGCCACCATCGGCCTGCTCGGCGGCAACGGCGCTGGCAAGACCACCACCATTGCCATGCTGCTCGGCCTGTTGATCCCCACCGCCGGCACCATCCATGTGCTGGGCCACGACATGGCGCGCGACCGTTTCGCCGCCCTGGCGCGGATGAATTTTTCCTCGCCCTACGTGGCGCTGCCCGCCCGCCTGTCGGTGGCCGAGAATTTGCGCGTCTATGGCCATCTCTACGGCGTGCCGGCCATCGATCGGCGCATCGCCGAACTGGCCGCCGAGCTGAACTTCGAAGACCTGCTCGACCGCCCCGCCGGCCAGCTTTCCGCCGGCCAGAAAACCCGCATCGCCCTGGCCAAGTCGCTGATCAACCGCCCCGAACTGTTGCTGCTCGACGAGCCCACCGCCAGCCTCGACCCCGACACCGGCGACCTGGTGCGCAGTTGGCTGGAGCGCTATCGCGAGCAGACCGGCGCCACCATCCTGCTCGCCAGCCACAACATGGCCGAGGTGGAGCGCCTGTGCACCGACGTGCTGATGATGAAGGCCGGCCGCATCGTCGACCGCGGCAGCCCCGCCGACCTGCTGACCCGCTACGGCCGCGACGACCTGGAAGACGTTTTCCTCGACATCGTCCGCAACCGGCGGGAGGCCACGCCATGAAAATCGCCATGTCAACTTCGGGGCGCCGCATCTGGGGCCTGATGTACCGCCACCTCGCGCTGTATCGCCGTTCGTGGCCGCGGGTGCTGGAACTCACCTACTGGCCGACCCTGCAGATGTTCATCTGGGGCTTCACCTCGGCCTTCATCGCCAGCCGCATCGGCGTGGGCGGGCAGATCGCCGCCGGCATCCTGCTGGGCGGCGTGCTGCTGTGGGAGGTGGCGTTGCGCAGCCAGATGGGGGTGGCGATCTCCTTCCTGGAGGAGATCTGGTCGCGCAATCTGGGCCATGTCTTCGTCTCGCCGCTGCGCCCGTGGGAGATGGTGGTAGCCCTGATCGCCATGAGCGCCATCCGCATGACCATCGGCGTGCTGCCGGCCATCCTGCTGGCTTGGGCGCTATATGCCTTCAACCTGTTCGACCTCGGCCCGGTGCTGATCCTATTCGCGATCAACCTGATGGCGATGGGCTGGTGGATCGCGCTGGGCGTGGTTTCGTTGATCCTGCGCCATGGAGCGGGGGCCGAGGCGTTGGCCTGGTCGGTGCTGTTCGGCATCACCCCGTTCGCCGCGGTGTTCTACCCGGTCAGCGTGCTGCCCTTCTGGCTCCAGCCGGTCGCACTCGCCCTGCCGGCGGCGCATGTGTTCGAGGGCATGCGCGCAGCCCTGGACACCGGCATCATCCGCTGGGACCATCTGGCCTGGGCGATCGGCCTCAACCTCGCCTGGGCGCTTGCCGCCACCCTGCTGTTCGCCCGCCAATTCCGTGCCGCCCGCACCAGCGGCGCCCTGCTCGCCATCGGAGAATGACGCCCATGACCCCGACCTCGTTCTGGCTGATCCGCCACGCCTTGGTCCAGGAATCCGCGCGTGCCTTTCTGTACGGCAGCACCGACGTGCCGTTGTGCGAAACCACGCTGATGGACCAGGGGCCGATGTACGCCGCCCTGGCCAAGCGCCTGCCGCGCCCCGCCCATTGGGGGTGCACCCCGTTGTCGCGCACGCGGCGCACCGCCGAGGCGATCTTCCGCGCCGGCTACCCGGCCCAGACGCTGGAGGTGATCCCCGGGCTGATCGAACAATCCATGGGCGACTGGCACGGCACCCGGCACCACGAACTGCCCGCCAAGCTGGCCGAGCCCGCCCATCCGTTCTGGCCGCTCTCAGGCACCGAACGGCCACCGGGCGGCGAGAGCATGGCCGAGGTGATCAGCCGCACTGGTGCAGCACTGGAAGACCTCGCTGCCCGCCATCGCGGTGAAGACCTGGTGATCGTCAGCCACGGCGGCACCATCCGCGCCGCCCTGGCCCACGCGCTGGGCATCAGCGCCACCAACGCGCTGCATCTGTCGGTGGCCAATCTCGGCCTGACCAGGCTGGAGCGCGAGCCAACCGGCTGGCGCGTGGTGTGCGTCAACGAGCTGCCGGGCTACTGATGCCACCCCCTGTGATGATTGACCGATAGAGAAAACCAAGGTCAGGGCTTTCTTTTTCGGTCACTCATGAGCGGGGTTGGTATCAGGAATGATCGCGCGCGCCAAATTGCTGGTTCTACTGCTGGCCTTTGCCGTGTCCCCGCTGGTCGCTGGCGAAATGCGCGAGCAGAGCATGGAATCCGCCGCCCTTGGCCGCACCTGGAGCTATTCCGTCTACCTGCCCGATGGCTACGACGGCAGCACCGCGCGCTATCCGGTGATCTACCTGCTGCCCGGCCTCAGCGTGCGCCGCGGCGATTGGCTGGAGCTGGCGCTGCCGACGTTGGTCGACGCCCAAATCGCTGCGGGCACCATGAAGCGACCGATCGTGGTGGTGCCGGAGATCGGCGCCTCCTGGGGCATCGACGGGCGCGAACGCATGCAAACCGCACTGGCCGAGGAGTTGCCGGCCGAGATCGAGCGTCTGTTCCGCACCATGCCGGGGCGTGGCGGGCGAGCGATCGCCGGCATTTCGGCCGGCGGCTTCGCAGCACTGCGCCTGGCGATGCTGCACCCCGACCGCTATGCCGCCGTCGCCCTGCTCAGCCCGGCTATCTACGTGCCGGAGCCGCCGGCCAATTCCGGTGCCCGCCGCTCCGCCGTGTTCGGGGCGCATGGTTTCGATCCGGCAATATGGCAGGCGCTGAACTACCCCGCCCTGCTGCCTGGCTTTCGCGCCGCCGGTGTGTCGCTACCGCTGTATGTCGGCAGCGGCACCGCCGACGCGCTGGGCATCGCTGCACACGCCATCCGGCTGGATGCGGTATGGCGCGAGATTGGCATGACGGCGCAGCTGCGTTTGATCGATGGCGGCCACACCTATGCGGTGTGGCGGGCCCTGCTGGTCGATGCGCTGGGCTTCCTGCTGCACTGCACCGACCCAGACGCGGTCCGTACCGGCCGGTAAGCCGCAGCGTGCGCCGTTCGAGCAACGCCGGCGTGCCCCCGGCACAGTCCTCGGCCGGGGCGCCCAGCAGGTTTCCGCTTTCGTTGCGTCACTGCTGGCTAATGCCTGCGGATCGCAAATTCGCCTGTGGCCGCGCATGCCGGGGCCGGCTGAGCCGTTGCGCAGGCTAGGTATTTTCCGAGGCTGACCGTGGGGGCGCCCTACGGCAATAACATCAGCCTATCGAAAGTACTGCGGCTTGTTGGGACATCTTGGATCCGGACGGCGGACAATAGAGTCAGCAGCCGAACAATGGATGGCTTTCAACTGCTCGCGAAACATCACCTCCGCACAGACGCGGGTTATCGTTAATGTAGGGAAATCCGGAATGAAAATGCAGGAACAC
>Ga0105044_10012018_pt1 | contig 11778 bp, 8 predicted proteins | sample MAT01_FD_78092 | JGI IMG/M metagenome (GOLD analysis project Ga0105044, IMG submission 78092) | Freshwater microbial communities from Lake Fryxell liftoff mats and glacier meltwater in Antarctica - MAT-01 | ecosystem: Environmental > Aquatic > Freshwater > Ice > Liftoff microbial mat | place...
AGCAGCGGCATCGGCATCCCGCAGCTCGAGCACACGACGGAACTCGCGCTGCGCCTCGTCGTAGAGGCCGGTGCGATAGAACGCAACGCCCAAGTTGCGATGTTCTGCCACCTGACTCTCGGGCGATGGTTGACGTCGCGGGGCACTGCGCCCAACGCGCTGCGCGAATCCGGCGGTGAGCAGACCGAAGATGGCCTTACCCACTTCGAACTCACCAAGCCCCGACCGTTCGATCACCGTGTTCACGTCCTGCGTGCCGTCGAGGAGCGACAACAACTTTTCCTGCGCAGCGCTGAGCGGTACCTCGCGCATGGCAATACGCGGGGTATCGATCTCGAAAATGAGATCGAGACTGGGGATCTTCTTTGCGATCAACGTCCATTCGTCCACGCGGCGCGCGCCTTCGAGCAGCAACGAGTCCGCGCTGATGGAGACGAGAATGTCGCTCTCGTCAGCACGGGGCGCCGCCTCGAAGGTGAAGGTGCCGTGGGTCCAACCAAGCAGGTAGTACACCGCTTCTTCGACATGCGCGCGATAGTGCGACTCGAGCACGTCGAGATCGACGAGACCACGATCGAGCAGTACGACAGCGAGCGCGCGGTCGTCGGCCGGAGCTCCGGCGGCAACCGCTTTGGCCAGCGCATCAGCCGCGATCGCGCCATTGCGCAGCAAGCGATCGCCCAGCCGGTCACGGCGATTGACGAGCGCCGCAAAGACGATGCGTCCCGCGTCAAAGTGAATGGTGCCGAAGCTGCCTTCACCTGCCACACTCAAGCACCCGGTCTTCTGCCCGAGCGCGAGCAGTTGGAGTACGTCAGCAAGACTGGCTTCGTTCAAATGGCCGCGAATTGCCATCAGCGGAAATCCTCGATCACGCGCGCACCGACGTCACTCCAATCCCAGATCACCTTCTCGCGATCGAGAAAGAAATCGTCGAGCCGTGCCTGATCGCTGGCCCCGGCGACCATGCGCGGCGCCGCGGAACGATGCGCCCGCGGTGTGGCGATGCCAAGCGCGAGTTGCGCAGACGCGAACGTGATTGCGAGTCCGTGCATTTCGGCCGCGGCGTGCACACGCTTGAACAGCCCACCGAGCTCACGGACGTTGCTGACGTCGTGGTCGGCCAGCAGCGCCACCAATTCCGGCGTGACCTGCGCGTGCGCTTCACGCAGCCAGCGCTCGACAATCTCCGCTCGCAAGCCGCGATCCGGCGTCTGCAGCGTCACCACCAGTCCACCTTCAAAGCGCGAACGTAACCGATCTGCCAACCCGTGCACCTCGCGTGGCGCACGGTCGCACGTCAGCACAATCTGCCCGCCGCGTTCGTAGAGTTGGTTGAACAGATGGAAGAGCTCTTCCTGCGTGCGCTCACCGTCGGCAAGCGATTGCACGTCATCGAGAATGAGCACGTCGGCCGCGCGATACCGGGCGCGCCACCGCTCGACGCTTCCGCCCTGCATCGCAGCCACCAGCTCATCCCTGAACGCAGCTGCGGACAGACAGGCAATGGTCTTCTCCGGCCAAGTCTCGCGCAGTGCATTCCCGAGGGCATGGACGAGATGCGTCTTCCCAACGCCGCTTGCCCCCTGTACCAGTAACGGATTGTAGCGGGCCCCTGGCTGCTCTACGACCGTATCGAACGCGGTCAACGCCAGTTGATTCGCATTTCCGACTTCGAACGTCTCGCGCGAGAAGGTTACGAGCGGCGCGGGCAACGGCACCGAGATCGCAATTGCACGATCAAGCAGCGCCTGCGCCTCGGCGACGGTCTCCGGATTGCGAAACGCTCCATGACCGCGCAGCGACGGGTCGACCGCAACCGCTTTGAACTCGAGCGCACGCAAATGTTCGACCGCCGCAGTGAACGTCGCGAGCAAACCGTTCACGTCGGGTTGCACGGGATGCGCCATCGCTCGCTCGAGTACGCTGGTGACGTACCCTTCGCCGCGCCAGAACGTACACGCTTCGCCGAGCACGACGCGCCACTTCTCCACGCGCGTCTCGACTTCCCGAAACACATCGGCAAGGAACCCTTCGTATTCGCCAGCCGCTTCACTCCCACCGGCGACCTGACGTCCACTTGCAGTCGCGGCCACCCTCACCGGCGTCACACGCTCACCGAGCACGGCGCGCACATCGTTGGGGCCGATCCCCTGCCCTTCCAGCTGCTGATACGCGGTGAGCTTGTTCAGTGCACCCTTGAGCTCACGCACGTTGCCGAACGCAAGACGGGCGACTTCTTCCAGCACGCCATCGTAGAAGTCGAGCGAGCGCGTGCTGCAGGCGTTGCGCAGGATGGCAAGCCGCATTTCATAGTCTGGCGCGCCAACGTCAACGATGAGCCCACCTGAGAGACGCGACACCAGACGTTGATCAACGTCGGGAATTTCAGCCGGTGGACGATCGCTCGTCATCACGAGCTGTCGACCGTCACCCTGCATGAGGTTGAACAGCCGCAGCAACTCACTTTGCGTCTCGCGCTGACCGGCGAGGAACTGAACATCATCCACGACCAGCAGGTCGACCTGCTGATAGCGCTGCGTGAAATGCTCCTGCTGCCCCGATCCGATCGCCAGATGCAGACGCTCGGCAACTTCTTCGCCGCTGCTGAACTCCACGCGCAGATCGGGCTGTGCAAGGCATGCCTGGTGCACGATCGCCGCGACCAGATGGGTCTTGCCCACCCCCGATTCGCCGTAGATGAACAACGGGTTGTACGCCGAGCCCGGCGCCTCGGCGACGGCAAACGCCGCCGACGCGGCGAGACGATTCGACGAGCCGACTACGAAGTTGGCGAAACGGTAGTTGCCGTCGAGCAAGCCAGTCATTCGGCGCCCACCGCAATCGCAACCGCAACCGCAGCTGCGGCTTCATGCGCGGCGACATTCGCCGCATCCTCCGCACCCAGCCGACGCAAGACGCGCATGCCGAGCGAACGGAGCGTGTCGAACACGCCGGTGCCATGCGGCGCATCGGCGGCAAATTCAGGGACCGCACGGAAGTTCAACGCGACGGAGAGTTCCTCGACACTCGCGGCGAGAGACGGTGGCAAATCCTGCTTGTTGTACTGGATCACCATCGGCAGGACCCGCGCATCGATGCCATGCTCGGCGAGATTGGCGTGGAGGTCCTGCATGCTGTCGATGTTGTCCTCCCAACGATGGCGCTGACTGTCGGCAACGAAGACCACGCCGTCCGCTCCCTGCAACACGAGTTGGCGGATGGCACGGTAGTACGGCTGCCCCGGGACGGTGTAGAGCTGGAAACGCACCCTGTATGCACCAACCGTGCCGAGGTCGACCGGGAGGTAGTCGAAGAAGAGCGTGCGATCGCGGCGGGTGGCGAGGGATGTGAGCGAGCCGACCTGCTCATCGGGCAAGGCCGAGTGCAGATACGTCAGGTTCGTTGTTTTTCCTGATCGGCCAGGTCCGTAGTAGACCAGCTTACAGGTGATCAGCCGCATGGCATGATCTACGATGGGCATACGCCCGCTCCTCAGTTTCGCCGTGTTGGATGCAGCAGAGCGTGCAAGCGAGCCGCGAGTGCGATCGCTTCACGAATGCGATCGGCATCAACGGCCGCAGCATCCCTTCGGAGTGCCGCGCTCCACCACGTCAGCGCACCGGCAAGGTCACCACTACGGGCCGAAGTGTCACCGTGCTCGCACAGTGACGCTGCGTCAATGTCTGGCACGGGCCAACTGGCCTCCCGCTGTGACGGAGACTGTTTGGGAGTCGCTGAGGCAACCGCATGGTCCGTGGCAAATTCAAGCGTCGAAACTGCCTGGTGCAGGCGACCGGTAGCCTCGATCACATCAGGTTCGCGCGGAGCCCCGAACGCGGACAAACCGTCAGTAGGAAGTACTCCCGCCAGCGGTTGTCGGGCGGGGAGCCCGTCGTCGTCAATGACGTCGACCGCGATCGGATCGAAGAGTGTATCGTCTGCGTCATTGCCCGGCTCGTCGCGTGACAACAGGTGGGCAGACGGGACCCACATCTCGACTGCCTGATGCGCGGGCGGCGTGGGGTGCTTGCGCGCAACGACGGCGCTGTCGCGGAGCTCGAGGATGCCGGCGCCGATCAGCGTGTGGACAATTTCTGCGGTATCGACCAGCTGACGGCCCAGCAGCTCCGCGAGTTCTGTCAGATCACGGCGGCCATCGACACGCGTGAGTACTTCCCACTCCTGCGGTATGAGCCGCAGATGCGGGAGTTGTTGTGGGTCAATGTCGACGAAGGCGGGCACGACGCGTGCATTTGACACGCGATCCCGCACGCGATCCCAGACCTCGGCGCGCTGCGCCGCTTCGACCAGCAACAACTCGACGCTCAACCTGATCGGACTCGCCGAGCGTGCTCCGGTCTTCTCGGCGACAAAGCGGAACTCGCCCTCGCGCCAGGTGAGCAGATCAAGCACCACTGCTTCGACTGCGCGGGCGTCCGCCAGTGACGGCGTCGCGCGCTCCGGGACGCTATCCGAGCTGGAGAGCTCGAGCGGCCACTGCGCGGCGTCGGCGATCATCCCCTGCACAAAGCGCACTTCGGCTGCGTGCGCTTGCAGGGGCGCACGCACACGTAGCGTGCCGCTCTTCCGACTCGAGCCAAGCAGCTGACACACCTCGGGGAGCCCAAGGTCGCGAAGCCGACCCTCGAGGCTCATGACGCGGCGTGTTCAAGGGCCTGCTCTGCACGCGACGCATACGACGGCGCACCGGACGCTTGGACTCGGCGCCACCGATCAACCGCGTCGCGCACCCGCGCCTGACGGGCCAGCAGGACGCCGTCGAAATACAGCGCTCCGGCATTCCCGGCGTCGTGCCGCAGCAGACGCTGCACGCCGACGCGCGCGTCGCCGTCGCGGTCGAGTGCAATGAGCAGTTCGACCAACAGCACCAGCGCCTCGAGATCGGTCGGCACTGAAGCGAGATGCCGAGTCAACGCCCGCAGACCGTCGGCCGGAGTGCGGGCGTCCAGCGTCACGCGAGCAAGTTCGAGCACCCCCTCGCGCAATGCCGGTGCCGTTGCGAGGGCCGCGAGCAGTTCGAGCCGCGCGGCCTGCAGATCGCCCCGCGCGCGTAGAATGCGTGCGATCGCAACACGCGGCGTCGGGCGCAGCGGGTCGATCGCGAGCGCGCGCCGATAGAATGCCAGCGCCATACTTTCATCCCTGATTGAAAGCGCCGCGTCACCGACAAAATGCAGCAGCGCCGCACTCGGCGATTCCATGCGCAACAGACGTCGCATCAGAATCGGAGCAACTTCTACGGGCGCGAGTTCCCGGCGCGCTGCTTGGGCGGCGCTACTCGCAAACAGTGCGACGACTTCACAATCGTCAGGCGTGGCAGTGGCCAGTGCACGCAACACACTCAGCGAAAGGTGACCTTCGCTGAGCAGGCAGTTTGAACGCGCTTCTCCTATTGCCGCGCGACGCCACCGCCGATCGTGCTCTCGCGTGGCGTCCACCCCAGTTGCCTCGAAACGCACGCGGGCTGCGCTATACCGCTCGAGGGCTTCGCCATGCGCACCACGTGCGGCGAACGCATCAGCGTGGTCGCAGAGCCGGTCTGCCGACTCGCCATCGTCCGTGGAAGTCGGCGCCACGGCTTCGGGCGCGCGCTCGCGCAACATCTCAGCGACGTCGTCCACGTTCAACGAAACGCCGGTGAGCGGCTCATGTGCACGCACTGCCAGCAGATCGAGATAGCCTGCCGCTTCAGGACACTCATGCTGCAGCTCGATCCCAACCGTCAGGCGCGCTTCCATGCGAACGGGCGCGAGCCCGAGCGCGTGCTGCGTCTCGCGCAGTGCGCCGTCCTCATCGCCAAGTGAGCCGAGTACCTGTGCCAACGCGTAGCGCGCTTCGGCGTGCTCGGGGCGCTTGTCGATCGCACACGAGAATGCGTCGCGCGCTTCGTCGGGCCGATGTAGCAACTGAAACACAAGGCCCATGTCATGCCAAGCGTCAGCCTCGTTCGGCTGGAAGGCGACGAGTTCGCGCAGCAACGTGAGGGCAGCCAAGGGATCACGATGACGAACGTACCAGCGTGCGAGATTCAGCCGTGCGCGTGCGAATGCAGGATCCAGATCCGTCGCCCGCAGGAGCGCTTCGCGTGCCGCCGATGCCTCGCCCAGATCCGAAAGAGCGACCGCAAGATTGTTGTACGCGAGTGCGTACTTGGGATCGGCGTGCAGTGCGCGACGATAGCTGTCCGCCGCCCCTTCCACGTCGCCGCCTTGATGCAACGCGACGCCATGTTCATTCCAGTACCGAGGATGATCATGGTGATCAGCGAGCAACTGTTCATACGTCGCCTTCGCGGCCGCCGAATGCCCGCCAACCAGATCCAACTCGGCGATCGCGTGACGCGCCAGCCGCGCGTCCTCGCCCTGTGCGAGTGCGCGCGCAAACTCCCGACGCGCTTCGTCGAAGTATCCGCGCTGCCTGAACGCCATTCCAAGCCCATAGCGCGCGAGTACCCCCTCCGGCTCGACGCTCGTGCGCGCGCGCGACGGCGTCACGTGCGCGTCGGTGGCTTCGAGTGACAGATCGGCTTGCAGCGTTTGCAGCGCCGGGTTGAGCGACGCAGCCTGCGCTGCAGCCGCGCGTGCAGCTTCGTGACGGCCCATATCGCCGAGCACAAATCCGTGCAGCAGGTGCGCTTCGGCAATCGTTGGACAATGGGCGAGCAACTGCTCCAGCGCTGCAAGCGCCTGCTCATTTTGTCCGCGCTGATATAACACTTCAGCGAGATGCAGCAGCGGAATCGGGTCGCCCGGTGCGGCGTTCACGGCGCGCTCAAACCATCGCTGTGCCCGGCGCAGATCTCCGGCGCGCTGTTCGATCTGTCCGCGTTCGAACAGCGACGCAGCGTCGTCCGGATCCGCGGCGATCAATGCATCGAGTTGCTGTGCGGCTTCCGCGTGACGCCCGATCAGTCGCAGCAGACGCGCGCGATCGCGCCGTGCATCGTCGTCATCGGGATTCGCGTCGAGACGCGCCGCGAGGCCAGCAAGGCGTTCGTCGCATGCCCCGTCGTGCGCGGCGGCGATCTCGAGATTGCGCGCGGCGGTGCGCATACGCGGATCGAGCGCGAGGGCGCGCAGAAACGCTTCGACGGCGTCGGCGTGAAGTCCCTTGCTGTGATAGAGAACGCCGAGGTTGTTGAAGGCCCCGGGGTCCTGCTGATCGATGCGATGCGCCATCGCCCGCAGCAACTCCACATCACGCGCACCGGGAGCGACAGATGTCATCTCCACTGCTCGCGTCTCCTCGATCAGGCCAGACGCAACGCGCGAAGCATCACCTGCAACGACGCAGGGTCTGGCAACAGCAGGAAGAAGCCGCGCAGCGTGTGTCCCGTCTCGGTGAGCATGAACTCACTCTCGACGCAGATGATCGCGTCGGGGTCGGGCGAGAACTCGGCGAATGCGCTGCGCAACACCGCGGTCGCCATGTCGATCACCAGTGTCGGCGGCGACGGCAGCAACAGCATGCCAAGGAAGTCGCTGAGCGCGTTCATGTAGGCGCCGCTCAAAATGTTGCCGGCTTCCTTGATGGCCGACGTTTCGAGTTCGCCTAACGCCAACGACGAACCAACGGGACGCCGCAACATCAACTCGGCGAGACGCATCACTGTCGGACGGGGGAAGACGAGCATCGTACGACCGCTCAAGTCGCCAAGCATGTGCATGAGCACCGCCGCCACCGGCTCCTCTTCGTCGGCAAATTGCCCCGGCAGTTCGTCCATGCTGGCAATGCTGATGGCGGGCACCTTGATCATGATGGTGCTTCCCGTCATCTGCGACAGCGCAGTCGCTGCGTGCCCCGCTCCGATGTTGGCGGTTTCGCGCAGCGCGTCGAGCTGTATTGACTTGAGTGACCGGATCGCCTCCATCTTTAACTCCGCATTCGGTTTATCCACTGAGACTTCCGATATCGACGATGAGCGCTGGGCTCCCGTCACCGAGTACCGTGGCACCGCTGAAGAGGGCGGCGCTGCCGCGTACGACGTCGAGCGTCTTGACGACGATGTCCTGCTGGGTGATGAGCGCGTCGACCGCCAGCGCGGTCCGTTTTCCAGACGCCTCGACCACCGCCATGAATGCTTCGTCGCCTGACGGAGGGCACCCGAATCGCTCGCGAAGGCGGATCACCGGCAGCAGCTCGCCGCGCACCTGAATCCACTCGCGGGCCAGCGACGTGACGATTGTGCCAGCAGCGGGCTCCAGTACCTCGACCACATGCGCGGCGGGGAGGGCATAGGTCTCGCCGGCCACCTGCACGAGCAGTGCGCGCGTGATTGCAAGTGTGACCGGCAGCCGCAGCGTGAAGACCGTCCCTTCGCCTTCAAGGGTCTCGAGTTCGAGCGTCCCACCAAGTGCGCGAACGCGGGTCATGACGACATCGACACCGACGCCGCGACCGGAGATGGAGGTGACGGCCCGCGCGGTCGAGAATCCAGCATGGGCGAGCACGGCGAGAAGCTCGTCATCGTCGAGCGCGGTCACGTCGGGTGCAATGAGGCCTTGGTCCTGCGCACGTAAGAGGATCGCGGCGCGATCGATGCCGCGTCCGTCATCTTCCACCTGTAGCACGACCGCGGCGCGATCACGCCCTGCGCGAAGCACGAGTTGCCCGGTTGGGGGCTTACCGGCCGCGAGACGGGTTTCCGGCTCCTCGATGCCGTGATCGAGTGCGTTGCGCAACAGATGCACAATCGGATCGCCGATGGCATCGAGCAGCGAACGGTCCAGTTCAATCTCGCGTCCCTCGGTCGTGAACTGCACGTCCTTGCCCAAGTCGCGCGAGATATCACGCACCAATCGTGGGAACCGATCGAACACCTGCCCCACCGGTACCATTCGCGCCTGCAACACTTCGTCCTGCAGCGCACTCACTAATCGCGCGGTGTCGTGAGCGGCCCGGGCGAGCGCGCGGTCGGCGCCTTTGTCGACAGCAGCATCGGCTTCCCGCAACAGGCGATCGCGCGTGATTACCAACTCGCCAACGAGATCGAGCAGCGTATCCAGACGACGAAGGTCGATGCGAACGGTCCGCATCGCGTCGCTGCCAACTCCGCGTGCTGGTCTGGCCGGTTCCGGTGTACGTACGGAAACGCGCGCGACGTCACCGGCACCACGCACCCCCGCTTCGATCTGGGCCGCGTCGGCCGAGGAAACAAACGTGGCGGCGAAGACACCATCGAAGCGCTCTTCCTGCCAGACGTCTTGCGGCGGGGTGAGCGTGCGAACCGTGCCCAGCGCATTCAGACGCGCGAGGACGAGCATCGCGCGCACACCCTTCAACTGACAGTCAGCACGCAGGCGAATTTCGACGACCCGCGCGTCGCTCAGCGGCGTGGCTGGCGTTTCACCCGCCGGCACGCCGACCGCTCCAAAGATCTCGACAAAATCGCGCCCTGGCTCCGAATGATGCTGCAGCCCGGGCACCGCGCGCGGAGTGCGAAACGCGGACGACGAGATGGGCGTCTGATGCGGGGCCGCCAGTCGCTGCAGCATTGCGCTCACGGCGGTCGATGTCGACACGGACCGCCCGTTGGCAGCATCGTCGAGCGTGATGCGCAGGGCGTCACTCCCGTCGAACAGAAGAGCGATTACATCGGCATTGACCGGCTGTACACCACTCCGCAGCCGATCGAGCAGTGTCTCGAGCGCGTGCGCAACCTGCTCGACCGAACTATAGCCCATGGCACCCGCCATCCCCTTGATGGTATGGGTGCCGCGAAACAACGTCGCAATGTGTGCGGCGTCCGGCGTCTGTTCGAGGACGAGCAGCGCAGCGTCAATTTCCGCGAGGTGCTCTCGCGATTCGATGCGAAACAGCTCCGCGTATCGGGCCTGATCCATTCAGTTACCTGATCACACTTCCACGCGCCGCCCGATCACAGACTGAACGTCTGCGTTCCGACAAGCGCGTCAGTCGTGCTTACGCGGCGAGGACCCGCGTCACGGCTTCAAGCACCCGACTTGGCTGGAACGGCTTGACGACAAAGTCCTTGGCGCCGGCCTGAATCGCTTCAACCACGAGCGCCTGCTGCCCCATCGCACTGCACATGAGGATACGCGCCGTCGAATCGTGCTTGGTGATTTCACGCACCGCATCGATGCCGCCCATATCAGGCATCACGATGTCCATCGTCACGAGATCTGGGCGAAGCAGCTTGTACTTCTCGACTGCCTGCACTCCCGTCTCCGCTTCCCCAACGATCTCGAAGCCCGCCTGCTGGAGGATATCCCCCACCATCGTGCGCATGAAGATCGCGTCGTCGCAAATCAGTACCGTCCGGCTCACTGTCCCGTCTCCTCGGAAGAGAGCAGATGCCGCGCGCAGAGCGCGGCCGCATCCAACGGTATGACGACTTCGCCTTCCGTCGGTCCACCCGACGCGGTCTCGTCCACGCTGTGCCCCGCGCGAACATCCCGCACCGTCTGCACAGCCAGCCCGACCAGGCGTGACCCATGCTCAAGTAGGACGATCGAACCCGTCGTGACGGCACGCTCCCCGGTGAGAAGCACGGAAAGGTCCAGCACCGTGACGACGGCCCCCCGCACATTGACAATTCCAACCATACTCGGTGGCGATCCGGGAACGCGGGTGATGGCGCCCGGGCGGATCACCTCTCGCACCTGCGCCACCGGAATGCCATATGTGGTCCCGCCCACCACCACAATCAGATCGTGTTCGCGCTCATCGTCCTCGTCCAGCAACGCCGCGTCAATCGTCCGAGCCGTCGTAGGAGTCGGGTTCGATCTCGGATTCGAATTCGGGCTTTCGTTCGGGGAGTGGGGACTCTTCGGAGTCATAGAATCGGAAGACATCGAGCGGGGCGTCCTGTTTGGCGAGTTCCGGCATGCCACTCAATGCGGCGATAGAACGTCGCAGATCGTCTGGCAGCGGGGAGCGCAGGTCGATCAGCTCGGTCGTCACGGGGTGACGAAAACGGAGCCACGCCGCATGCAGGAAGAATCGCTTCGGCGGCAACTCGGCGAGTCGACGCCCTCCGCCCCCACCATAGGTATCGTCACCTACCACCGGATGCCCCACGGATGCCAGATGAACCCGGATCTGGTGCGTGCGGCCGGTGTGCAGGTGGGCGCGCAGCAGATCGCACGAGTCGAATCGGGCCAGCCGCACGAAATCGGTGCGAGCCTGCTTCCCGGACTCGACAATCGCCATCTTCGTACGGTCCTTCGGATCGCGATCGATCGGCTTCTCGACGCGGAGAGTGTCCTCGCGCAGGTGTCCCCAGCTCAACGTCGCGTAGCGGCGCGTCACCTGACGGGCCGCGATGGCCGCACTCAGCTTGCGATGAACCGCGTCGGTCTTGGCGACGACCAGCAGCCCGGAGGTCTCTTTGTCCAGCCGATGGACCAACCCCGGACGGTCGTTGCCACCACCTTCGGCCAGCGGCTCACCACGCCCCATCAGCGCGTTGACGAGCGTCCCTGACCAGTTGCCCGGTGCAGGGTGGACCACCATTCCGGCCGGCTTGTCGATGACGACCAGATGTTCGTCTTCGTAGACGACGTTGAGCGGAATGTCTTCGGCAACAATTTCACGACCAACCGGCGGCGGAATCGTCACCACGATTTGGTCGCCGGGTTCACTGCGGTATGAGGCTTTGTACCGGCGCTCGTTGACGATGACGTTCCCATTGGCGATCAGCGTCGCGGCCTGCGTGCGTGACAGTTCGCACTTGGCGGCCACCAGAAGGTCGAGGCGCTGCCCGACCTCTTCCGCGACGTCTTTCGCGACGTC